>Ga0247727_10015005_pt1 | contig 12781 bp, 16 predicted proteins | sample WisWelCaveWW1625_FD_202498 | JGI IMG/M metagenome (GOLD analysis project Ga0247727, IMG submission 202498) | Biofilm microbial communities from Wishing Well Cave, Virginia, United States - WW16-25 | ecosystem: Environmental > Aquatic > Deep subsurface > Groundwater > Cave microbial mat | place...
TTTGAATTTGAATGCGGACAGGAAAACGCGGGAAAAAGATTATACATCTTTTGTCGTTATGTTAATCTGAGCAATCATGAAAACGATGGGCCTTGGACTACAATGCATAATGCGATAATTGAAGGATAGCGACCACCCCCTAACCCCCTCCTTAATTAAGGAGGGGGAATTGAAGGGGGAGGTAAATTTTGCTTGCGATAAAATAAATTGAAAGAAACTCCGTTATAAGCTAACGGGGTTTTGTTTTAATTTATCGGTATGCGGATTATTTTCATTTTAATCTTTAGTCTTTATTCTTTCATCTCAGTTGCACAGGATAGTGTTACGTTTGTGAATAAGAAGACGGGGAAAGAATTTAAATTATATGAGCCTACTTTTTGCAATGTGAAAATGAAAGGAAATATAACATATGGTGGAATTTATGTTCAGCATCATGATTCTGTATTAACTTTTGGGTTAATTAATAGGTGGTTTGGTTCAAATAAGTACATGGAAGAGGCTACTAAAATTCAAAAAAACAAAAATTTGAAAAGAAAAGAAAAAAGACAAGCGATAATGTATTTAATGTACACCGATACAACTCGGTTTAAATACAATAATATTAAACGTATTAAGATATTTCGTACAGATAAATATAATCGAAAAATCTTAAGGTACAATTTTTAAAAACTAAAGGTACAACTTTTCAGCCGTACCTTTAAGTGCCATTTAAACGCTGTTTTATGGCTTCATCTCAACAGTAAAGTTAACCGCTAAGCTCGTCACTCCAGCGCTGAAGCCTCCGAGCTTTTGGAACACCAAACTTCCCGAATTTGGATTCATATAAGAATGCACATGTGCCAGCGCTGCATCATTTTGCGATGCTGCTTGCAACATCGGGAAATCAACATTATTTGTGAACACTGAAGACAGGTCTGCGATCACAAGAGACGGACTTCCTGTTAGCGTGAGTGTAACACGGAATTGACAATGAATTGTTCTGCCCACCTTCTTAAAGTTCAGCACAGCTATTCCAACCGAAGCAATGCCACCTCCCGATGTTGACATTCCCGCTGCAATATCTTCATCATCCCATTCAGCTTGTGGATTACCTGTTAAGTCAGCAATCAGCTCAGTCAGCTTCTTCGCAGTAATTGGCATCGTGCCTGATGGAGTTGCAGTAGTAAATATTTTCGCTCTGCGAATCTCATACGTTTGCTGTGATGATGAATTTTCGAATGTTTCATCTCCGCTACTATCGTATGTTGTCTCAATTCCCCAATAGTAAGTATGCCCGAATGGGAGAGCGGGTTTTGTATGCGCATCAACCTTGCAAACCTCCCCATCGAGATACAGATACCCGGCAGCAACGGCAGAGCCTACAATTTCGCATCCGGAAAGAATGAAAGAATCTGCTGCAACTCCGAAAGCTGTTGCAATTCCATAAAATGCTTCGCGCACTGCTGATTGTTCCCAACGAAAATCGTCTAATTCGAAAGGGTGACCGCCATTTGCTGATGTTTTTAGTTTGTTCATCTTAGTAAGTTTGTATAGTGTAACGTTTGCCTGCCAATTTGTAATAATTAATAAAAGCTTTCATCTCATTCACATTGAATGTAACAGGAACAGGAACCATAACGATGAAATCATACTGCGTTTGATATTCAATTTTGTTCTTCAGAAAAAATCTGTCTTTATAAACCGCCCAATCAGCCGGGCTAATATCCGGCTGGTCATTTGTTGTGCTGCCGAGAGCGATATAAACGTTTGTTCCATAAACAGAAAATTCTCCTGCCGAGTAAGCAATTGACCCATCCCACTTGTTATACAAATAAGTTTTCGGGCGCACCTCTGCCTTGTTATACAAATAAGGGATGTTCACGTTCGCCACATTGTCAATGTAAATTCCGCGAAAGATATTGTCGTATCTGTCATTCAAAAACTTCGTGAGATAAATGATCTGTCCGTTGAATCGCACCTTATAAATTGTGTCAATGCGATACTGCAACAAAGTTGTATGCAGATTTTTCACAGGAGAAATCAACACCTCAAGAAGTGTCTTGCGCACAATCTGCCGAAGATGTATCGGAAGAAAAAACAAAACGAGGTTGCTCCAGTTAATATTAAACATTTGCGATGTAAGTTATTTGTGTGCTGAGCGGGAAACCACTATCAATTGCCATGTGTCCGGCATCAGCTAAATATTTTACGTTGATTGTTGCAAAAGGCAAAATACCGTAACGCGCCTCAGCAAGTGTCAGTACAGGATTATCAACTCCCTCTGCAAGTTGCACGGCATCGGTAAGCTCGGTAAGCACCAGCTCACCATTGAAAGGCAAATTGCTGATGAAGTTATTTATTGCATCCTCTACCGGGAACACTCCGCTATCGCTGATGAGCGCACCTGTCGCATCCAAGACGAGCGGGTCATAATAAACAGTGTAAGCAATTTTCAAAAGGTCAGCGCTGCGACTGATTACAGCAGTATTCACGCCTGCGTATTTTACTTGCTGTATGTACGCATCAAAAGAAGAAAGCTCTCCGCTTGTTAAGGGTGTTACAACTCCACTCACCAATTTTGCAACTTTTATTTTCACCTGACCGCCAACTTCAATCACCGCTGCACGCTGTATGATCTGCGCGCTCACATCAATCGTTGAGTATTGAAATTTGTTGTCAATATAAACGAGCGCATACCCAAGCTGAAACTCAAGCGCAATCTTTTTATACCAGCGCACCGTTCCCGGTATCGCATTCGCGGCAATCTCTTCAATTTCCGCTTTGAATAAATCCCAAAGCCCTTCCAGCTTTTGTATTCCTGTTGCGACAATCCAAAATATCAAACGCCAATCAGCAACGCGACTTGGTGTTGCTACATCACTTAACAAATCCTGCGCAGTATCTGCCGCTGGTTGTAATCCGGTCAATGTTGATTGTGTGTCTTTCTCCACAATCAGCGCATCATATATTTCTGTTGTTTCTCTTGCCATGTTTATGAGCTAAATATTGTTTTTGGTTGTCGTGGTAAGGTTTTCCAGTTAATTGAATTGCTTGTTGGTGTTGTGCATACATCCATGTGGTATGACCATATTGTCTGACCATTTCCACTATTGATGTCAACGGCAACTCCGTGATCTATGTCCTGTGTCGCGCCTTGATTTAAAGTAAGTATCGCTTGGCTTCCTCCAGTGTCAGAAAATGTTTTGAAAAAATTTGCCGTGTCAGATGCACTGTGCGAAACTGTAATTGATGAAGAAATAATATAAGTATTTGTTGCTTTTAATTTTAAAGATGGATTTGCCCCCGATGCGCTCGTTCCTGTTACTGTTGGAATAGTCCAGCCCACAGAACCTTTAAAATAAACTATGTGAGAGTCAGATGCGCTTATGGTTAACGATGTGATGTCGAAACATCCCGCAACATTCAAATCGAAGGTTGTTGTATCGGGATTTGTAGGCGCAACAGTAACAGCAAAACTCGAATTCACTATTGTTCCGGCAGTGTGTGTCCATGTTGCGCTTCTATATTTAAAAGCACCCGATAGAGTTAAAGTCCCTGCTGTGTTAATTGTAAATGGGCTGGCAAACGTTCCACCGCTCGATGATAATGTTCCTGTTCCGTCATACACAATTGTTGTTGTTCCTGTTATAACACCTGTCGTTGCGCTTATGGTAAGGGCTGCTGCTGCGGCAATATTGAACAGTCCATTGATCGTTGTAGTGCTTGATGAATTGCCAAGAGATAAAGTGCCGTTCACATCCATGTTTGATGTGAGCGTAATTGTCAAAGCTCCCGACAGTGTTACATTGTTCCAAGAAATCCCATTTGTATTTAAAATAGTTCCCGATACATTCGAATTCTGAAAAGCAGAACCTGTTGTGATAACTGTTCCTGCGGTATAGGTAAAAGTGCTTCCACCATAAATTACAGTTCCCGAAACTGTTATGGTTCCCGATGTATTTATTGTCAGCGGGGTTCGAAGATTACAACTGTTCGTCACAGACCATGTACCTGTGCCTGCTAACTTAATTGTTGTGGTTCCTAAGACTACGCCAAAGCTCAACGTAAGATGTCCTCCAACGCTTAAAGTGTTACCATTCAAAGTAGCGTTAGAGCCAGCGCTGCTTACAGTAGTGAAGTTCCCTGTAACAGTCCAATTGTCTGCGAGGGTATAAGTAAAACTTCCTGAATTCAAATTAAGGTTGTTCGGCCATGTTTTGCCGTTAGATGTCCATGTTCCTGCTGCTGCTGCATTAATTGCGCCAGCTCCAGCAATTGTCATTCCTGCTGCCAATGTTATATTTCCACTTACAGTAATGGCATTTGTCATTGTTATTGTATTCGCATAATCTGTAACGCCTGCTCCGCGAAAATCCAACCCATTACAAACAGCCGCAACATTAACGGTGCAAGCAGGGCTTACAAGATTGAATGTCGCAACGTTTCCATCGCTCGCTGTTGGCACTGCGCCCAAACTCCAATTGGTTGAAGTTCCCCAATTAGAATTTGTTGCTCCTGTGAAAATATTCGCAGCCATTATTTTTCTGTTTCGATATTATCGAATACGGTTTTTGTTATACTTACCGCTTTCTTCTTTTCAGTTTCAGAAGCGGCTCTGCTTGCGATTGACTGATTGATTTCTTCAACCGATTGTGGTCTGAAGTGTGAAACCTTTTCGACAAATACATTTCCGTTGCCATCATCAAATTCAACTTCAGTGAATATTGTATCGTCAACCATTTCCTTTGAAAGAATTTTTGTTTTCATATTTTATGTTTTAGCGATTTCAATTGATAATCCTGCCCATGTAAGTGTTGAAGCTGAATCAACTATTATCTCAAGCTCTGTGTTAGCAGCAAATGTTGTTGTTGTCCATGAAGCCACTGCTGCATTATTGCGCTGAGCAGAGGAAAGCAATGGCTTGTTTCCACTGCCACCGATGATTGATGTCCCTCCGACTTTAATATCAAACTGGATTGAGCCTGATGCGTTTCCTACAACACGCCATTTTGAAATTGTAAATGGAAAAGGAATGTTTGTTATGAAACCCTTACTTCCGGTTGAAATAACTCCTCCCTGTCCATCAACTGAACAGGATAAATAATCAACAGATGAATCAATGTTCGGAACGTTGCCCAATCCCACCTGTGATTTTGTTACACCATGAGGATTTGCATTGTCGGCAAGGTGATTCGTTATTTGCTTTTGCAATTTCCCGAAAGCGGAAAGAACCGAATCTGATGCAGTAATTGCAGCCCCGCTGCTTAAATCCAGTCCTGCCAATACTGTTGCAAGAACACGCGCTTCCGTAAAATATTTATTTCCACCTTCGCTTAAATCAGAAGTTGTTTTTCCTGCAAACGCTGTATTGAATCGTGCTGCCGTCCAATAAAGATTTACGCTTCCTTCGGGAACCGAATCAGTGCTACCGGGAGAACCTGATATTTCAACATACACACTTCCGCTCCAGCGATAAATTTTTAGTGTATCAATCGCTGTATATATTTTGCTTGTTTCTCCTGTACCGGGAAACGCTGCAAGGTTTGCGTATTCTAAAACATCATCAACATAAGACGGAAGGAGTGATGAAGGAATCAAGCCGCCTGCATCCAATCCCGCATAACCATTCGCTGCATTTTTGCTTGCAACATTCTCCGCTGTATAACCAAGATATGCCTGAACTGTTACACCGATAGCCGCTGCAATACGCGCATCTCCTCGCGCATTCGTCCAGTACATATTCGCGCCTTCGGCTAAATCAGTTGTAGTTTTAAGAGAGAAGCGAGAATCAAATCGGGCGTTTGTCCAATATTGATTTGTCCCTTCTGATAAGTTGGTTGTACTTTTAGCTGCGAATGCAGAATCAAACCTTCCCGATGTCCAATATAAATTTATGCTGCCCTCATCTAAATCATCGGTCGTCTTTGTAGAAAATAAAGCATCAACATAAACAACAGTAGCACGCGCATCGAGCGCAGCCTGCAAATCCAGTTGATCGGCAATGTTTCCTTCGATTTCTCCCCAAGCTCCGCCTCCAGTTGCATTATTTACAACGCGCTCAACCTGAAAAACTGTTTCCTGTTTCGTTATCTCGAAAACAATCTCCTGACTCCTTTGTATGAAAATAATTTCGGGCATTATGCAATTTCCTTTGTTGCGTGTTCGCTGATAACAAAATCTCCAACCAAATAAGTAAGCGGCTTATCATCTGCATCAACTAAAACCACATCATAAACAAATCTGTCAACTGTATCGAGATCATCTTCCGATTCATCAAATGTTACAATGGCAACACTCTCCGTTGGGCTGATACTTTCGAAATCAACATCCTCTAATTCCTTTTTAAATATTGCGTCATCGTCATCATCCTTTAGCGATTTCTTTGCGGTCATAATAAGTTTATGCCCGGTGCAATCGAAAGGGAATGTGAATTTGAAAGTCTCGGCATAATCGCCTCGCTTTACTTCAAAATCTTTTCTCTGTGCCATTTAAATGATGTTTAAATTATATCTCAAAAAACTCTACTTTGATTCTCCAATCAACCGATTCGGCATCGGTATCGTTTCCTCTTGCCTTCACCAAAATGTGTGTCGCGTCCGATTCCAAAGCGAACACATAAGTCGAGTCGTCTTTAATCGCACCGAAAACAAGCGCATCTCCAACTTTCTGAACCGCTTCAGCATACACAAAGTCATTCCTGAAAAACAAAGCAGCCAGCTCAATGTATGCGCGCTTAGTGCCATCATTCTTTTTTCCAAATGCAGAAAATTTCATTGCGTAATTTTTTAGATCAGCAACAGGAATTTTCAAAATAGTGTCCGCTGTTATAGTTGTGCTGGAAACATCAAACTGCGAACTAAAAACCTCTTGCCACTGTCCGGGATTCACTTCAGGATTTTCATTGCCTTCGCCAACCTCTCCAATCGCGCGATACACTTTGTATTTGTACTGTACATAAGCTCCATCGGCATATTCCGTTACGCTGTCCCATTCATCGTAAAGAAGAACAACCGGAGCAACCGGGAAGTCGCGCCATTTTGTTGCATCGTATGAACCTGTTGTTTCGGTAACGCAAATTTTTGATTTGCCATCTACAACAGTAAGGTTTCCGATCTTGTAAGTCTTCGAACCATTATACAAGCCAGCGCTCAGCAAGCTTGCATCATCAATTATGTTCGGCACAGAATCAATTACATCAGTAAGAAATGTTCTCAGCAATTCTGCTGTAATATTTCCAGTTCCATTTGTCGCAAAGTCTTCAACGATGCGGTCAATTAATGCGGGTTTGTCAAGTTGGCTCATTAGAAATCGAAATTAAAATCAGGGTTAAAATCGGTTATGTTTCCTTCGTTATCATCCTGTTTGCTCACAGGCTTTAAATTATTATTTTCAAAATATTCTTTCACAAATTTGTCAAGCGGGGGCTGCTTCACTTTCAGTTTCTCTCCGCCTGCAAACACAGTGTCCATGTTAATTGTGTTATCGTTGTCCTCCATCAGCAGGAACACTGCATCAGCGCTGCCGTATGCCTGCAATGCTAAATCATAGATCGTTTGTCCTCTGCTAACTGTTACTGTCTCCATACTCAGCTTCAATTTGTATGTCTTCGATGGAATTGATTTTCATTTTAGAAATCTTCATTCCGTCATTTTCAAATTCCTTTTGTATTTCTGTGCGTACGCTGTTCTCATCTGTTTCATTTAAGAGCTGATTGCGCAGCGCAACACCGATGGTCGGATGTTGTTTGTATTCTCCCTTCTCTGAGATCAAAAGCGAATACTGATGCTGTAACGTACTTTCGCAACGCACGAAATCTCCATTCGCAATCAGCAAATCATTATCAGTGTCTCTTTTAAAATCTATTACGTCCATTATCCTTGTTTAACTTTTACATTTTCAATCTGCGAAAAATCTCCTGTTGCCTGTGGAGTTAAATTTGCAATTGCAAATGCTTTCAATGCAGCACCCCCGTCACCCGGAGCAACAACCCACTGCATCAACACATTCTTTATTGCATTCACAACCGCGTTTGTTTTTGCAAGCTCCGTCTTCAGCACATTTACTTTTACCAATCCTCCCAATGAATCACCGTTCAATTTTATTTGTCCGTTTTTGTCCAGCTCTAAAAATCCTCCCGATGCAGATGTGATCTTGTATGTCTCAATCTTCGTGTACATCAAAACGAAAATTGCATTATGATTATTCGCTATCACTCCGCATAACACATCGCTTCCAACTTCAGGTATTGCAACGATTCCGTTTGTATCATTGTCAACACTTGCCTTCAATCTCACATTGAAAAAAGTTGCACCGCCATCAGCCGGGTCAACATCGCAAGTGAAATCAGTTTGCGAAACAGCTTTCACTTTCCCTGCAAATACTTGCACCGGAGCTTCCCCTTGAAACAGGCGCAACAATGCTTTTCTTATTTCGTTCTCTTTACTCATTTACAAAATCAATTCTGTTCCCGCTTTTCTTCCTAACTCAATTTCTCTTCTGAATCCGTTACTGTCGTATGTTGTATTAACGCTGTCAATAAAATAACTTCCTGCACGCTCCGGGTATTTGTTATCAAGCAGCTCTGCAACCATTCCGTGTTTCACAACCGGAACTCCGAACCCGGTGAACGTTCCCCTGTAACCGTCATACTTCATCAGGTTTATTTTCTCCTGCGCTTGCTTCTTCAGCTCAGCAAGTGTTAGATTATAAAAATGAAGTGTGCGCTGTTCTCCGTCTGCATCTCCGAGTTCTGTATCAATCTTTGTATTGTTCGGCATGATGCTGATTGCTTTCACTTTTATCTTCACATCATCTTTCCCTTTATAAACTAAACTGCTGTGCGCAATGTTCTTTTGAAAGTGATATTTCTGTCTGCCTAAATCCTTTTCCTGATAAGCAAGTCCTGCGTATAAATTCTTACCTCTGAAATAAATTACCAGCGTGAACTCATCTTTCAATTTCTCCAGCGCTTTTGCTTTGCTGAGCTTATCAATTCGAAAAGGAGAAAGTATGATGTCCGGGCATTCAATCGTTGCATCCGGGACTAAATACTTTAGCACCTCCTTGAGCGTAACACTTCTCCAGCTCATTGTTACTGTTTGCTGTTTCAGTTTCCACATTTCATCTTCACAGGTAATTTCAATCGGGGTGCTTGGCGCAATCGTTGAAACAAAACCTTCGTATTCGATATTCAAAGAACTGTTGTACCCTAACTTGATAATCACCGGGTCGCCCGGCTTAATGTTTTTCTCCAGCAGCGCTTTTATGTTCGGCAATTTTATTTTCGCGCGCTGAGTCAAATTCTTCCAACTGCTTTCTATCGAAACTGCGTTTACATTTCTGAAAACATAATTCCCGATTTCTATATAGCTGCTCATCCATACTTGCGAGAACATCTTACTGTTCTTTTAATTCCAAATCAAACTCCTTATCACTGCTGCAAGTAAATTCATACGCCTGCCAGCTCTGCGCTCCCTCAGTTGCCGGGAAGCTTACGCTCTCAATCGAAAGAAGATTAACATTGAACATCGAAAGCAATTCATTCACAACTGTTACACTTTTCTTCTTCTCAAAAATCTCTCTCAGCTTTCTCACAATCTGTTCCGGGTATTCGTCCGTTCCGTCTTCCTGTATTGCAATTCCGCGAATGGTAATTGCCCAATCATTCATTGCATATAACTCTTTAAATGTTCCGTCCTGTCCGTCAATTGCTGTTTTCACAATATTTTTTCCACCGCTTATTTCAATCATCGGTTCGTTTGGGAGATCAAAACCGTCAAGCTTGCAAGGCATAAAGAACGGAGTGCCGAGAGCTGTGTTTTGTTTTACTGAGAAGCTTGGCGTGAGCGCTCCTGCGTTGTTGCTTTTCTTTTTCTCTCCCGCTTCAGGAACAGTTTTTATCGGAGGCGCTGTAACAAACGGAGTACCGACAAACCCGAATGCTTTGCGATACAGTTCAAACAAATTTATTTTATTCTTAACCGCCATTGCTCAATGCTATTTCGCTGCCCTGTACTGCACGCAATAAATATTCTTCAACTGCTTTCTTAATATCAGCAGCACCATCTTTTAAATTGGTTGTGTTAACGTTCAACGACTCAACAAGCTTTGTGATGTTAACTGTAACATTCCTGATGCTCTTCCCGCCATCGCTGATGCTGTCAATTCCTTCCTGAAGTTTTCCGTTCAATCCGTTCTTCCCTTTCTGTTTTGTTTCGCGCGGCTTCAATGCGTCTTTAATGCCTTCTGAACGTGTCGTCATGTTCTGAGCAACACTTACCTTCAGCTCATCTCCACCTCCGAACAGTCCTGAAATCTTATCGTAAATCCAGCTCAGCGCATCCACTATCGGTTGTATTGTATGATCGTAAATCCAGCTCAGCGCATCACCGATTGCACTTACCGCGAGCTTCATGCCTAACCATATTTTTTGCATCGTCTCCGAACCTTGCACCCATTCAATAACTGCCATCACTGCCGAGCGAATTTTTTCGTAAATCCATCCGAGAACATCGAAGATCGGTTTCAGTATATGATCGTAAAGCCAACCGAGAAGAGTTCCGATCTGTTGCAGAATCCACCATATCGCCTGAAATGATGCACCGATGAGCGCAACAACATCCTGCGCGAACGTGCTTTGCTTGTACCATTCTTTTATTCCGTCAATGATGTTGAGTATTGCATTGCCGATTGCATTGAAGAATGCGTGTATATATGGCATCACAACGTAACCTATCTCAAGGAAAATCGCCTTGAACTTATTCATCATGATCGCGTTTTCAGTTGCAGGATTTTTTGTGTACTCAAGTGCGCTGTTTGTCTCTCCCACTGCATCGCGTGTTGAGGACAAAGCTTCATTCAATTTGCCCACATCACTTGTTAAAATAGAAAAGGCATTCTTCGCTTGTACATCACGCAGTCCCATGTTCTCAAGTAAATTTGATTTGCTTTGGTCGCTCAATCCGCTCATGCGTTTTTGCATATCTCCGATAATATCTTTGATGTCGCGCATTGCCCCGTTCTTGTCAAATATTTTTACTCCGGCTCCTGCCATTCCTTTTTGAACTTCCGATTTGCCGAGAGCTGTAAAAGCATTTTGCATCAGCACCGCAGCATCCGCAGCGCTTTGCCCTTTCCCGGTCATGTATGCAAATAATCCTGCGGTATCTTTGAAACTTAAATTCAAATTCTTTCCTGCTGCAATCAACTGAGGCATGTATGTTGCAAAATCTGCGAACTCTCCAGCCCCAACTCTTTTCGCTGCAAACAAAGTGTCCATCACTTCAGCGGCAGTTGTGTTTTGTTTTCCAACGATGGAAAGTGTTTGCGCTAAAGCTCCGGCAACAACATTCACATCAGCGAACCCGGCTTGCGAACCTTTCAATGCAGTTTTGAAAATGGAAAGCGAAGTATCAACATCACCAACTTGCGAAAGAATTTTTTCGAAAGCATCAGGCAGCGATGCTAAATCCGCTGAAGAATTTTTCCCTAAATCAATGATGGTTCCGCGCAACTCATCAAGTTTCGGTTGCGATAGTTGTGCAGTGGCATTTATTTTTGCCATGCCTGTTTGAAAGTGTTCGGCATAGTCTCCCGCTTTGTATAAAGCGGTTCCCAATGCTATGATAGCAGTGGTTGCAAGTACAATAGGATTAGAGATTATTGAGAGCGCTCTGCCTACTCCGGGTATTTCGTTGGCGGCATCACGAAATGCAGTGCCGCCTCTGTTGATCTTATCTTGAAGTGCAGTGAAACGCGAAGCTGCACCGTCTGCCATTCCCTTCAATTTGTTCAGGGCGTTGCCTCCAGTCTCCGAAATTTTCAAGCGCCATTCGCTTAGCTTCATTGTGCATTTGTATTCTTATTGCGTTGTCTTAATCTTGCCTTCTTGTTTTCTTATCCATTGAAGCTCCACGTATAGTTGCCAAATTTTTGCGTCCGGGTATTCTTCAATGTTTGGAATTCGATAATAGTACCGAAGTTGAGCGAGGATTTGACTGAAAGGGTTCTCCTCGAATTCCTTCTCAAATTCGTTTAAAGCTTTTTTATCGAAGCTTCTTTTATCTCCGTCACTTCATCAAGCTTTGCAATTGCAGCCTGATAATTTTCGTCAACACTTACGATCTCTGCATCGCAGAAAAGTTTGCATGTAGAGAAAATGCTTTTCACAAACTCCATCGGCTTCTTTGTTTTGTTGCTTACAGTTGTTGCAGCTTCCAAATCTCTCAGCGTTGCCTTGCGCATGATAGCAACCAACTCCGCTTCTCCGTGAGCAATTGCGATTTCAAAAATTTTGTCATCGCCATACTTCGCTTTCCATTCTGCAATTTGCGCAGGCGTTACGATTTTTTTATACTCCTCAGTTCTTGCAAGAGTTGTTTCAGGTGATGTAACAGGTGTTTTTTCTTTAGCCATGATCTTCTTTTTTATGATGAGTTTTTGTTAAACGTTATACTGAATGTCTCCGATTGCAAGAGGCATTTCAATTTCTTTGTGCGTGTCGCCAGTTTTCATTCCCTTCGGAACTTCCATAAAGCGACATTTAATAAGCTGGTCAACCACTATCACTCCACCTTCAGGAGCAAACGCAACAGTGATGTTGAACGGAGCCATGTCAGTCAGGTTCTTTCCTGCTGGCAAAGATTTTTGGAGCGACTCAACTTCGCTTTGCAGCAAAGTAAGTTTTCCGGAAAACTCTGTTTTGCCTCTGCCCATTGCAACAGGTTTGCTGCCGCGTGCGTAAACATTTACATGTTCGCGTTTTGTGTTGTATTCAATTTCAGCAGCACCTTCAATCGGCAAG
>Ga0247727_10015006_pt1 | contig 12780 bp, 13 predicted proteins | sample WisWelCaveWW1625_FD_202498 | JGI IMG/M metagenome (GOLD analysis project Ga0247727, IMG submission 202498) | Biofilm microbial communities from Wishing Well Cave, Virginia, United States - WW16-25 | ecosystem: Environmental > Aquatic > Deep subsurface > Groundwater > Cave microbial mat | place...
TGGCACCAGAGATATCATCCGTCATCGTGAAATTCACGGTGACGGTGGCCACTCCATTCGCCGTACTGATCGTCTTTGGCGTGAAGTCGAAGGCGATCAGCTGAGGGGAGGTGACGTCTTGACCGCCCGGCTTGTTCCGCGGCATCGCGCTGTAGGTGTAAACGTCGGCGCCATCATTGCATCCGGGGCACACATTACGAGGTCCGGAGAATATTGCCTCCCCCTCCATTAGAACCCTGTTGGGATCATCTAGAAAAACGACCCCACCGGAAGAGTTCACCACGATCATCATGAAGTGCACTGACTTGGCGCAACCCCGCTGATCTACTGGGTCATTCGGGCCAGCCACTGTCCCAATCGGATCCCCAGCATCAACATGTCTGCCGCTAGCGCCAATGTCGTCACGCACGCGGATGTGGACATACCAGGTCTTGAAGGCGTCACCGTCAGCCCTGATCTCGAGGTAATGATACGCCAACGTAGTTCCATTGCAGAAAACTGTACCAAGTACTAGACGAGCTGTGCCTGCGTGCGCGGCGTACAGGGGTCGATGGGTGGTATTTGCTTGGTCGATGTTCCCATCACCTTTCCTTGGATCATTTGGATCGAAGGAGCCGGAGAACTGATTGGTTGCGTAGTAGAAGTCCACGCCCTTTTGCCAGTACCCGTCGAAATGTCCCACGTAAGTCCGGGGAACCCAGAATTCATTAGGCTGCCACGGCCTCCGGAGCAGTATGGGCCCTAAAGTCGGCGGCGGCGCGACAACGGCCGCCAGGCTAAAGTGCTGAACCAGGACGGTGATAGTGTGATGAATCACGTCTTGGACAGTGCTTGGGTCATCCGGATGCGAAAGGGGAACCCACTCACCATTCTCAACGGTCGCGGCGCTCAGTTCCTCTTCTCGTACGCCACTAGGCAGATTCTGAGGATCATACCTCAAGGTCAGGGTTACCGGTCGTGGGAACTGAGTGCCGCTCGGCCCGAGATCGTAAACAGGCCCTATGACGACAGGACTGCCCGGAAATGCGCTGGCAGTCTGCACAGTGATCCCTAAGTCTCTGGGAATCGCGCCGCTTGGAACGGTGAGTTTCAGAGCCCCTCCGAACGCCCCAATGGTTCCGCCGCCTGGGCCAACGACGAATACTGCTCCTTGCTCGATGCGGAACTTGATCGGCAGTGTACGGTCTTCCGCAAGCTGGATGAGCGCCCCTGTGCTCACATTCCTGATCTTCTTGCCCCGGCTCACGATAACAACGTCGGCATGGCCCAGCTCAGTGCCTGCTACGAGGACGCGGATCCGATAGGTTTTCCTTTCCTCGGCGTCGGGCCGCTCCGTATTCCAATTCACGGCGTAGAGTTCATTGGCAAGGTCCACCCGCACCCTTTGTGCCCCTCGTCCCGTAGTAGTCGTGAACCGCACGAGAAGCGGCAGGGCACACGCTGTCCCGTTCCACCGACAAATCTCCACCACAGGCGAGAGTGACCCGTCAAACGGACCACTAAAGCTGGGTGGCGACACCATCGGTGGGAGGAAGAAGAAGTGGGGATTGCCAGAGTTGTGCCCGGCATCAACGATCTCAAACTCCGGGTGAGGTTCGCCTGGTTGCACCGGCAGGTCTCGGCTTACGCAGGACACGACGAGCGTAGCCAGGAACCCACATTGAAATGCGCGTCGTGCTGCCCGCGCGGTGAGCTGTTGGAGTCGCCCTGACATGGCTCCACCCCCTACACCGTGTTTGAAACGCGAGACTCTGAGCAACCGGGTTCGGTAGCTCGGCGATCGTGGGGTCCTTCGTGGCGTTAGACGGCGTCGCGGAGGAGGCGAGGACCCGTCGCTTTGCGCCCCCGGATTTCGCCGGGTTTGCCTTTGTCGCTCGCATTGATATGCCTCGCTGTTAGCGACGGGTGATGTGAACCAAGCAATACCGGTGAGGGGAGCCGGGCGCGACGTGTACTGGGTCGTGTCAACCATGGCGAGGCCCTCGATGCCTACCTGCAGCTGCCTCTCCGATAATTCGCTCGGCGAGACCTTGCAGTTCAGCTTCCAACGCTCGCCGGAGGGCGCTTTCCGATCGATAGTCTCTCGGGTACGGACCGCGTGTGAACCTCCCATGCCGGGCCAGCACGTACGTCTGTTGTGGGATGCCTTGCCTCGGCTCCGTATAAACAGCAAAGATCTCAGCAGCCCGGCCTTTGAGGAACGACATGCAAGGCACATCTGTCGGCCCATCGCCGATGTAGATCATGTTCTGGAAGGGGACTGGCCGGTCATGGGGGAGAATCTGGTCGTTCACGCAATAAGGGTCTTCAGCGAGGTCACTGGAAGTAAGCCCCTTGTTAATCGCGAAAAGAAGTTTGGTCTTCTCCGTAAAGGTGACTATGGACTTAGGGAAGCAAATCACTCCGTCGGAGTCATACGCAAAACGACAAGCGAAGATATCATCGACGTAGGTGTTCCTTCCTAGCCGGCCGTTGATTCGACTCGCGCGAATAATGTCTTCAATCCCACCGCTCGCTATGTAGATGGACAGTGACACTCCCTTGGGCCCGTACTTTCGCTGGATGAAGTGCTTAACCTCCTTGAAGAAGCCAGGGATGCCCCTTGATAGCTTTACGAGCCGACCGACATCTTGAAATGTGTTCTCGGTTATTGTTCTCTTCTTCTTATTCTCTTGCGCGAATTCAATCAACTTGTGCATGAAGGCGAGTGTTGGCTCCCACCCTTCTTTCTCTCTCTTTCTAACGTCTGCCCAGAAGGCCTTGGGCTTCATGCCCAAATAACGAATGAGGCGAGTAGTTGTATCCTCGGCTATGGTGCCGTCACAATCAAAAACTAGAGCGATCCTCATAGAGGTGGCCATAGCAACCTCCGGCGACCCTAAGAGTCGAAGATCCCGTCCCCTCCCAAGCTACGGATGCCGAAGGCAACCGCTAGGGCGTCTTGCGCTCCGGGCGGGCGGGAATGGATCGGCTGCGGCGGAGAACACCGCAGTTTTCGCCGTGTGAGAATATCGCACTCCGGGGGGCGAGCCTAGCATATGACGCGCCAGATCTCGCTTCTTGGCATCGAAGCATTGTGGCGGACCACGAGAAAAGCTCTTCGAGACCGAGCCCCCGCGAACTGCGTTTCTTCGCCATCCAGAAGTCGCTTGAGAGGGCTGTTGGCCTCGCGGCTTTGGCCGAAGGGCCGAGCGGAAAGCGGGTCTCACACCAGCGACGAATCCCCATGTCTGTATTACACGAATCGCGGCGCCAGCTCCTAGCACGGATCGATGATCTTCACAACGCCTCCACCTTTGAGGACCTGCACAACGTCGCCAAACAGACCAATGGGACAATCACCGGCATCGGCAAGCTGACAGTGTACGACACTGCGCTTCGCATCGCCGGCCACCGAGGTCTGGAGCCCTCCCACGTGTTCCTCCACGCCGGGACGCGAGAGGGCGCTCGTGCTTTTGCAATCGACGGCTTTCGGGAATCGATATCCGTCGACGAGCTACCATCGGCCCTGCGGCGCCTCAAACCCCGCGAAGTTGAGGACTGTCTTTGCGTCTACAAGAACGACTTTCGGCGCCTCAAGGCATGACCGATCGCGAGCGGGCGATCTCCAAGTGGATGGGGAGTGGGCCGCGGTCGGGCTCCTCCGCGGCTCTCTGCAAGCCCCATCCACTTGCGCGAGAATAGGCATCTAGAGATCGTCGAGCTGGGTGCGGGCCCCCATGCGTTGGTCGAGCGAGTGCGTGGAACGGTGGCTCCATCGCGTCCTCCTGGCTCACTATTGAGGCTTTCGGGGCGCCCCTCAGCTTACTCCCAATAACCGGCCTGCGACGCCAACTCGGGGCCGCACGCCGATCGCATCGTTAGTGCGTGGTCGCGTGATGCCAGGTGTGAAATGGCCCCTGAACACATCCAACCGATAACGCGCCCGGGTGGTTGGACCCTGGAAGGCGGATATCGGCGCCGTGCGCACATGTGCCTGGACTTGCTCGAGGTGAAAACCTCGAATTGGTGGAAGCAATACGGCAAAGCTTTCGAGGCTAAGCGAAGTCCAGTGCCCACGGAGGCATTCGACGCCCTGAACGAGATCCATCTCCTCTCTGACTCAACGGTCGTATTCGCGGCAATGGCCGTCGAGTCGTTTCTGAATGTGTACGGTGTCGTCCGTCTTGGTGAGGCCTTCTATGCAAGGCACTACGAGCGCCTGAACATCGGGTCGAAACTCGCCGCCATCCTGGCGACCTGTTGCAGCACTCTGATCACAGCCGATGACGAGATCTCACAGGTCGTCAATCGTTTGTTCGAGCGGCGGAATGCGCTTGTTCATCCGAAGACGCGGGAGGCGAAGAGGGGGCGCCGGCACCAAAGCCCAAAGCTTCAACCCCCGCGTGATCTTGCGCGGAGTGTCATCCAGGATATGGAGCGGTTTATCGAACTGTTTCGCGCTTTCGATACCGATGCGGGTAGATGGGAGCACGCGTGAAGACGGACGCGGCACGTGCGTTTGGGAAGGGCCCACCCGATGCCTCCCGGTGGAGCGCAATGCTGCAAAACCGCCCCCCAGCGCCGCAAAAACGACCTAACGCTCCCCGCCACTTGTCCCCAAAATGTCAGGCAGTCTGCACTCCGAACCGCATCCCTGTTTGGGCGGGGGCACGAACGACACATGAGATTTGACCCCCCTCTTACACAGCAAGAGGTGGAGAACGCCTTCGCTGGCAGCTTCCAGCAGATCGCCTCAATCCAGGTTGGGGGTCAGGGGGTCGTGTTCAAGGCCCTCACCGTTACCGGAGCCGCTGCTGCTGCTGTCGCCTTGAAGATCTACCACCCGGATCAACTCGATGAACGTAGCGCGCGAGAGGTCAGAGCGTTACGGGCGATCCAAGGCGAAACAATCGTAAGGCTACACGAAGCGGGTAGCCGGGTCATTCGAGGACAAAAGTGTCCATACGTAGCGACCAGTTATGTCGAAGGCGAGGTGCTCTCCAAGGTGATCGAGCGTGGGCCTCTCGGCATCACTCACGTCGCTCGAGTTGGACACGACATCGCTCTCGCAATTGACCTGTTGTGGGGCCCCAGGATCGTCCATCGCGACATCAAGCCCAGCAACATCATGATGGCCGTAAGTGGTCGCGCGATCCTTATCGACCTTGGGCTGGCCAGACATCTGTCTTTGACCTCTCTAACAACATCCGGGAAAACCTGGGGCACTGAGGGCTATCTGTCGCCGGAGCACGCACAGGCGGTGAAGCAGCTTTCGTGCAAGTCAGACGTGTTCGCACTGGGGATCGTAATGCAAGAATGTCTGTTGGCGCACCATCCTACGAATCGAAGACAAGCGCCTTTGGTAGACGGTGGCGTGAGCACCACGAATCTGCGAGCAGGACTGCCCGAAAACCTTGTTCGATTGATCGACGCGATGGTCAGCAAGCGAGCTTTCAAACGCCCGTCGCCATCCACAATCGCTCAACAGTTGAGACCACTGCTGACTTCGACCTCTTGAGGGTACGAAGGAGCCACATGGAATTCTTCGCCAGCGCCCGTTTCAAGATGGCGGTGCCTGAAGGCGTTCAAGGCATCGCCGGCGGTCTGATCATCCCATCCGGCATCGCTCAGCCAGTCCTAATTCGCCGGGATCTCGGTAAGCGCTACCCGCACCTCCAAAGGCGCTTACTGGATCCCCAGCTTTACCTGGCGAACCTTAATGGAGCGAAGTGCCGCGGCGCATGTGTGAATCTGGCCAGCTACGGGTGGTTCAACGTGACAGGAATAGACCCGTACGACAGCAAAAAGCACAGCCAATCGGAATGGAAAGAGAAGGCAATAGCGAAGATTCATAACGCGTGGCCGGGAGCTGTCCCAAGCGCGAGCAAGGAAATCGACAAGGCCATTACCGCCTGCGTGGCAACCCAGGTCGTGTTGGGCTGTGAGGCGATCATTTTGCCCTCACCTCTTACTTCTGACCCGAGCACGGACTATTCCACCGAATTGCATTGGTTGGATCAAGGACTCAGAATCGCGGGCAAAGTCGCCGCCCACAAAGCTCGCTTGGCCACAATTGCACTCTCAGATACGTGCCTCAGGGGGATTGACCCTTCAGCGAATCAATTGCTCGAGCTCATCTTGGACCAAGTAACAGCGCGCCAGCCGGAAGGGGCGTATCTAGTGCTCGAGCTCGCTAACGAACACGGCTACTACTGCAGCCATCCCAACACCATTGGCGCTGTTCTCAGGCTCGTGAAGGGGCTGAAAGGCGGGGGGCTCAGTCGTGTCTTCGTTGCATTCGCTGGGGTAGCCGGACTACTGGCCGTCTGCGCAGGAGCAGATGGGTGGTCCACTGGTTGGTACCGCGGAGAACGGAGGCTCCGCCTCGTAGACTTCGAACAACCCCAGGGCAGAGCTAATCCGTCGTACTACTCGCATCCTTTGGCGAGTGAGTTCCACCTGCAGTCGGACCTAGACCGAGTCAACGCGGCAACGTTTCTTTCGCGAGTAGCAGATGAAACACCCGCGAGCCAGGGCCTTCTCAAAGCGCTCGCGAGCAGTCGGTTGGTGTCCAGCGTACCGGATTGGCGGTATTCGCAGTCGAACGTCAGCGCCGCAATCGAACATTTCCTGACCGCAGCAGCTCGAGAGACATCAGCGCTCGCGACACTCAGTTCTGAGAAGCGGATTGAATACGGCAAGCAATGGCTTGAGGGCGCAGAGAAACTCGCTTCTGAGCTGTACGCCATCGGCCCGTTTAATCCGAGGACCGAATTGGACCACCAGACCGCGTGGCGGTCCGCATTCGAGAAGTTCTTGGCCTCCGACGCCTAACCTGAGAGACCGATGGTTTTCGAAAGCAGCCAGAGCCACTCAGGTGAGCGAGGCTCTTGACGGCGAGGCTTGACGACCACTCTGAGCTGCCTCTTGCGCACCGCGATCAGGCCGACTCCGGAGCCCATGCAGGCCTTGGACACAAGCTCGCTGCCAGCAATGGTCGATTCTGGCAGCGCCACGTAGGACCGATTGGAGAATCGCTGGTACTCCGCGGCCTGTTTGACCGCCTGTTTCCACCTAGTCAGCTTGGCCTCTACGGCGACGACTTCCAATGACGAATGAAAGCCTCTCTTGCCTACACCATAGAATCCGCCGTCAAGTGCAGCCACAAGGCGCAGGCTCACCAGCCGCCGCAAGGTAGCGCGGGTCCTCTCCGTTCGCGTGTGGAGGCGTCTAGTGATGAGGTCGCGGCGCACCGGCCCGTTCCGCAGTATCTCCGCTAGCACCCAGGTGTCGAACACGCTGAGACGGGAGGCTCTCCCGGGCTTGGTTTTCGCCTGAGAGATGCGACCTACGAATACAAGGTCGGGTATGATCATGCCCACCTGGAGATGGGGGAACGCGAGCGAGGAACGAGCGAGGCGCGTCCCCAAGAACTGTCGGCGGGAACCGCTCTGTAAGATCGACAAGAGATCTTCTTCCATTCTAAACATCGAACGGCTCACTGTCGGGGTCTGCCAAGAATCGCTCCGGGGTCACCCGCGAAGTCTTCGAACGACAAACGCGCGTCAGACACCGCATCTGATCCAAAGAATCGCGCATACCGCTCTAGGTCCTGTTGGCTGTCGGGCTCAAGCTTGGTTGAATAGCTATTCACGAGCGTGATACGTAGCGGATCGGTCGCTGCGCTTCGATTCAGTTGCGCTGCCTTCAGCAGATACTTGACATGCATATCTGCGTCTGCGAGCGAGTACCCGCAGAAGACGAGGTCAACGCAGTCGCGCAATGCGCGTGCGGTCCGATTCCACACCACCGCGAGGTAGACGTTCGATAGGACCTTGTACAGGGTCGGCGGGACAATCACGGGCTGTCGCATCGTGCCGCACTGCGTGCACCTGGCCCTGGGCGGGTCATCCAGCAGCATCGCGACGATGTCTGCGCCATGGGTAACGTACAAGTCGGTACAAACCGGACAATGCAGCCAATTCAGAGACCCGTGAACCTTATACAGGGCAAAGGAGCGCGTCTCTCGCCCTGGGATCCGACCTCTGTCTTGTAGCTCGCCGAAGCCATAGTCAACGATGCTACCTGGCCCTCGTTCAGCCTGTGCAAGTGCTTCATCCTCGATCGCATCATCCAAAAGTGTGTCGTAGTTCGTTGTGACGAAGACCGTCCTAGTCAGCCTATCGCCGGCTCGGAGGTTACGAAGCAGCTGAGAATGAACCACCGGCTGAGCGGGCACTCTTCTTCGAATGGCATCCGCCATCAAGAGAACGAGTCCCCGCCGGACGGAAGAAAGACTCAATACTCCGTCGGGCCCGTTCAGAGGAACCCCTCGAAGCGCTTCTCCCCTCATTGTCGCTAGGTCAATCAGGCCGAGCACCTCTTCAAAGGTCGGAAGCAGTGTTCTCGCCTCCAGATTCAATACGTCCACTGCGAACACCAGCCTAAAGAACTGGATGACCTCATGAGCGAACTCTCTATGGGCTCCCCGATCGCGGTGGTCCAAGAAGTAGGACTTGAGCAGATCTCGCTGCAGTGGCGCCCCCTCTGATGCGCTGGCGCCGGCGCCTAGAAAGACCACGTAGCGACTCACAGCGACGTCTCGGGCACGGACTTAGACTCGGGGATCAGTCAGCGCTCGATAGTACCAACGCACTCGGGTCACGCGGGCCGAACGTACGTTAGTGCCGCCTTTTGCCGAGGCCCCGTGGAATCCTTGATACTTTCCTGGAACACTGTTCTCAGGGAGCTCCAATATCGACGCGAGCGTCCTCAAGTTATCCAGTATGGTCTGTGAGTCGCGAAGGGGCTTCCTATTCTTGACCAGCTTGGCTAGAGGTCGAACGCTCTTCTGTGAATGCAGCAGCGCAAGCAGGAGGCTGTAAGCGTGGTAGGGTTTCGCAATCGGGATTGGCAGTCTATGCCATGACGCAAGAACGGCTCGTGCAGCGTCTAGTCGCCGCTTGAAGTCGCGAGCGAGGTCAAATGCGCTGTCGAAGTTGCTGTAGACCTGTCTCAGGCTTCGAGCGTTCGTGGTAGTGATGCCGTACACCATCGCGTGCACCAACTCCGTCAACAGCTTCGCGTCGGCCATCCGGTCGATGCGCTTCTCGGTCAGAATGCCAGAGTCCTTGAACACGGCCTCAAACTCTTTTCTCCTATCTTGAATGAACCACTTGAACGCACCTTGGAAACGCGCGTGTCTCTGTTCCTCCGGATTCAATGGCGCGGTATAGAAATTGATTCTCCGGAAGATCTCGCGGACATCGTGTTCCGTCGCGTCATCAATGCGGTTGATCTTCAGCTCGTAGCTGTCAAAGGCACGCCGGTCAGGGGTCCTGAGAGTGGAGTACGTCTTCTTCTTCAGCCCCTTTCGATCTACCGCGCTGGAAAGCCAGAACTCGTTACTGCGAAACGCCAGCAATGCAGCGGTCCTCTGCTGGCCGTCGACGATCTCTTCGTGACCCTCGGCGCCAGCCCTGCCCGGAACACTGTGGACCATGAACGGTGGAAGGACTAGTCCCTGGATCACGGTCTCGACCAGGTATGACTTGGCATTCACCGGCCATACCTTGCCGCTGCGCTGGTAGCTCTTGTTGATCCGAATGCGGTCGGTTTTGACCATGTCAAGGAAGACAGAGAGCCTCTTGTCCCAGCGTTCGATTGTCATGGGCCAACGGCTCCAAGGCTAAGACGAGGCGTAGCGTTCAGTGTACTGCGCGCATACCGCCTGGATGAAGGCGTCGTAATGGAGGGGGTCACCTACCGGCGGCGCGGGCTTCGTCGTCATGAACCTAGTGCTCTGCAGGTTTTCGTTGTCCATGTCAACCACAATGGCGCATTTGGCGTCCAGACCCGTCCCATCAACTAAATTCCTGACGGTTACCGCCCGCAGCTGGTCGAGGCAGTGCTTTACGAGATCCTCGGGATTGCGATGAGTCGTGCGCTCGCTCCGAAGCGGCGACCGAAAGGTCTTTGAGCCGTTAATGACGAGGACACCACCTGCGATGGCTCGGCGGCTGTAGCGATGAATGTGGTCATGGTGCGCCTCAAAGTCGCGCTTCCGATTCTTGACCGCCTTGTGGTGCTCGGTCATTACGCTCTTGATCTCGATGGCGACCTGGACCGTTGAGGGCCGGGTCCGCCCGATGATCTGACCAGGCGCCGGAGGGGAGGTTCCCATCGCCGGGTCCCCCAGAACAAGATCAACATTCCACTCGGCAGTGCCCGTGACAATCGTGAAGTTCAGATCGTAAACCAGTTTCCCGGCGGCAGCCTTCTCTCGGATGGCCGGACAGTGCTTGACCAGATCTTCAAGGATGGAAACGGCGAGCGCATTGGAGTGTTCGTTCGAACGAGGATGGTAGCCGCTATTCCGAAGGTGCGAGAGGAATCCGTCGGGCGCAGGTGCCATTAGGCGGGATTGAGTCGAGCCCGAGCGATGTCGACGTAGCTCCCTTCGATCTCGTACCCAATGCTGTCTCGCCCCCACATCTTCGCGGCGACGTTCGTGGTACCAGTTCCCATGAAGGGATCTAGCACGGTGTCTCCGACGAACGAGAACATGCGCACGAGACGTTCAGCCAGTGCCAGAGGGTAAGGTGCAGGATGGTGGCGTGTTGAGGCTCCACCCAGAGTCCAAATCTGTTGGAACCACTCGCGATGCCGGCCCTCGGGGATCACAGAGAGCAAGCGTGCAGCAAGAGACGGGCGTCGATAACCACCCGGCTTCCGCTGGAAGAGGATGTATTCAACGTCGTTCTTGATAACCGCGTTCGGCTCGTACGGCTTCCCCAAGAAGCTGGAGCCGTTCTCTACCTCCAGCTTGGCATTCGCGATCTTGTACCAGATGATCGGGGCCAGGTTATCGAAACCGAGCTGCCGGCAGTGTTCCTGAATGCTCGCATGCAGTGGGAACACAACGTGACGGCCAAACTCTCGCCGAGATAGACACACGTCCCCGACGACCACCACGAGGCGCCCGCCGGGCACGAGCACGCGTAGCACGTGGGCCCAAACTCTGTCCAGCTCGCCGAGGAACGCTTCGTAGTCCTCGACGGCGCCAAGCTGCCCAGCGTGCTTCGGGTATTCCTTCAGCGTCCAATAAGGTGGAGAGGTTACGACCAAGTGGACGCTCTCGTCGGCGAGAGCATCCAGGGCTCGGCTGTCACCCAGGACGAGCCGGTGGGTGGTCGGGCAGTTACGAGCCGCGAGCTCAACCGCCCCCGCCAACACCTGTGACTTGGCGATGGCGGGAAGGGCCTTCTGTTCGTCCCCCTGGGCGAGAGCCCAAGCCTCTGGAGGAACGTGATTTACGAGAGTTCGATCGGCTTCGCCTGGAGCTAGGATCGTTGCGTGGGTCACGTGGTCCGGTCGCGCGAACAAGTCACGTTGGTCAGGGCTGTAAACAATATGGTCGGTCGAGGCCGGCTGCGACACCACCCCCTGGCCGTGATCACGCCTACTCACGTCGTCAACTCGAAGCATTGCGCCCTCCTTTGCGAGCCCCGGCTAGTAGCCAGAGGGCGTCAACGGGCGGTCAATGCCATGCGCGGGCCATTCGGGAGCGCCCCTTGGCCTGCTAGAAGGCCTGCCAAGAGTCTACGCGGAGCCTACGAGAAACCCTGCCAATTGCCGGGAAACCGCCTTTGGACGAGCCGTCCGTGGGAAAATGCCGTGGCGGAGCCGTGGGAAATGCCGTGGCAGAGCCGTCGAAATGCCAGTGGAAGAGCCGTAGAAACGCCATGCGGACGCCGTGACCTGCACCGAGGCCGGCACTGCATTGCCTAGACCGACAAGCCGACCCTGAAAGGACAGAATGTCACTCTCGGGCGAGAGAATGTCGTTTGGAGGTGCCGCAGTCCTTGACGCGCCGGATAGTGGGAGGTATAGGTTCATCGGGTCGCACACGCGGTTGCCTAGAGGCTGAGTCACTCCGAAGAGAGCGAAGGGCGAGAACACTACCCTGCGCGCGCTCTCAAAGGACTCTCACGGGAGGTTAGCGCTCTCGGGAGAGCTCTTTTGAGGGCGCGCTTTTCTTGCGCGCCAAACCGGCGTAGCCGGTGAGGCTCTATGACCAGGAAAGACTTCGTCCGGCGCTGGCGCGCGCGCCGCGACGAGCTGGCTCGACTCGGCGCCCTCGTCGATGGCGCCAAACTCTGCCACGAGGTCCTCGCCGACTTCGAGGCCGTCACCACGGCCGAGGACGAGGCCCTCCTGGGCCTCCAGGATGCGGCGGCCCGCTCAGGATACTCCTCCGACCATCTCCGTCGTTTGCATCGGCTTGGCAAGCTTCCTGCTCGCCGAGACGGCCGGCGCCTGTTCTTCCGGGCCGGCGACCTGCCTAGGAAGCCGACCGTTGTTGACGCCCAGCCCCTGCGGGCGTACGATCCCGTTGCCGATGCTCGGCGGGTCGCCACCCGGCCAGTCTAGGAGGGTCAAATGGCTGAACGGCGACTCCCAATTCCGGAACGCCCCTGGCATCAGAGCAAGAGCGGCTGCTGGTCCCTCTCGCTCGGCGTCAGGGGGCTGAAAGTTCGGGTCCAGCAGCACAAGCCGGGCGGCACGTTTCAACGGGTGTATCGGGTAGGCCGACGCGCGACGTATGCGTCGCTCGGAACCACCGATCGCCAGGAAGCGCGCCGGCTCGCGATCGAGTTCATTCGCGAGCTCGAGCAGGGCAAGAAGGTCAACCTGGCCGAGTGGCTGACGCTCGAGCGACTGTGGGACCGTTACCAGCAGGAGGCGTCGAGCTACCGCGGAAACCTCGAACGGACGCGGAAGCAGAAACAGACCGAT
>Ga0247727_10015007_pt1 | contig 12779 bp, 12 predicted proteins | sample WisWelCaveWW1625_FD_202498 | JGI IMG/M metagenome (GOLD analysis project Ga0247727, IMG submission 202498) | Biofilm microbial communities from Wishing Well Cave, Virginia, United States - WW16-25 | ecosystem: Environmental > Aquatic > Deep subsurface > Groundwater > Cave microbial mat | place...
ACCTGCGAGAGCTGGCCGCGTAGCGGGTGGCCACACTCAAGGAAGACTCGCCCCCTGACAGATTTCAAAACGTACCCACCAACGGGGATCAAATCACCAGATGCTGACTTCGTGGCCCTTCCGGTCATCTTCCTGTACCGTCAGAGCCTCGAACTGCGCCTGAAGGAACTGGCGACGGAGTACGGCGCCGTGCCCGTCTCGCAGGTGACTACGCACACGTTGAGCACCGTCTGGGGTCGCGTGCGCCCACTCCTGCAGGCGCACTTCGGAGGTAGCGAATACGACGACATCATCGAGAACCGAGTCAAGGAGTGGGACCACCTCGACCCAGGCTCGTACGCCTTCCGCTATCCCGTAAAGACGAGCGGCGAACCGTTTCGGTCGACCAACGAGAACGTCGACCTTCGTCAGTTGCGGGAGATCATGGCGGGCATCGCATCGTACCTGGATGGCGCGAGCACCGGCCTGTACGAGCACCGGCAGGCGAAGTCTGAAATGCGGAGGGCGTACTGGTCCGAGGTAGGCGAGTACGGAGGGCCATGAGGGAAAGTGCCGGCGGAGCCCGCTGCATTCTACGCTCGCCGAGCGAGCGGGACAACAGTTCCCCTCGAAAGCAACCCCGACATGAAGTGCGCAGAGTGCTCTGCCGCAACACCTAGCGGCCAGATAATCTGCCCGGTCTGTTACGCTACACCTGGTAGCCAGGCGACGGGCTCGAATGGGCAGGACCAGCAGGACGCACCGAACATTCGGCAATTATCCCCTTGACGTAGGTAGGCGCATCCGCTACTTTGGGGCGGGATGGCATACTGAGTACATGGTACTCCATGAGCTAGCTCAGACTAAGGATTGCGTCGGCTTCTTGTTCGGTGCGCTCCCGGGTCAGGATGAGCCTGATCCACAGGGCACCTGCTTCTTTGTCGATTGGTGGGAGGATGACAAGGCGCATGGCCCTTACCTGGTAACGGCTAAGCATGTGCTGCGCGATCTGCGCAATGGTGACAAGGGGTTTCTACGAGTCACGAATCCCGAAGGTGGAACGGAGACGATTGAGCTCGACCTATCACCCGATCAGTGGATGATTCACGACGATAACTCAGTTGATCTAGCCGTTCAACACTGGACGAGGGAAAGATGGCAAGGACACCCGAGCGACCTTGTTCATTGGCCGCTAACCAGCCTGATGCTGCCAGGCATCCAGCATCTAAGAGCGGATCAACCGATGGGTACCGTCGCTTTTGAAGGTGACGATGCCGTTTTCGTCGGCCTAATGAGAGACTTCCCCGGCGTAAAGAAGAACCTACCCATGTTGCGGAATGGAATGATTGGCCTCGTCCCTGACGAGCCGATTCACGGTGGCTATGGCGCATCCGAATACATCGTGCTCAACGCGCAATCCTACAAAGGCAACAGCGGAGCGCCAGTCTTTCTCTACTGGGGAAGCTTCTTTCTAATCGGAGTGCTCACGCATGCATTCTATGAAGAAGCTGATCGGGCGGTACGTGAAGGCAGAGCCGAACGGCACTACAATCTAGGCGTTAGCCTGGTGACACCGATTCCCAAGGTGGAGGACATCTTGAACTCAGACAAAGAGAAGACTCGCCGTTCACGATCCGCTCGCCCCTTACAGGGCGAGCCGCTTAGCGGTGCCGCTGCCCCTTTCACGAAAGATGCAATGGAAGCTGCCCTACGGAAGGTTAGCCGTCCTAACGGCAAGGCAGTCACCGAGAAACGAGAGCAAGCATCGTCTGAAACATAGGGGTCTCGTCGTCCCGATGGTTGTAACGGAACGCGTACTCATTGAGGTAGGACTGCAGATGCTTGGCGCTCACCGCATGATACACGCCGCCGATCCCCCGCTTCAAGAGCGACCAGAAGCCTTCGATGGTGTTCGTGTGAACGGTGCCCCGGACGTAGACCTTCGAAGCGTGGTGGATGCGCCGGTGTGCGTATCCGTGCCTAGGCAGCTTGTTATAGACCGGCGCTTCATCGGTGTAGATGGTGCTGCGCGGAAGGACATGATCTCGAACAATAGGCATGAGCGATCCGCCGGTAACATCTTTGACGGCGGTAGCCTTCACTCGGCCCTTGCGTTCGACAACGCCGAACACGGGCGTCTTGTTTCCCTTGTAGCCTCGACCCTTGCCCCGAGCCCTGCCACCCATGTAGGTCTCATCGACCTCAACGTGGCCACCGACCGGTCCATCGTCTTCTTCGAGCAGGGAGCGAATCTTGTTGAACATGCGCCACGCCGTCTTGTAGGTAACGCCGATCTCTCGCTCCAGTTGCTTGGCCGAGATGCCACAACGGGTCTGCGCCATGATGTAGACGGCGTGGAACCAGAGGCGCAGCGGCGTCCGCGTGTCCTCGAAGATCGTGCCCGCCATTGGATGCTCGTGGTGGCCGCAACGGTCGCACGAATAGGAAGGGCGGCTCTTGACGCGGTGGTGCTTGGTCACCGTCTTGCAAACCTTGCAGTAGATGCCTTCGGGGTACAGGTAGTCCCGAAGCCACGCCAGGCAAGATTCGTCGTCGGGGAAGTCCCTGTCAAAGTCTCGGATGGTGTACTTTCTCATGGCGATTACCTACCTTCTTTATATAATCTACCATGAATCGCTACCTACGTCAAGGGGATAATTGCCGAACATTCTAATCCTGCTTGGTGACGACCCCCTCCGGGGCCTCTTCGAGCGGCGCATCGAGCAATACCTTCAACCGGACTTCATACGGTGGTCGTTTGCGGTCGCCACCGGCGAAGAACTCACAAGAGTAACAGGCCAGCCTGAAAGGTTTTGGCGGTTCCTTCTCACCGACGCAGACACCCTCGCGCTCAACCAAGACTCTGTGGCGACCTTCCGAGAGAGCAACCCGGAGACCCTCGTTGCAGTGCTTGGAACAGAATCCGATCAGTCCGCGCTGGCCGCCACTGGCTTTACGGTTCTGCGTCCGCCGAGTACCGAAGACCGCTGGTTGCGAATGATGCGTCAACTTCTGCACGCGGCAGGGCGACAGGCCACCTGACTCAGTTTGGAGCTGTCGCGCGCGCTGCTTGCCGCGTCCCGAGTAGAGTGGGTTTCCCAATGTCGTGCCGGACGTGGAAGCGTCCATCCACGTGAGCCAACGCCCTCTCGACCGCCGCCTCCGCATCCGCGATGCTGTCTGCAATCCCCACAAGAGCCGCGAAGCGTGAAGGCGTTGTCAATAGTTGCCCATCTTTCTCCTGGACTTTGGCGAAGTACAGCTTCACACCTTCAGCCTCGATCCTGGGGCGGTCCAGTCGAATGGGCACAGTCTGCGGGTCATCGGGATAATTCGGCGGCGTTATGTACTTGCAGACTGTTGCCTTCGGTGAGAATCGAATCTCGCATTGGCTCAAACTGCCGCCCACGATCGCTTCGCAGATCTCCAGGAGACTTGTTTCCAGGAGCGGCAGCACGTTCACAGCCTCAGGGTCGCCAAAGCGGGCATTGAATTCTACGACCCTCAACCCCACCTCGGTCATCATGAACTGGCCATAGAGAATGCCGCGATAGACAGTCCCTTCGTCTCTAAGCGCTGTGACTACGCCACGCAGGATGGCCAACGCCTCATCCCGCTCCCGGCTCGTAACGAATGGCAGTAGTCCGTCAACCTGCGAGTAGGAACCCATGCTCCCCGTGTTGGGACCGAGGTCACCCTCGTAGGCACGCTTGTAGTCACGTACCAGCGGCATTGGAGTGACTGTTTCGCCGTCGACAAAGGCCTGCAGGGTGAACTCTTCGCCTTCGATCGCTTCTTCGACAACGACACCTGCAACGTCACCGATGCGCTCCTGGATCACCTTCTTGCCATACTCGATGGCTTCTTCCGTCGAGTGCAGCTGAATGCCCATCACTCTCACACCCTTACCGGCCGTCAAACCGACTGGCTTCAGCGCGAAGCGTCTATCCGTGGTAACCAGAAAGCCTCTCAGCTCGTCGGCGTCAGTGAAGTAGCGGTAGACGACCTGGCCTCCGATTCCATGGCGACGCATCAACTCCCTGGCGAAGAGTTTCGACGTTTCCAGGCGGGCTGCTGCCATGGTGGGCCCAACGGTGGGTATGCCAGCCTCCATCAGATCATCGGGGAGCCCGACTTTCAGCGGATCTTCTAGGCCGATGACCGCCATCCCAATTCGCTGTCGCGTAGCCCACGCGACGATTGGCGCTACATTTTTCTCGTCCTCGTCAAGGAACCCCTTGGCGATTTCAGCCAGGCCTGGGTTCTCGTTGTGCGCAACGACAAACAACTCGGCACCCGCCCGCACCAAGGCTTCGCCTATCGCATGCTCCCTGGCCCCACCGCCGATCAGCAGAACTCGCATGAATCCTCCACGCTGGCTAGGAGATGGTATCGAATGCTGAAGGCCCGAGGCCAGGCGCAGCCGAAGACGGCGCGACCCAATTTATCGGAAGCGCCGAACCAAGAGGAGGCACGCGGGCGGCCACTTGCGTGGTTTCGCTCTATCGCTGGGGGGTCCTCGTCACAAGCCTGGCGGCGGGCTCCAGGCTTCAAGCACGCATCGCTGAAATCTCTGGCTCCTGCAAGCATCCCGTGCTGTCGCCACCAAGATGGCATTTTCAGCGCTTAGTGTCAACATGCCTAAGCACCTACCTCATTACGGTCAACACCGCATCAAGCGCCTCGGCCGCCTGCCGCTGCATTGTCGGGGTGACATGGCTGTACAGATCCAGCGTGGTGCTGATCCGGCTGTGGCCTAGCATCTCCGCGACGACCTTCGGGTGGACGCCCTCGCCGAGCAGGAGTGTCGCCGCTGTGTGCCGAAGATCGTGAAAGCGGATGACCGGGAGGCTGCTGCCCTTCAACAAAGGGAGGAACGACCGCCGCATCAGGTTGCGGACCTCGATAGGCCGTCCGACCTCGTTAGCAAAGACGAGGCCATTGTCCTCCCAGGCACCACCGAGCTTGAGCCTCTCCTCGTTCTGTTCCACACGGTGGCGGCGCAGCACTTCGACGGCCGCTCTCGTGAGAGCGACCTGCCGCCGGGAGTTGGCAGTCTTCGGCTCGACGATCGTCAGGCCATCCGGCAGTCTCTGCAGCGAGCCCCGCACCTGCAATGCACCTCGGTCCAGATCGACATCGGGCCACCGCAGGGCTAGCAGCTCGCCCTGGCGCATGCTTGTCGTGAGCGCTAGGACGTACAGCGCTTCCAGCCGTTCGCCCGCGGCCGCATTCATGAGGCTGCGCGCCTGCTCCGGGTCAAGCGCCATCATCTCACGCCGGCTCGCCCTGGGTCGCTCCACCAGCGCCGCGACGTTACGGGCTACGAGGCCCCATCGCTGAGCGTCGCGCAGGGCGCGATGAAGCACCGCGTGAAGCCTCTGAACGCTAGCGGGTGACTGCCCGGCACTCAGGCGCTCGCCGTAGAGCCGCTGAAGATGTCCTGGCTCCAGCCGCGCCAGCGACAGCCTCCCGACTGTCGGCAACGCGTGAAGGCGCACCAGCTCCTCGTACCGCTGCCACGTTCGATACCGCAACGCTGGCCTTGTGCTCTGCAGCCATTCGCTCAGGAACTGCGCGACCGTTTGCTTCTCGGCAGGAATGGGCAGCCCGTCATGTCGGGCCTTCACCGCTGTCGCGAGTTTTCTGCCGGTCTCCTGCCGGGTCTTGCCGTAGAAGCTCTTCCGGCGTCCATCATCTAGGCTCACGGTGGCGCACCAGCGCCCATCGGAACGTTTGTAGACACTACCTTCGCCGTTTGCGCGCCTGGTCACCACCTTGCCTCCCTTTCTTCTTCTTTCCAGCCGACTTCACCGCTTGACCTTCCTCTTTGGGTAGTAGGGGATAGAGCCATACGACTAATTCCTCGCGCATCCTATCTGGCAGCAGACCACTCCCCTCTATGAAGGCAGCCGTAAGTGCCCACGTGAGGAAGTCCTCGCGGACAGCGTCCTGGAAGCTATGATCTTCGCGATCAAACAAGGACTCTCCCGGAACGTAGCGCTAAAACAGCGAAAGAAACGGCAGCGTAAAAGACTCGACCGGCCAGACAGCGCCCTTGCGCGCCCGGCCCGGTCCGCTAACAGGCCAGGATGGTATCCTGATAGACATGAAGAACCACGAGCCGGCCCCGGGCAGGGAAGCCTCGGCGCCCTGGCTCACGAGGCAGCAGGCAGCCCGACGCCTCCAGGTCAGCCTCCGGACTATCGACCGGCTGCGGGACCGCGGCCTGCTCCCCACGTACGCGCTTGGCTGGACGATCCGCCGCTTCCGAGTCGAGGACGTAGACGGGCTGCTGGCGCAAGTCGGCTGACAGCAACGCTGACAGCAACGGTCGTGTATGACAGCAACCGGCCGTGGTCAAACCGCTGCCATATTGTCGGGGATCAGATTCGACCATGGTCGCTTATAGTCGACCGTGAACGCCTGGAAGCGAACTTCGGAACCGAGGGTCGGGGGTTCGAATCCCTCCGAGCGCGCCAATATTGGCCCCAATTCGTACCAAGCAGTCCCGCCTCGTCACCAATTTGCGCTAACCCTCCTGCGCTTTGACCATCTGCTTCTCCAGCGCCTCCGCTGCCTCGCGGCCCATGCCCGGCATGACGTGAGCGTAGATGTCTGTAGTCGTTGACGTCCGCCTATGGCCGAGCCGTTCGGCAACCACCTGGACCGGGATGCCAGCTTGCAATAGGTACGTGGCCGACGCGTGGCGTAGATCGTGAAAGCGGACGCCTACACCTGCATCGCGGACGATGCGCCGCCATGTGCGCTTAAGGCCGCCAGCGTCTACTGGCTTGCCGACGACATTCGTGAAGATGGTCTCCTCATCTCGTCCACACTGCGCACCTGGTCCAAGGGCCAAGCGCTTCTCCTTCTCTGCCGTTCGCTGCTTGGAGAGGAGGTCCATGGTGTCGGGGCCAATGTCTACGACGCGGGCACTCCCCGCGGTCTTCGTTCCCGGCACCGTGACCCGCAGCTCGTCCCAATCGACGTGCCGCCAGCGCAGGCGCAGCAGCTCACCCTGCCTGGCGCCGGTGAGGGCCGCCAGCCGGACGACCACCCCGTAGGGCGTGCCGTCGGCGACGGTGAAAAGGCGCTCCAGCTCCTCGGGCGTGGGCGTGTGGGGAACGAAGCGGCGCGGCCTCGGCGGCTGGATGGCCTCGCATGGGTTGAGGGAGAGCAGTTGCCAACGCACAGCCTGCTTGAGCATGGCGCTGACAATCCGGAAGGTGTTGAGGGCAACCTTCTGAGAACGACCACGCTTGCTCACGCCGTCCTTCACTCCCTCGATGTGGAGCGGCTTGAGGTCGCGCAGGCGTACCCTGCCGATTACCGGCAGGACGTGGAGCCGAACGAGCGCTTCATAGCTCACCGCCGTTGACGGCGCGAGGTCTGGTCGCCGACTATCCAGCCAGCGCCGGGCCAGCTCGGCCACAGTGAGCCGCTCCGGCTTGAGGTCGACGCCGCGGTCTCGGTCGGCGATCATGCGTGCCACCTCGGCCTGAGCGTCTTGTTTGGTCCCGCGCACGGTCTTTACCGCCTGCCTGGGCTTACCGTTCGTGTCCTTGCCCAGGAAGATCGTTATAGTCCAGGAGCCGTTCGTCCGCTGGCGCAAGTAGCCCTGTCCGTTCGCCATCGCTAGCCCTCCTCCTCGTTCGGCTGGTCACCATGAACGCTCGACGCGGGCGGCATAGCAACCCCGAGGGTGGCGGGTAGGGGAACGCCGGAAGCTGCAGCGATATGCTGGAGGAGAGCCCAGCGCGGGATGCGGATCAACTTGCCGAATCGGACGTGGGGGACGGACTTCTGCGCCACGAGGCTGTAGACATGGTTCTCGCTGACCTGCAGCAGCTTCGCCGCCTGCGAGACGGTCAGGACGGGCGGCTCTCCCTCACGACCGGCAGGCGAGCTCGGCCCGGTCATCGAACCTCCTCGAAGAGCTCGTCGAACGTCGTACCGGGCAGAGCATCGAGTAGCCGCCTGCGAACGGCCGGACCGACGAAGCGGACACCCCTGAGCATTTGGGACAAGGTAGCCGGAGGTGACCCCCACCTCTCGGGCCACGTCGTTCTGGGAGCAGTTGAGGCGACCGATGGTCCGCCTGACCTCGGGCCGGAGGCGAAACTTGAAGCGGCTCCTTCCGTTCTCAAGCGAATGCACGCCCTAAGCGTACAGAACGCGCGCCATAGTTGGCAATGCTATAGCGCGCGAACTGCTTGCAAACGCGTACTATGGCTGGTAGGATGAGCTGTGATGACGCCCGCCCAGACCCTCGGCCAGCACCTGCGGGAGCTCCGGGAGGCGAAAGGCCTTAGCCTGCGCCAAGTGGAGAAGGCGACCGGGGACTACGTCTCCAACGTCTACCTGTCGCAGTTGGAGACCGGTCGGCGTTCCGAGCCCAACCCGAAGTACTTGGTCGAGCTGTCGAAGGTGTATGACGTGCCCGTCAGGCTGCTCTTGGAGAAGGCGGGCTACCTGGAGGAGCCGACGCCCTCGGAGCTAGATCGCGCGTTCGCCCAGGTACTGGCTGACCCTGCGTTCCAGTTCGGTACCCGCTTCCACGGGGGCGACGAGCTGGACGAGAGCAGCAAACGTGCGATCGTGGAACTCTACGAGGAAGCGACCAAGAGGAAGCTGCTCCCTGACAAGCTGGACCAGACCCCCGTGGAAGGGCAGGACCGCCCCGGTGGCGCCGGCTAAGCCGCTCTACGACCTTGTGGGCTTCGCGCGCTTCCTTGTCTTCACTCACGGGTTTCGCAGTTATCGCGATATACGAACGGAGCTACTCGCAGAAGCGTTCCGCCACATCTACGGCCTACCGCCCTTCCCAACCCTTGAGCAGCTGGTGGGGGTCTGTACCTCTCTGGGCATCAAGCTGAGTCCGCTGCCCCCGGTGTCGGAACGGCTGCTGGGCGTTAACACCTGGCACCGGTCTGGAGCGCCGCAGATTCACATGCGGACGGACCTTTCGACGAGGCGTGCAGAGACGACGCTCGGGCACGAGCTTCGAGAGGTGATCGAGAATGCGCTGAAGCGGGCCTGTCCCTGGTACCAAAGACTAGAAACCTCCGACAACCGGCTGATGAAGCAGGAGTCTGACCAGTTCGCCGGCTGTCTGTTGATGCAGGCGCGGGCCACGCACGATCGATTGACGGAGACTGGTTTTGACCTCGTGCGTTTCGCTGCCGAGCGTGAGCGCTCGCTTCCGTCGGTAATCTTGCGCGCCCGCGAACTGTACCACGCGGGTGGTGAACGACCGGGCCCGGTCGCTGGCCTCTGGCTGTTCGAGGCGCCCTGGCAGGACGTCACTGCCGGAACAGCCACTTCTACCGAGCTGACCGTACGGTACTGGGCGCACCTCTCCGGGTTCTCGGCAAGCAAGTCCGGCAACCGCAGCGCGCGGCTGGCGTCGTTGATCTTCCCGAAAAAGGGAGCTCGAGCCGGCGATTTCCTTCCCGTCAAGGAGGCTCTAGAGTTGCATCAGTCTGTTGTGGGGGAGCGAGAAGACTTCGACCTTTTTGGTCAGCACAACTTCGTCGTCGCGGCCGAACCCATCTTCTCTGGCGGCACGCCCTGGCGCGCGCCCGTCACGGCGGTCCGCAAGGATACCATCCATCTTGTGAAACCCTGGCTGGATCGGCTCAACGCCGCTACTGTCGAACTCGCGCCGGACGAAATGCCCGTCGAGTTCTAACAGCCGCCTACACGCCGATCGCCGCCGCCACCCGCCGCCAGCTCTTGTCCTCCTGCCCCTCCAGCCGCCTGAGGTACACCGTCGTCACCTGCAGGCTGGAGTGATCGAGGAACGCCGACACCTCCTCCACCGACTCGCCGGCGTCGCGCCTCAGCTGGCGCAGAACGTGGACGCCCGACTTAGGCAACCGAGCCGCCGCCAGGTAGCGCCTGAGGTTGCCGTAGAAGGTTCCGCTCGATACGCCGAGCCCCTGCGCCGTCCGCCCGGCGTCGCTCGTCGGCCACAGCGATTCCTCGGGCTGGAGCGCCTCCAGGCTCGTGCCCCAGGCCGCTATCGCCCGCTCGATCGCCTCGTAGGCTGGGCGCGGCAGCTCCCGCTTCCCACGCCTCCCGCCCTTGCCTCGGTAGGCGTAGTAGACCGTGCCGTTCTCCTCGGAGAGGTCGCCCCGCCTGAGCCCTAGCACCTCGCTCCGCCGCCGGCCCGTCAGCGCCAGCGTCAGGATCAGCGCCCGGTCGAAGCCTGGGAAGTCAAGCGGACGCGAACCCGACCCATACTGAGGGTGGGACACGGCGGGCGGAATGCTTTGCTGTGCTGCAGAGCACTTTCGAGCCGCTCAATGCCGTGCGCCACCGGATGGCGTTGACGCAGGCGAGTCATCTGCCCGAGGCGAAGGCCTACCTCGATCGCCGCGCCTGCCGAGGACGCGCCGAGAAGCGCGGCGTGCCCTCGCGCGCTACATCGCGCGCGATCTTGCGGCTCTGGCAGGCGGGCCAACCCAGCATCGCAGCCACCCGTCGCCGCACTACCGCGCGGCTGGGCTGACCTGCCCCGGCAACTCCGAGCAAATATGTCCCCGCCGGCGTGTCCGCCACGATTCGCGCTTCACTTTAGAAGGTCCTTGATGTTGTCCCTATCGTACTTAAACCCCTCCTTCTTCTTTATCCCTTCTTGGAGACAACATTCTGCAAGCAGTTCTGTTGAACGTTCTCTGCAGGTTTGGTACCGATTAACTGACCAGAACGGAGGGTTCTTCTTGGCCGCGTCAACCTTATCTCTGACGCATTTCGTGACCTCGTCACATTTTGGCTTGGCGTTGTCGTACATTTTCGTCCTGCACCATGCCCTATCTTTCCAGTCCATGAGATACTGGTAGCGCCACTCGTCAGTCCAGACAGTGTTCCATATGTCAACTTCATAGACACCGCTAGCAGCAACCCCTTTCCTAGGCTGAGGGTCATCGCCGGCATACCACTGGCCCTTACGCCCAAAGAATTTCTCCCCCTTGTCGGCAGCATCGGCGGGCCAGAACCCGGCCCTCCACGGCTGGTGTTCAGGTTTATCCGGCCTGGTTGTTATGCTGATCCACCAATGGCCGGCCCTCTCGGTGGCTTTGTTGAGGAAGATGCCGCACAGTGACCCTTGGGGGTCAACAGCGTTGATAGGGTTACTCCGCATCGGCTCATAAAGACTCGGCCCGTCCTCGTACTCCAGCGGGTCCCTGCTGATGAACCGCCCCTGCGCCGAGTTCAAGTATCGCGCCCGGTAGTAGTAGAGCTCCGTCTCGGCGTCCATCCGCCGCCCGGTGAATAGGTCCTGATTGTTCACGGCGCTCTCGCCGCCCCGCGTCACCACGTCGTCGCCGCCGAAATCGACGTCCCCGTCGGCCCCGGGCTCGTACACGGTCTGGCGGCCGTAGGCGTCGTACTGGTACCCCTCCTCGATCACTCCCGCCGTGTCCGTGAGCGCGATGGTGGAGGAGAGCGTGTTCTGGTGGTAGAAGAGGCGCTGGTCGCCGGCGCCGGTCGTGCTGTCGCCGCCGCCCAGGTTGCGGTCGAGCGTCACTGGCTCGTCGACGTAGCTGCCGTAGACGTACTGCTGCGTCAGGGCGTTGGCGCTGTCCCGTTCCTCCAGCTCCTGGTCGCCATCCAGATAGAAGTCCGTCGTGCCGTCAAGGTCGACGCCGGAGTTGGTCACCACCTTGCGGATGCGCCGGCCTTCGGCGTCGTAGGAGTAGGTGGCGATCAGGGCGCCAGAGCCGCTATTGGGAATGCCGTCGCCATCGATATCGTTGTTTGCGCTATTCGGACTGGGATCGCAGGCGTCGCCGACGTCGTCGCCGTCCTTGTCCGCCTGCCCTGCGTTGGCGACCAGCGGGCAGTTGTCGTCGTCGTCGTTCTCAAAGACATCGAAGTCATGATCGCTCGCGTTGGTGTCGACGGTCGGTGTCGGGTCACAGTCGTCGCCGATGGCATCCAGGTCCTGGTCCTCTTGCTCCGCGTTGGCGACGAGATCGCAGTTGTCGGACTTGCCCCGCACCGCGCGCAGGCGGTTCTGGTAGTCCCACTGCAAGGTGAAGGTGCCGTCGTCCGTCTCGTTGCCGTTGTCGTCGGAGGCCACGGTGGTGTTGGGCCCGTCGTTGTCCACGGTGATCTCGTTGAACGAGGACTGCTGCATCGTTTCGCCGTCGACCACCTCCCAGTTGCCGGCGCCGTCCAGCGTCCAGTCGCTGTGCAAGGGCGGGATCGCGCCGGCGCCGGCGCGGTCGAAGTTCGTCAGGCGGTAGTCCGAGTCGTACGAGTACGCCTCGTTATTACTGGCATTGTGCAGCTTCGTCTCGCCCAACTTGTTGTTCATCCGGTCGTAGGTGTGGGTGAAGCCGGCGACCAGCGAGTCGTCGGCGCGCAGGTGACGGAGCTGGACGGGACGACGCAGGCCGTCGTAGCCCTGGTCCGCAGTGCCCGCGTTGTTCAGGTAGGTCATGCTGGTGCCGTTGATCGGGTACGACCGATCGAGCACCCGCCCGAACCCGATGTAGTCGTAGTCGACGATGCCTTGGGCGGCGCCGTCGTCCTTCACGGTGTTGAGCTGGTCCAACTCGTCGTAGGTGAAGTCGAGCTCGCGGCTGACGGCGCCCGTCTGCGGGTAGATCAGCTCCGAACGCAGGTTCTCCGCCCGCCAGGACGAGGAGACGGCCTCAGCCGGCAGCGCGCCGATCTGCTGTGTCTCCTCGATCACGCGGCCCAGGGCGTCGTAGGCGGACGTGACGACGGAGTTGTCGGGCGCCGCCGCGGGATCGTTGTTGTCGGTGGCGCGAGTCTGGCGAGAG
>Ga0247727_10015008_pt1 | contig 12779 bp, 10 predicted proteins | sample WisWelCaveWW1625_FD_202498 | JGI IMG/M metagenome (GOLD analysis project Ga0247727, IMG submission 202498) | Biofilm microbial communities from Wishing Well Cave, Virginia, United States - WW16-25 | ecosystem: Environmental > Aquatic > Deep subsurface > Groundwater > Cave microbial mat | place...
TGATCTCGGCGGCGATGCGGTTCATCCCGGTCGATCGGCTCGCAGCGGAGGGGTACGGCCGCTACCTGGCGCTGTTCGGGCCGGCCGCGACGGGCGGATCGGGTGCGGCCGCCCAGGCCGGGCCGGACGCCACCGCTCCGGCCGGGCAGGACCGCCGCACCGCGTCCGATATGGTTCGCCGCGAAGAGGCGCTCCTCGCCGGCGGCTGCTTCTGGGGCATGGAGGAGATCATCCGGGAGATCCCCGGGGTCATCGAGACCGAGGTCGGATACACCGGCGGCACCACGAGCGACGCCACGTACGAACAGGTGAAGACCGGCCGGACCGGCCACGCCGAGTCGGTGCGCGTGGTCTTCGACCCGGCGCGGCTGTCGTACGAGGATCTGCTCGGCTGGTTCTTCAGGATGCACGATCCGACGACCGAGAACCGCCAGGGGAACGACACCGGCACGCAGTACCGCTCGGCCATCTTCTACAGGAGCGAAGCGCAGCGGCAGACGGCCGAGGCCGTGAAGGCCAGGGTCGACGCCTCGGGGAAGTGGCCGCGCCCGATCGTGACCGCCATCGTGCCCGCCACCGATTGGTGGCCCGCCGAGTCGTACCATCAGGACTACCTCGAGAAGAACCCCGGCGGGTACACCTGCCACTTCCTGAGAGACTGATCACGCCGCCACGGCGGCGCCGCACGACGGGCAGAAACGGCCGTCGGGCGGGATGCGCCCCCGGCACGCGGCGCACGTGCGCTGCACCGGCTGCCCGCAATGCGGGCAGAACGCGGCGTCGGCAGGGGCGGCGCCGCCGCACCGTGGGCACGAACCTTGGCGCATCTGCCGGGCGATCAGGTAGACGATCAGGCCGACGAAGTACGGCACGAAGACGGCGACCAGGGCCCAGAGCACCGCCGGCATCCCGCGCTTCTTCGCGTCGCGATAGACGAAGATGCCGATGCCGACGACCACGACCACGGCGATCGCGAGCAGCGTCCCGACAACGTACATGATGATCGGCCCGGCGGTGGCGTCGTGCTCGGAAAACTCGAAGAAGTCCCGTGCGAGCAGCGCGCCGAGCACGCCCCAGACGAGCACGAGCGTGGCCGCGAGGCCGGCGAGAAGCGCGTAGACGGTCTTGCGATCCATGGTGTCACCTCCAGCCATTGAGAAGCGGATCCGGGTGGGACGACCCGGACCGGCGGGTCCGCATGAGCGCGAGGGCGGCGGGACCGACGGTCACGAGGCCGAGCGACGAGCAGGTTGCGATGGCGACCGCGACGGCGGTCCAACCGGGCGCGACGAGGGATTCGAGGAGCCGCGCCGTCGCCCAGACAGGCAGCACGAACCCGGCGAACACCGCGACCGCGGCGGCGGCGACGAGAACCGCGAGCAGGGCCGCGCGGACGGCGGCCCCGGGCGCCAGCGCCGCCTCGAGAGCCTGAGCGGCGCCGGGCGCGCGCGCGGTCCGCACGGTGTCGAGCGTCCGGCGCCGCAGCTCGGGACCGTAGTGGGGTGGTCGCACAGCCGCGCCCGCCCGAAGGTCGCGCGCCGTTCGGAGGTCGCGCGCCGCCTCGAGGCCGTCGGCGTAGCGCCGGCAGTCGCCGCATCCGTCGAGGTGCGACCGGGCCGCCACAGGCCACGCCGGCCCGTCCCCCTCGATCACGTGGTCGAGGAGCAAGTCGCGGGCGCGGCGGCAATCGTCGGGTGCCGGGCTCATCGGCCGTCCTCCACGCCGGCGTCCCCGCCGCCGTCCCCGCCGCCGATGCCCGCAGAGCCGGGCGGCTGTCCGAGACGAGCCGCCTCCGTGGCGAGGTGGTCGAGTGCCCTCCTGAGGCGGCTCTTCACCGTCCCGATCGGCACCCGGCAGACCGCGGCGATCTCCTCGTACGTAAGGTCGGCATAGAAGCGCAACTCGATGACCTCGCGGAACGCCGGCGCGAGCGCCGGCATGATGCGCTCGACGAGGTCGCGCGCCGCCACCCGGTCGGGTAGGGGAGACTGCCGGGCGCGGGCGGGCGCGGTGCCGGGCGCCGGCCCGGGCGACGGCCCTTCGCCGACGAGCGGCAGGAATCCCCAGCGCCGGGACCAGCGCCACCGGTCGTAGGCGAGGTTGCGGGCGATGCGGAACAGCCAGGGAGAGAACGGCAGCCGGCCGTCGAATCCGCCGATCCCCTCGGCGACCTTCACCCAGGTCTCCTGGAACGCGTCCTCGGCGGCGTCGCGACTTCCCAGGATCGAAACCAGGTAGTGCATCAGCGCCTCCCCGTGCCGGTCGAGAAGCCCGGCGAGCGCCGCGGTGTCGCCCGCCTGCAGGCGGCCGATCGCGTCGCTTTCGCTCGTCGCGACGTCCGGGGCCGGGGTCGTGCCGTGCACCGCCTCCACCCTCGGCGACGGGTCGTTCGGTCGCCTCTCCATCGCACCTACGCCTGGGGGCGGTCTCCGGTTCCCCGCACGCCGACAAAGAGACGACTGCGTGCGGCGCGGCTCAAGTCAAGGCGTAGCAATCGCTTGCCTCGGCGCTCCCCACGGGCAGCGCAGCAGCCTGGCGGGACACGATGGCACACGACGATGCTTGCAGGCCGGTGCGGATGGGCGTATGTAGAGGGCCTGCCGGCTTTTCCGGGGAGCGCTCGACCCATCCACCCCACGAAGGAGGTCACATGCCTGTCAGGATAACCGCCATCGCTGTTGTCGGCCTCGCCCTCCTGGTTTTCTCGGCCGCTCCTGCTCTGGCCGCCCCGGGGTACCAGCACTTCGTGGTCGGCAACGCCGGCGACGTCGTCCGCCCCACGAGCGGCCTGCTCGTCCTGCAGGGAGGCGGGCTCGACGTCGACGAGAACTTCGTGCGCATGGGGGCGGCCGCCGGCGGCGGTGACTTCGTCGTGATCCGCTTCGGCGGGAGCGACGCCTACAACCCATACATCCACGACCTGTGCGGCTGCGACTCGGTCGAGACCATCGTTTTCAAGAACCGCAACGCCGCGTTCACGCCGTTCGTGATCGACCGCATCCGCAACGCCGAGGCGCTGTTCATCGCCGGCGGCGATCAGTCGGACTACGTGAAGACCTGGAAGGACACGCCGATCGAGGATGCCATCAACTACGTCGCCGCCAAGCCGGCGCCGGTGGGCGGCACGAGTGCCGGCATGGCGATCATGGGCCAGTTCCTCTATTCGGCGATGAGCAACAGCAGCCTGACCTCGTCGGAGGGGCTGGCCGACCCGTTCCACAAGGACCTGACCCTCGATCGGGACTTCGTCGCCATCCCGGCGCTCGGCGGCCTCATCACCGACCAGCACCTCGTCGAGCGCGACCGGATGGGCCGGACGCTGGCGTTCCTCGCCCGGCTTGTGAACGACGGCTGGGCGGGAACGGCGCGCGCAGTCGCCTCCGACCGCAACACCGCCCTGCACGTCGATCCCGCCGACGGGAGCGCCGAGGTCTTCGCGACCCCCGGATGGGCGACACCGTGGGTCTACTTCCTCGAAACCCCCGGCGCGCCGGAGGTCTGCCAGCCGGGCACGCCGCTGACCTACCGCAACGTCGCCGTCTACCGCATCGCCCCCGGCGGCACCTTCGATCTCGGCCGCTGGCGGGGCAACGGCGGCATCGCCTACACGCTCTCGGCCGAGGCCGGCGTGCTGCTGTCGTCGCGTGGCGACATCTACTGAGCGGGCGCCGGCGCGGGGCCTTCAGGGGGCCGGGCGCGTGTCAGGCCGGGTCGGAAGCGCCACCGCGGACGACGTGACGATGCCGACCGGGTAGAGGCCGATCCGATCGTCCCACCACGGGCTGCGGCGGAAGAAGAAGTCGAGGCGGCGGCGCGGATCGGAGGCGAACGCGGAGTCGGCGAGCGCGGCCTCGAATTCCCGGCGCAGCGCCGGGTCCTTCTCCAGCATCTCGCGGGCAATCGTCTCCATCACGTACGGCTCGTAGTATTCCTTCTGCTCGAAGACGGTGTCGAAGAAGCCCCACGACGCGAACGAGTCGGGCCCCTGCGGATCGAGCAGGTGCACCGCCACGGCCGAGCCGCGCTGCGCCAGCGGCACGACCACCGTCCCCTCGGCGAAGGTGCGGCTGATGCCGGTGAGCCGCTCGGCCGTGAAGGTCACCGGGTGGCGGCCCTCGAACGGCGCCTCCTGCCATTTCGGCGCCGTGAGGCGATAGCCGTCGGTCGGCAGGGTCAGGGGCGCCGCCAGGCGCTCGAGCCGCAGCCCGTGGGCGCGCAGGACGGCGATCACGTCGGTCCACTGTGGCGGCACGAGGTAGGCGAACGGCCGATCGACCGCGAGCGCCACCTCGGCGGCGTCGAACCGGTCGACGGTGAGATCGAGCGGCGCGCTGCCGTAGATGACCCGCATCGCCCCGGAGACCGCGCTCGGCTCGCGGCGGTACGCCACCCCCTCGAACGCGACCCGGTGGGCCGCATCGGCGGTGCGCTGCCGGAGCGCCGTCGATCCCGGCCCGGCGGCCGCGGCGTCGGCGCGGCGCACCGCGTCGCGCAGCACGGCGGCGTCGGCGCCGATCGTCTCCACGAGCGCCGCTATGGTGTCGTAGGTCGCCCGCACCCGGGTGCCGTAGTCCTTCAGCATGTGGGTTTCGATCAGGAACGACGGGCGGTTCTGCAGCACGGTGTAGCCGTGCGAGAAGCGCGGTGTCGCCGCGCCACCGGTCTGGCCCTTCGCCGGGTCGGTCTCGTCGCGCAGGAAGATGTATGGTGCGACGCGGTGCCCGGCCGCCGACAGTGCCGGCAGGGCATGGCCGACGACCGCTTCGTTCAGCCAGGCCGCGACCGGGGCCGGCACGTTCGCCCCGGTCTCCATGCCGTAGGTGATGTCGTAGCGGTAGTCGGCGCCGTCGGTGACGTGGGAGTCGATGACGAAGTCGGGCCACCAGGTCGTGAAGACCTGGAGCCACGCCCGGGTCTCGGGGGCGTCGGCCTTCATGTAGTCGCGGTTGAGGTTCAGGTTGCGCCCCGTCGTGCGCCAGCCCGCCTCGCGCGGGCCGTTCTGGTTGATGCGGTTGTACGGGCCGAAGCGCTCGTGCCCGTCGACGTTGTAGATCGGCATGAACAGCAGGACGACGTGGTCGAGGAGGGCGGCGCGCACCTTCGTCACCGCGATGTCGCGCAGCAGCATCATCCCGGCGTCCTTGCCGTCGATCTCGCCGGCGTGGATGCCGGCCTGCACGAGCACGACCGCCTTGCCGGCGCGCGCCGCCCCGGCGGGATTGAAGGTGCCGCCCCTGGCGGCGACGACGAGGACGAGGTCGCGCCCCTCGCCGCTCGTGCCGAACGATGTCACCCGGATCCAGGGCGAGGCCTTCTCGAGCCGCTTCAGATACGCGACCGTCTCGGCGAAGCGCGGGGTCTCCTGGAACCCGGTGCGCTCGGCGGTGGTCAGCCAGTCGGCGGGTGGCGCGGCCGCGGCCGGCGGAGCGGCGGCCGCCACCACGACGGCCGACAGCGCCGCGGCGAGGGTGGCGAGAGCGGCGGAACGGGCGCGCATGCCGGTCAGCGGCGGCGCCGCGCCGGGCGCGTCCGCCGCGCGCTGCGGCGCGGGCGGCGCCGAGCGGCGGCCCGGGCCGGCGCCGGCGGTGTGTCCGGCGGCTCCATCGCCGTTCCCGGCGGCGAATCGGCGCCGCCGCCGCGGCTCCGGTAGTAGCCCTGGATCTTCTCCCAGGCCTCCTCGGCGGTCTCGGCGAAGCGGAAGAGGTCGAGATCCTCGGGGGCGATCACGCCTTCATCGCTCAGGAACTTCCAGTCGATGAGGCGCGACCACCAGGCGCGGCCGAACAGGATGACCGGGAGCGACTGCACCTTGCCGGTCTGCACCAGGGTCAGCGCCTCGAACAGCTCGTCGAGCGTGCCGTAGCCGCCGGGGAAGATCACCATCGCCTTGGCGCGCATCAGGAAGTGCATCTTGCGGATGGCGAAGTAGTGGAACTGGAAGCACAGCTCGGGGCTGATGTAAGGGTTCGGGTACTGCTCGTGGGGCAGCGTGATGTTGAGCCCGATGGTCTTGGCGCCGACGTCGTGCGCCCCGCGGTTGGCCGCCTCCATGATGCCCGGCCCGCCGCCGGTGACGACGACGTAGTCGCAGCGCCCGCCGATCTGGCAGGCGGATGACACCAGCCGCGCGAACCGCCGCGCCTCGGTGTAGTACTTCGCCTTCGCCAGCAGGCGCCGCGCCACCGCCAGGTCGCGCCGCGCGGCGGCATCGCCGGGCCGGGCCTTCACCCTGGCCTCGAGCCGGGTCACCTGGGGGACCATCTCCTCGCGACCCACCGTCCGGGTGCTGCCGAAGACCACGACCGTCGAAGTGATCCCCTGCTCGCGGAGCATCAGCTCCGGCTTGAGCAGCTCGAGCTGCAGGCGCACCGGCCGGAGGTCCTCGCGCCGCAGGAACGCGACGTCCTCGTAGGCGCGCAGGTACGCCCCCGACGCCTTCATCCGGCGGAGCTTCTTCATCTGCGCTGGGCTGTGCAAACGGCCTCCTTGCCCCCGGGGAGGGAGACCCCGGAGGGGCGATAGTGTAGACCGGACCGGCCGGCGACGGAACGATCCCGCCCGCGGTGGCCTCGCGCGCCGGGCTCCGGGCCGGACACCGCGCCTACCATTCCCCGTCTGCTATCATCCCGCCCTCATGCGACGTCGACTCAAGCGGGCCGTGAAGCTGGCGGCGCTCAGGCCCGGCCGCGTCCTGCGCGAGTCGCTGACCTCCGGCTACAGCGGCCGCGACCTGCGATCGGACCTGCAGGCGGGGGCCGTCGTCGGCATCGTCGCCCTGCCGCTGTCGATGGCGCTCGCGATCGCCTCGGGCGTGCCGCCGCAGCATGGCCTGTACACTGCCATCGTCGCGGGCGCCGTGGCGGCGCTCCTCGGCGGGTCGCCGGTGCAGGTCAGCGGCCCGACGGCGGCGTTCGTCGTCGTCCTGGCGCCGATCGCGGCGCGCTTCGGGCTCGGCGGGCTCATGGTCGCGACCCTCCTCGCCGGCGTGCTGCTCGTCGGCATGGGGATGGCGCGCCTCGGCCGGCTCATCGAGTTCGTCCCGTACCCGGTGACCGCCGGCTTCACCGCCGGCATCGCCGTGGTCATCGGCGTGCTGCAGCTCAAGGACTTCCTCGGCCTCACGGTGACGGCGATGCCGGAGCATTTCGTCGAGCGCCTGGAAGCGCTGGCGCGGGCGCTGCCGACCGTCGACTGGCGCGATCTCGCGGCCGGGGGGGCGACGATGGCGATCCTCGTGACCTGGCCGAAGGTCACCAAGAGGGTGCCGGCGCCGCTGGTGGCGCTCACCCTCGTCACCGCGGCCACCTGGATCGCCGAGGCGTTCGCCCCGGGTTTCGCGGTCGAGACGATCGCGCGCCGGTTCAGTTACGCGGGTCCCGCCGGCCCGCTGCCGGGGATCCCCCAGGGGCCGCCGCTGCCGGGCTGGCCGTGGTCGTTCCCGGGGCCGGAGGGCGGGGTGCTGCCGCTGTCGTGGGACCTCATCCGCACCCTCATGGGACCGGCGTTCGCGATCGCCGTGCTCGGCGCCATCGAGTCGCTGCTGTCGGCGACGGTGGCGGATGGCATGACCGGCGGCAAGCACGACTCCGACGCGGAGCTGATCGGGCAGGGGATGGCGAATATCGTGGCGCCGTTCTTCGGCGGCATCGCGGCGACCGGGGCGATCGCGCGCACGGCGACGAACGTGCGCTACGGCGCGCGCACGCCGATCGCCGGCGTGGTCCACGCCCTGTTCGTGCTGGCGGCCGTCCTCGGCCTGGCGCCTCTGCTCGGCCACCTGCCGATGGCGTCGCTGGCGGCGCTCTTGCTCGTGGTCGCCTGGAACATGGGGGAGTTCAAGCATGTCTGGCGTGTCCTGCGGGTGGCGCCGCGCGGCGATGTCATCGTCCTGGTCACCTGCCTCAGCCTCACCGTGCTGTTCGACATGGTGGTGTCGGTGAGCGTCGGCGTCGTGCTGGCGGCGCTCCTGTTCATGGAGCGGATGGCCGACACCTCGACTTCGGACCTGATCACCGAGGGGCACCCCGACTTCGTGAAGGGGCTGCCGCGCAACATCGTCATCTACGAGGTCGCGGGGCCGCTGTTCTTCGGCGCGGCGCAGAAGGCGATGAGCACGCTGCGGACCCTGCGCAAGAACGTCAAGGTCGTCGTCCTGGATCTGCGTGCCGTGCCGGTCATGGACGCGACCGGTCTCGTCAACCTCGAGTCGGCGATCGAGCGGCTCCGGGAGGCCGGCATCTTCGTCGTGCTCGGCGGCCTGCAGCGCCAGCCGCGCCAGGTGATGGAGCGCGCCGGCTGGGAGGACGTCCCCGGTCATCTGGCGCTCTGCCAGCCCTACGAGCAGGCGATCGACCTGGCGCGGCGGCGGCTCGCCGAGGTCGAAGGCGCGGCGGACGCCGGGGGCGCGGCGGACGCCGGCGACGTGCCGCCAGCGGCGGGCGTGCCGCCGAAGGCGGCCACGCCATGAACGCCGGATTCGAGTACCGCGCCATCGTCGGCCATCGCGACGCCGGTCGGCCGCTGCTCGACCATCTCGCCGAGCGCTACCGCCATTCGTCGCGCGACGAATGGCGGGCGCGCATCGCCCTGGGGCGCGTGCTGGTCGACGGGCGCGTCGCGGCGGCCGATGCGGTCCTGCGCGGCGGGCAGACGGTCGCATGGCAGCGCCCGCCGTGGATCGAGCCCGAGGCGCCGCTCGCCTGGGCGCTGCTCCACCGCGACGACGACGTGCTGGCCGCCGCCAAGCCGGCCGGACTGCCGACGATCGCGGGCGGCGGATTCCTCGACAACACGCTCCTGGCCCTGGTGCGTCGCCGCCATCCCGAGGCGTCGCCGGTGCACCGTCTCGACCGCGGCGCCTCCGGCATCGTCCTGTTCGCGCGCAGCGCGCGGGCGCGCGACCGCCTGGCGCAGGCATTCCGGCACGGCCTCCTGGTGAAGGAGTACCGCGCCCTCGTGTGCGGCGCTCCGGCGGCGCAGTCGTTCGCGATGACGACGCCGATCGGACGCGTCCCGCACCCGCGACTCGGCCTGATCCACGCGGCCTCCACGCGCGCGACCGGCGCCGCGCGGGCGGCGCGCACCGAGGTCGAGGTCGTGGAGCGCCGCGGCGAGTCCACCCTTCTGTCGGTGCGACCGATCACCGGCCGCCCGCATCAGATCCGCATCCACCTCTCCGCCGCCGGACTGCCGCTCGTCGGCGAGCCGGTCTACGACCCGGGCGGCGTGCCGCGGCCCGACGCGGCCGCCGCGGGAGCGTGCGGCTACCTGCTGCACGCCGCGCGCTTGACGTTCGATCACCCCGGGAACGGGAAGCCGGTGCGCCTGGAGTGTGTGCCGCCGCCGGCGCTGCGGCGGGCGGGGGAGTCGGCCTGAGCGGTGGGCGGACCCGCGAGGTGACCTGAGCCGGCGGTCGGCCGCCATGCCGCTGCTCCGCCCCGGCTCAGCGACCGGGGCCCGCGGCCCGGTCGAACGCCAGGCGCGCCGACTCGAGGGCGGCCTTGTCGAGCGGCTCGAGGCGCAGCACCCGCATGGTCTTCAGCGCCGCGGCGCCTTCGGTGCTCCGGTTGAGGCGCAGCAGCCCTTGCACCAGACGATCGGCGTCGGGCGCCGCCAGACGGTCGGCCACGGTGCAGACGACGCTCGCGGGGAGCGCCGCGGATCGCGCCACGACCTCGAGGTCGGGCGCGAACGGCAGCGTCGGCAGCGCGGCGGCGCCGGCCGCATCGAGGATGACGCCGGTCTTCTCTCCCGTGGCGGCGCGCCGCAGGGCCGACAGCGCCGCGGGCGCGAAGGTGATCCGGGCCGAGGCGGGGATCGCCCCCCACTTGCCCAGTATGGTGCCGCGCACGAAGGCGGGGGAGTAGCCGACGCTCCCGAGGATCTCCCAGCCCTCGAGGTCGACGGGCGAACGGACGAGACCCTTTTTTGCCACGAGGCTCCATGTCTCGCTCCCGCCCGGGTCGACCGCGACTTGGAGCCGTGGAGACAGGCGCAGGCGCGCCCCTTCCTGTAGAAAGAAGGGCAGCGTCACCATGGCGAGCCCGGCGTCGGACCGGCCCAGACGATCGACACCGCCCTGCAGGGTCTCGTGATAAACGGCCGCGAGGTCGTCCGGCTCCAGGCCGGCGGCGCGGGCGGTCGAGGCGGCGAAGGCATCCATCGCCGCCTGTGCCTCCATCGTCGTGCCCGGGTAGCCGGGCGCGCAGGCGACGAGCGTTGTTGCCGCCGCGGCCGGGGCCGCGGCCGCCACGGCCGTAAGCCAGCCGCCGAGGATCAGGAGCGGCACAAGCCTGATGGAGCGTCGGATGCGCATGGCGAAAGTGTATCGCACCGGCGCGCTCACGGCCGCCGGTGCGATACGCTATCCGGCCGATGACCGGATCCGAGTCCGCCGCGCTCACGGGAGCCCTGCGCTTCATCGTCGCGCATCGCCGCGTCATCGTCGCGATTTACGCGCTTCTCGTGCCGCTGGCGATCGTGCTGGCGACGCGGATCGAGAGCGACAACTCGATCGATCGCCTGATCGTGCAGGGCGATCCGGACTTCCGCGACCAGCAGAAGTTCCAGCGGATCTTCCCCGAGCGCGAGCAGGTGGTCCTGCTGGCGGAGGCGCCGGACATCTTCGCGCCCGCGGTGCTGGCGCGGGTGGCGGAGATCGAGCGTCGCCTCAACGAGGTCGCGCGGGTGCGCGCCGTCTCGGCCGTCACCCTGTTCGACCGCACCCACCCGGGACAGGACGGCGCCGCGGCGCGGGCCGGGGAGTTCCGGCGCTTCGTCGAGGGGAGCGATCTGTTCCGCCGCCAGGGGCTGGTCGGGCCGGGCTTCCTCGGTCTTCCGCTCGAGCTCGATGTGGGCGGCGCCGCGGCACGAAACGCGACCCTCGCGGCGATCGATCGGGCCCTGGCGCCGTTCGAGACCAGCCCGGCGCCGCTGGCGCGGATCGGCCGGGTCGGCGGCCCCTACGTCGACGCCTACCTCGAGGCGGAGACCGGGCGCGCCAGCCTGCGGGCCTTCCCGCTGTTCGGCCTCTTCGTCGTGATCATCACCCTGACGCTGTATCGATCGCCGCGGACGCTCCTGGCGTTCCTTCTGACCCTCGCGGCGTCGGTGGCGCTGACGGTCGGCTTCGGTCATGCCGCCGGCTTCGCCTTCACCATCGTGTCGTCGCTCGTGCCGCTGACGATCATGGTCACCTGCACCGCGGCCCTGGTCTACATCCAGTCGCGCTTCGTCGAGATGCCCCGCGGCGGCTCGATCGAGGAGCACCAGCTGTTCGCCCTCACGAACAAGTTCACCGCCACGACGGCGTCGATGTTCGCCGCCGCCATCGGCTTCGCGGCGCTGGCGGTGTCGAAGATCCGGCCGATCCGCGAGATGGGGCTCTGGGTTGCCGTGGGTCTCCTCATGACCTGGGTCGTCGTCTTCACCCTGTTCCCGGCGCTGCAGCGGATCTGCGCCACCCCGGTCCTGGGCGAGCGCACCGCGACCGGCCGGCGGCTCCTCAGGGTGATCGACGCGCTGCCCCGCTGGTCGTACCGCTGGCGCTGGGTTCTTCTGCCCATGACGGCGCTGCTGATGCTCGCCGGGGTGGCGGCGCTGCTCGGGGTTCCGGGCCATCTCGCGCCGATGGCGCTCGAGACCGACGGCCTCGACTACATCGATCAGAACCTGCCGATCGCGAAGGACACGCGCCGATTCGAGACCGCGATCTCCGGGCTGTCGGTGGTCCAGGTCTGGGTGAGCGCCCCGGCCGGGCGGGTGCTCGACCCGGAGATCCTGCGTGGGCTCGAGATGTTCGCCCGGGATCTCGAGCGCGACCCGAGGGTCGCCTCGGTCACCGGCCCCACGACGATGCTGCGCTGGATGCGCTACGTCGGCGGCGGCGGCGACCGGCTGCCCGACGACCCCGCGGCCTGGCCGGGCCTGGCGGCGCGCCTCGAGCAGCTCCTCATGCAGGAGGAGGCGCTGCGGGACTACGTCGACATCGGCTCGCTGGGCGAGGCGCGCCTCACGGTCGTGCACCGCGGCAAGGAGTTCAGCCGCGTCGATGATCTCAAGGGGTTCCTGGGGGACGCCTGGGAGCGCGCCGCCGCAGGGAGCGCCGGCCTGCGCGCCTGCCGCATGCGGGGCGTCGGGCAGGGGCTTCTGCAGACGAAGATCGCCCAGTACCTGGTGCCGACGCTCACCGAGAGCTTCGTCCTGACCGCGGTGATCATCTTCATCGCGTTTCTCGTGGTGTTCAGAAGCGGCGCGGCGCGGATCATGGCGATGATCCCGTCGGTGTTCTCCATCCTGACGATGTTCGTCGTGATGCGCCTCGCCGGCATCCCGCTGAATGTGGCGACCATCCTGATCGCCTCGACGGTCCTGGGGGCGTCGGAGAACGACCAGATCCACTTCTTCTTCCACTTTCAGGAGAGGCGCGACGGCGCCGGCACCGAGGCGGCGATGCTGCACGCGCTGCACGTCGCCGGCCGCGCCATCCTGTTCGCGACGCTCATCAACGCGGGCGGGTTCCTGGCCCTGGCCATGTCGGGGCTGCCGCCGATGCGGCAGTTCGGGATCATCTCCGCCAGCGCCTTCGTCCTGTCGATGCTGTCGAGCCTGACCGCGCTGCCGGCGGCGCTGTGGGTCTTCTCGCGCCAGCGGCCCGGCGCCGCGGGGCCGGGGCGATCGCCACAGGGGGCGCGCGGGAAACTCAAGCGGTCGGAGTTGCGCGACCGGTGATGGCGGTCCGGTCAACCTGGGGCGTTCGACCTGCTCGCCTCGGCGGCCTG
>Ga0247727_10015009_pt1 | contig 12778 bp, 12 predicted proteins | sample WisWelCaveWW1625_FD_202498 | JGI IMG/M metagenome (GOLD analysis project Ga0247727, IMG submission 202498) | Biofilm microbial communities from Wishing Well Cave, Virginia, United States - WW16-25 | ecosystem: Environmental > Aquatic > Deep subsurface > Groundwater > Cave microbial mat | place...
ACGAGCTTCAGGGCGAGCGGCGACGCTTTCGTCCGTTTCGCGAGCGCCAGCACGACACGGCGCTTCCGCTCCGCAGGCAGCGCCGGGTGCGCGAGCGCGCGGCGTAGCGCCTCGTGGCCCTCGAGCGGCCGCACGAAGGCCCTGAGCTCGTCCCGCAGCGGAAGCACGGCGTCCTTCCCCCGGGCGGAGGCCACGTCGAGAAGCGCCTTGGCGTAGCGGCGCGCGAGCGCGCGAGGGGCCCGCTTCACGGACGCCCGCCCGCCGGACTCGGCAGAGTCGCGCACGTGGAGCGGGGGCAGGATGTCGGTCTGGCGTCCATGGCGCGGGTCTTGCGGGGGACCGGAGGAACTCCGATCGCCCCCGAAAAAAGCGGGGCAGAATACCACGGGCCCGGAGAAAGGGTCAAAACCGGCCCTGGCCTCAGGCCTTCACAACGATCGGCCGCGGCCCCGCGGCGTATGCCCGGCCGATGACGCAGGCACCCTCGACGCTCGCGACGAGTGCGGCCGTTTCGGCCTCGGGCACCAGCAGCAGCAGGCCGCCGGAGGTCTGCGGGTCGTAGAGAAGCGCCTTGAGCGCTTCCTCCGTCCGGCCTCCGTACTCGACGAGCGGCTCGAAAGCCTGGCGGTTCGCTTTGAGTCCCCCCGCCTGGTACCCGTCGGCGAGCTCGAGCGCCCCCGGCAGCAGCGGCAGGGCCGGAAGCTCGATCTCGAGCGTGAGACGGCTCTCGCGCGCGATGTTCAGGGCGTGCCCGACGAGCCCAAAGCCCGTGATGTCGGTCGCGGCGGTGACGCCGTGGCGGAGCGCCGCTTCGGCGCCGTCGCGGTTGAGCCGGGTCATCGAGCGTGTCGATGTGGCGACGGCGGCCTCGGGCGCAGCGCCCGCCTTGAGCGCCGTCGCGATCACGCCCGTCCCGAGCGGCTTCGTCAGCACGAGCGCCTGGCCCGGCCGGCCGCCCGCGTTGGTCAGCATCCGCTCGGGGTCGACGAGGCCGGTGACCGCGTACCCGAACTTGATCTCGGGATCGCGCACGCTGTGGCCGCCGAGGAGGGCGCAGCCCGCCTCGCGCAGCGTCTCTGCGCCGCCGCGCACGATCTCGCGCGCCCATTCGGTCGGGAAGTCGCGCTCCGGGAACGCGGCGATCGAGAGCGCCGTGAGCGGCCGGCCCCCCATCGCGTACACGTCCGAGAGCGCGTTCGCGGCGGCGATCGCGCCGAAGGCGTATGGGTCGTCCACGACCGGCGTGAAGAAGTCGACGGTCTGCACCAGCGCCGTTTTCGCGTCGAGGCGGAAGACGCCGGCGTCGTCGCCGGTTCGGTGGTCGACCAGCACGCGAGGGTCGTCGGATGGCGTCAAGGCGCCCAGCACCTGGGCGAGCTCGGCGGGCCCGAGCTTGCTCGCTCAACCCGCGCAGCGCACCTGTTCGGTGAGCCGGCGGATCCGCTGGCGCTCGTCGCTCACCGCGGCCCGCCCCAGCTCGCGGAGGCGGGCCGCGCCGCGCCCCGATTCCGTCGTTGTATACAAGAAACTATTCTACGCCGCCGCCCCGACCGCCGCGGGTTCGCCGCCCTGCCGGACGCCCAGGCCCACGGACCGGGGGCGCTCGAGAGCTCCTGTCGTTGGGCGAACACGGCGACTTCTAGAGCGCGCTCTCGCTGCCGTCGGGAGCCCCGGCAGGACGGATGGCAGCGGGCGCCGGGCCGATCGCGGAGCGTTCGGCGCTCGGCGCGGAAGGGAGCGTGACGCCCTCGCCCATCCGGCAGTCGCCCTGGAAGAAGGCCCCGTCCTCGATCACGAGCTTGGGTGAAACCAGCGTCGCGAGCACACGGCAGCCCGCGAGCAGCTCGATGCGCTGGCGCCCGTGCACCTGCCCCGTGACCTTGCCCCGGATCGAGACGACGCCGCAGTCGATCTCGGCGTCGACCTGGCCGGTCTCGCCGATGATCAGCATGTTGTCGGAGACGATGCGGCCCTTGAGGCGGCCGTCGACACGCATCACGTCGCGGAAGCGCAGCTCGCCCGAGAATTCCGTGCCGTCGTCGAGGAACCCGTTCAGGTCCTCCGCCGAAAGGCCCTTGATCTTCAGCATCCCGCTGAGACTAACACGCTCGCGGCGGCGCGCTGTGCGTGCCGCCGCGGGTCACGGGGACGGGGGCCGGCCGCCCGGCCCGTGGACACCTTGGCTCGACGGCCGCGGTGGCCGGCTCGCTTCCTAACGCGCGCGCCCGGCGCGCAGCAGCAGCTCGTAGAGCCGCTGCAGCTCGGCCTCGCTCTTGAAAAGCACGCGGATCGCGCCGCCCTTCCCCCTGCGGCCGATCACGACGCGCGTCCCGAGCGCGCGGCGCAGCCGCTCCTCGGCGGCGGCGGTGTTCGGCTCCTTGCGCGCGGCGGCCTTCCCGCCGCGCGGCGCGCGCGCCAGCGCCACGCGCCGCTCCACCTCGCGCACCGAGAGCCCCTTGCGCGCAGCCTCGCGGCCGAGCGCGAGCTGGTCCTCGGCGCGCTCGAGCGCCAAAAGCGCGCGCGCGTGGCCGGCATCGAGCCTTCCGGCGGCCACGAGCTCGCGTAGCTCGCGCGGCAGGCGCAGCAGGCGCAGCGTGTTCGCGATCGTGGTGCGGTCGCGCCCCACTCGGCGCGCGATCTCCTCCTGCGTGAGCCCGAGCTCCGACTGCAGGCGCTGGAACGCCTGCGCCTCCTCGAGCGGGGTGAGCTCCTGCCGCTGCACGTTCTCGACGAGCGCCAGCTCGAGCAGCTGCTCGTCCGGGACCTCGCGCACGTGGACCGGCACGCTCGAAAGGCCCGCGGCCTGGGCCGCGCGCCAGCGCCTTTCGCCCGCGATGATCTGGTATCGCTCGCCGCGCCTTCGCACCAGGATCGGCTGCACGATCCCGCTCGCGCGGATCGAGGCGCTGAGCTCGGCGAGCCGCACCGGGTCGATCGCCGAGCGTGGCTGGAACGGGTTGGGGTCGAGCTCGCTGAGCCCGACCTCGGACGCCGCGGTCGGGCCGCGCGCCTCCTCACCCTCGGGCTCGGGGATGAGGGCCGCGAGGCCGCGGCCGAGCGCCTTGCGCTTGCCCGTGCTCACGGGGCGAAGAGCGCCAGCTGGCCCTGCGCCAGCAGCTCGCGGGCCAGCTGCAGGTAGGCCTCCGCGCCGCGCGAGCGGATGTCGTAGAGGATCACGGGCTGGCCGAAGCTCGGGGCCTCGGCGAGGCGCACGCTGCGCGGGACCTGGGTCTTTAAGACCTTCTCCTTGAAGTGCGCCCGCACCTCGGCGATCACCTGCTGGGTCAGGTTGGTGCGCTCGTCCACCATGGTGAGCAGCACGCCCTCGATCTCGAGCTCGGGGTTGAGCACGCGCCTCACGCGCTGGAGCGTGGCCGTGAGCTCGGACAGCCCCTCGAGCGCGAAGAACTCGCACTGCATCGGGATGAGCACGCTCTGGGCGGCGGTGAGCGCGTTGACGGTCAGCAGTCCCAGGCTGGGCGGGCAATCGATGAGCACGTAGTCGAAGCGTCCCGCTACGGGGGCGAGCGCCTCCTTGAGCCGGTATTCGCGGGCGAGGACGCTCACGAGCTCGACCTCGGCGCCCGTGAGGTTGCGGTCCGAGGGCACGAGCGTCAGGTGCTCGAGGTCGGTCTCGAGCATCACGCTCTCGAGCGGGCGCTGCTCGAGGAGCGCCTCGTAGAGGCTGGGGCGCCGCTCGCGGGCCTTCCGCCCCAGCCCTGAGGTCAGGTTGCCCTGGGGATCCGCGTCCACCGCGAGCACGCGGCGCTCGGCGGCGGCCAGGCTGGCCGCGAGGTTGATGGCGGTCGTGGTCTTGCCCACCCCGCCCTTCTGGTTGGCGATCGCGATCGTGCGTCCCAAGGCTGCTCGTCCATCCACCGCCGGAAGGCCGGCAGGATAGCACGAGCCCGCGGGCCGCACCGGATGTGCCACGTGAAACATCCGGGCCGGGCGCAGGCGGTGTGGTTGTAGGTTGCGGCCGGGTGTCGGCGGCGGGTGTCGCCGCCGATGTGCCACGTGGCACAGCTCGAGGCTCAGGCTCGGGGGCGGGTCCGCATCAGGAGCGGCGGAAAACCGCCACCCCGCCCGGGAGGCCGTCCCCCTCGCGCGTGGCCTCAAACCCCGGACTGCACTCGGGCTCACCCCCGAAGACGATCACCCGCCCCTGCGTCCGGACGAGCGGGGCGAGCTCCCCGAGCGGCAGCGCCAGCGCTCGCAGCGTGACCGTGGCGGCCGCCGGGCCGTCGTAGGCATCGTGGCGCCGCCTGAGGACGTGGACGCCGCCCCGCCCGGCCGCGCGCGCCGCCTCGCGCAGGAAGGCCCAGCGCCGCGCGCGCGGCTCGAGCAGCGTGACCTCGAGGTCGTCGCGCAGCAGCGCCAGCACCAGCCCCGGCGAGCCGTTCCCCGATCCGACGTCGATCAGCGGGCCGGCCTGCGGCAACCGGGCGGCCGCCACGACGTCCCCGACCAGCACAAGCACGCGCTCTTTGGCCGTGCGTGCGCCGGTCAGGTTGACGCGCGGGCTCCAGGCCGCGAGCGTGTCGAGGTACGCGGCGATGCGGGAAAGCGCGGGGTCGCCGAGGCCCAGGGCCTCGAGCGGGCCGCGGTGCTCACTCGCGGGAGTCGTCACCGTCGGGGCCGGCCGCGGGCTTGACGGTCAGCCGCCGACCCGCTCCCTCGCCCGCGCTCGCCGTCGTGATGCCCGGCTCCCCCTGGAGCGCCATGTGGACGACGCGCCGCTCGTAGGCGTTGAGCGACGGCAGCGTGCGCGCCTGGCCGTCGCCACGAACGGCCTCGGCGACACGCCGCGCCTCGGTAACGATCGCCTCGTCGCGGCGTTCCTCGAAGCCCTCGCCGGTGAGGCGGACGTGGCGCGGCTGGAGCGAGGCACCGTAGAGACGCAGCAGCAGATGCTCGGTCGCGCGCAGCACCTCGGCGCGGCCGTCGGGCTCGAGGAAGAAGCCCCGGTCGGCGCCGCGCAGGTGGATCACGAGCGCCTCTTCGCCGTCCTCGATCTCCGCCTCCAGCTCGAGCCCGCCCGCCGCCGCCACCGCGCGGATCGTGTCCCGCAGCCCGGCGCGCGGGTCGATGGCCGGGAGGGCCGGGATGGCGGGCGCTGGCGCGCCCGGACGGGGCCGCGGGTCCTCGGGAGCTTCGTGGAGCAGCACGGCGATCCGGGCCGGAGTGGGCGAGAGCCCGCGGCCGCCGGCGCTTCCCGCCTCGAGCACCACGTAGCGTAGCTCGGCCTTCGGGATGCCCAGGTTGGCGGCGGCGAGTGCGATCGCCTCGTCGACGTCCGCGCCCGAGAAGACCCGGTCCTTCACCGCGCCCGCCTGTCCTTCGCCTCGCGAGCGCGCGCGGGCTGCAACAAGCGCATCGATACCCCCTGTTGCAGGATCGACCACAGGTTCGAGGTCAGCCAGTAGAGATTGAGCCCCGAGGGCGCCCACAGGAACATGCCGGCCAGCATCAGCGGCATCAGCATCATGATCCGCTGCTGCGCGGGATCGAGCGTGCTCGGCATCATCTTCTGCATCACGAACATCGACACGCCCATCAGCACGGGCGTGACGAAGAGCGGGTCCTTCTGGGCCAGGTCCGGGATCCACAGGAAGCTCGCTCCGCGCAGGTCCACCGACACCGTGAGCACGCGGTAGAAGGCGAACAGGAACGGCATCGTGAGCAGCAGCGGCAGACAGCCGACCAGCATCTGCGAGCCCATGTTCATGCCGTGCTTCGCGTAGAGCGCGGCCACCTCCTCCTGCATCTTTTGGCGGCCCGGGTCCATCAGCGGCACCTTGCGGTAGCGGTCCTGGATCTGGCGCATCTCGGGGCCGAGTCGCGCCATCTTGAGGCCGTTGACGATGCTGTAATGGCGGAACGGCGCCATGGCGAGGTTGATCACCACGGTGAGCGCCACGATCGACCAGCCCCAGTTCCCGAGGTGCTCCTGCACGAAGCGCAGCAGGCCCATGAACGGGACGACGATCGGACCGATCCAGTCCCCGACGGGAACGACGCGTTCGAGCCCGTGGCCGAGCCGCGCCATCCGGGGGTGGTCCTTGGCGCCCACGAAGAGCTCCACCGGATGCTCGCCGCTCGCGTCCACGGCGGCCACCGGGAGCGCGACCGCTTCGTCTTCGGCACGCGCGGTCACGTTCAGCCGCCTCAGCCCGGCGGCGCCTGGGCCGGCGGGCGCGACGAAGAGCGCCGCGAAGTAGTGGCTCTCGACACCCACCCAGGCCACGCCAGTGAGCCCCTGGCCGGCCTCGGTCAGCTGGGAGGCGACCTGCCGTTCGACCCCGGCCGCCGTGAGCGCCACGCCGCCAGGTTCCTGGTAGCCCTGAACAGCGCGCTCCTCAGCCGAGGGGTTGCCGATGCCGGGGCCCCAGACGATCCGGCACGGGAGCTCGCGGCCTCGATAACTCACCCTGACGCGCACCCCGACAAGCCCCGCGGCCGGGAACTCGAGGCTCTTCGAGGCTTCGATCTCGCCGTCGTGGTACTCGAAGCGCAGCCGCGCCGGCTCGCTCGGGCCGACGCTGAGCGTCTCGGCCGACGGCCGGAAGAGAGCCTCCCGAAGTCGCGCGTCCACGTCGGCATCGCCCGTCTCGATATCGAGCGGACGGACCAGGGCTCCCGCCGCAGGGACCATTTCCTCGGGCGCGCCGCGCGCGTCGCGGTGGCGGGCGAGCGTCCAGGACACGGGCCGCGCGCCGCGGTTGCTGAAGGCGACCGTGAAGTCGGGGGCGACCACCTCCACGCGCCGCTCGCGCTCGTCGGCCACGACGCTGGCTTTGGGCGGGGCCGCCTGTGGCACGACCGCCTCCGCTCGCGCGGGCGGAGCGGCTAAAGGCGACGGCGCCTGGGCCAAAGCCGGCGCGGGTGGGACCGGCGCCGGTGTCGCGGCCGGGAAAAGCAGGCTGTACGCCGTCAGCACGAGGAGCGAGAGCGCGACGGCGAGGAGCAGACGGCGTTCTTCCATCAGGGCATCCTAGCAGCAGAGAAACTACGGGACGGGGTCGATGCCCCCGCGGGAAAACGGCTGGCAGCGCGTGAGACGCCGCAGCGCGAGCGCGCTGCCGCGCCGGGCGCCGTGCTTGCGGATCGCCTCGTCGGCGTAAACGCTGCAGCTCGGCCAGAAGCGGCAGTGGCCGCCCAGGAGGGGGGAGAGGAGCGCACGGTAGGCCTCAACCAGCAGGAGCAGCAGGCGCGCCGATGCGCCCGGCCGAGCGCTCGATGCGCCGGATCCGCTCGCTGAGCTCACTGTCCACCTCGGCCTGCCCGCAGGCGGCGAGGTCGCGGTGCGCCACCACGACGACGTCGAATCCGCCCTTCGCAGGTCGAGACGCCCGCCGGAAGCTCTCGCGCAGCAGGCGCCGCGCCCGGTTGCGCGCCACCGCTCCGCCGATGCGCCGGCTCGCGGCGATGCCCAGGCGGTGGAAAGGGAACGGGTTCGGGGCGAAGACCACCAGGAACAGCCGCCCGCCGAGTCGCGCGCCTCGCTTGAAGACCGCGTCGAATTGGGCGGCACTTTGCAGTCGTCTCTGGGGCCCGTAGCGCGACCGCATGCGTAGCGCCCTCCCGGATCCCGGCCCAGGCCTCGCTCAGGCCGCGATCCGCTTGCGACCCTTCTGGCGACGGCGCTTCAGGACCAGCTGGCCACCCTTCGTGCGCATGCGCACGAGGAAGCCGTGGGTGCGCTTGCGGCGGCGGTTGTTCGGCTGGAACGTCCTCTTCATCGGTGAACCCCGTGATCCGGTCGCGGCCCTAGGCTTGGGCACGCGGGACAAACTCCAAACTCTAGCGAGGGCGACCGGCTCCTGTCAAACCGCCTCCCCTCACGGCGCCCCGCGAGCGGCGGAGTCCCTTGTGCCGCCGTCTCCCGCTGTGATACCGTTTGGCGGTTCACACGCACGAAGCGCTCGCGACCCTGCATGGTTCCCAACCCAGCCTTTTCCACAGCTGTTGAAATCTCTGTGCAAAAGAGATACGGTGCGCTGGCGGGACCCCTCCCCTGCGGGACGCTGTACTTAAGTTGTTGATTTAAAGGATATTATCCAGTCGCTGGGCCGCGGGCCGCGACGGTGGACAACGGGCTCGATGTCGGAAAACCTCTGGGACGACGTACTCGCGCGGGTCGAGGGCAAGATCAACCGGCACAGCTTTGCCACCTGGTTCCGGCCGACGAGCTACCTCGCCCAGGACGGCGGCACGCTCCGCATCGGAGTGCCGAACGCCCAGTTCCGCGAGTGGCTGAGCAAGAACTACAAGGGCATCCTCCAGGAGGCGCTCGCGGAGGTGGGCCACGGCCAGTTGCAGGTGATCTTCGAGGAACACGCCGACGAGCCCGCGGCGGCCTTGCACCCTCCCGTCGAGCGCGAAGCCTCGGTGCTCAATCCGAAGTACACGTTCGACAGCTTCGTGGTCGGCTCCTCCAACCAGTTCGCTCACGCCGCCGCGCGCGCCGTCGCGGAGATCCCCTCCAAGTCCTACAACCCGCTCTTCATCTACGGCGGCGTCGGCCTCGGCAAGACGCACCTGATGCACGCGATCGGCCACTACATCCTCGCCCGGGAGAAGAAGCTCAACCTCTGCTACATCTCGACCGACCGCTTCATCAACGAGATGATCAACGCGATCCGCTTCGACCGGCTTCCGTCGTTCCGGCAGAAGTATCGGGCGATCGACGTGCTGTTGATCGACGACATCCAGTTCATAGCCGGCAAGGACCGCACCCAGGAGGAGTTCTTCCACATCTTCAACGCGCTCCACGACGGCCAGAAGCAGATCGTGGTGAGCTCGGACTGCCCGCCGCGCCAGATCCCGACGATCGAGGAGCGCCTCCACAGCCGCTTCGAGTGGGGCCTGATCGCCGACATCCAGGCGCCCGACATCGAGACCAAGATCGCGATCTTGCGCAAGAAGGCCGAGGCCGAGCGCGTGTTCCTGCCGGAGAACGTGGCGCTCTTCATCGCGAGCAAGGTAAAGACGAACATCCGTGAGCTCGAGGGCAGCCTGATCCGGCTGATCGCGTACGCGAGCCTCACCGGCCGCGACATCGACCTGCAGCTCGCGCAGGAGACGCTGCGCGAGCTGCTCCACGCGGAGGAGCGGCCCGTCTCGATCGAGATGATTCAGAAATACGTGGCCGACCACTATCGGCTGAAGATCAGCGAGCTGAAAGCAAAGAACAACTCGAAGTCGATCGCGGGGCCGCGCCAGATCGCGATGTACCTCACGAAGAGCCTGACCGGCGCGTCGCTGCCGGAGATCGGCAAGGAGTTCGGCGGAAAGCACCACTCGACGGTGATCCACTCGATCCGCAAGGTCGACGACCAGCGCAAGCAGGACCCCGAGTTCGACAGGCTCATCCACAGCTTCGTGCAAGCATTCCGATGAGCTTCCCGCTTTTTCCACACCGACCCCTGTGGATGGCTCCCCGGCCGCTCTGCGGAAATCGGGTCGTCCACAGATCCGGCTTTTTCCCCGCCTGGGACCCACAGCTCCATCCTCGCTCTAAGCGCCGCAGCCACAGCGAGATATGGGACTTTTCCACAGATCCACAGCACCTTTCAATAACTCAAGATAAGTCTCTCTTGTTTGAAGGATAGGTAGAAGAAGAGGAAGCCCATGGAAATCCTCGTGCGGCGCAACGACCTCGCCAAGGAGCTGCAGCTCGTCCAGGGAATCGTGGAGAGGAAGAACTCGATCCCGATCCTGTCGAACGTGCTGTGCGAGGCGCGCTCGGGGGAGATCCGCATCTCGGCCACCGACCTCGACGTGTCGCTGCGCTGTGGCTGCGCGGCGGAGGTCGTCGCAGAGGGCGCGGTCACGCTCGGGGCAAAGAAGCTCTACGAAATCGTGCGCTCGCTGCCGGAGAACGAGGTGAGCCTGAAGCTGGAGGACGACGCCTGGACGCGCATCCGCTGCGAGCGCGTGGAGTTCCGGATTGCGGGACTGCCGCGCGAGGACTTTCCGAGCCTGCCGGAGGCGCGCGGCGGCCGCGGCATCGAGCTTCCCGCGGCTCTGCTCAGGGCGCTGATCCAGCGCACGGCGTTCGCCATCACCGCCGAAGACGCGCGCTACTACCTCGCGGGAGCCCTGCTGGTGCTCGAGAAGGAGAAGGCGGCGATGGTCGCGACCGACGGGCATCGGCTGGCCTGGGCGGAACGCCAGGCGTCGCTCAAGGTCGCTGACACGGCCCGCGTGCTGGTGCCGCGCAAGGCGATCACCGAGCTCGCGCGGCTGATCGAGGAAGCCTCTGGCGACGAGACCGTCTCGTTCCAGCAGGGAGACGGCCACCTGATCTTCGGGATCGGCGGACGGACGCTCAGCTCGAAGCAGGTCGAGGCCCAGTTCCCGGCGTTCGAGAAGGTGATCGCGGTGAGCGGCGACAAGAAGGTCAGCGTCGGGCGCGAGGCGCTGCAAAGCGCCGTCCGCCGCGTCAGCCTGCTGTCCTCGGACCGTGGGCGCGCCGTGCGGCTGGGGCTCGACACCGGCAAGCTCGAGCTCAGCGCCTCGTCACCGGAGCTCGGCGAGGCCCGCGAGTCGCTCGCCGTGGAGTACGCGGGCGGAAGCGTCGAGATCGGCTTCAACGCGCAATACCTGCTCGAGTTCCTGGGCGTCGTGGGAACCGAGCAGGTGGAGCTGGAGCTCAAGGACGGGGAGAGCCAGGGGCTGCTGCGCCCCGCCGGCGAGGACGGCGGCGAATACCGCTACGTCGTGATGCCGATGCGGTTCTAGGACGTCTCAAGAGGGGGGCGGTTGGTCTGGGTGCAGCGGCTTCGAGTGCGTGATCTGCGGAACATCCGCGAGGCGAGCCTGGAGCTCGGACCGGGGTTGAACGTCTTCGTGGGCAAGAACGGCCAGGGCAAGACCTCGCTGCTCGAGGCGGTCGGGCTCGTCGCTCGCGGCCGCTCGTTCCGGACCGAGGACGCCGCCAGCATCATCCGGCGCGGCGCCCCGTCGCTTTTGGCCGCCGCCGACGCGGCCCACGAAGACCGCCCCGCGGCGCTCGAGGTGGAGCTCGAGCCGGGCAGGCGCGCCTTCCGTGTCAACGGTCGCGAGGTGCGTCCCGGGGAGTACCACGGCCGCCTCGACGTGGTCGTCTACTCGAGTGCGCGCCTGCGCGTCGTTCACGGCACGATGCGCGACCGGCGCCAGTTCCTCGACCGGCAGGCGGCGGCTCTCTGGCCCACCTACCGCGCGGAGCTCCGGCAGTTCGAGCGCGTGCTGAACCAAAGAAACGCCGCGCTCGCGAGGAGAGCGCGCGACGAGGACGCGTGGACCGAGCGCTTCGTCGAAAGCGGCGCGCGCCTGCGCTATCGGCGTGGGGCCTACGCGGCGCGGCTCAGCGCGGCGCTCGCGGCCGGGTTCCGGCCCGCGCAGGAGCGCTACGAAGTGCGAGCGTGTCCCGCGCCTGCGGACGAAACGGCGGGGCGAAAGGCGCTCGCGGACGAGCTGCGGCTGCTCGCGCAGCGCGAGCGCGCTGCGGGGCGCAGCCTGGCCGGACCGCATCGCGACGCCGTCGAGCTGCTGCTCGACGGGCGGGACGCCGGCTGTGGCGCCTCGTCCGGGCAGGCGCGCAGCCTGCTGCTGGCGCTGGCAGTCGCGAGCCTGAAGCTGCTGAGCGAGGAGACGGGACGGGCGGCGGTGGCGTTGCTCGACGATCTCGATTCGGAGCTCGACGAGGAACGAGCGGGCACGCTCTGCGCGGAGGTATCGCGGCGCGGCCAGGCCTGGGTCACGACGGCGCACCCCGGCTGGGCGGAGAGCCTCCGCCCGCTGGGCCGTATTTACGAGGTCTCGGGGGGCGCAGTTCGCTGCGCCTGACGCTCCGGAGCCAAGCGACGGGGGACATGAGCGAGACGCAAGGGAAGAAGCCGGAGGGCGTGGCGGCCGAGTACGGCGTCGAGGCGATCCGCATCCTGGAGGGGCTCGAGGCGGTCCGCGTCCGGCCCGCCATGTACATCGGATCCACGGGCGAGGCCGGGCTCCACCACCTCGTCTACGAGGTCGTGGACAACTCGGTCGACGAGGCGCTCGCGGGGTACTGCAGCGAGATCGCCGTGGCGATCCACATCGACAACTCCGTGACGGTGATCGACAACGGCCGCGGCATCCCGGTGGGCCCGCACGAGTCGGGTCTCGACGCGGCGGAAGTCGTGATGACCAAGCTGCACGCCGGAGGCAAGTTCGACAAGGGGGCCTACAAGGTCTCGGGCGGACTCCATGGCGTCGGCATCTCGGTCGTGAACGCGCTCTCGGAGCTCGTCGAGCTCGAGATCTGGCGCGACGGCAAGGTCTACCGCCAGTCCTACTCGCGCGGCTTGCCCCAGACCCGCCTCGAGCAGACCGGCACCACCGACCGGCGCGGCACCAAAGTCACGTTCAAGCCCGACCCGCAGATCTTCGAGACCACCACGTTCAGCTTCGACACGCTCTCACAGCGGCTGCGCGAGCTGTCGTTCCTGAACCGCGGGATCCTGATCACGCTCGAGGACGAGCGCGACAACAAGAAGCACCGCTTCCAGTACGAGGGCGGCATCAACTCGTTCGTCGAGCACCTGAACCGCAACAAGGAGACGCTGCCGGAGAAGCCGATCGAGCTCGGCGGCGAGCGCGACTCGGTCGTGGTCGAGATCGCGCTGCAGTGGAACGACGGCTACGCCGAGAGCATCCACTGCTACGCCAACAACATCAACACCCACGACGGCGGCAGCCACCTCGCCGGCTTCCGCGGCGCGCTCACCCGCAGCCTGAACAGCTACGGCCT
>Ga0247727_10015010_pt1 | contig 12778 bp, 13 predicted proteins | sample WisWelCaveWW1625_FD_202498 | JGI IMG/M metagenome (GOLD analysis project Ga0247727, IMG submission 202498) | Biofilm microbial communities from Wishing Well Cave, Virginia, United States - WW16-25 | ecosystem: Environmental > Aquatic > Deep subsurface > Groundwater > Cave microbial mat | place...
CGCTGGAGAACGAGCCGGGGATCGAGATCCGGAGGCAAGAGGTCCGGGAAATCCCCGACCACGGCGTCACCCTCATCGCCACTGGTCCGTTGACCAGCGACGCGCTGGCCGAAGCGATCGTGCGCCTGACCGGCAGCGAGCGCCTGTTCTTCTATGACAGCATCAGCCCCATCGTCGAGGCCGACAGCATCGATTATTCGATCGTTTACCGGGCTTCCCGCTACGGCAAGTCGCTGGACGGGTCCGCCGACTTTCTCAACTGCCCCTTGAGCCGGGAGCAGTACGAGCGCTTTTACCAGGCCCTCCTGTCGGCAGAAAGCGTCGCCGGGCACGATTTTGAGCGGCCGGAGCTGGAGCGGCTGAACTACTTCGAGGCCTGCCTGCCGATCGAGGAGCTGGCCCGCCGCGGTCCCGACACGCTGCGCTTCGGGCCGATGAAGCCGGTGGGACTGGCCGACCCGCGGACCGGCCGGGCCGCCTGCGCCGTGGTCCAGTTGCGCCAGGAAAACCTGCGGGCAGAGAGCTATAACCTGGTGGGGTTCCAGAATCACTTGAAGTTCGGGGAGCAGAAGCGCGTGCTGCGGATGATTCCGGGACTGGAAAACGCCGAGTTCACGCGTTTCGGCCAGATCCACCGGAATACGTATATCAATGCGCCAGCGCTGTTGGACGCGACGCTGCGGCTCCGCTCGCGCCCCCAGATCCTGTTTGCCGGGCAGATCTCCGGCGTCGAGGGCTACGTGGAGTCGATCGCCACGGGCCTGATGGCCGGACTTCACGCCGCGCGGATGGCCGAGGGCCAGCCGACCGCTCCCTGGCCCCGGGAGACCGCCCTGGGGTCGCTGGCCCATTACCTCTCTTCGGCTGACCCGCGGAATTACCAGCCGGCGAATATCGCGTTTGACCTGCTGCCGGCCTTGCCCGAGTCGGACCGGCGGGCCGCGGGCTCCGACCGGCTGGCGCGCCGTCAGCTTCAGTGCCGCCGCGCGCTAGAGGCCCTGGATCGCTACTGTGAGGAAAACGAGCTCCTCGGCGTCCGGTGAGCTGGGCCGCCAGATCGACCGGTTCCTCCGGTTCCTGGCCCTGGGGCAAGCCTCCCCACAGACGCTCCGCGGCTATGCCTCGGACTTGCGCCAGTTCCTCGAGTACTTTTCTCCGCCGGGAAAGAATCCTCCGGCGGCGGCATCGTTCAGCCACCTGGACCTGCGGGAATTCCTGGGGGCGCTGTACGCTCGCGGAAACTCGAGCCGTTCGGTGGCCCGCAAGCTGGCCGCCCTCCGGGCTTTCTTCCGCTTCTTGGCGCGCGAGGGCGTGGTGGCGGCCAATCCGGCGCGGCTGGTGGCCACTCCCCGCCAGCCCCGGACCCTGCCGCGGGTGATGACCGCCGAGCAGGCCAACCGCCTGGTGGACGCCGCCGGGGAGAACGGGCTGGCCCGCGACCGGGTGATTCTCGAGCTGCTATACGGCTGTGGCCTGCGGGTGGCCGAACTGGTCGGACTGAATCTCGATGATTTCGACTGGGGTGAGCGCTGGATACGGGTCCCCGGCAAAGGGCGCAAAGAGCGTCAGGTCCCGTTTGGGGCGAAAGCCGCCGAAGCGCTCGAGCGGTATCTGGAAACGCGGGCCGGCTGGGATTCACCCGCGCTGCTTCTGAACCACCGCGGCGGCCGCCTCACCGCCCGCAGCGTCCAGCGCATCGTCAAGTGGCACGCCGTCCTGGTCTCGGGCGATCCCTCGGTTCACCCCCATGGCTTTCGCCACGCCTACGCCACCCACCTGCTGAGCGACGGGGCGGACCTGCGCGCGATCCAGGAGCTGCTCGGTCACGCCAGCCTTTCCTCCACCCAGAAATACACGCAAGTTTCGCTCAAGGACCTGATGGCGGTCTACGACAGGGCCCACCCCAAGGCTTGATCCGGGTTACGAGCCAGGCTGGGGCTGCCGTTGCCAGTCCAGCAGCTCGTCCAGATCCTTCACCAGCCGCGCGATCCGGTTTTCGCTTCGCCGCTGGCGCCCCGCCAGGCGGTCTTGCCACGGCTCGGCCATCTCCTGGTGGGCGGCGAACTGGTCCATGATTCGAATCATGTCGTTCAGCAGGCTCAGGTTCCGCTCGAACGCCTGGGCCAGCTTGTTCATCCCCTCCGCCTGCGTGTTGACTCCGTTGGTCAACAGCCCGAGGCTGCTGACCAGACTGCCGACGCTATTGACCATGTTGGTCATGGTGGTGGCCAGTTGGGTCATGCCTCCGGCCAGCTCATGCATCTGCCCGGCGAGCGCTTCGACGCGCTCCACCAGGGGCACCACCGCCTCCACGCGCCGATCCGTTTGTTGTTGCGCCTCCACCAGCGATCCCAGGTTCCGGTCGATGGAAGCCAACAGGTGTTCTTGAAACTCCAATCGCTCTTCGAGATTCACGGGCGCCTTCCTTTATGTGGACGACTCGGCGCCCCGGCTCGCCGCCGCTGGCGCCTCCCGAACATGATAGCGCCCTGACCGTCTTTGCTACAATCGGTCCGCGGATGCGCGCCTGGCGCCTAGTATGGTGAGTTGCAAGTTCGGCTTTCAAGCCGCAGCCCGGCTTCAGCCGGGCTTCCCGGCGGGGCTGAAGCCACGCTAGGCCGGGCTGAAGCCCGGCGCGGAGTAAGTCCGCCCCACAAATGCACAAGCTCCAGGGCGGGGCTGAAGCCCCGCTGCGGCTGAAAGCCTGCCCCACGTCGAAGACTTCTGGAGCGAACTTGCAACTCATGACACTAGCCTGTCTGTTCCTGCTGGTCCTGGCCGGATGCGGCGGCCCGCCGGCGCCGCGCCGGTTGACCATCGCCGTCATCCCCATGGGAACCACGCACGAGTATTGGAAGGCGATCCACGCCGGAGCGGTGAAGGCGGCGCGCGAAGAGGGCGTCGAGTTGGTCTGGAAAGGTCCTCAGAAGGAGGACGACCGCGCCCAGCAGATCGCCGTCGTCGAGGACATGGTGTCCCGCCGAGTGGACGGGATCGTGCTGGCGCCCTTGGACAGCAAGGGCCTTCAGAAGCCCATCGCCGAGGCCCGCCGCGCCGGCATTCCCTCGGTCATCGTCGACTCCGGCCTGGAAGGCGGCGATTACATCAGCTTCATCGCCACCGACAACTACCAGGGGGGCCAGCTTGGCGCCCGGCGGCTCGCCGAATCGCTGGGCGACCGGGGGACGGCGATCCTGATGCGGGTCATGGTGGGGGCGGAGAGCACGATGCGCCGCGAGCAAGGGTTTCTGGATGAGATCCGCAAGCACCCTTCCATCCGCATTCTCAGCGACAATCAGCACGGCGGCATCACGACCGAGAGCGCTTACCAAACCGGGGAGAACCTGCTCAACCGCTTTCCCGAGGTGGAGGGCGTCTTCTGCCCGAATGAATCGACCACCTTCGGGATGCTGCGGGCCCTGACCGATGCCGGCAAAGCGGGCCGGGTGAAGTTCGTGGGCTTCGATTCGAGCGACAAGCTGATTGCCGCGCTGCGGCAGGGGACCTTGCACGGGCTGGTGCTGCAAAATCCATTCCGCATGGGAGAGCTGGGGGTTCGGACCCTGGCCCGGCGCCTGCGGGATCCCCGGGCGCGGATCGAGAAGCGTGTTGATACGGGAGCGGTCGTCGCGACGCCGGAGAACATGGATAAGCCGGAGGTCCGGCTGCTTCTGTCGCCGCCGCTCGAGCCGTATCTGGGGCGATCCGGCGCGGGACAATGATGTCCGCCGGCCCCGCGTCCAGCCTGTCTCTGCGAATTGACATACAGGGCCTGCGAAAGGTTTTCGGCCCGACGGCGGCGCTCGACGGGGTCGACCTGGCTGTCCGGCCGGGCTCGGTGCACGCCCTGATCGGGCAAAACGGCGCGGGCAAGAGCACCCTGATGAGGGCGCTCAGCGGGGCCCACCGGCCCGACGCGGGGCGCATGCTGCTCGACGGGGAGCCTTACCATCCGGCCGATCCGCTGGAGGCGCGGCGGCGCGGCGTGGTGATGGTCTATCAGGAGCGGGCGCTGGCTCCTCCGCTCTCGGTGGCGGCCAATATCATGCTGGGGGTCGAGCCGGCGCGCGGTGGTTGGATCCGCCGCCGGGAGCTTGACGATCGCGCGGCTCAAGCCCTGAACGCGCTGGGTCACGGCGAGATGAACCTTGGCGCACCGGTATCCAGCCTTGGGGCGGGACAGCAGCAGGTGGTGGAGCTGGCCCGCGCGCTGGTCATGGAGGCTCGACTGGTGGCGCTCGATGAGCCGACGGCCAGCCTGGCAGCCGACGATGTGCCGCGTCTGTTCGACGTGATCCGGCGCCTTCGCCGGCGCGGCGTGTCGATCGTTTACATCACCCACCTGCTCGAGGAGGTTGACCAGATTGCCGACCAGTTCACGGTATTGCGCGACGGCCGCGCGGTGGCCAGCGGCCGGGTTGGCGAGCACGACCGGAGCCGGATCATCGAGTGGATGGTCGGCCGCAAGCTGGAAGAGCTGTTTCCCCGTCTGCCGCACGAGCCCGGCGAGGCGGTGCTGGAGATGGAGAGCCTGGGCGCGCCGGGCGTGCGCTCGGCCAGCTTGACTTTGCGGCGGGGCGAGATTCTCGGGGTGGCCGGCCTGGTAGGGGCTGGCCGGACCGAGCTGCTGCGCGCCGTCTTTGGGCTGGCGCCGATCACGACCGGCCGGATCCGAATCGGGATGGTGCAGGGCCCGGCCGGCGCTGCCGAGCGGCTGGCCCAGGGCGTCGGGCTGTTAAGCGAGGACCGCGCGGGGGAAGGCCTGGCCGCCGGACTGAGCGTTGCGGAGAACCTCACCCTGTCGAGGCTCGAACCGTATCGGCGGCTGGGGTGGCTCGACCGCCGGGCTCAAACCCGGGCCGCTGCCGAGTGGATGCGCCGTCTGTCGGTCCGGGCCCGGGATCCGCTCCAACCGGTCGGCGCCCTGTCCGGAGGCAACCAGCAGAAGGTCGCCCTGGCTCGACTCCTGCACCACGATTGCGACGTGCTGCTGCTCGACGAGCCGACACGCGGCATCGATGTGGCCAGCAAGATCGAGATCTATGAGCGGATCGGCCGGCTGGCGCAGGCCGGCCAGGCGATCCTGTTCGTCAGCTCTTACCTGCCGGAGCTGCTGGGGGTCTGCGACACCATTGCGGTTCTGCGGCGGGGCCGGCTTGGAGAAAAGCTCCCGACCGGAAGTTGGACCGAGCACTCCCTGCTGGAGGCCGCCCTGGGACCGGCCGGCGAGTCATGAGGAACCTCGGCCCCCTGCTCGGCCTGGCCGCTGTATTTGCGCTCTTCTCGCTGTGGGCGGGCGCGCCGTTCTACTCGCGATACAACCAGGTCACTCTGCTCACCCAGAGCGTGATCGTCGCTTCCGGGGCCCTGGGCATGACCATGATCATCATCGCCGGCGGAATTGACTTGAGCGCCGGTTCGGTGATCGCGCTGGCGACGGTGGTGATTGCGCGGCTGCTGCTGGCCGGCTGGCCGCCGCTGGCCGCGGCCCTGGCCGGCGTGGCGGTCGGGGGGCTGTGCGGAGCTCTCAACGGCCTTCTGGTGACCAGGCTGGGACTGGTGCCTTTTATCATCACCCTGGGGACTTTGCTGGTGTTCCGGGGAACCGCGACCGGACTGGCCAGCGAGCAGAAGATCGATGCTCCCATCACCTGGCTCAACGATCTGTTGACCAAATTCCCCTCGCCCCCCTGGATGTTGGTTGCTTCCGGGGTGTGGCTGGCGGTTCTGCTGGCGATCGCGGTGGCCCTGCTTTTGGAGCACACCGTGCTCGGCCGGCATGCCTTCGCGGTCGGCGCCAACGAAGCCACCGCCCGCCTGTGCGGGGTCCGGGTGAGGCGGGTGAAGCTCGCGATCTACGCGCTGGGGGGAGCCCTCACCGGTTTTGCCGGGTTGATGCAGTTCAGCCGTCTGACGGTGGGCGATCCGACCGCCGCCAAGGGCCTGGAGCTGGATATCATTGCCGCGGTGGTGATCGGCGGGGGAAGTCTGGCCGGGGGTCAGGGCAGCGTCGGGGGATCGCTGGCCGGCGCGCTGCTGATGACGGTGATCCGCAGTGGGCTTAGCATGAAGGGCGTGCCCAACTGGGTGCAGGATACCCTGACCGGCGCCATCATTGTGGGGGCCGTGGCCTTGGATCGGCTGCGGTCAACTAGTGATCAAGCTGTCAAGAATTAGGTGGGACACCACACTAGGGAGGACATTCATGAAACAAGCTGGATTGGCGGGTGAGCTGATGGCCGAGTTTCTGGGCACCCTGGTGCTGATTCTTTTCGGCGCCGGAGTGGTGGCCATGGCAACGCTGTTTGGATCCCAGGTCCCGGGCGAGGTGGTGAAAGGCGGCTACACCAACGTGACGCTCGGTTGGGGACTGGGGGTGATGCTGGGGATCTACGTGGCTGGAGGAATCTCGGGCGCCCACCTGAACCCCGCCGTCACGCTGGCCATGGCGGCGCTGCGCGGCTTCCCCTGGAGAAAGCTGGTCCCCTACAGCCTGGCCCAGACCGCCGGGGCGTTCACCGCCGCGGCCCTCGTGTATTGGAACTACCGGCCGGCCTTCCAGAAGGCGGACCCGCTTTTGGAGCGCACCGCGGGCGTCTTCGCCACCTTTCCCGCCTTCCCCGAGGCGGTGGGGACCGGCCTGCTGGATCAGGTCCTGGGAACGGCGCTGCTGGTGGGCCTTATCTTCGCGGTCAGCGACGCCCGGCCGGCGCTAGGGCCGCTCATGCCCATGGCCGTGGCCCTGATCGTAGTGGCCATCGGGATGTCGTTCGGCGGGATGCACGGCTACGCCATCAACCCGGCGCGGGATTTCGGTCCCCGGCTGTTCACCGCGCTGGCCGGGTTCCAGAACAACGGTCTGACCAGCGGGCCGCCCGTGTTCTGGGTCCCCATCATCGGCCCGCTGATCGGCGGCGTGCTGGGCGGCTTGGTTTACGACCAGGGGATCCGCCGGTTCCTGCCGGCCCCAGACTAGCTTAGTCCAAGCAAGTTCCTCCTGATCCCCCCTCGCAAGGAATCAGCGCGTTTAGCAAGTGAAGGAGACAGGAGGAACACTCATGAAAACGATGACAAGCTCCGCTTTGCAGTCAGCGCTGGGCCTACTTCTGCTCGGCGCGCCGATTCTGCGTGGAAGTGTTTTCACACAGCAAAGTTTTACCGAGGATGTCTTTCAGTTCACCTGGAGGTTCAGGTGGGACGGAAATGTGCCGGAAGTGGATGCCCCATGGTATTTGATCGCGCAGCGGGATGCAGCCGATTGTTTGCCAGACCCTTGTTGGGTAGGTTTTAAGGGCGCGCCTTCGGTGCCCATGCCCGCCACGCAACCGCTCCACACGACGGAGAGCCACCTTTCGGGGAACAGTATCTTGCTCTTATCCAACTGGCCCAACTCGTCAGAACCGACAACGAGACAAGGCTCGTGAACGAAGGGGTACCACATGACCACTTTCCGGACCCCCATGAGGACTTCTACGTGCTCTGGTACCGGCGGCCGATTGAGGGCGGTCCAGTGGATTTTACCTTCCATGGAGCTCACATCCCCGAACCGGCGACGATCACGCTGATGGGAGGCGGTCTACTCAGCCTGGTGGCTGCCCTGCGGCGCCGGCGACGCCCGAACGCGCAGGCTTAGCAGCTGCTAGTAGCTCTGCTGCTCGATGACCAGCTCGGGGACGGGGGCCAACGCGGCCTTATAAGGGCCCGCTCGGCCAAGGCGGCGGCGTCGCCTGCGCGATGCCGCCGTATTTCTCGAGTAGTAGGGCCAGGACGGTGGCCAGCTCGACGCTGTGGTAAGCGCGCTCCCGCAACACGGTTTCGATCTCGGCTCGCTGATCGGCGGCGTGCTGGGCGGCTTGGTTTACGACCAGGGGATCCGCCGGTTCCTGGACGAATGACGCCGACCCTTGTCATTCCCAGCGCGGCGAGGAAGCTGCTTTGCTTGCGTGGTCGGGAGCAGCAGATGTCTCGCTTTCGCTCGGGATGACTGCTGGCGGCGCGTGTTCGAGCCGTCCGCGTGAGTGGCCAACGGACCCGGCACGTCTTCGATCAAATCTTCGATGCGGCCGCCGTTGTAATGAAACCCGGTACTCCGGGAGGGGTCAGGTCCATGGCAAGGCTTCTTATTCCATCGTCATTTGAGTGCGACTGTGGCCATCAGTCCCATTTCTCTGAACGCACGGTCAGGGAGATGGAAGCCACCAGTCGCCGAGGTCGCAGGGTGGCCCGCCTCTTGGACTCGGAGGCGGACCGGCATGCCGTCGAGTTCAGCAATGGGCGGGCCATGGCGGTTATTTGTCCGAAGCTGGGCCGCCGGGAGATCAGGGGCTGGGCCTAATGAGGCCGCCGGACCCGCAGCGGACCGGCAGCATCTTGACTCGATCAGTTCGATTCTGCCTGCGTCGGAGCGGCAAAGTTCCTGTCTGTAGGCCACTGATTTGTCGCGGCGGGCAGCGGACTCCGTCGCGTCAAGCCCGGCCTGCAGTCTGCGGACGTTCGCCCTCTGCAATTGTTATCATGACCCCCACCAATGAATCCTCGCGACTACCTCGACGTTGATCCGCGTACTCTGCATCTGCCGCCCAGCCGTGGTACCGGTGTGGACCCTGTCAAACTCGCCCGCCAGATCGCCCGGCACGGATCATCGCTCCAAGGGATGCCGGTCTTGTGGGTTTACCGCGGCACGGATGGGGCGCTGATGATTTACGATGGCGTGACACGCGCCAGCCGGGTTGCTAAACTACTCCCAGGGACACTTGTCCGTGTCGAGGTCGTCGGCGATCTCCCGGCTGCTTGCCGCCACTTACCGACCATAGGAGACTATCTGCCATGACCGCACAGGTACGAAACGACATACTCCGCACCCTGGCCGAACTGAGCGAATGCTGCCCGGAGGTGCGCTTCGGGCAGTTGGTCGCCAATCTGTCATATCTGGCGAAGGGGCCGACCAAGGAGGCCATCTGGGACGTGGAGGATGAGGAATTACTGGCTGCGGCCCGAAAGCACCTGGAAGACCGTCGTAGCAAAGAGGCCTCACGGCCTAACGAAGCGCTGCAGCCGACCGGCTTCGCCGGCGGCTGAGCGCCCGGTCGTTATGCCCTTTCACCAACTGGAGCAGGTCGGAAACAGTCGGCCGCCTAAAGCATTCATGGGGCCGGACAACGCACCCCGCAGCCTTATCCAGCGCGTGTACTGAACGTTGCAGACTGCGCTGCCGGGGTCGGCGAAGAGAGCGGCGCCAGACGCTCGCGCCGCGCCAGAACTTCGAATATCTACTCATCCCGGACTCCTTCAGGCGTCCGCCCGGGTTGACCCCAGCAGGGGAATGCGGCGAAAATGTGCCTATGCCGCTCCGTGCCCTGTTGTTCCTGTTTGCTGTCGTCCCCCTCCTTTGCCCGGCCCAGCCATCGCCGCTCGAGGAGATGCTGTCCAAACCGATCCTCGGACCCTCGCAGGCGCGTTTCGAAACGCAAGTGTTCGCGGAATCGCGCGTCCCGACGCTTCCCACCTTCCGCTCCGCCGCCGAGTGGGAGCGCTATGCCACGGACCTGCGGCGGCAGCTTCTGGAGCAGATTGTCCTGCGCGGGGAGGCGGCGCGCTGGCGGCAGGCCCCCAGCCGCGTCGAGTGGCTCGATACGCTGCCCGGGGGCCCCGGTTATCGGATTCGCAAGCTGCGCTATGAGGCGGTCCCCGGCCTGTGGGTTCCGGCGCTGCTCTATGAGCCGGAGAAGCTGACCGGCCGGGTCCCGGTGGTCCTCAACGTGAACGGGCACGAAAAGCAGGGCAACGCGGTTCCTTACATCCAGACGCGCTGCATCAACCTGGCCCGGCGCGGGCTGCTGGCCCTGAACGTCGAGTGGTTCGGCCGCGGGCAACTCGCCACGCCCGGCTTTCAGCACTCCAAAATGAACCAACTGGATCTGTGCGGAACCAGCGGCCTGGCCGTGCACTACCTGTCCCTGAGCCGCGCGGTGGATCTGGCGGTTTCGCTCGATCATGCCGATCCCCGGCGGGTGGCCGTGACTGGGCTCTCGGGCGGCGGATGGCAGACCATCCTCATCGCCTCGCTCGACCCGAGAGTCGCGCTGGCCAACCCAGTGGCGGGATATTCCAGCTTCCTCACCCGCGCCCAGTTTCCCGAGCTCGATCTCGGCGACTCCGAGCAGACCCCGACCGACCTGGCCACCCTGGCCGACTACACGCACCTGACCGCCCTGCTGGCCCCCCGGCCGGCGCTGTTGACCTACAATTCCCGGGACACTTGCTGCTTTCGCGCCGACTACGCGGTCGGTCCGCTGCTGCAGGCCGCCCGTCCGGTCTTCGCCCTGCTCGGCAAGCCGGATCATCTTCGCCATCACGTCAACTACGGCCCCGGGCATAACTATGACCAGGACAATCGGGAGGCCTTCTACCGGATGCTGGGGGACCATTTCTTCGCGGCCGGCGCGGCGTTTGACGCGGGCGAGACCGCTCCGGAGCCGCAACCGCGAACCGAACAGGACCTCCACGTGCCGCTGCCCGCCGACAACGCCGACTTCCACGTTCTGGCGCGGAGACTGGGCGCCTCGCTGCCGCGTCCGGCCCCGCCGGGCGAGGACCGGGCCTCGGCCGTGGCCCGGCTCCGCCAGATCGTCCGCGCCCGAGACTATTCCCTCGCCGCCGTCCGGATCGCCGCCGAGCAGCGCGACGGGCTGGACGCCGCCTACTGGCGTCTGAGAATGGGGGACGCCTGGACCGTGCCGGCGGTGGAGTTGTCCCGAGGCGGGCCCAAATCGACCGCCCTGGTAGTAGCCGATGGCGGCCGGGCCGGAGCCCGGGCCCAGATCGAACAACTGCTGGCCGAGGGCCGCCGCGTGGTAGCCATCGACCCGTTCTATTTCGGCGAATCGCGTCTCGAAAAGCGCGACTTCCTGTTTGCGCTGCTGGTGGCCGCGTTCGGGGACCGTCCGCTGGGAGTGCAGGCCAGCCAGGTGGCGGCAACCGCGCGCTGGCTGGAGTCCCGCCGGGCCGGCCCGGTGACGGTGGTGGCGGTCGGGCCGCGGGCCAGTCTGTTCGCGCTGATCGCCGCGGCACTGGAGCCAGCGATCGCCGGGCTCAGCTTGCGGGAGTCGATGGGCAGCCTCCGCGAGATCCTGGACCAGGACCTCTCGGCGGATAAGACCCCCGAGCTGTTCTGCTTCGGCTTGCTGGAAGCGTTCGACATTCCCCAACTGACAGCTCTGGTGGCGCCTCGTCCGGTGGGGCGGTAGCACGGGCGGCAGGCGGAGCCTCCCTCGAAAACGTCCCCTGAAGTGCTGTAGCGACAGTGGTTTGGTGGTTATGGCCATGGCACGCCCGCGGACGAACACACATCCCCTGCCCCCTGCATGAGCCAGGAGTGGTCGGGGCACGTCGTCAGCGGTGCAGCGACAGGCTGGAATTACCAGTTACACCGCGGGCGAAATGCTGGTTGGAATTGTGTCGGCGCCGACGACAGCCCGCCGGGAGACCGGCTCAGGAGTCGGTCTTGGCCTGGAGCGTCACCGCATAGCCGAGCTTGTCGAGTCTGTTCAGGCAGCTCTTCTTGACCTGTTCCTTGTTGAGCTTGTCGAAGAAGTTGGCGCCCAGTTCCTGATAATGCTGCTTCTGCTTCAGCATGGTGTAGCCGGTCACCAGAAGGCTGTGGGTTCCTAAACACGACGCCTTCAACCGGGCCTTCCTCCGGCTGACTCCCCAGACCCTCCAGGCCATCAACCGCGCCGTGGTGCAGGCGGCCGTCGGCCTGGGAATGGAGGATGGTAAAACACTCCGGGTCGATACCACGGTGGTGGAAACCAATATCCATTACCCCACCGATGCCACCCTGCTGTGGGACGGTGTGCGGGTGATCACCCGGCTGATGCAGGATCTCCACGAAAAACTTGCCGACGGCGTTACCGGCTTTACCAATCGCACCCGCTACGCCCGCCGCCGCATGCAAGAGATCCAACGGATGACCCCCAAGCAGCGGCAAGACCAGCAAGTCCCCAAGTATCGCCAACTGATCGGGGTGACCGAACAGGTCGTCGAAAACGCCCGAGCGGTGCTCCAACAGACCGAGCGATCCCAGGCCGTCGAGGGGATCGACAGCCTGGTCATCGTCCAACTGCGAGTGCAGATCCGGCACTTCTGCCAACTGGCGGACCGGGTCGTCGATCCAACCCGCCGCCGCGTGCTGGATGGAGAGCAGGTGCCCAGCCAGCAGAAGATCTACTCCCTCTTTGAACCTCACACCGATCTGATCAAGCGGGGCAAGGCGCAGAAACCGGTGGAGTTTGGCCACAAGGTTTTCCTGGCCGAGAGCGCCCAGGGCTTGATTACAGACTACCGTGTGCTGGACGGGAATCCTTCCGATGAGCACCAGGTCCAGGCTTCGCTGGATCAACACCAGCAACCTTCGGTCACCCTGCGGACCTCTACGGGGCCGATCGAGGCTTCTACAATCCAGACAATGTGCAGCGCTGCCAGCGAGCCGGTGTGGCCATCGTCAGCATTCCACAGCGTGGCGGAACCAAGACCCCCCAGCGCAAACTCTACGAGAAGAGCCCGGCGTTTCGGAAGGGCCAGCGGTTTCGAGCGGGCATCGAAGGGAGGATCTCGGTGCTGTTTCGCGGTCGTGGCATGAAGCGCTGCCTCGCCCAGGGCCGTCAGCGGTTCGAGGTCTTCGTGGGGGCCGCCGTGTTGACCAACAACTTGATGCGGATCGCCGCGCTGCTGAAGAAACCCTCGGCCCGCCCACGACGGGCGGCCTAGTCCTCCCGCC
>Ga0247727_10015011_pt1 | contig 12778 bp, 8 predicted proteins | sample WisWelCaveWW1625_FD_202498 | JGI IMG/M metagenome (GOLD analysis project Ga0247727, IMG submission 202498) | Biofilm microbial communities from Wishing Well Cave, Virginia, United States - WW16-25 | ecosystem: Environmental > Aquatic > Deep subsurface > Groundwater > Cave microbial mat | place...
CCACTGGCCCGTGGCGCCCCGCCGCGGGAACGTTCGAGGGTTGGCCGCGGAACGCCGCCCAACTGTGCGTCCTGGATCCCTGCTGCGGCAGTGGTCACTTCCTTGTTGAGGGCCTCGATCTGCTCGTGCGGTTGCGGATGGAGGAGGAGGATCTGGCCCTCGAAGACGCGATCCGCGCCGTGCTCGCCGACAACCTCTTCGGCCTCGAGATCGATCCGCGATGCACCCAGATCGCCGCCTTCAGCGTGGCGCTCGCTGCGTGGAGACTCGCCGGCCGTCCAATCGAGGTGCCGCCGCTCCAGATCGCTTGCTCAGGACTCGCGCCGAACGCAACGAAGGACGACTGGCTGGCGATGGCCGAGGAAGCGGCTGCCGCCGGCGGCATGCCGGTCAAGCGTGACCTCTTTCGTACGGAGCACACGTTGCTGTCGGCGAGCCTGCGTGAAGGACTGTCCGCACTCTACGATCTCTTCGATCAGGCACCGGAACTGGGTTCCCTGATCGATCCGCGGTCAGTAAAGGCGGATCTGTTCCAGGCCGACTTCGCGAGCCTCCAGCCGGTCCTCGCCGCGGTGCTCGAGCGCGAGCGAGCGAGCGACGAGCGGACCGAGCGCGCGGCGGCCGCGCACGGCATGGCCCTCGCCGCCGAGCTCCTGGCTGGTCAGTACACGCTCGTCATTACGAACGTGCCGTATCTGGCGAGGGGAAAGCAGTCGCCTTCTCTCAGGAACTGGATCGACCAACGGTTTCCCGACGCGCGAACGGATCTCGCGACGGTCTTTCTTCTGCGTCTTCAGCGTTCTCTCCATCCGGGAGGAACAACGGCGCTTGTTACTCCGCAGAATTGGCTCTTCTTGCCGAGCTATCAAACTCTGCGGAGACGCCTTCTCTCCGAGTGCCAGTGGGACGTCATCACTCAGCTTGGTGCGAACGCGTTTCGTGGAATGAACTTCTGGGCCGCCACCACAGCACTCACGGTTGTCTCGCGATCACGCCCACATGAGTGCCATTGCATGACCATGTTCGACGTGTCAATAGAGAAGGCGCAGGATGCCAAGGCAGAGACGCTCGCCGATCGTCGGTCGTGTGACGTCACCATCGTTCGTCAATCCCTCCAAATAACGAATCCAGATTCGCGCATTACCATGAAGCCGGGGTCTGCCCAGACGTTGCTGTCGAGCTACGCGAGGTCCCCGCAAGGCATCAAGACAGGCGACGATGCGCGCTATCGACGCCATGTGTGGGAGGTCGGCTCCGATGAGCATCGCTGGCGGCCATTGCAAGGTGCTTCGTTGCAGGCAAAGTGGATCAACGGACTCGATACGGTTATTGACTGGGTTGATGAGGGGGCAAGCTTCGCGCGCCTTCAAGGCCAGACGGGCTGGGGCCAGGCAGGCGTTGTATTGAAACTGATGGGTGAGGTACGGACGTCGTTCTACACCGGAGCCGTCTTCGACAGCAACGTCACGGTTGTAGTCCCAAAGGAGTCAGACCTTCTCCCAGCCATCGCGATGTTCTGCGCGTCCTCAGAGTATGGCGAGTTGCTTCGAAGGGCTGAACCGGCGGCGAAGATCAATAATGCGACGGCCGTAAAGGTCCCCTTCGACGCCGAGTTGTGGAGGAACCGCGCAAGGAAGCGATGGCCCGCTGGCCTTGGCGAGCCGTCAAGTGACGATCCTACTCAGTACCTCTTCCACGGCCATCCTGCGTGGACCGAGCCGCATGCCGTCCTGCAGGTTGCCGTTGCGCGCCTTCTCGGTTACCGCTGGCCGCCGGAGCACGATCGCGAGATGCGCCTTGCCGAGGACGCACGGGCGCGCGTCGAGGCATGCCGACAGCTCGACGCATTCACCGATGATGATGGCATCGTGTGCTTGGCCTCCCTCCGCGGTGAGGCCGGCGCGGCCGACCGCATCAGCCGGCTGCTCGCCTTCGCGTTTGGGGGCGCCTGGTCGGTGGCGAAGGAGCGCGAGTTGCTTGCCGCCGCGTCCGTTGACGGTACGCGTTCAGACTCTCTCGAGCAGTGGCTGCACGACCGCTTTTTCCAGGAGCACTGCAAGCTCTTCCAGCAGCGGCCCTTCATTTGGCACGTCTGGGACGGCCGCAAAGACGGTTTCCACGCCCTTGTGAACTACCACCGGCTTGTTGGTCCTGACGGAGAGGCGCGTCGTACGCTCGAAGCCCTCGCCTACAGCTACCTCGGTGACTGGATCGATCGGCAGAAGGCCGAGCAACGCGAAGAGAAAGAGGGCTCGGACGCTCGCCTAGCCTCGGCCCAGGAACTTCAGGCGCAACTCGATCGGATCATTTCCGGTGAACCGCCGTGCGACTTGTTCGTCCGCTGGAAGCCGCTTTTCCGGCAGCCCATCGGCTGGGATCCGGATATCAATGATGGTGTACGGCTCAACATCCGGCCCTTCCTGTCGGCCGAGCTCCGGACAGGCGGTCGGAAGGGCGCTGGGATCTTGCGCTGGAAGCCAGGCGTGAACTGGAAAAAGGACCGCGGCCAGGAGCCGCGAGACCCTCGGCCGAGAGAAGACTTCCCCTGGTTCTGGAGCTGCCCGGGCGACGGTTCGTCAGAAGAGCGCACCGCATTCATGGGCGGTGTAGAGTTCGACGGCAACCGCTGGAACGATCTCCACTACACGAACGCCGCCAAGCGCGCCGCGCGCGATCGCGAACGGTCGAGTGCCATGGGCTCGGGAGGCCCTCCTCCATCGGGTAGACGCTCCCTTCACCGAGTAGAGTCGGAGGAAACTGAATCGCAGGACATTCACCCGGCCAATGGTGCCGCCCATGGCAGATATCGGCCGTAGCAACAGCGGAAAGGCGCCGATGGACGACAAGAGATTCTCGGAACGACACGGATTTGCCCCGGAAGCGGCGGACATCACCGTCCGACACGACGCGCCCCATGACCTTCGTGGGCTCGTGGTCGACTTCGCCTATCGCTGTGATCTCGGCCCTCACGCTGTCCGGGCGATCGTGTGCTCTGTATTGATGACCCGGCCGTGCGAGAGCAATTGGTCTGCCTTCCCGAACGTGGACACCGAAGTTCGTGAACTCCTCGACGGGTGTGAATGGTTCGAGGTCTACGATGTCATCGAGGCCGTCTCCCGGGATCTCCAGCCAGGGGCAGGCAAAGCACTCACGTTAGTGCACCAGGAGCAACCTCACGAGCGCTTCGAGTCCCAGATCAACACCTTCTTTGCGAAGAAGGGTGTGGGTTGGCAGCTGATTGATGGCCGAATCGAGGTACGAGGACCCGAGGCGTTTGAGATCGCCGTCCGACCCGCGGTTGCCCAACTTCAGAGTGCGGGGCTCCGCACCGCCGCTCAGGAGATCCACGAAGCGCTTCGGGATCTTGCTCGGCGGCCCGACCCCGACATTACCGGTGCGATCCAACATGCCATGGCGGCAACAGAGTGCGTCGCTCGCGAGGCGGCGAGCGATCCGAGGGCGACGCTTGGCGAGATTCTTAACCGCCATCCCGGTCTCGTTCCGCGGCCCCTCGACGAGGCTCTAGAGAAGATCTGGGGCTTCGCCTCTGAGATGGCGCGCCACCTTCGTGAGGGGCGGACGCCCTCGTACGAGGAAGCGGAGTTGGCGGTTATCACAAGTGCCGGCGTCGTCACGTATCTCGAAAGGAAGATCAATGAGTAGGTCGAGGGCGGCTGTCACCCTGCAAGTGTTCGAGAACATCGCGGCCAGCCGATGCCCGAGCCGATTGCAGGCGATCCGGCACTGGAGTTGATCCTCGTGAGTGACAGGGTTTTCCAAACTCGTCAGCCTGCGATCACGGGCAACGCCAAGATCCGGAGTCCCCAGAAGGAGACGTTCGCCGCACTCCAGGAATTCGTCCGTACGAGGACAGGCGAACGGGAGGCGGGTGTCGTCTTGCCCGTGGGCTGCGGCAAATCTGGATGCATTACTCTCGCGCCATTCGCCTTTCGGGCCAACCGCGCACTCGTCGTCGCTCCCGGCGTTCGGATCGCCGAGCAACTGAGCGGGGATTTCGACCCGACGCGGTCCGAGATGTTCTACCTGAAGACGGGTGCCCTCGAGAGGCCGCCATACCCTGAGCCCGTCGAGATTCGCGGTACGGTTACGAACCGCGGTGACCTCGACGAAGCCGACGTGGTCATCACCAACATTCAGCAGCTCCAGGGTGAGGAAAACCGCTGGCTCGCCGAACTACCACAGGACTACTTCGACTTGATCCTATTCGACGAGGGGCATCACAACGTGGCCGCGACATGGGAAGCGTTGCGGGCGAAGTTTCCGGCCGCCCGCATCGTCAACTTCAGTGCGACCCCTCTTCGTGCGGACGGCCAGAAGATGGCTGGCCGCATCATCTACTCCTATCCGGTCTTTCGGGCCATCCAGGAAGGCTATGTAAAGCGGCTGAAGGCGCTCGTCCTGAACCCCCGGACCCTCAAGTACGTCCGGCGTGAGAGCGGTCAGGAGATCGAGGTATCTCTCGACGAGGTGCGACGGCTCGGCGAGGAGGAAGCTGACTTCCGCCGCAGCATCGTTACGTCTACCGAGACACTGAATACCATCGTCGATGCGTCTATCCGCGAGCTGGACCGCATCCGGGCCGAGACCGATGACCAGAGACACAAGATCATCGCGTCGGCGCTGAACTTCGAACACTGCCGCCAGATCGTGGAGGCCTACCGCTCCCGCGGACGCCGTGCGGATTACGTGCACAGCCGCGAGGACAGCGCTGCAAACGACCGGGTCTTTTCACGGCTCGAGAACCACGAGCTCGACGTCATCGCCCAGGTTCGCATGCTCGGTGAGGGGTTCGACCATCACTACCTGTCGGTCGCTGCCGTCTTCAGCATCTTCGCGAACCTCTCTCCCTTCGTTCAATTCGTCGGGCGAATCATGCGGGTGATCGTCCAGAACAGTCCTGGACACCCTCTCAATCAAGGTACCGTTGTGTTCCACGCCGGGGCGAACGTGGCTCGCCGCTGGCAGGATTTCCAGGAATACAGCGAGGCCGACCAGGGTTTCTTCGACCAGTTTCTCCCGATGGAAGATCTGAACTTCACCGACTCCAACGAGATTGCGGTCACGCCGGCCGGGGCCGGTGATCCCAGTACGATCGAAGTCCGCGGCCAGTCCGCTGTCCTGCTTGAGGAGATTCCCCTCATCCAGAACGACCCCGAGGCGATGGAAGCTATCCAGGCACTTCGGGAGCGTGGCTACTCGCCTGAAACCGTACGTCGGGCTATGGAGCTCCAGCCGGTGCCCACGACCCGCGCTCGCGAGCGGCAGGCCGCGCGAATCAGCTTGGACATGCGCGTAAGGACAGAAGTCGGCCGAATCCTCGGGGGAAGAGGGGTCAACCCTCAGGGTCTGGACCTCGACCGGGCTCGTCGCGGCCGCACGAACTTCGTCGTCCTGAAAGCGGCCATCGATGAACAAGTCAACCGCGCCGTAGACCGCGGGCCCGGAGAGCGCCATGAATTCACGCGCGCGGAGCTCGACGCCATCGAGGCGCGCTTTCCAGAACTCGTGAGGGCCGCAGAGAGAGAGGTCTTCCGTGCCTAGGCCGAAGTCAATCATTCAGCGGGTGGAGGTGGATGAGGCCCAGAGAGCCCATGACTGCCAGCACAGCTCGAACCATCGACTCGAGCGCGGCGACAAGCGACTGAAAGTCTGGAAGCAACGTTCCCACGACCACTACTGCGTTGGCTGCGCTCTCGGCATCATCGCGCGCGACATCGAGAGGCTCCACGAGCTCGCCCGACAACTACGAGGCGAGTGCTCTCCGACTACGCGGAGGTGAGACGTGTTTGATTCCCCCGACCAGCTCCTCGACAAGATCCGGCTCGGCGAGGACAGCGTCCTTGAGTGCAAGGCGATGGTGTTTGCCGGCACCAAGGTCAAGGGGCCGCGGCCCGACGACGTCGCCGACGAGCTGGCAGCCTTTGCCAACGCGCGGGGTGGCGTGCTGGTGTTCGGAGTGGCCGACGGGAGTCGAGGGGTTGTCGGGATCCCCCGTGACCGGCTCGAGCAGGCGGAGCGGTTCGTCCGGGAGCTGGTCAGCGATCTGATCAAGCCGCCGCTGCTTCCGATCATCGAAAAGCTGGAACTCCCGGGGCTGGATGGGCAGCCGCGGCCGGTCATCAAGGTCGAGGTGCCCCGGAGCCTCTTCGTTCACCAAAGCCCGGGCGGCTACCTCTACCGTGTGGGGAGCGCCAAGCGGCAGATGGCACCGGACTACCTGGCGCGTCTGCTGCAGCAACGCAGTCAGGCGCGGCTGATCCGCTTCGACGAGCAGGTCGTTGCCGATGCGTCGCTGGGCGACCTGGATCCGGGTCTCGTAGATCGTTTCCGCACGCCACAGACGCGAGATGATCGGAACACGTTGCTGCGGAAGCTCGGCATGGCGGTCGAGGACGACCGCGGCGAGCTGCATCCTTCCGTCGCCGGGGTTCTACTCGGGGCCAAACAGCCAGAGAAGTGGCTCAGACACGCGTTCGTCCAGGCCGTGGCCTACCGCGGAGAAGGAGTGGCTGACGCGGCGGATCTTTCCGGCTACCAGCTCGACGCCAAGGACATCACGGGTCCCCTCGACGTTCAGGTGGCCGAGGCTTGCCGCTTCGTCACGCGCAACATGCGCGTCGAGGCCTCGAAGGCGATCGGCCGACGGGACCTTCCGCAGTACGACATGACGGCGGTGTTCGAGGCGGTGGTCAACGCGGTGGCGCACCGCGACTACTCAGTCTATGGCTCGAGGGTGAGGTTCCGCATGTTCGCGAGCCGGCTCGAGATCTACTCCCCCGGCGCGCTCCCGAACACGATGACCGTGGACAGCCTTGCCCTGCGCCAAGCGAGTCGCAACGAGATCCTCACGAGCCTGCTGGCCAAGTGCCCCGTTCCTGCGGGCATCGGAGGACTGGAAACACAGCGCTCCACACTCATGGACCGCCGGGGCGAGGGGGTGTCGATCATCCTGGAGCGCAGCGAGCGTCTGTCCGGAAAGCGTCCTGTGTACGAGGTGCTCGACGAGTCGGAGCTGAAGCTGACGATCTTCGCCGCAGCCATCGATGCCGCGAAAGGGTGCGGTGAGGGTGAGCGCGAAGCATGAGTGAAGCGATGCTCTGGTTCCTTCTCTTGCTCACCGCGGCGAATTCTGTGCTGCTGGTCGCCGTCCTTGTCCGCTCCGCAAGAGGCATGCACGGTGCTGCGGAGCTTGTGCGCGAAGAGCTTCGTGCTGGACGCAGGGAGACGAATCAAGCAGCAAGGGAATATCGAGAGGAGCTGTCCGGAGGTCTGAGGTTGGCCAACGAGACATTGTCCAAAACGTTGGCGAGCATACGGGAGGTTCAGCGAGCGGAACTTGATGGCATGACCAAGCAGCTGAAGGAGCTCACCGAGTCCAACCAGACCTCCCTCGATCGTATCCGCTCCACCATGGACTCTCGCGTCAAGGAGCTTCAAGAGGGTAACGAAAAGAAGCTCGAAGAGATGCGGAAGACGGTGGATGAGAAGCTCCACACCACGCTTGAAAAACGACTCGGTGATTCGTTCAAGCTGGTGAGCGAACGGCTGGAAGCCGTGCAGAGGGGCTTGGGCGAGATGCAAAGCCTCGCCACAGGCGTGGGAGACCTCAAACGAGTTCTCACCAACGTCAAGGTCCGCGGGACGTGGGCGGAGGTTCAGCTCGGGGCTCTTCTCGAGCAGATTCTGGCTCCGGGACAGTACGAAAAGAACGTCCGTACGAAGGAGAACTCGCGCGAGACGGTCGAATACGCCGTTCGACTCCCGGGGTCGATGGATGAACCGGACACCAGCGTGTGGCTTCCCATTGACTCGAAGTTCCCACAGGAGGACTACCTTCGCATCCAGGAGGCCGCAGAGAAGGGCGAGCTCGAGGCAGCTCAGAGGGCAACGGATGCTCTGGCCAGGACGATCAGATCGGCGGCGCAGGAGATCCGCGACAAGTACGTCAGCCCGCCCCACACCACGGACTTTGCGATCATGTTTCTCGCTACCGAAGGTCTTTATGCCGAGGTGCTTCGGCAGCCTTCTCTTGTGGAGGATCTCCAACAGCGCCATCGGATTGTCGTCGCGGGGCCGACAACGCTGGCAGCGATTCTCAGCAGCCTCCGCATGGGCTTCCAGACCTTGGCTATCGAGCAACGAGCCGCCGAAGTCTGGAGCGTCTTGGGGGCCGTGAAGACAGAGTTTGCGAAGTTCGGAGATGTCCTCGACAAGGTCAAACGACAGCTCAACGCCGCTACCAACACGATCGAGGAGACAGGTGCCCGGACACGCGCGATGGAGCGGAGACTGCGATCGGTGGAGCAGATGCCTGAAGCAGAGGCCTCGCGCATTCTCGATTTGCCTGCGACGGTCGAGGCGATGGAGCAGGACGAAGCGGAAGCAACGCCCGACCAGGAGGAGGAGATCCCGTTCTAGCTGGGTGGGGCGGGCCACATCAATGGCATGCAGATCGTCTGGGCCAAAGGGATAGCCCCGGATGGCGGCGAACGGATGTGGCGACCGCGAATGAGCGAATCGGAACGCGACTCGGCTGGCCTGTTCGAAGGTACGCCGCCCGCCCGCGCGCGGGCTGAGAGATCCGGAGGGACCCGATGATTCGGCGCATGCAGTTCTGCCGCTTCAAGAGCCTGGATGACGCGACCCTGGACGTCGGCTCGGTCAACCTCCTCATCGGCGCCAACGCTGCGGGCAAGTCGAACCTGATCCGCGGGTTTCGATTCATCGCGGATGCCATTCGGGCCGATGTCGAGACCGCGATCGCGCCGCTGGGGGGCACGGAGGGCGCGTCCTTCTGGGGCGGCGGGCAGCCATCCTTCTCGATCGAGATGGAGTACTACGTCCCGGACCCGACAGCGCCGCGCTCTCGCTCGGACATGTCCTATCGCATCCAGGTAGGGGAGCATGACGGTCGGCCGGCGGTTCTCGCGGAAGAGCTGCGCATCAAGCAGAGGCGGGACGAGCGCGGGAGGCCGAAGGTCTGGTTGACCGCGAAGCTCGGAAGGGGGCAAGCGGTGAAGGATCCCTCGAACTCGGAAAGGGAGCCCTTCGATACCGGCGATCCAGGCGTCCTCGCGCTGAAAGCCCTCGGCTTCCTCGAAGCTTATCCACGGATCCGCGCGCTTCGGCGATTCGTCGAGAGCTGGCAGTTCCTGTCCGTGAGTCTCGAGTCTGTGCGGGCACCTCGGCGCGACATGCGGGCGGACACCCTGGAGTTCGACGCCGCGAACCTCGTCAACGTGCTACGCACGCTTCGCGATACGCCGACGTACGGTGCGATCCTCCAGGACCTTCACGGGCTAATCACCTCGATCGAACGCATCGAGACCGCGGTGGATCGGGGTCGCGTGTCGCTCTTGCTCAAGGAGGAGGCATTCTCCGATCCGGTGGAGGTCCTGTCGGTGTCCGATGGGACGCTTCGGCTCCTCGCCTTGCTCACGGCGCTTCATCTGATGCCGGAACATGCGGTCCTCTGCGTCGAGGAGCCCGAGCACGGGATTCACCCGCTCCTGTTCGGACCGCTGCTCGATCTCGTGCGGGAGCGCTGTCCGAGCGACGGAGCGCGCCAAGCGATCCTGACGACGCACTCGCCCGATCTCGTGGACGCGGCGGAGCCGCACGAGGTCGTGACGGTCGAGCGAGACCAAAAGGGGCGGACGCTTCTCGTCCGGCCGGACCCCAGGAAGCTCCGCAAGTGGATCGAGGACTTCAGGCTGGGAGAGCTCTGGCGGATGAGGCAACTGGGTGGCGTGCCGCGATGAGCGGTGGACGATCATCGCTCTGGCGCGTGGTCCTGATCGTCGAAGACGATTCCGATGGGCAGGCGTTGAAGAGACTCGCCGAGGCGTCAGGGCTCTCGATCGACGTCGACTGGTTGCCGGCCAACGGGATCGGGAACATCAAGCGACGGGGGGAGGCGCTGCTTCGACTCGCGAGGGCGCGCGTCGACTCGAAGCGAGGATGTGTCGCCGTGATCGTGGATCGTGACCGCAGGGATCACCGGCGGGACGAGCCTCACCGGACCATTCGCCGAGTCTGCGCGAGGCACGGAACTCCGTACATCGAGGCGGTCGAGGCGATGGAAGCCTGGTTTCTCGCAGACCCCGGCATCATCGCATGGCTCGGGCTAGGCGAACGGACCGAGACGGATCGGGTTTCCGACCCCAAGAGGGTCGTCGAACGTGCGTTTCATGGCAAGACGAAGCGACCGTATGGAAGGCGCCGAGCCAGGGTTCAACTGGTCGCGAACGCAACGGGGGTGCAGCCAACTCGCTCTCGTTCCTGGTCGAAAGCCGTCGAGGAACTGAGACGATGTCCGGGCGGAAGAGCACCGCGGTCCCGGCGCGGTCAGGTCTCGGAGGAGAGCGCCGGTGTTTGACACTGTCAAGCAGCCCTTCGCCGAGCTCTGGCACGGTGCGGACAACCGCACGGCCGAATCGTCTGAAACGAGTCCGGAGGACGTCACCTCATACCCGAAGGCTCTGTACCTGAACGGCGGCCGCCTGGTCCGCGAGGCGGTGCGGGGCGAGGGTAAATGACGACCGGGATTCGGCCGCAGGGAGCGACCGTTCTCGATGCCCTGGTCGAGAACCTCCGCGCTCGGAGCGTCGTGCTGGACGGTCAGGAGCGACCCGTCGCGATCCTCTGGACCGATCCGCGGGAAGAGTGGCGGCCGCTCATCGACCTCGCGCAAGACCGGATCCCGGAAGTTTTCGTCCTCGGCGACTACAGGCCCGGCGCCCGGACCGGCCCGGCGATCTGGATTCGGTGCGTAGTCGATCGCTCGATTGTAGAACCGACGCTGTCCGAGGGTGGGGTTCCTGTGGTCTACCTGCCGGGCGTTGCGCGGCAGCAGCTTCGCGCTGGCGAGGAGTGCCCCGACGCGTGGAAGCCGCTCGTCGAGCTGATGTACCGCGGGACACTATGGCTCCAGCCCAACGGGAGTGACTGGGCGGTGACGGCTTTCCTGACGTCGCCGAAGACCCTCGGCCTCGACATCGCGCGCGATCGGGCCACGACCGACGCGCTGGCGCGTGCGCTGCGCGAGGTGGCCTTGACGCCTGTGGCCCAGCTCGTGGGACGGCACCTCCAGGCGGATGACTTCGACCGGATGCTTGCCGCCGACGTCGCGCGCGACCTGTTGCGCTGGATGGGCGACCCGAGGGGAACGAGGGTTCGCCTCGGGGCCAGCGGTTGGGGGGCCTTCCGCAGCCGTTGCCGCGAAGAGCTGGATTTTGATCCTGAGGTCGAGGCCGACGTTGTCGCTGGCGAACGCCTCGGCTGCGGCGACGGTGCATGGTCTGGCGTTTGGGAACGTTTCGTGGAGTCACCCACGAGCTACGGAGACATCGCCGGCCTCCTGCGACGCAGCCGGCCGGCGGGTGTCCTTGCCTTCGGCGGCGAACGCTGGCCGGACTCGAACGATGACGCCGAGCGGGCGCTGCGTGCCGAGCTGGTGCGAATCCGTGCCCTGTCGCATCCGGACGCCTGCGCGGCCGTCACGCGGCTCGAAAACGATCACGGCCCGCGGCGCGGCCAGGTCTGGGCGCGCATGGGGCTGGCCCCCATGGCTCAGGTGTTGGAGCACCTTGCATTGCTTGCTGCCTCGGCCGGCATCACGCTCGGCGGCACGACGCCTGAAGACGTGGCGGCCGCCTACCTCGAGCGAGGCTGGCAGGCGGACGCCGCCGCCTGGGAAGCGCTCGCCGCGGCGGCCACCGGCGACGAGTCACTGATCGGCGAGGTGGTTCGTCACCTTCTGGCGCCGTGGCTCGAGGACTCTGCGCGCACGTTCCAGGCGGCGGTGGAACGCAAGCCGCTACCGGGCCCCGGAGGGCAGCCGCTGGTCGGGGCGGCGGAGGATGTGTGCATCCTCTTCGCCGATGGGCTGCGCTTCGATCTCGCTCGGAGGCTGTCCGAGCGCCTCGAGGTCCGTGGCTGCCGCGTCTGCATCGGTCATCGCTGGGCGGCGCTCCCCACCGTCACCGCTACGGCGAAGCCCGCCGTGACACCCGTCGCCGACGGGATCGCGGGTGACGCGCTTGGCGAGGACTTCGCGCCGATCGTGCGGAGCACGGGCAAGTCTGCTACAGCGGCGAATCTACGCTCGGCGTTGGTGGAGCGTGGGTATCAACTGCTCGGCTCGGGCGCGTTCGATTCGCCCATGTCGCACCCGGCGAGGGGTTGGATCGAAGCGGGCGAGATCGACTCCCTCGGCCACAAGCTGGGTGTGCGCCTGGCAGGGCAGCTCGAGGAGGAGCTCGAGCGTCTGGCCGGGCGAATCACCGGTCTCCTCGATGCGGGCTGGAAAGCCGTGCGCGTCGTGACCGACCATGGCTGGCTGCTCCTCCCGGGCGGCCTCCCGAAGGTCGATCTTCCTAGGCACCTGACGGCGAGCCGCTGGTCGCGTTGCGCCACGATCGCGGAAGGAGCCACGCCGGCCGTCTTGCGGGCGCCCTGGCACTGGAATCCGCGCCAGTGGTTCGCGACAGGGCCGGGGATCGCTTGCTTTAGCGCGGGGGAAGTGTACGCGCACGGGGGTTTGAGCGTGCAAGAGTGCCTGACACCGGATCTGCTCGTGGAACGCACGGGCGAGGCCGGAGTCGCCGCCACGATCCAGTCGATCACCTGGCGCGGCCTGCGTTGCTTTGTCGAAGCGTCGGCACGCGGGGGGAGCGTGGTCGCCGACTTGCGGCTCGAGCGTCCCTCCGGTCGGTCCATCGTCGCCGCGTCGAAGCTGCTCGAGCCCGACGGTTCG
>Ga0247727_10015012_pt1 | contig 12777 bp, 9 predicted proteins | sample WisWelCaveWW1625_FD_202498 | JGI IMG/M metagenome (GOLD analysis project Ga0247727, IMG submission 202498) | Biofilm microbial communities from Wishing Well Cave, Virginia, United States - WW16-25 | ecosystem: Environmental > Aquatic > Deep subsurface > Groundwater > Cave microbial mat | place...
AATATTTGGCACAAAAACACGCTATCGTATTTGGAATTGATCAATCATTTTTTGCAATTTCAGAGGCTAAAAAAAATGATTTTAAAAACTTGGACTATTTTGTTGCAAATTCGCTCAAGCCTCCTTTTGGAAAAACAAAATTTGGAATAGTTGTTGGATTAAATGTACTAGAATTAATTGAACCGCTTGACTTTCTAAATGTAGTATCATCCCAAGTAAGGGGAACGGTTGTAATTTCTGATCCTTATGATTTTGAACGAGGTAAAGAATCCGTAAAACAAAGAATAAATTCTAAATCTTTAAGAGCAGAATTAATAAAACGAGGCTTTACATTAATACAAAATACCACTAGACCAAGCTTTTTGCCTTGGAAACTAAATATTAATTCGCGACTAAGCCTTCATTATAAAGTTGATTTGATTATTGCAAAAAATGCAACTACATGATTCTTGTTTCAATTTATTTTGTTGATATTTGATACAAGTATACAAGATACTAGCACAGCAGGAGGGATGAAATGCTGAAAGTATAAACAACCTTTCTATAGCTAGTTTTACATTTACTCACTAAGATTTGCTAGGAAATCCTTAATTGGATCTTGCATAGTCATTTTCTCTAGGCGTTTTCTGATTGACTCTACAATAACAGTATGAGAATTGCCGAAGAGATCCTTGAGCACTTTGTTTAGATATTCCGGTTTATTATAGCAATCAGGTACGTAACAGTGATAGTCCTCAAACAACTTGTTGCTGACCTTTTCTAGTGCAGGTGAACCATATTCAAGCAATGTTTGTTCTATCGCCAAAGCAACCATCGCTTTTTTTATTTGGTCCTTGTCTGTTTCAACCATTTCTACTTACAATGAATAAAAAATCAAAGGATCCGTGTAGCAGTACCTCGTGCTGTACTGATAACGAATCCTTTCAGGGAGATTATTTTTGGCACCTGAGGATATTCTGATACCCTCATAGTACTGGTGCCTCGTCGTATAGACAGCACTGTTCCATATGGTGCCAAAGACATTTTCTTTTTTTGGTCTTCTCTGTACAGCTCTCCTGACCAATAGGATGGTTTTAATTCTCCTTCATGGACTGATGTACCTTTGTCTGTCACTATTGTTGTTTTCATAAGTTCTTAGGCTCTTATTGTTCAAGCAGGTTGATAGTATCTGTTTAGCTAAAATGTCAACCGCTTAGCTAACTTGTTAAACTATGGTAATATCTTCTGTCGCTAAATAAATTAACATGGCAGAAGATGAACTAACAGAGTGCAGGTCTTGTGGTTCACCTAATGCACGTATTTTTGTTGAGCCAAAATATGATGGTCTTAGAGGTCGCTGTCCTGACTGTGGCGGCGATTGGCCAGAATCATAAATTTTTGTTTACACAAAATTAAAAGTTATGATCATTTTACTCAGGAAAAATCCATCTTCTTCCTTTATGATATGTTACAGAGTAAACTGGATATTGAAGCCTAAAGCCAGATGAGTAAACCGTCACTGGTTCAAACTGATATCCATCAAAAGATTTCACAATTTCGAATAAATCACTGCCTATTACCATGCTATTTGGTATTGCTACATGATTTATCCTTGCACATATGTTTACTGTAGCACCAAATACGTCTTCATTTGGGGAAGCTACCGTTTTGGCTATCATGACACTGCCATAATCAGCACTAATCCTGTAATTGACGGGCGGTAGCCCTTGCTCACGCATTTTTTGATTGATAACATCATGTGCTTCAATCATAGCCATGCTACATTCAAGCGGATCAATAAAACCATGCTTATTTGAGTTGTCTGTTGTTTGAGGAAAATAATACAGGAGGCTGTCACCTACATTCTTTACTACTATACCACCAAATTCTTTTGCTATCATGGCCATTGAGTTTAGAAAAACACTATAGTACTTGCAGACTTTTGCTTTAGGCAAGGGAGCCGTAATCTTGCTAGAGTTTACAATATCGACAATACATATACAATAATTCTTATAGTCTCCATTAAACGATATTTCATTATCAAGCTCATTTTTTAAACGACTAGTAAAACCATCAGATATTGGCTCTAAAGCAGGAAAGTCCTTTTTTGTACGAAATGGGTTTTCCATAACTAGAATTAGAAGAATGAATTGATAGCGCTTGTTTAGCTAAAACAGCAAATACTTAGCTAACTTGTTAAACCACTCTAATATGTAGCACATGCCTATGAACCATATGATCTACTACAAATTGGAATGTAAGCACCATGGATCGCCAGAATCAGCTGGTGGTAGTGGTTGTGCTGGCCTTGGTACACTATAATTAACTAATCTAATTCTTGCAGTCAGTAAGATTTAGATTCATAGACTTTTAGATTAGCATGTGAATTATCAATACGAAAGCGCAGCAAATGACTTTCTAGAGCTTGCTAGTGAACAACGACTGGGCATACTACTGAAGCTTCTTGAAGAAAAATCAAAAATCTCTACAATAGCAAAAGAGAGGGGAGCAACCGTACCTGAAGTATACAGAAATTTCGAGCGACTAGTGAAGGCGGATCTGGTTATGAAAGATGCAGATGGTTATTATGAACTTACCATATACGGCAAGACAGTTTGCGCCATGGTTCCGTCACTGCGTTTTGTCTCGCAGAATAGAAAATATTTTAAAAATCATGATTTTGGTGACATTCCACAAAAATTCATTCAAAGAATAGGTGCACTAGTTGAAGGTCAATATGTAAAGGGATTTGTAAAAGTACTAGAACAATGGAAAGACATTTACAAAAATTCAGATGAATACATCTGTAACATTTTATCTGAAGTGCATTACAGCGGGGATCTTATAGAACCGATTGTAGACAAAGTAAAGAAGGGCGTCAAATTAAACTCTATTCTTTCCGAGTCGGCTATAATTCCAAAGGAAAGAAAACAAATTCTTGAAAAGGTTGGCTTGAAAAAACTTATGGAAACTGGGCGTATTGAAAAAAAGATGAAAAAGGATGTCAAAGTGGTTGTTGTTTTAAATGAAAAACAAGCCTGTGTCATGTTTCCAACAATCGATGGTGAAGCTGACATGAGTGAAATGTTTTACAGCTCAGATCCACTATTCCACGAGTGGTGCCTTGATTATTTCAGAGATTGCTGGCAGAATGCCGGCATTTTTCAAGAAAGCAAACTCAAAGAACAATAATTTTCAAACCTCTAGAATTTTGTAATATTAGTTTAGTACGCAAATTAATTCTGTCTATTATCTTACACACCAATTTCATACCGAGTAAACGAAAAAATCACCATTGAAATTTGTAGGCATCATATGAATGCAAATCAGAGGCTTCCCACATCATCTGAGTTTTGTCACGAAGATATTTGATCTTCGGTGGTATATCAGAACGAATTTTATTTCCTGACTCCGGATCAATTTGTAAAACCATGTGTTTTAGCTGTATTTCTTTGGGTGCAGTAAACGCATATCTGAATTTCTTACAGTTAGAAGAGAATTTGTAAACAAAACTCCTTTCGGGTTCTTCCCAGTCCCACTCTATCTTCAGAACTCTTCCTTTCTGATGTGGTTTTAACGGTCTACTAAGCTTGACTATGAATTCTTTGTGATAGGGTTTGTTCACATTCAAACTTATTATGTTAAGTTCGTGTCCAGCTTCGTCCTTTGCTATCACATTCAAATCCGGAAAATCTTTTGGAACGTCACCATCAAGATAGCAAAATATTTCTTCTTTTGGCTCTTTTGTTATGTTAATAATGTTCCAGATTTGAGTATGATGAATCATCATAGTTTTAGGTTCTGTTACATCTAAGTTTAGTTCAACTTTTGAAAATACAAATTTCTTAATATTTGGATCCGTTGATTTTGGCTCCTCTACTTTAGGTGTAGGAGGAGGATTCTTGTTTCCGAAACCATCGCCATAGATATTGTATATCAGCAGTGGTTCTTCCCACTTTATTGAATAGTTGCCTAATGCATGCATCATTTTTTTGTATTCTGGCGATAACCTCCTAATGTCGTCTGCAATTCTTGCAGAAGCTAACACATGCATCTTATCTCCCAAGTCCATGATACGCCTTGTCATTATGATACCAGATCCCCATACTGTCTGCAGTCCAGCCAAATCCCTCATAAAATATACTGAACCTGTGTCGATCCCTACTCTTACGAATATCTTGTCTTTTGCTGATCTTGATTGATTATACTTGCTAAGAAATTTGTGCAGTTCTATTGCCAAGAGTAACGGTTTTTCTGGGCTGTCATTGTAGCCTATTGCATATCCATCGCCTGATGGTAATATTACAGTAGATTCTGGGTTTCTTGTTCTGAATGTTTCCGTTCTTGATATCAGCTCGTTTAACACCATAATTTTGTGAACCTGTTCTCTAGTCGACATCTTAGGGTTTGAGCTACCAACTACGTCTGTATAGAACCAATGATATGTTTGTGTTAGAGGCAACTTCTGTGGGATGATGGCATCATCACTTTTCAGAATGCTCAGAAGATGCGAAATAAGGCGAAGAGGTGAAGCTCTTAAGACCTCATAAGTATTCATCGTGGGTCGCACAGGAGCTTTTATGTGAAGCCTTTTGATTTCCTGAAGAATCCAATCTTTACTTTTTCCCTTCTCCTCGATGATTCCAAGTATCTCTGCAATCATTGCGAACCTGTCGTTTATGACTTTGCTTTTTTTAGATCTATAATTTGAAGAGGTTTTCTGCAAGACATATTGGATAAAAAACACCGCATGTAATAAATCATTTACATAAAATTAGATGGCTTTGAATCTTCTAGCCGTAACAATTCTTATTTCTTGTTAAGAACGATAACTCCACTGCCGCCAGCACATAGTTCATATTTATAGCATATTTGCACTATCATTTTCTCACTAATCAATTAGTATATGGAGTCATAATACTCTAACTTTACTAATTAGCTAACAGTTTGTTGTCTTAGCTAAGAAACTACTATCAAGACGCTGTCATAAGTATCACTGGAGGAAGCACATTATTTAAGAATAAATGTCACACTGTAAGTGGTACTATCTAAAGCCTTAAACCTAGGATATCAAGAACATTCTATAGCATGTCGGCGACCATGTTGATTGGTGTTAGAAAAGCAAGATCAGAAAAGCGAATGGATGGGAAAAAATGAAATATAATTTCCCTAATGAACACAAGATAAAAAATGCACAACGATTAGCAGTTGGATTCTTGCTGATGGCGTCGCTATTTACCATTATGTCACCCTTGGCATCAGCAGAACATGCCACCGTGGAACTTGTTGCTGACCTTTTTGTTTATAACAGTCAGGCGATTATTACCGTATTCGATCCAAGTGCTGAGGGATTAGGGACAGTAGAGGTTACTGTAACATCACCTACTGATCCAGCAGGTAAAACGCTTATCCTTACAGAGACTTCGCCTGGACTATTTGATAACCTTGATCCTACCACTGGTGGTGGCACTCTTCATTTTATGGATGGAGATAACACATTTCCATTGGGAACTACTATAACAATCATATACAGTGAGCCGGATCCTTTCGGTTTCCTACACGACCCTTCTACAGTGGAAACATCAGGGACAGCTGTGTGTACTAGCGGAGGAAATTGCCAAATATATGACCTTATAGAGACAGGAGCTGATACAAACACCTTTGAAGGACAGCTCACATTTTCATCTGATCCTAACAGTCCTACCAATATACAGATAGCAGAAGGCGAAATATTTAACATACTTTTTGGATGTGCCGATCCTATAAATGGTCAAATTACACCCATTCCAGCAAGCAGCACAATTGGAGCACTTCAGGTAAATCCTGATGACACATTCACTGTAACTTATCAAGACTCTTTTCATACCGATAGTGCACCTGTGGTGGCTACTGGAGGCGGATGCGGTGGAAGTGGAGGTGGGCTGATAGTTATTCCTGTAGTACAAGCGTTGTTGGGTATAGGAGGTGGTGGAGGACTAGATAGAACACCACCATCACTAACACGCACTATTAGCTCAGGAGTCCTATTCGATCCGTTTGAACCAATTAAACCAGCAGGGGTAAGTGGTCTTGCTGATACAACACAACACGCACCGCTACGCATTAATCAAAATGGCTATAATCTATATGGCTATTCCAATACGATTGTCACAAACACTGTAGAGACAGGGCAATTCACAGACATGTCTCTTGCCTTTGAAGAAGCGTCTAAAGTTGAACATGTCGCAATGTATTTAGTTGATCAGGGCAGAGATGAAAATACTGACAAGGATCCCGCATTAATCTTTGACAACGGCAATATCATCAAAGTAGATCCAGAAGGAATATTTGGTGATGACATCCAGCTATCCACATTAAAGATTGGAACAAAGTCATTCTTTAACTTCAGTGTATCATTTGACAAACCAGCAAACAAACATATCATAATAGTGGCATGGGATGATAAAAGAAACTCACAAAAGACCAAAGTCTTTAATGCACTGCAAGTTGTTGGCAATGAAATCCCAGACCAAGTAGCACACTTTATGCCAATAGAGGAACTTGGAGAATTTGATTTGATAAAAGATGATAATGGACAATATGTTTTATCACAACCAGCACAAACAGAAACTGTTACTGATTTACCACAAACAATTGCATATCCAGAGTTTATTGGCAGAACTGAAAGACACGACGATGGATTCAAAGAAAAAATAATAATTGAAAACATGAAAGCACAAACTATATCACAGACATTAATTGGCAATCCATTTGTGGTATTAGAGGACAAACAAGAACACGTGAAATTCTTCTATCCTAGTAACGTAGGTAAATCAGATAGAGAAAATAAAGATATGTTAAAAGACGTTATGATAAAAGAACATCTAAAGGCAGCAAAAATTTCTAGTAAACTATACCACACCAATCATTGGGAAGATTAACAAAAACAAGATGCCAAATTAAAGCGCAGGTAATTTAGCAGTATCACAACACATCTGTGGTTTTGATTATAAAATTTATGAATTATTCTCTGTACATTTTCACTTATTATAATGATGAATCGCTACAAAACCAATATTCTTAAAAGTCAGTAACTGTTAGCAAAACGAGGAAAACTTGAACATGCAAAATAGAACAGCTGTCATACTGGCAGGAGTTTTCGTAATTTTGGCTTTTGGACTTGTAAATGCTGCTACAGCTCATACTGGTATTATTAACACATTACCTTCACCAAACCGAGCAGATTATGTTCACTCTACACTCAATGTCCCTTGTTCCACAAATGGATGGAACACAACTAGTCCTGGTGGTAACTTGTCGGGAGATGCTGATGCTGACGGTATATGTGATGGATGGGAGCGAAGCACTGGCTTGTTTATTGATTTTACACCACCCGCTGGTTATGCTGGTGCTGGTCAGAAATTTAATTACAGCTATCCCTGTGATCCGTATTGTCCTTCGCGTGATAAAAAAGATGTGTATCTTGAATTAGATTGGATGAAAGATTCGGCAAATAGTCATGTGCCAATAGATGGTGTTGTTCAGGCTGTCATAGATGCGTGGGCAGCTGCCCCAGTATCAAATCCCAATGGTACTACTGGGATTACACTACATGTACAATACGGAGAATGGCCTGCAGCAGATTCTAATCAAAGAGGCGATATCCAATGGCACAATGACACTCTTACTACCAACACGTCATATCAAAGTACGACGCCAGGATTTTACAGGCTAAAGCAGCACACATTTGGAACTATGGACGAGAGATTCGCTGACGGCGGATCTTCTTATGCATATAATGGCACATTCCAGAAAAACTCCAACTATCAGAATGGTTGGGTCAAAAATACATTAACTGCAAAGTTTCAGGTATTTCATTATGACTTAATAATAAACAAACGGGCCGAAGCTGGCCAATCAACTTCTTCAGGATGGGCAGAGGTTTGGGGAAATGATCACGTCTGGTCTTTAGGTGGATGGACCCCCGTCATGGGAAACGCAACTGTACAAAAAGCAGTCTTTATGCACGAACTTGGCCATAATTTCAACCTTGATCATGGAGGTAAAGATACTGTACAATACAAACCAAACTATTTTAGCGTGATGAATCCTATGTTCCAATTTGAATCTCCAGATCCTTGTAGACCGTTAGACTACTCAGGGCAGGCTATGAGCACACTTAATGAGAATAGTCTTAGCGAGCTTGCTGGTGTGAAGAACACTACAGGCAATGGTGGCTATTTGTATTCGAGCTCTTCACCATGTAGAATTGGTGAACAGAGATTCTTTTGGTATAACACTACAACCGGCTCAGTTCTGGATGCATCTGATCGAACAAATGAAGCTGTTAACTGGAATAATGCTGCACCAATTGACACTGAGACAGGACTTAGTCGAAGTATTAACCTTGACAGCAATAAACAAACTCTTAATTCTACTAATGATTGGGCTAATCTTAAATTTGAGTTTAACAACTCAACTTACGCCCAAGGTAATAAAGCAGCAGGCGTGATCACGGATCCTGATGCTCCTCCTTCTCACGGAGAAACGGAAGATTGCGGAACTGACGAAGAAAGTCCATTTCAAAAATCATTTACTACTGGTTGTAGAGAACTTACTGCTGAGGGAGTCCCTGGTGGAAACCCTCCGGAGGATTTAGTGCCTGTCATCTTGCCTCCTCTACAACAGGAGATGCAAGGGATTCTACCAGAAAATGTCACATGCAAGCCTGGACTGGTGTTGATACTAAAAATAACAAACCATGCTGCGTGTGTAACACTTGATACGGCAGAGCAGCTTGTTTTACGTGGCTGGGGAAATATTCGCTAGCTCCCTGCGTACCTAGCATTAACTGAAATGGTATTTGTATTATATTAAAACCAGAATCTCAAAACATACGAATAGTAGAGAGTGGCATTATAACATAATGGCAAACCCAGACATGTTGGCATTTGCAAGTTGGTCTATAATAACTGCCATTTTTATTGTGGTAACATGCTTGGTTTATAGAAAATTTTCTAGGCAAAAGCAAGATGAACCACCTACACATTGAAAAAAAAGGTCTAAGAGGACTTGCGATAGCAGAAAGCTTCAGAGAAAACAACAAGAGCTCTAGACTTGCAGGCGTTGTAATGCGACGAGATTTTGTCATAGATGGCTTTGTGTTTGGCCAGACTACAATAGAAGGAAGTGATGCAACAGACTCCATATTGAAAATGCACCAGAAATTAAATCGTGATGACATTAGCTTTGTTATGATTTCTGGATTAATTATATCGATGTACAACATAGTTGATATAAAAAAAATTTGGGATAAGTTAAAAATTCCAATCATCGGAGTAACTTATGGGGATTCAAAAGGAATAGAAGATGCTATAAGATACCACTTTCCGGAATCCTATCAATCTAAAATAGAAGAATATCACAAGCTGGGCAAAAGAACAAAGATTTCACTTCATACAGGACATGACCTGTATCTAAGAATAGAAGGCTGTACAATACAGGAAACAAAAAGTCTTTTGGATGCACTTACACTTCAAGGTGCCATGCCAGAACCGCTTCGAGTAGCACACATGCTTGCAAGAACACTGTTACAATCTTGATCATTCTTAAATGCCAGCTTTCATTCTTCCTTTTACAGTGGGCAACAAACTAGGACGCAAATTAACTAGTCTAACACTAAGCATACTTTTAGCAAGTGGCATAACCTTTTCAATGCCTGGCACAGTGCCAGTCATAGAGGCTGCATCTACTGTAAAGCTGATTGTATCTGCTGAAAACTCTCAATACTTTGCTGGTCCACAAGTCATTGAGGTTGTTGTTCTAGACAGTGACATAAGTGAAACAAGAATAGCACAAGGTGAACCAGATGTAACAGTAAACGCAAAGAAGCTAAGAATGGCGCAGGCAACAGACGGTATCTGGTATGGTTACTTTGCATCAAAAGCACAAGCACAGCTTGCTGATCATATTGCGTTGATGGGTTCTCCAGGCAGAGGATTGGACTTTGGTGTTTTCTGTAGTAATACTACTGGCAATGGAACTCTAGGCGTGTCTTTTTTTGAAACTGTTGGAGTTGCAATTCCGGGTAATAACGGCATAACAAATAGTACAAACGGCAATGCGACGTTTTCCGCTTGTACTGGTTCACCAAGCGCTCCTAATCCTATCCAAAACCATGTAGTAAGAAAGCCACAGGTCCTAAACCCGGGCGATGGAGGTGTTCTTGTTGGTCAGATCGGTATTGATCCAGACAGCTGGCCTATAATTCAGTTGTACGACTTTCCAGCAGGTAGCAATGTAGTCGTAAAATACAACAAAGGTGGTGTCCCACAAACTACTACTCTTACTTTTGATACCATTCCATCTAATCTGATAAACATAGCATTGAACAGCACAAACTATCAACTAGGTGCGCAAGTTAATGTTACACTCACAGATCCTCAGTTAAACATAGACCCAACTGACAAAGACTCCTGGACGTGGGCACAACAACCCGGAAATACTGGCTTCTTCTATCAGGCATTTTACGAGAACGGTACTAACGATGCAAATAGTGGATCAGGACTGGTAGATCTAAGTGGGAATCTCACTAGCCTGATGTTTGAGAGAAATGGAAGGGTCGAAGTCAACCTTGCGGTAAACGGTTCTGCTGTTACAGAATTTGATACTAACAGTAACCAAACAGTTTCTACTCTAAGTGATGGTTCAAAATCATATCCTCAAATAATCTCGTTTGTAGAATCAGCAGAACACCCTGGAATATTTGTAAACTACGATAAATTCGGCGACTCCAACTTGGATATCTTAGCAAAAGCAGAAAACGGCAAGTCAGCCACAATTAAATATAATAATATAATAAAAAAAATTCAAGTAAACATACCACCTGAAACGAAGTCTACTATATTGTTCAAAAGTGGTGCATTTACACCCGATCATGTATTAAACACTGATGCAATCAAAACCAGATCAAAAAATGGTTTTGTACATTTTCTTCTTCAGTTTACAGAGTTGCCAAGTTCAGAACAACAAAAAACGTTTGCACTAATGGGGATAAAACTACTCAACTATGTGACTGGTAACACCTACATTGCATATGCTAGTGTTGGTGATTTGCAAAACCTAGAAAGTATAGGTACTGCACAGTGGGCTGGACCGTTTAATGTAGATTATAAAATTGCTCATGACCTGAAAATTGGGAAAATTCCCAATTTGGCTCTAACAAAAGACAAAGTAGTACTAGACATATATTTTCACAAAAATGTTAATCCAAAAGATGCTAAAGAACTTGTCAACAAGCTAGGAGGGCAGTACTTTGCAACTGTGCAGGCCATTCCATCGATAACTGCTGCCTTTGACTTGAAGCAAGTAAATACTATTGCGCAAGACGACTGGGTGCAATATGTTAATGTCATAATGCCGCCCCTAGAACCAGCAAACGATGTGGCAAGGCAAGTTGCAAATGTAACTCCGTTAGATGAACCACCATACAACCTTCGTGGAAGCGGCGTCTCGATCTTGATATACGACGGAGGACTCGTGGGAGGACATGAGGATTTTAACGGTAGGATTGAGCAAATAGACGATCGTTTTGAACCAGGAACTGAACCTGATTCACACTCAACTTTAGTAGCAGGCATAGTCGGCGGGGATGGGCATCTATCTAATCAAAATAGCAACGGAGGTACTGCATTTCAATGGGCTGGGATGGCACCAGCGGTCAAGATACACAGCTACGGTACTGTTGGTCTTGATACTGGTAACTTTTACCAACGCATTGAAGATTTGAACAGAGACGTTGGAATTGCTATTGGAAATCACATAGATTTAGCTACCATGTCAATGACTCAAGAGGTACTTGACCATCAAGATATTGCCCTCTGCCCTAACCTTGGTGACTATTATCAAGCTGCCATCTTGATTGATGAAATTGTCACAGGACATGTGGATACATTCAATGAAGTTCAACACCTTATCTTTTTTGAGGCCGCAGGCAACGAGCGAAATCTTGAGAGCATATGTAGAACCGAATATCCTGATGGATATCGTACCATAAGTTCTCCTGCTACTGCCAAGAACAGTATTGCTATTGGAGCAATAACCTCTGATTTCTCAATGTCACCTGTGAGTAGTTGGGGACCAACTGATGATGGTCGCATTAAACCAGATATAGTATCTCCTGGCTGTAGTGATGACACTCACAGTCCCAAGTCTACTGGTATTCATAATGACTACCTACGGATGGATTGCGCAACAAGTTATGCTACGCCTATTGCAGCAGGAGCAGCAGCACTTCTTATCGAAGAATGGAAGAACGATCACCAAGATATCACACCATTGCTGCCTCATACTGCAAAAGCTATCCTGATTCATACTGCAACCGATATTAGCCCACCAGGTCCAGACTACATGTCTGGTTGGGGCGCTCTTAATGCAACTGCTGCAATTGTTCTAGTAAACACATCTGCAAGAGGAGCGGGACCATTGATAATAGTTGGTAGTGTTACTAACGGTGTAGAGGTCCCGTCTACTTTTACCTCAAACGGAGCTAACAATGTGAAAGCAACCTTAGTGTGGGACGATCCGCCTGGAAGTCCGCCACCAGAGCCAGCTCTAGTTAATGACTTGGATCTAGAACTAGTACCTCCACCCCAAGCAGCCACCGGAATAACTTTTTTGCCTTTCAACTTGGATCCAAATCATCCTGAACAACCTGCAGCTCCTCATCATGTTACTGGCACTGACACAAAGAACAATGTTGAAATGGTGATAAGCGATTTTGCAAGGGCTGGTACTTGGACAGTCAATGTAAAGGGAACA
>Ga0247727_10015013_pt1 | contig 12777 bp, 10 predicted proteins | sample WisWelCaveWW1625_FD_202498 | JGI IMG/M metagenome (GOLD analysis project Ga0247727, IMG submission 202498) | Biofilm microbial communities from Wishing Well Cave, Virginia, United States - WW16-25 | ecosystem: Environmental > Aquatic > Deep subsurface > Groundwater > Cave microbial mat | place...
TCATCGGCAGAGGAACGATCATCGAAGGGAACGTCAGTACCGATGGAGATTTGGTCGTGGAAGGAATCGTCAAAGGTGACGTCAAGACCAAGACCAAGCTGGTGGTCGGCGAGGCCGCAATCATCGAAGGCAACCTGTTGGCTCAGCACGCCGAGATCGCCGGCCGAGTGCAGGGAACCGTCAAAGCCTTGGGTCTGTTGGTGATCAATTCCACCGGCACGATCGTGGGCGACGTGATCACGAAAGATCTCAATGTCGAGTCCGGCTCGACGTTCAACGGTCGTCTGCAAGTCGGCGGCAGCATGAACTCGACGCCCATTGTGATTCCAAAGGTGTCCCTCGCGATGCCCGCCAACGAAAAACCAATCGTGATGTTTGCCAAGCCGGAAAAGATCGACGCGGCGGACGCCGATCGAACCGCGGAGCAATTGGCGGACAATCTTGGCAAAAGCGCTTTGTTGCACTAACCGACTTCGAGCTTCCCGTGCGGAAGATCGTCGACCGCACGCGGCAGCCCACATCGGACGCCGGCGATCGGAGATGTTCTGACCGCCGCGTCCCTCAGGAATCAGTCACATGAGCTCCTCGCGCTGGAGAATCCTGACCGCTTACTTGCCGGGCATCGCCTCGGTGGTGAACTCGTTTCAGTCGTCCGACGTGCAGATGGACGTCTATCAGTCCTTGATGAAAGCCCTCGACGAAAAGACCGACGCCGAAGAAGCCCAGGCGGCCAAGTCCAAGTCGCCGCGCGTCAAGTTGGTCGATCGAAACGCGGTCTCGAACGTCGAAGAAACCGAATTGGTCTATGACTTGGTCGACGGTGAAAACATCCACGCGATGCTGAGCAAAGGTTAGGCCGAAATATGCACCGACTCGTAGCTGAATTCGCCAGAATTCAGATGGTGCCTTCGCCTTGCGGCTGAATTCTGGCGAATCCAGCTACGACAGTACGTGGTGAAGGTCAGTCATGACAACACATGACGTCGCATCCGAGAGCACGTGGCTCGACGAACTGGCTCGGCTTCGCGGCCAGTGTCCCGCTCGCGATCCGCGATTGGTTTCAGCGTTGCACCGTTTAGCGCGATTCTACTTCGACCTGCATCGCTACACCGACGTCCGGCCGTTGCTCGAAGAGTCGTTGGACATTCGCGTGGCCGCCCTGGGCGAGAACCACTTCCTGACCGCCGAATGCTTGGCGCACCTCGCGTCGCTAGAAGCGACCTGTCTCGATCTCGTGAAGGCGATCGACCTGTTGCGGCGCGCACAAAGAATACTTGAGCGTTGGCTGCCCCAACGACGAGCCCAGTTGGCTGTCGTGCTCAACCAATTGGGTGAAGTGCTCTATGCCGACGCTCAATACAGTGAGGCGCTCAGTCTTTGCCGCCGTGCGCTCGAGTTGCAAGGGGGCGACATCCAGACGGCGACTCCGGAGGTGACTCGCACGCGAAACAACCTGGCGGCTCTGCATGTCGCACGCGGCGAGTACTACCTCGCGGCGCGGCTGTTGAAACTCAACGTGCAGATCATGAAGTGCGATGGCCGAGCGTCGGAACTGACGATCGCCACGGCGCTCAACAATTTGGCCGAGGTCTTTCGTCTGCAAGGATTGTTGGCCGAGTCGTGGCGTCCGGCGGTCAAAGCCTTGTACTTGCGTCGTCGCGTGTTGGGTCGTCAGCATTCGCTGGCCGCACAAAGTTGGAGCAATCTCGCCGCAATTCGCTTCGACGCCGGACGCTACACCGCCGCCGAGTCGTTGATCCGCCGAGCACTCGCCGTTCGGCAAGTCCATTCCGCGACGCATCCGGGCTTGCTCGCGGCGACGTTGCGCAGCCTCGCCGATGTCGTGCTGGCGCGCGGTCGAGCGTACGAGGCCGAGCAAATCTATCGGCAAGCGGTCGAGATCTACGAACAGGCGTTCGGTCCGCGGGACGCGGACCTCGCGCTCACGCTGACTTATCTGGGCAAGTTGCACATCGACTGCGGTCAGCACGGCAGCGCGCAGCAGGCGCTGGCGCGAGCCGTCTCGATTCAGGAATCGCGGTCGAACGTGCGCGATCCAGAAATCGCTTTCACGTTCAACACATTCGGCAGCCTGCACGCGGCGCGCGGCAACTTCGAGCAGGCGGAGATCTTTTATCGCCGTGCCCTGGAAAGGCAGCGGGTTGTACTCGGTCCCGATCATCCCGAAGTGGCGACGACGCTGCTTTTGGTCGGAGACGCCGCATTCGCGCGCGGCGACATCTCGGCCGCCGAGTCTTCCTGCCGAAAGGCCTTGGCGATTCGCCGACGTCAACTGGGTGAACGGCACAAGTCCGTTCCCGAGGCGATGCACCGACTGGCCAAGTTCTTGGTCGCCGACGGCGAACCCGAACGGGCGATCGAGTTGTGCCTGGCGATTCGCAAGCGGCACCACCACACATTGGGGATTTCTCCGACGCTTCACGCCGACACGCTGGGCACGCTGGCCGACGCTCACTTCGCCCAGGAGCACTTGGACCATGTCGAGACATTGTCGCGCGAAGAACTGCAACTGCGGGAACCGTCTCAGACAGCTAGGCCCGGCGAATCATTGCCGGCCCTCGCGCGATTGACTCGCTTGCATCTGCGACGCCGTCAGCACGATCAAGCGTTGCAAACAGTCGAGCAATTGATGGTCTTCGCCGAACGGCTGCACGGAGCCAATCATCCGAACATGATTCCGTTCGTCGAACAGCTTGCCGACGTGCGGATTGCTCGCGGCGACACCGAGCTGGCGGAAGCTGCTGTTGAACGAACTCTCAAGCTGAGCGAACGCAAGCACGGCGCCGCCTCCGCCAAAGTGGTCGAACTGCTCGAACGCTTCGGCAACCTGTTTCACGAATCCGGTCGTGTCGAACTCAGCGACGCGTATTTCAATCGCGCCTCGAACTTCCGCGACCGAAACTCGCACGCGCTGTTTGTCTGATCCCTGTCCCCTGTCCCCTGTCCCCTGTCCCCTGTCCCCTAACCTCTGACCTCTGACTTCTGACTTCTGACCCCCAAGGGCGTCACTATGACACTAAGACTGACCGCCGCTTCTTTCCTCAACGGAGTTCGTTCGAGCGGACTTGTCGAGCCTGAACCGCTCGATGTTGTTGTCCGCGAACTCCGACAATGCGGCGCTGACGGCAACGACTCACGCCTGATCGCCGAGGAGTTGGTGAAACGAGACCTCGTCACCAGTTGGCAAGCGGAGAAGCTGTTGCTCGGCCGGCACAAGGGATTCTTCTTGGGCCGCTATCGTCTGCTGCGATTGCTGGGAACCGGCCAGATGAGCGCCGTGTATCTCGGCCGGCACGTGCTGATGGATCATCTGTGTGCCATCAAGGTGCTACCCGCCGACAAGGTTGGAGACACGTCATACCTGGGCCGCTTCTATCGCGAAGCCAAAGCCGTCGCCGCTCTCAATCATCCGAACGTCATCCGCGCGTACGATGTCGACAAGCAGGTCGAGGCCGGCACGGAAATCCACTTCTTGGTGCTGGAGTATGTCGAAGGCACGTTGCTCACCAATCTGATTCAAGAGCCAAAAGACCATCACGTTGATCTGATCACCGCCGCGGACGTGATTCGTCAAGCGGCCGAAGGACTGTCGCATGCGCATGCCGTGAACATGGTCCACCGTGACATCAAGCCAGACAACTTGCTTCTCACCGTCAATGGCCAGGTGAAGATTCTCGACCTGGGTCTCGCGCGATTCTTCAAGACCACGGACGAAGAATCGCTGACGCTCAAGCACGACGAACGAGTGATCGGCACGGCGGATTACCTCGCCCCGGAGCAAGCCATCGACAGCCACAGTGTCGATTCGCGAGCTGACATCTACGGCTTGGGTTGCACGTTTTATTGTGCGTTGACCGGACATCCCCCCTTCACCGAAGGGACGTTGGTCCAACGCTTGATGGCTCACCAAAATCAACTCGCGCCGCCGGTCACCAACGATCGTCCGGACGTGCCGGAGTCGCTGGTTCGCATTCTCGACCGCATGCTCGCGAAGAAGGCGAGCGATCGCTACCAAACCGCACGCGAACTGGCCGACGACCTCACCGCCTGGTTGCTCAACAACGCCAGCGACGAGTGGAAAGAAAGACATCTGCCCATCTACGCCGCGCTGCGCTTGCTGAACATGATCGGAGTAAAGCCGACAGCCCGCGAAGATGGAGACTCCGCAGCATTGCCCCTGGCGAGTGGCCTCAGAATCCCTTCGGCAATTCGTGCGAAGATTGTGGACGGCACCATCTCCCCGGCCACGAGCACCAAGTTGGCATCAAGCATCCCTCGGAATTCCACCGTGGCCGTCGCTCTGAAAGCCAAGACCAGTGTGCCCCCGAAACCCGCCGACACGGTGAAAATGACTGGCGCGGATTCCGCCAAAGGTCCAGCACTCAAGGCCACGAGACACGCCGGCACCTGTGAAGCTGTGGCCACGAAGCCGGCCATCAAGGCCACCGCAGCCAAGCCGAGCGGTGCCTCACGCGGACCTTGGAACTTGGCCGAGCGATATCCGGTCGTCACCATCGTCGTCAGCATCGTCGCCGCCGTGTTGCTTGTCACGGCAGGCGTCATTCTGTTCCGCCCCAGCGACTCGGCTGCCGTGAAAGACCGCGGTCGATCGTCCGCCGCTCCAACCCGGACGGTCCAAGCCGAGATCGCCCCAACGAAGTGCTGGCCGTGCTAGGACAATCTGTAGCCCCGGCCCTTGTGGCCGGTTTAGTTTGGATTCGTCGGAAAAAAAAGCCGAAGTCTCATCACCCAAGCCACAAGGGCCTGGGCGACAGGTTCCATAGAACCCTCCCACCGCCGCTTCGATTCGGCGTTCGAGAAGTAAGCCGCTGAAGCCAGACTCTGACGTGTGCCGCCGAGTGTCGGCTGACTGCCGACGTTGATAAACTGGATTCGCTTCACGACTTCACCACGCATGTCGTTGCCCGGTGCGGAATCCACCATGACCGAGAAGCATCTCCTATTCGCCGTGCTGGCCTTTGAGAGCGAATTGATTGACCTGTCGCAGCTCACGGCGGCATGTCGAGCGTGGGCCAAGGACAAATCGAAGCCGCTGGCCGACCTGCTGGTGCAGCGTGGTTGGATCACCGCCGCGGATCGGGAATTTGTCGAGAAGCAGGTCGAGCGAAAGCTTGCCAAGCATCAGCACGATGCGCGTGTCACGTTGAACTCCGTCGTGCGCGGTGATGTTTGCGATGCCATCAAGGAAATCGAGGATGCCGACATCCAGCAATCCCTCAGTTCGTGGCCGTCGAGCGGGCCGGTATTGATCGAGACGATTGGCGAAACGCAACTCGACTCAGGCCAACCCAAGTCGCGGTACACCTGGATCAGCGAAATCGGCAAGGGGGGACTCGGCAAGGTCTGGTTGGCTCGTGACAACGATCTGGCCCGCGAAGTGGCGCTGAAGGAGATTCGGCCCGACAAGTCCACCGCGTCGCAGGAGGCGGTGCGCCGGTTGATCAAAGAGGCGCAGATCACTGGGCAGTTGCAGCATCCCAACATCGTGCCGGTGTATGAAGTCAATCGTGGCGGCCGGCCGTTCTACACGATGAAACTGGTGAAGGGTGAAACGCTCTCGCAGGCGATCAAGAAACATCACGAACAACGCCGAGCGGCTCGGTCAGGAGACCGGCCGCAACGGGGAGACCCACTGTCGCTGCCGAGGCTCTTGAACATCTTCGCGAACGTGTGCGAGCCCGGCGGTGGGTGAAGCGGCACCCGACGCTCGTTGTCGCCACAGCCGCGACCGCGCTCATCTCGCTCGTGAGCCTGGCCGCCATCGCCTCCGTCGTCGGCCAATCGAACCGCTCACTCGCGGCGAAGAACACCGAGCTGGATGCGAAGAACACCGAACTGGAGCAGGCGAATCAGCGCGAGCGGCAGGCCACGTTGCTCGCCCAGCAAAACGCCACCAAGGCCGAGCAGAACGCCACCGTCGCACGCGAACAGAGCCAGCTCGCGCTCAAGTCACTCGAGAGCGTCATCTTCGACATCCAGCGGAAACTCAAAAACGTCGCCGGCGCGGGAGACCTGCAACGGACGCTGCTGCAGACCGCGCTGGCCCGGCTCCAGGAGGTCTCCGACCAGTTCGCCTCCCGCTCCGCGATCGACCGGAACACGCAGATCGCCCTCATTGACCTCGGTGACGTGTTCCTGCGAATCGGTGCCGGGACTTCAGGTGGCGCGGACGCCGACGGACCATTGACCGCCGCACGAAAGGTCTACCAGCAGGCGTTTGACATCGCCCAGAGGTTGGCGGCGGCCGATCCGAGCGACGCCCAGGCCCAGCGCGACCTGTCCATCTCGTACGAGAAGCTCGGCAACGTGCAGCTCCAGTCCGGGCAGGTGACCGAGGCGCTGGGGTCGTATCAGCAGTGTCTGGCGATCCGTCAGAAGTTGGCGGCGGCCGATCCGACCGAAGTAGCAGGCACACTCCGTGTGCCGTCCGCGGCGTTCGCACGGCAGGCCCAGCGCGACCTGTCCATCTCGTACGAGAGGCTCGGCAACGTGCAGCTCCAGTCCGGGCAGGTGACCGAGGCGCTGGGGTCGTATCAGAAGGACCTGGCGATCAGTCAGAAGTTGGCGTCGGCCGATCCGAGCGACGCCCAGGCCCAGCGCGACCTGTCCATCTCGTACAACATGCTCGGCGACGTGCAGCTCCAGTCCGGGCAGGTGACCGAGGCGCGGGGGTCGTATCAGAAGGGTCTGGCGATCAGTCAGAAGTTGGCGGCGGCCGATCCGAGCGACGCCCAGGCCCAGCGCGACCTGTCCGTCTCGTACGAGAAGCTCGGCGACGTGCAGCTCCAGTCCGGGCAGGTGACCGAGGCGCTGCGGTCGTACGAGCAGGATCTGGAGATCAGTCAGAAGTTGGCGGCGGCCGATCCGAGCAACGCCCGGGCTTTACGCGACCTGTCCATCTCGTACGACAGGCTCGGCAACGTGCAGCTCCAGTCCGGGCAGGTGACCGAGGCGCTGCGGTCGTACGAGCAGGGGCTGGCGATCCGTCAGAAGTTGGCGGCGGCCGATCCGACCGAAGTAGCAGGCACACTCCGTGTGCCGTCCGCGGCGTTCGCACGGCAGGCCCAGCGCGGCCTGTCCATCTCCTACGAGAAGCTCGGCAACGTGCAGCTCCAGTCCGGGCAGGTGACCGAGGCGCTGCGGTCGTACGAGCAGGATCTGGAGATCCGTCAGAAGTTGGCGGCGGCCGATCCGAGCGACGCCCAGGCCCAGCGCGACCTGTCCGTCTCGTACAACAAGCTCGGCAACGTGCAGCTCCAGTCCGGGCAGGTGACCGAGGCGCTGCGGTCGTACGAGCAGTTTCTGGAGATCAGTCAGAAGTTGGCGGCGGCCGATCCGAGCGACGCCCGGGCGCAGTTTGGTCTGTACGTCTCGCTTGCCAAAACGGGCGAGGCAAACCAGAAGGCGAAGCGATTCGAGAATGCGATCTCGTCCTACGAGAAGGCGCTCAAAATCCTTCAAGAGTTGGATCGAGTGAAACCACTGCCACCACCGCAGAAGCCGCAGATCGGGTTGATGCAGCAGCGGATTCAGCAATGCAAGCACTCGGCGACGGCTTTGGGTGATTGGAAGACGCTGCTGGAACAACCGGCGGATTTGCTGCCCGTGTTGCTGGATTTGCGTGGGACACAATTGGTTCAAGAGGGTCGCACCGCGGACGCCATTCAGGCGGTCGCGAAGTTGCGCGAACTGGGCACGGCGATGGCGGGGCAACTGTACAACGCCGCCTGCGTCTACAGCCTGTGTGCCGCCGCCATCAAGCCCGAAAAGGACGAACTCACCGCCGAGCAGGTCGCCGAGCGGCAAAAGCACATCGACCATGCGCTGGAGACGCTACGCGAGGCCATCAAGGCTGGCTGGAAGGACTTCGCCCACATGCAGAAGGATCACGACCTCACCGTGCTCCGGGACATGCCTGAGTTCCGTGCGCTCCTGCCCCAATAGAACCTTCGGCCGCCAGTTGTCAAATGGAATGTGGATGTCCTGGAACGCCGGAAGAAGGCAGTGCAGTTGCCACCGTCGCAGAAGAAATGTATCGAGATTCTCCAGAAGTCGATCGCGGAGTGCCAGAAAGAGATTGAGCAGCCGAAGAAATAGCAATCGTCGGGCTGGAAATATCATCTGTAGTCCATAAAACGAGACATGTAGGTCTAGTGATCGACGATGAACCTCTGAAAATTACCTATGTCGTCTGAGAAATCATGAGTGCAGCGTCTACGGTTGACATTTGCCAGCCTACATGAGAGACTTCTTGCGCTACCGAGGCCATGTAGGTGGATCCGGTGCTAATCTAAGGGGCGACGGAGTCAATTTCTAGGCGTACAAGGTTCATGTCCCCAACGGATTGCAGGTTTGCTTATCCGTAGCTCCGAAGGAGCGATAGGTAATAGCCAGGGGCGTCAGCCCCTGGTGGGTTGTCAGGAACGAAAAACAGCCCCGGAGGGGCGACACCGAGGCATGTGTCGCCCCTCCGGGGCTAATGGCGATGGATCGACCGCGATCCAGGGGCTGACGCCCCTGGCTATTACCTGTCGCCCCTCCGGGGCTAATGGCGATGGATCGACCGCGATCCAGGGGCTGACGCCCCTGGCTATTACCTGTCGCCCCTCTGGGGCTGAAAGTTCGGCCTCGCTGGCGCGTCGGGTTAGTATGCGGCACCATCTCATGCGTGCTCTTCATCGGAGGCTCCCATGTTCAAGCTCGTCGATTTCGAGGTACTAAGGGGTCGCTACGTCAAGGCGGCGATGGATGAGATTCCGACTTACCGGCCGGAAGGGAAAACACCGGCGAATGTGCAAACGCTGATCGATAACGTGGTCACGGCGCAGACGACATTCGTGACCAAGAGCACGACGCTCGACCTGGCTCGCGGGGAACTGCAAGAGGCGATTGATGCACTGCATGTGGCCTGCACGCAGGTTTATCCGATCATGAAGGTCGTCTATCGGACCGACGCCGGCAGCTTGCAAGCCATCAACCGGTTGCCGGTGGTGGACCGGACATCTCGCGAAACCCTCGCCCGCGGCGATGCGATTTCCGCCTTGTGGGCTCAGCTTCCCAACCCGCCCGCCTCGGCGACGCCGTTCAAAGCCTGGGACACGATGGACATGGCGGCGTTCAACGCGCTCGTCACCACGGCGAAGACCAAACATACCGGCATGGCGGCCGTCGATCAGGATTATCAGATCGCCCAAGGAGACTTGCACGAGAAGACCGAAATCCTGGAAGACTTCGTGACCACGGCCATGATCATCGGCCGTGCGCAGTTCCTGCCCGGCACGCCGGAACGCGAAGTCATCGACGCCATCCCGACCGAACCGGCTCAGCAGGCCCCTGCTCAGGCGGTGATCTCGGTGGCCACATCCCCCGCCGCCGGAGCGGCGCATCTGGAATACGACGCCGATCGCGCGACCAGCTTCGACGTGCTCCAAAAGGGACCGGCAGATCCCGCCTTCGCGATCGTCGAGGCGGACTCGATCGCCGACGTCTACGATGCCACCGGACTGGCCGCCGGCAACTACGACTTCAAAATCGTCGGCCGCAACTCCCAAGGTGCCGGCCCGGAGAGCGCGGTCTCCAGCGTGGTTGTCACTTAATCCGGCAAGTACCCTTTGACGTACTTCATCAAGCAGCACTTGTTCCTGAGACTCCTTAATCGCCTCCTTCAGCATCGCGATCCATTTCTTCTGGGACGGAGGCAGTCGCCCGGCCGGAACAATCGCACCAATTCAGAAGCTTGGTCCCCCTCACCCACGGCCCTCGCCCAAAAGGCATTGGTATCTACACCACTCACGATTGAAGCTTGAAAAGCCGCGAAGCGGCGAAGGAGTTTAGCCGTGGGCGCAAGCCCCCGGATTGCGAACAACAAGAATTTCCAAGCCGCGAAGCGGCGACGCTCGAAGATCCCTTGGCGTCGCCGCTACGCGGCTTCAATCGCTTGCGATTCGTGGTTCCGGGGGCTTGCGCCCCCGGCTTTACTCCGTCGTCCCTTCGGGACTTGTGTAGATATCAATGCCCAAAGGGAGAGGGAGACGACAGCGTCGCGTCTTGCTGAAAGACTTCAGCGATGACTTCTTCCAGGGGGCGGTCTTGGACGCTGACGTCTTCGATCTCGAAACGGCTCAGCAACGTCGACAGCGTTTGAGCGACCGCGGCGCGGGGGACTCGGATTTTGAGACGCGGCGACTTGATGTCGAAGACGGTGCCGAAGCGTTCCAGTTCACTCGCTGAAGGCAATTCGCCGGCGAAATGCAGCTCGACGATCTTGTAGTCGCTGAAGCGGCCCACAATCGAGGCCAAGGGACCGTCGTGACGAATGACTCCCTGATTGATGATGATCGCTCGCTCGCACAAGGCTTCGACGTCCTTCATGTAGTGGCTGGTCAAGAGCACGGTGACGTGCCGTTCGCGCTGATAGTGCTTCAAAAACTCCTGCACTTTCCGTTGTGAGACAACATCCAGCCCGATCGTCGGCTCGTCCAAGAGCAGCAAATCGGGACTGTGCAGCAGCGCGGCGATCAGTTCCATGCGCATGCGTTCGCCCAGCGACAGCTCGCGCACCGGTTGGCCGACGAGTTTGCGGACCTCCAGCAGGTCGGTCAGTTCGTCCAGACGGCGTTGAAAGACGTCCGGCTCGATGCGGTAAATGGCCTGATGCAGCCGAAACGATTCTTGAGCCGGCAAGTCCCACCAAAGCTGATTCTTCTGTCCCATCACCAGCGAAAACCGTCGGCGATAAGCGTGTTCGCGTTGCCATGGCGTGAAGCCCAGCACGGTCGCGTCGCCGGAATTCGGAAAGATCAGGCCGGAAAGCAACTTCAACGTCGTGGTCTTGCCGGCTCCATTCGGACCCAGGAACGCGACCATCTCGCCCTGGCGAATCGAGAAGCTGACTCCGGCGACAGCCGAAACGGTTTTATATTCGCGGCGGAACAAGCTCTTCACCGACGCCCACAGTCCCTCGCGTTTCTGGAAGACGCGATAGCACTTGGTCAGATTGCGGACGTCGATGGCGATGGCGTCGAGCGGCATGGCTGGGAATTTAGAGTGCCCAATGCTCAGTGCCCAGTGGCAAGTGAGGGCACCTATCAATTGCGGCTGGTGAGTTTCCAACAGCGATCTCACTTCGCTCTAGCCGTGAACCGCCCAAATCGGTAAACATCCCGCAGGAAAATCGGCCGGTGGAAGAGCGCTCGGTTTGAACGAATGCTCGTTGGTCAACGGATGATGCTCATGATGCGTCGATGGAGCGGTGCTGAAATGTGGACTCGCAAGTCACTGACGGTGCGGTGGCGGGTGGCGTTCTTGGTTGTGCTGCTGGCGATGATCCTGGCGGGAGTACGCTCGCTGGTGAACACGACGTGGGCTCAAGCCCCCGCTGCTGGCGAAGCAGCGGCGACCTCGGAGCCCTCGCCGACCGCCGACCTGGACGGCCCGAAGGAACAGCCGGATGCGGCGGTGGGCGGACCAACGGCTGCGAAGACAGGTGGCTCGAAAACTGCGGGCAACCAAAAAAAAGGAGAGGACTTCAAAGGCATCCCCACGACGCCCACCGACATCTTTCGGGAGATGGGCATCTGGCTGATTCCGTTCGCGGCGTCGTCGATCTTGGGTGTTTGGTTTTCCATCGAGCGATTGGTCGTGCTGCGTCGACGGCGAGTCATCCCCAAGGCGTTCGTCGATCGGTTGCTGTTGAACGTCGAGCAAGGCAAGCTCGACCCCGAACAAGCCTTGAATTTATGTGAGGAAAACAACAGCCCGACGGCACAGGTGTTCGCTCACGCGATCCGCAAGTGGGGCAAGCCCAGCGTGGAAATCGAACAAGCGATCATTGACGGCGGCGAGCGAGCGATCAGCCACCTGCGCACGCATCTGCGAGCGTTGAGCTTCATCGCTACGATCAACCCACTGTTCGGTTTGTACGGCACGGTCGTCGGCATGATTCAGGCGTTCAACGACATCGCGAAGGCGGGAGCGATGGGCCGCACCGATCAACTGGCCACCGGTATCGGTGTCGCATTGCTCACGACGGCGTTTGGCCTCTCCATCGCGATCCCCGCGCAGATCATGTACACGTTCTTCGTCGGCAAAGTCGACACGCTGGTCTCGGAAATCGACGGCCACGCTCAATCGCTTTCGAACCTGATCTCCGCCGAAGCTCTCACCGGCAGCCTGTCGCAAGCCCCGCGTCCGAGGATTGTGCGGCGAGATGCTCCGTCCGCCTCTGCGGTCCCGAAGAAAGCCGCTGCCGCGGAGTGAACGGGTTCTGTGCGAATCTCGCGGAAGCTTGGCGGAAACGACGATATGAAGCCGCGTTCGTCAGCAAACTTTCAGATGCCGAAACCGAAGCTGCTGAAACGCAAGTCTGGTTGGAGTTCGCGGTGAAGTGTGGATATCTGCGGCCGGAACCGACACGTCCGTTGTACGGCGATTACGACAAAGTCCTGCGCACAATTGTCGGCATGATCAATCATCCCGACACATGGCTACTTCCTTCTGCGCGCCGCCGCTAACGGTCCCGCAAGGTGCGCAACGGACCCACCATCTCGTCACCCTCTCACCCCGTCAGTCCGGAATTCGGTGCAGCGTGTAAAAGCCGTAGGTCGGGAAGAACGGCTTGTCGGGATCGGCGACTTCTCGGCACGAGATGTCATAGACGTAATTCGGCGTCTTGCGCCGATCGACTTGCAGATGGGCCGTCTTGCCGTCTTGGCTCAACTCCGCGCGGAGCACTTT
>Ga0247727_10015014_pt1 | contig 12776 bp, 12 predicted proteins | sample WisWelCaveWW1625_FD_202498 | JGI IMG/M metagenome (GOLD analysis project Ga0247727, IMG submission 202498) | Biofilm microbial communities from Wishing Well Cave, Virginia, United States - WW16-25 | ecosystem: Environmental > Aquatic > Deep subsurface > Groundwater > Cave microbial mat | place...
CACGTCCGTCGTCATGCAGGGGACGGCTATTCCATGGCTTACACGAGCGTTGAAGATCAAAGCGCCACCATCGGATGAAGTTCAATCTCATCCGCAGCTCAATCCGCAGTCGCCCCACAAACCGATGCCGTAACGAGGTTAACCTAAGAATACCACGCAGTGATAGTTGCAACGATAACCTCAAATAGACCCTTGCATGATGCACCAAAAGGTTCGGTCAAAACAGCACCGAGCGACACCGGAAGTCGTCTCCAGAGGACTAGGGAAACTGCCTCAGAATGCTGATCTTTGTCGCCGTCATGTTGTTGCTACCTCTGGTGCTCGTGATCCTTTACCTCTATGTGTCCGGCGTGTTCTCACGGCGACAGTGAAGACGAAGGCCGCAATAATCCCCGCAACAAATCGCGTAACCTCAAGTATTTGCACATACGCCACGAGATTCTAAATCTCATCCGGCGCTGACGATGCGCTGCACGGTGCAATTTGCAATGCCTAACTCTTGAGCTGCTCGTGACGTTCAAGGGGACGTCGTTCGATCTCCCAGTCCCCCTCGCAACTATCCAAGGGCTCCCTCTGGACCATCCCCATATCGATCTGTGCTTGCTTGGTCGGCAAATCAGCTATTGTGGCGGTCTCAAAGCCATCGAGCTCCAGCTGGGCATCCAAGGTCGCGCTGATTTGTGGGGCATGAGCGGCGCCGATGCTGGCCAGCTTTGGAATCGTTGGCGGCATAGTCGGGATGAGGAGGCCAGAGAGCGACTGTTGGCGTATAACGATGCAGACTGTGTGAACTTACAACCATTGGCGGATATGTTCTATTGCCGGATGGTCCAACAGCATCGGAGTGAACTCGTGGGAAGTCGGTGACGTCAGAAGTAGCGGATTCGCCATGACGACGAAGGGCCGAATCGGCCTGTCCCAGCGCGGATCCTGAAGACGTGGGATGATGGATTGGTCGGGGTCAGATGACTTGAAAGGGATTACGGGTGTTAGCGGCAACCAATTCACCGCAGGCAGTACAGTGATAGTTGTCCGTCAAATAATCGTCGTTGCTGTGTTCCAATTCCAGGTGCAGATGCTTACAAGGTCGATCCTCTCCCTCTGCCCACTTCACGCGTAATGCAGCAGCTTGCGCTTTCGTCATGATATCCACCCCCTTGTTTGATTACCATTCTAACATACTGTCGGCTGGATTATTCGGATCCGGCGAGTGCTTCATGAGGGCGAATCAGCGGTTCGGACCCGCATTTATTCTCCTTCGCCGAATACCCCGTAGCTTGCTACGGGGATGAAGGCGAGGAAAACCCTCCGTAGCCTTGGCGAAGGAGGGTAGTGGCTTCGGAGAATTTCGCAAGATACCCCGCAGCTTGCTGCGGGGAGCTCCATTCTCCTGCCTTTCAAAGTATTTAGCGAATCAGCCAATCCAGAGCAAACCGTAGTGATATTAATTAACGAGTGGAAAATGTATCATTTTCTCCCCAGAGCTCGAATTGGCGGTATGTGACGTAGTTGAACACTTCTGCATTTTGATGCTTCCACCGGTCAAGCCGTTTCTTTTCCGTACCGGATCAGGCTAACTTGTTGCCATGTTAGAGCGGAACGTCATGTCAACCACAAAGAGTCTGGATACTCTTTCCCCTGCAACTGCCACGACTGCTCCCGATAAACTTCACCGCAGCCTGACGGTCTGGAATAGCCTGACCATTGGCTTCGCGGTCGTTTCGCCAGTGGTGGGGCTTTACGCCATCATTGGCGTACAGACGGCGGTGACGGGGGGCGGCTGGTTTGCCGCGCTGGCCATCTGTCTGGTGATGCAGCTGCTGGTGGCCACTGTTTACGCTGAGCTATCCTCACAGTTTCCGATTGCAGGCGGGGCCTACAAGTGGGCGCGACAACTCGGGGGGGACGTCACCGGACGATTTGCCGGAGTCATCTACATCAGTTCCACGATCTCCATGCTGACCACCACCGCCTATACCGGGGGCGTCTGGCTTGCCATTTTTTTCGGCTCGGCTGGTGGGGGAGGCGCCACGCTAGTGCTGTGGGGCGCCGTGTTTTTAGCGATCTGTACGGTGCTCAACCTGGCGCACGTCAATGTGTTCAAGCTGGTCATTACCCTGGGTGTATATGCAGAAATGATCGGCTCGGTCGGTGTGGCGCTGCTGTTGTTTCTCTTCTTCAGGCAGCATGCATTTTCCGAATTGTTTGAGCACCTGGGCACGGGGACCGCACCCAGCCAGACGGCTGCGTTTCTGGCGGCGCTCGCCATTGCAGGCTGGGCCTTCATCGGTTTTGACGCCTGCTCCACCATCGCCGAGGAAACCCATGAGCCCAAGCGGATGGTCCCACGCGCGATCTTTTTTTCCCTTTGCATGGTGGGAACGGTGGTGCTCTTCAACTCCGCTGCCCTGACGTTGAGCTTCAACCGCGCCACACTGGTGAATACGAGTGCCTCGTCTGATCCCATCACCCCCGTGATTGCCAGTAGCTTCGGCGCATGGGCCGAGAAACCATTTCTGGCGATCGTCATGGTTGCGTTCCTGGCTTGCGGGGCATCCGTGGTGCAATACACGTCGCGCATTGTGTACTCCATGGCCCGCGAGGGTAATATGCCCGGTGCGCTCAGCCGGGTGACAGCGGCCAAGACTCCACGCAATGCCGTGATCTGCGTTGTGCTGCTGGCGGGGCTCGGGTTGCTGTTCGGGCTGAATGACGGGGCCGTGGCCACGGTGCTCGCCTTCGGCACAGGCGGGTTGTACGCCATGTTCGTCATGACCACCGGGGTCGGGCTCTATACACGCCTCGCAGGCCGCTGGAACCCGGCACTGGGTGAGCTGAGGCTGGGTGTCTGGGGATTGGTGATCAATGTCGCGGCATTCCTCTGGTCAATGTTCGAATTCGTCAACATCGCCTGGCCGCGCCCCTATGCTGTGTCACCCAATGCGCCCTGGTGGCAGCTCTGGGCAGTACCTCTGGTATTGGGCAGTATTTTAGGTGCCACCACGCTGTATGTTCTGCTCAACAGAATCCGCCGGAACTAAATGAATGAATTATTTCTCTTTGCTGATTACCCCCTATCGCGTGCTCAGAAACGCACCTTGCTGATGGGGCGCCCGGTGAGATATTGTTCAAAAGAATTCAATGAAGAGCGTATCTGATAAGAGCGGGGGATGGCTGCGAACATACATCCGGCGATTTCCAGCCTACGCTGCTTTGGTATTCGGCAGTATTATATTGGCAACGGGGTTTCCATCTCACGCGGTAGCCGTAGAGTCGATTCCAGAATTTTTCCCACTTCGTCCATTTAATTTTGACGTTTCGTTTAATCAGCGAACATTTGCGCCAGAGGCCAGAGTCATTGCTGTTCAGGCTGGACTCACTGCTTTTCGCTATGGCCAGCTTGAGGTGAGAACCGTCTATCAATACTATAGCCATCATACCCCTACATTTATTACCGACCAAAATTCTTTGTATGTGAATCCTCGCTGGAACAATTTCATCGATATCTTGGATTTTCCAAAAGACAATCCGATAAATCGGATGATTCGACATGTTCTCTTTGGGCCGCTGGAAGACCGGGCAGTGCCATATCTTGGAGCACTCGTTGGAGGAACGATCCCGGGCCGAGATTCTGCTTCCCCAGGCTATCTCTATGGAGGCCAGGTGGGGGTCCGATTTCCTGTCGCCCGAGGATTTTCGGTCGATATGGGGATCCAATACACACGATTCGAAATTGACTTCAAAAATAGATCTGACTTGTCGCAGCAATGGCTCTTCACGATCGGAGTTCGATTCTAAACAGTATGATTGGTAACTACTCAGGTGGTCAGGCTGAAGGCTGAATTGTGAAGACTATAAATGATCTCGCAAAGTACGAATCAAGCCATTCACCACCTTCTCGCTTTCTACGACTTTGGGTTCAAGCAGTGATGAATCCTCGTTGCGCAAGAGGCCCAACCCCTAAAAGCCTTCAGCCTATCAACCTGAGTAGTTACTATGATTGTTGGTAGATCCATCATGAGCATACGATCGATTACACGGCGACTACCGCACTACCTGAAGGAATTGGGCTCACAAGGCATCGTCCCGTTCCTGATAGGGCTCGGACTCTTTCTGCCGGGATGCGGGCTTGTCTTCGATGCGGTGGAACTGGTGCAGCCTCTTGCACGCGATGAAATGTCTGCTATCTGCTCGCGAGGGCAGTTGCGTGTTGGAATTTCCGTTGAACCTTTTCGCCCCTTTGTATTTCCAGCCGTTTTCACCGATGAAGGAGTACGTGTCACCGGCCTCGATGTGGAGCTGATCCGCGAGGTGGCCGACGCTTTGACCACACATTGTGGCGGACAGAAACCCATCGTTCCTACATTGCACCTCACCCGGTTCCGTGATCTCTTCATCGAGATGAATGAAGGGCATCTCGATCTTTTTGTCTCCTCTATCGGTGGGAATGTTCCTGGTGCAAGACCAGCAGGCCTCTGGTATTCCATTCCGTATTTTCATAACGGCGGCATCGGGGCTATGATCCAAAAACCTGAAGTGGCTGAGAGAGTACGGGCGCAGTTTCAACATCAAGCCGGAAATTCCGACACGCTTGCGGCGATCCAAGCAGGGCTTTCCGGCTTGACCGTTGCCGCTCAGAGGGGGAGAACTTCTCACCTGTATGCAGAAGCCAATCTCAAGAATATCCGATTACTCATATGCGATTCGCTTCCAGCCGCCGTGGAGACGAAGGACCCACGCATCGATGTGATTTTGTCCAAACATTCCATTCTCGATTATGTGACGAAGCACGTGTGGCCGGATTGGCGCCTCCTCACAAGGAATGATGGAACGCCCTTGATCCTGACGCAGGAATCCTTCTCCATTGTCACGGTTGAAGAACACAGGCGTCTGCAGTGGTTCCTCAACAACCTGCTGTATCGGTTAGAGGAATCAGGGCGGTTGGAGCATATGCGCAGGCGTTGGTTAGAAGAAGACTACGCGCCGACTCGACGGGCAACTGCAGAAGGCTTGCCGTTTGAAGTTTCAAAAGTGCCGGCACATTATGAGCAGGGACAGTGCCGTTTCGCAACCGAAAGGTGAGCAAGAAAGACATACTGATGAAATCTCGCGTGTTTTCGGTCATTTCCCTGAGCCTTGTGTTCAATCTTGCCTGGTCAAGTATTGGCTGGGCACAGGCACCTCGTGAGGAAACTGAAAAAACCGCCCAACATCTAGCGCTATTGCTCAATGTGGGACGTCTCATCGTCGAACGCAATCAAACACTTATTAATGATCCCCGGAAAGGCGATAAAGGATTTACTCCGGAGGTGTTTGAACATGAGGTTGTCGATGAGTTTATCCGTCAGACACACATCGATCTGAAGGATCTCCCCACGCATCTTCCCTCTCTTGCGAAAGAATTATTACCGCTATTGCTTGAGTCGAGCAAGGAGGTGGTGGCTGACGCGCAACTCGTGATCAATCAACGAGGCATTGGGTATAAGAATTTCATCCCGGCTACCTTTGGCAGCCAAGCCGCTCGAAAGTTCTCCAATCGCTCTCACGTGAAAATCAAGCAAACCACACTCAATCCAAGGAATTTGAAAAACACGCCTGACGCATACGAAGAAAACGGGTTGCGACGTCTGGCTACGCAACCGGCCTCAGACACTTCCATCACCGAATGGATTGACAATGACACGATACTGAGAGCCTTGACCCCAATTTATTATTCGAAAGATTGTCTGGCCTGTCATGGCAACCCCAAAGGGATCTTGGATATTTCGGGCTATCCACGGGAGGGCGCCCAGGAAGGCGATCTTGCCGGTGCGATTAGTATTCAGATTCCAATGAAAAGTCGGTAGCAAGCAGCTCACTCACTTTATTCATGAACGTTTCTGCTGCAATGGCCGATCCGCTGCACTTACACGTGAAGCGTCGTTCGTGAAGCGTGAAGCGCACGACGGAAAGAGTGTGTCTGTATTGTCGCTTGCGAGATACGCTTCACGCTTCACGAGGAACGCGGCTTAGGGCTTTTTTCGGCTCGGTAGATGGCCGGAGCGCACCTGGCAGGCCAGGACGTCGCAGATCACGCGAGTGGAGATCAGGCTGGTGATCTCGGCTGCGTCGTAGGGAGGAGAGCATTCCACGATCTCAATTCCGGCTATAGGCTTGCTGTCCGCAATGATCTGAAGGAATTTCAGCACTTCGCGGGGCAGGAACCCGCCCGGTTCCGGCCAGCCGGTTCCAGGCACGAAGGCGGCGTCCAAACAATCTACGTCGAAACTCAGCCAGACCGCATCGACACCGTCCCAGGCCACCTCAAGCGCTTGTTTTGCGGCATTCTCAATCCCCATCTCCACGCAATCGGTAACGGTCATGATGGTGGTTTGGCGATTACGCCCGACCTTCACACCGGGTCGCGGCGACTGCCAGCCGCCGATCCCGATCTGCACAAGATTTTTTGCCGGCACGTTGGGAATGTTCGTCGCGTGAAACCAGGGTGTGGTGTGCATGCGCTCATCGAGATCGGTGTCTTGCGTGTCCACATGCCGGTCGAAGTGAATGATGCCGAGCTTGCCGCCATGAAGATTCTCGGCCACCCCCCGCACGGTCGCGAAGCCCAGGGAATGGTCGCCGCCGAGCACCACGGGAAACGCCCCACTGGCGTAGACGTGCGAAACGGCCTTACTGACTTGATCGAACGTCTTTTCGATGTTGCCTGGAATGGTAAACACGTCGCCGAGATCGCACATGGAAATGGACTCCCGCAGATCCACACCGAGCTCGAAGCTATAGGATCCATACAGCGCCGAGATCTTGCGAATGCCCTGAGGGCCAAATCGCGTGCCGGACCGATAGGTCGTGCCGCCATCGAACGGCGCCCCAAGAATGGCCACGTCGTACTGGCCGCACTTGCGTACGTCTTCGATGTAGGGGGCTTTGACAAACGTGTTAATCCCGGCGAAGTGGGGTAGTTCTCCCCGGCTGAACGTGGGAATCCGCCGATCTTTAATGGAAGCGGTACCGGGCAGGCCTAATTCAAGACCCCGGGCTATTTCTTCTTCATACTTCGTGGTCGGCAGCAGCGTCTCCGCTTCGACAGCGTATTTCGCCTCCGGACCATATTTGTCATGCAGGGGAACCTCGCCTTTGTATTTCCGCTCTTCAGCCAAAACTTCACCTCCTTACGCCCGCACGTTGAATAGTCTCTTAGCGGGATGCTGAAAAATTCGCGCTCAAGAACCATGAAAGGTGAACCTTAGGACTGCCGAGCGTTTTCCCTCCGAAACTATTCACGTTTTACGTTTCACCTTTCGCGAACGACAAGACAGCATTTGCGAGCGGGATTCTAGGAGGGCAGGGAAGACGAAGTCAAACGCACGATCGGGAGAAAAACAGGCAGCAGCAGCAAGAACAGGACATTACTGGTCGCAGCACATGAGTCATGTTGTCCATACTAGCCCGCATTATTCATGACGGTTCGTCGGCCCCCCACCCATCCCTCCCCCATATTTTTGGGGAGGGTGAGGGAGGGGGTGCAAGAGTGGCGTGCGGAGGCCAGGGGACTGGCTCCGACGTCTGCGGCGGTGTCTGTCCCGCTCCTCCTCCAGTTCCCAATTTGACTGCGCCTCTCTTGCAGATGACGCAGTGTCTTAGTGCATCCTTCTTCGCAAATCCTGGCCCCATCGGTTTGGGCCCGGCTGGTAAGTCATGATCACGATAAATCGCTCCTCAGTGGAAGCTGGTCTGCAGACGAGATGGAGCGGCCTTCCGGATCGCGTGTATCCCAAAATAAGACAGCTCGTCACGGGGTATCGTCAAGATACTGTTCGATGATCTCACCGGCCCCGATAATCTATAAAAGACTCCCTCGACGTAAATTCGGCCCAAAGGTTCTGCCCCCTTTTCCTCTTGGGATTTCCCTAACCAGGATCGATCCGGATATAATGAACTAAAAGATTATAAACAATAATCTACGGAAGAGCAGGTATGGGCACTGGTTCACTCGCCCGCATTATTCATGAAGATTCGTCGCCCCCCACCCCATCCCTCCCCATAATATGGGGAGGGTGAGGGAGGGGGCGCGAGACGGGCACTCGGAGGTCGGGGACTGGCTCCGCTGTCTGCGGCGGTGCCTGTCCCGCTCCTTAGACGGGGACAGGCGCCAGAAGAAGGGCGCCAGTCCCCAACAGTATGTCGAAGGGCTGAACGGCGAGACTGCCCGTCACAGCCGCGTATCCACGCTTGCAGCAGAAGCGTCATGAATCATGCGGGCTAGATCCGATCATTCGCGCCCTAAAGACACAAAGTTAACAAGGAGGGGTCTATGCCTCTTCGAGTGATAGTGTCTGCAATTATGCTGAGTGTTGCTGTCTCGGGGGTGTGGGCAGTCGTCGCGCCGAAGAAGGCGGAAGCGATTCCCGTGTTTAGCCGACAGACGGGAAAACCCTGCTCGACCTGCCACGATGCGATCCCCAAACTCAACCAAACGGGGCAAAACTTTCGGACGAATGGATTCCGATTTCCAGAAAATAAGGAGTGGAGAGACGCACAGAATCTGAAACATGTCCCACACTCGGCTGAGATCGAGATTGAGGCTGAATCCAACCAGGATAGGTCTGGGAACGGGGGTTCGGCAAGGAGCCTGTCCGACATTAACGGTTCTACTATAGCGAACGATCCGTGACCGTCAGCGCCGTGCTCGGTCCGCTTCCAAGAACCGTGAAACGTGAGGCGTGAAACGAGGGTCAGCCTCAGGCCTGCGCCTCGTACCAGACCACTCCTCGTTCGCCTCGTCATGAATGACAATGTCGGATAGTTTTCCAGCAAGAGGCTGAAAAGTCCGCCAGCAGAAGAAGACCGTTATTTGGTTTGTCTGGTTTGTTTTGTTTATTTGGTTGAACCAGATCAACCCGTCTCGCCCGACTCGCATGAGTCAGGCATCGGCGATTCCAATAGAAGCCTTTGTGGATGATGCGGGGTAGGATCAGGCCGCTTTGTCCATCTGCTGCGCGACCGCTTGGGTGTATGCAGCTTTGAAGGCCTCGTTGTCCTCTGCTTGCTTCTTTAGCTGCAGATACAGCATCTCGAGTTCGCCGATGCGCCGGTCTCGCTCGTCTAGTTGCAGCTCGACTTCTTGGTGTGCGGTCGCCGGGCTCTCGATCGCCTGCAATTTCGAGACGGCGTCTCTCAGCTCATGCCGCGCCTTCTCCAGCATCTGTTCTTTGAGATGCATCATGGCGGTGACATCGGCGAGCTGTTGTGTGAGTTTGCCGGCGGATACATGTCTTAGCAACCATCCGACTGCGCCACCGATTCCAGCCGCGATGAGAAGACATCCCAACATTTGGTTGATGAACATGCTCATAACTCGGGCTGTCCTTTCACTTGCAGTTCGATTCGTCGGTTGCGCTGAAGCCCGGCCCGATTTCCCCTCGCCGACAGCGGTCGTGAGTCGCCATAGCCGACAGCGGTGAACTGCTTGGGCAGGCCGTGCTTGGTAAAGTAGCGCCGCACGGTATCAGCACGGTGCTGGCTGAGTTGAAGATTATAATACGGCTCGCCGTACTTGTCCGTATGCCCACTAATCTCGATGGGCATGGGAGGGAACTGCCGTAATTGAGCAATCAGCTGGTCAAGCGTGGCAAGACTGCTGGGAGTTATAGTTGTGCTTTTTGATTCAAACTCGATGGACGCGTGCGCGAGGATCTCATTGATTTTTTTCTGGAGTGAGGAAGGGGAGGCCTCAGCCAATAATGGAGCTGCTGGGGGTGCGGCCTTCGGTGATGGAACTGCCGCCAGGGATGGATTCGCCTTGGAGGGACCCTTCAGGGGTGGGACCGCCGCCAGGGATGGAGCTGCCTGGGATGCGGCCTTCGGGAATGGGGCCGCCACCAGGAATGGAGCCTTCTGGGATGGATTCTTCTGGGATGGGGCTGTGGGAGAGGGAGCCTTCGTGGACCGACCCGCGGTGGATGGGCCCGCCAGAATACGATCTTCCAACTCCAGCCCTGTCTGCGTCAGAGGGGCAATAGCTCGTAGCACGGAGGCCTTGGCACGATCACCGCCGATCTGGCCGCTGAGGACAATCGTGCGGCCGTCGATGATGATGGAACTGCGTTCCGTCATGTGCCCTAAGACGGGGAGGACCTGGGTGACGTTGTCGGCCCAGGCGACAGGCCCCATTCTCGAATCCACCGTCAACTCATCGACGACGTTGCCTGGCGTTGTTCCATAGAGCTCTTGGGCTCGCTGAAGGATTGCGGCCTTGCTGGTCTCACTGGGAAGGGAGCCACGGAGTATCAGCGTTCCATGCTCTACACGTGCATGAAAGTTGGCAGGGATGGCTGGGCCCGATGCCGTTGACGGGGGAACGTGGCGCGGAAGGCAGAGAACGGCAAGGAGGCCAAGTGCAACAATTCCAGCTGCTAAAATTGCTGCACTCTTCATGGTTCACCTCTTGGACGGACAGTCGTCTGCATGCTCCTGTAAAACGTACCATAATAAGTGGAAAAATGGTGGCAGGAGCCACTTTTAACCAATATAAATTGTCAATGTCTGAACCTTGCCAGCATGTAATTGGAATGCCTGGTCTCAAGCCCGCAATATTCATGAACACTTCTGCTGCAATCGCCACGGATTGGGCGAGAGGCACGGGGCTAGAGGCTAGGGGTGGGGGACCGACGAATTGTCATGAATAATGCGGGCAAAGAATCTGCCGGGAAGCTGCCTGAGTCCGCAAAGGAGTTTCCGAAGGGGTTCCGCCTGGCACAGCCCGAAAGGGCCATTCCGGGAGGCGATGCAGCGAAGAGCGTGGTCACCCAGTTTTCTTCCGGGCGGACAAGAAAAGGCGTCGGTTCGAGATCGATCGCGCGCGCGGGCGACAGGCGCGATCCGAAGTTCGAAATTCAGGGTTCGACGTTCCGAATACTTCAGTCTTCAGCCTTCAGACCGTCTCACTTGCCCCGCTTTTCTCGCAAGTCTCGCGAGTCTCGCACGAATAACGATTCACGCTTCACGAACGACGCTTCACGGCGGGAGTGCGACGCGTGAGCAGGATGCTCAAAAAGGCTGTCCGGCAAGGCCGCAGCGAGTTGGGGACTGGCTCCGCCGAAGGCGGTGCCTGTCCCGCTGCTCCTCTGACGGGGACAGGCGCCAAAAAGAAGGGTGCCAGTCTCCCACGAAGCGAGAACGATGCTGGCGGACTTTTTCAGCATCCTGCTAGAGGCGCTCGCCGTACTTGCGGAAATGTTCTTTTTTGGCTTCGTCGACCCACTTGTCCCGCTTGATCCGGTCGGGGGCGGTGTAGAGCTTCTTCGCGACCTTGGCGATATCCTCCGGCTTCCAGCGCGCAATCTGGACAAAGGTGTGCAATCCCATCTTATTCAGGGTCCGCGCAAAGACGGGACCGATCCCGTGAATCTTACTCAGGTCGTCTTTCTGTCCGTCTTTTGCCGCTTTCGCCTGTTCCATCTGCAGGCTCAGTTGACTTTCATTCTGACGAGTCTGGCGGGGAACTACGGCCCTCCCATCGGTCTTGATGCGGAGTGCGGCCCGCATTTCGATCAGGCGTTTCCGGAGGCGGGTGATCTCTTCTTGCTTTTCTCCCACCATCTTCACCTGACCAGCCATGTCGTGCTGTAGGGATTCGAGTTCAAGAATCTGGCGCTGTAGGCCGTCGATTCGTTCGTCTCGCTCACGCAAGAGTTGTTCATCGAGCAAGCGCTGGGCTCGGAGTTGATCCTGTGCCGCGAGCTGTTTTTGTAACTTGGCGATCTGTGCTTCATGCTGCGTGATGGTGCGGGCATATTTCGTTTCCCACTGTGTCAGTGATGCCTCTCGCTCTTGAAGCCGTTCGGTGTGAGGCTCCAGCTCGCCGATTCGCCTCTCCCGGTCGGCCAGTTGGATGTCGAGTTGTTGCAGTGCGGCTCGATGCTCCGCGTCTCGATCGGAGAGTTGCACTTCCAGCCAATGGACCCGTCCCTGGGCCGGTTCGAGTTCCTCCACCCGCGCGCGTAGCCGATCGGCTTCGGCGGCGCGGGCTTCCAACTCAGCGACACGAGATTGAAAATTATGCCGTTCTAGCTCTTCAGAATCGAGTGCCTGTTGGGCAACCTGACGTGTGAGATGGAATTGCTGGACTTCTTCTGCCTGTGCAGCGGCAGCTGCGTCATACTCGCGCGCGCGCCGGCGAACAGAGGCTTCTTCCGCTTCCAGGATCGTCAGCCGCTGCGTGCGAACGGCTAACTCTTCTTGAAGCGCCTGGAGGCGGTCGTTTCGTGCCGAGAGTTCCTGCCGGGTGGAGTGGTTGAGCTCCTCCGATTCGATCATCTTGCTTTCGAGAATCTGCATCGCAGCGGCTTGGGCTTTCAGCTCATACCGCACCTTCTCCAGCGTCTGTTCTTTGAGGCGCAGGGTGGCGGTGGCGTCCATGAACTGTTGTGTGAGTTGGCCGGCAGAGAGGTGTCGCACCAGCCATCCGACCGCGCCGCCGATGCCTGCCGCGACGAGGAGACATCCTACGATCTGGCCGATGAGTATGGTCATAGGTCACCAACTCCTTTCACACGTAATTCGATGCGACGGTTGCGCTGGAGGCCGGCCCGTGTCTGCAACATGGACAGCGGTCGCGAGGCGCCATAGCCGACGGCGGTGAACTGGTTGGTCAGGCCGTGGCTGGTGAAATAGTGCTGCACGGCTTCTGCACGGCGGCGGCTGAGTTGAACGTTATAGTCTGGCGCGCCGTACTTGTCCGTATGACCGCCGATCTCAATGGCCGTGTGGGGGGCACG
>Ga0247727_10015015_pt1 | contig 12775 bp, 12 predicted proteins | sample WisWelCaveWW1625_FD_202498 | JGI IMG/M metagenome (GOLD analysis project Ga0247727, IMG submission 202498) | Biofilm microbial communities from Wishing Well Cave, Virginia, United States - WW16-25 | ecosystem: Environmental > Aquatic > Deep subsurface > Groundwater > Cave microbial mat | place...
TCGTCGTGATCCACACCGACTCTTGTCGTCGCTTCCGCTTGCCCATCGCCATGCCTGAGAATCTAGGCAACAGTGACCGTCGCCGCTACCTCGATTTCGAAGCAGTTTCACCACGGACTGCTAGCCGGCCGAAGCGGGTGTGCGAGGCCCGGGAGGCCGCGATCGACCTCCCGCCCCGCGGCATCGGGCTGCTCAAGACTCGTCGTCGTCGTCCGTCGCCGCGATGGGGACCAGCACCAGGTACGGCGTCGGAGGCGAGCTGACCGCGATCAGCGCCGAAGGCACGTAGTGAAGCACTTTCTTCTCGTCCTCCTCCGGAGCGTACACGAGGGACGTCTTCAGCCTCGTGCCGGGTCCGGGTTGCTGGTTCAGGATCTGCCGCACTGCGTCGTCCACCACGAGCGGACGCGAACGGAGCCGGAGCCGTGACGCCAGGGAGAAGGCAGGCCAGCTCACGTGGAGCCGCTGGACCTGCCCCTGATGGGACACCACCGCCTGGATCCCCGATCCATAGACCGGCAGTCTTCCGGCTCGCCGCGAGAAGAGCACGAGCCGATACATCTCGAAGCTGTCCGTGGTCCGGGGAGATCCGGCAGCAGCGCCGGCCCCCACCTGCGTCTCGATCCGGGGCTCTCCGGCCTCCTCGAGCGGAGCGCCGAGGGCCCGCACCGTCTCCAGGACCCGCCGGAGCGAGCGCCGAGGGTCGAAGGCGGGCTTCTGGAAGTCACGCTGGAACGTCCAGGCGCGTTCGCGGCTCAGGTAGCGGATCGCTCCCTTTCCCGGGTCCAGCCGGACCGTCCGCTGCTCGTCGCGGAACTGGCGTGCCCCGGGCGGCAGATCCTGGGATAGGGGGTGGTCTCCGACCGCGGCGAGGATCCGATCGAACTCGACCTCTTCGACCCAGCGCTTCCCGTCGGGGACGTCCAGCACGTCCCGATTCCAGCGAGGGAGGGACCGCTCGACCAGCCGCTTCACGACCGCGCGGCTCATCTCCTTCTCTCTGTCCTTGTTTCTGTCCTCATCTCTGCCCTCGTCTCTCCTCCCGGCCGCGGCCATGGGCACGGCGAGCACGCCCAAGAGCGCGAGCGCTCGGCCCGTCACGAACATCGCTCGATACCTGCGCATGATCAGCCTCCCCTCAGTTCGAAGTGTCGGAGTTGATGACCGTCTCGTTGGCGGGATCGCATCCGGCGATGAAGATCACGCCCCAGTAGCCGATGCTCGTCGGGTCGGACAGCACGTGGTTGTAGCGCTCGGAGCCGATCCGGTTCCAGGTGTCTGCGCTGTTGGCTCCGACCGCGTAGGCCACCGGGCACTGGTCGTCGCTCCCGCTGATGTCGGGGCGGTACATGTTGTCGAGCCAGGCGTCGGCGATCGTGGTGTCGAAGGCGTCGTCGGCGAAGTCCTCGTAGTCACCGACGAGGCCCGAGCCAATCCACATCCAGCCGTGGAACCCGTCGACCTGGTGGGCACCACGAAAGGCCTGCCACCACGTGGACCACTGGTTGTCGTCCATGCTCTGGCAGGAGGACAGGTGGAGAAACTCGAGGTCGGAGTCCCCGAGCTCCATCTCGTCGCGCCGCAGGCTGCAGTCGCCGGCTCCCGCCTCGTCCACCCGCATCGACGCGACGTAGACGTTGCCCGACTCGGCGCCGTGCCAGGCGACGAGCGCGGCGTCGGCCTCGTCGAGGTGCGCGGTGTCGTTGCCCCAGGCGACGATGCTGCGATCGGCGAACTTGCTGTTGACGATCAGCCCGTTGGCCAGCCGTCCATCCCGGCTGTAGGCGTCGCCACAGTGGCCGGTCACGCACCAGCCGAAGATGGAGAACCCGCTGTTGGTGATTCCGTCGTACCAGGCGTCCGCCATGTCGTCCCACGCGTCACGGGTGCTTCCGCCGCAGCCCGCGTTCCAGGTGGTGACGGAGTAGACCTTGGCCTCCTGCGCCTGGGCCGCTCCCGCACAGAGAAGGCCGACCAGCACTACCAGGACCGACCCGGCCAACCTGCGGTGAACCTTCGCGAAGCCCATCTCGCTCCTCCTTCGTGATTGGTGCGCGGAGAGCGGGAAACGTTTCAGGGCCGGCCGACTACGCGATCCCACCCCACTTCGACGGGCTCTTCTCGGACACTGAAGGCGGGAACGGCCGCCGTCGGGGCGGACGCCGCCTTCCCGCGCGCGCAATATCCGATCGACCGCTCGGTTTGCAAGGAGGCGTCGAATCCTGACAACGTGCGACGCCAGAAGGTCGAGTAGATCGAAGCGATCCTGGCGCGGGCCAGCCGAGACAGCAGATAGAACCCAAGCGCCGTTACCAACAGGCCGAAGGCCAGCAGCCGGTTGCCGAAAAGGGGGAGTACCACGTTGTGGCCGAGCCACGGTCCAATCGAGGGAACGAGCGTGGAGGCCCAATCCGCCGCGCTGCGCGCCAGATCCGAAGCAGGGCTCGCTTCGTCGTGCCAGTACTTCGCGAGGAGCAGTGGAGCGGTGGCGGCGACCAAGAGATAGTGCAGGCTCCGGCGCAGGAGCACCCATTTCTTCGCGCGACCCAACTCCCTGCCACCGTTGCTCGAGGCCTCGTTGACCAGCGGCTCCAGATTCGCCCCCGAGCTGTGCGTGGTGTTCGTGTCCACGATCTGAACCGCTCCGGGCAGGTTGCCCGGAGCGTACCCATCCGTTGCGCATGCGATGCGGTCGAAAACGCTCGCGTGGATTCTCGGCCGGATGCCATGAGCCTCACAGATCTTCCCGATGTCCCGGGGTTTGTATCGGTAGTAGACGGCCAGCCCGCTTCTCGAGTCGTACAGCTTGTCGTTCACGTTCTGGCGGCTCGTGTAGTCCTCCAGGGCGCGTGGCGAGAAGCGCAGCTCCTCGGCGCGGGCCTTCGTCATCATCCAGTGCAGCGCCACCAGCGACATTCCCTCCTTCGGGTACCCACCGCCCACGTTCGAGTGGGCACCGGCGAACCAGACCTGCTCGATGCGGCCATTCCTCTCGCAGCTTTCGTCCCACATCACCGGATGAAACGTGTGGCGCTCGTCGTCGATCGAAACCGCGTGACAGGCTTTCTTGACGTTTTCCGAGAGCCTGCAATTGGGGAACTTGAAGCGGAAGACGAAGCTGTTCCAGAAATCGGCGAGATGGTCGATCGGGAAGCCGAGGGCATCGACCGTGTCCCAGACGCCGACGAAACGGATCGGTACCGCACCTTCCGGCGCGAGCTTCCAGTGCTGTACCCCCTTGTCGAGCCGGAACTGCTGCGAAGCCTTCTCCGCGCTCGGGAGACCCACGACTCGACGAAACCACCGGAAGAGCTTCGACTCGTACCGCATTCGGTGCTTCGAGTAGGCCTCCCGGACGAGACGCCGGAGCCCGGCGTCCGTCTGCCAGTGCCTGCGATCGACTATTCCGCAGTCGGCGATCAGCCCGGCGAGGGTTCGGACGGTGAAGGCCCCCCGGCTGAAGCCGAAGAGGTAGATGGCGTCGCCGGGCTCGTACCAGCGGCAGAGCGCGGTATAGAGCTCGCGGACGTTGCGCGACAGGCCCCATCCAAATGCTCCCCCGAGCAGCCTGAGGATGCGGTGATCCTGCGTACCGACGCCGTCGTCGTGCAGGGCGAGTTGCGGGGGCAAGCTTGGATCGTCTCGATGACCGTAGAGGTCGAGGGCTTCGTGGATCCGGGCCACGTTGGTACCGCGGCCCTTGCCTATCGAGTTCCCGGTTCCATCCGAGCAGAGGATGATGTTCTTCGGCACGTGGCCTCCTTCCAGGGTCTCCTCCCTTAGTGCGGCTGGAAGCCCGTGCGTTGCGCCCTAGCCGGCGGGGGTGCCTGCCACCAGCGGCCGCCCGAAGACACGCTCGACGGTCTCGCCGATCGCGGCCAGGGGCTTCGCCAGCGCCGGATCGTGGCCGAAGCTCCACGACAGCTTCTTGTACTGTGAGACGTAACTGTTCAGGCCGTCGCCAACGAGCTTGTCACCGAGGGCCGTGAGCGACGCGCCGACTGCGGTCCCGGCGAACAGCTTCAGGATGATCGCCGTGGCGCCCGCGGCGGCCGGCACGGGCAGCAAGGACCCGAGCACGCCGAGAGCCGCGGGGATGAGGTACTTACGCAGAGTCGCGCCGGGCTGGGCGACCCGCTTGATTCCCTGAGCCTCCTCCTCCAGCCGCTCGAATGCCGCGAAGAAGTGTTCGTCGACGGCCTGGTGATATGCCTCCAGATCGGCCCTGCTCGTGCGGAGGCGCAGTCCCTGAGCGGTCTGCTCCCAGACGAGCCGCTGAAGGTCCTTCGCACGTTTGAACCTCTCGAGTGCCGTGTGGAGGAGCTCCACGGGTCGCCTCTTGCCGGGCGTCAACATCAGCGCATAGAGCCCGATCGGCGGAAAGGGAGCGCACTCCTCCAAGCTCTCGATCAGGATGTTCGCCCTGCCGCGCGGAACGCTCACATCCTCGAGCATGCGCGTGAGCAGGTAGTCCTTGAAGAGCCTGACGTGCTCCTTGGTGAGAACCTCGAGGTTGGGGTTCGGCGCGTACGCGCCTTTCTTCGAGCTGGCGAGCTGGTTCAGGTAGTTCAGGCGGAACCGGTTGATGAGCGCGCCCGTCACCCGGGGCCCCTCCGAGGGATGCCGCTCGTAAGCGCGGCGTGCCAGCGCCATCACTTCCGGGCCCGCGTTGACGAGGGCGGCGAGGCACTTGCTCCCGCGAAAGCGTTGTTCGATCAGCTCGAGCGCCCGCGCTCTGCGGTCGGAGGCGAGCGGCGCGAGGACCACCTGCAGGAACGCATCGTGCTCGGGCGCAGCGACCGCCTGGTCGAGCGACGATTCGAGCCGGAACGAATCGAGCAGGAGCGCGGACTCGGTCAGGGCCGCGGTCGCGTGCGCCAGCGTCTCCTCGGGATTACGGACCGCGATCGGCGCGATCTCCAGCTCCCCCAGGCCGTTCGCTTCGACGAAAGAGGCGATGCGGTCCGTCGCAGCGGACACATCCTCGTCGGGCGTCGTGCCGTAGAAGTAGATGCGCCTGGAGGTGACGCACATCTCGACGAACCACAGGGCAGTCGCGAGGTCCCGCTGCTCGATTGGGGCTCCCGAGCCGGGGGCATCGGAGAGGAGATCCAGGGCTGAACTGATCGAACGCAGGTTGAGGCAGTTCGAACCGTCATAGCGAACGGGCTTCGGTGAGCCGTGCGCCCCGCCGTGGGAGGGCGTGTTGGTCTCCAGCGTCAATGACAGGGGCATGCGATTTCTCTCCAGGCCGACGGCCCGCGTCGGGGATCTACTTCCACGACCGACACGCGAAACCGGCTTGGGCCAGCGCCCCCGCCTGACGGTTCGTCAGCCGCCAGCCGAAGCAGCCCGCGTACGAGTTGAGGAGCGCCACGGCGCTCACGAAGTGGGCGGTGTGTGACGGGCCCGTGGGGAAGGAGTATCCGTACCCGAGCGTGAGGTCTACGCCGACACAAGGGGCGCCGAGGGACGCGAGGTCGCCTAAGGGGGAGAAGTCCGCCACCTTGCGGGTCCTGACGTGAGGCTTCATGCGCATCCTCCTGTCTCTTGCGGCTGATCGCGGCCGTGGCCTGTGCGCTCCGCCGACGATGGTTGGTGCCGACGCTGGTCCGGGCGTTTCGCCTCGCAAGGAGCCGCTCCCGTTCATCCTCCGAAACGATCGTCCAGGCCGTCGCACCAGGTGACGTGGGGATGAACCCAGGAAGGTCGTTCCCTCGGGAGCGTGGGTCATGCGGAGACACTTCGGTCTTTCACTCGTCGTTGCCCTGGCCTTTTCAGCACCGGGCACTGGAGCCGCGCGTGAAGCAGAGCACGCACGAGACACTTTGGCGAGGCCTCGCCTCGAGCTGCGGGCGACCCCTCCGACCGCCTTCTCACCGGCCAACGTCATGGTCATCGGCAAGCTGATCGGGGGCGACGACCTGGAGGACTTCTACTGCCCCGCCCTGGAGTGGGATTGGGGGGACGGCAGCCGCAGCATGCGGGAGGGCGACTGCCCGCCTTTCGACGATGAAACCCAGATGGCCCGCCTTTTCTCGGTCATGCATCGCTACCAGGCGGCCGGCGATTTCAGTGTCAGGCTGACGCTGCGACGGGCCGGGCGGACGGTGGCGTCCGCCGCCGTATCCATACGGGTCCTGGGCCATGGGGGCGAGGACAGCACGCTGGACGCTGGAGCGGCGGCTGACCCAAAGGGTTTTCGGCGGATGGCTGCACGTGAAACGAACGGGCGCTGACGCTCACTAGCCATCCGCGAGCCGCTTGGCCCCGCGGAGTTTCCGGGGAAAACGCTTGGCGGGAGTATACGTTTTATGGTAGTTGTGAGGTTCAGGCCTTTGAGAACTGCCATGAGCAGGCAGGGTTTCGACGCCGCCTACCTCCAGCGGCTGGGTGAGGGGGACTCCCAGACTGAGCGGCACTTCTGCGCGTATTTCGGGGACCTGATCCGCATCAAGGCGCGTGCGCGACACCTCACACAAACCCGGGCGGAGGACATTCGTCAGGAGACCTTCCTGCGCGTGCTGCGTACGCTGCGTTCCCCCGGGGGCTTGCGCACCGCGGAATGCCTGGGCGCATTCGTGAACAGCGTTTGCAACAACGTGCTGCGGGAGGGCTTCCGCGACAAGAAGCGTCACGAGCCCCCGGCGGAGGAGCCTGCGCCCCTCCCGGACACAGTGACACCCAGCCCCGAGGCGCAGCTCATCACCCAGGAGGGCAAGGCGTCGGTTCGGCGCGTGCTCGAGATGATGACACCCCACAACAGCCGGTTGCTGCGCGCGATCCTGCTCGACGAACGTGACCGGGAAGAGATCTGCCGCGAGTTCAAGGTGACCCCGGACTACCTCCGCGTCCTGCTGCACCGGGCGAAGAAGGAGTTTCGGGCGCTCTACGTGGAGCAGGAGAGGCCCTGGCCTGGCGGCGCCCGCGGGTCGGGCGAAGCCGCCAAAGGCGAGCGAGGTGAGGTCCGCACGGCAGGAGGCTATCGACGCCTCGCTCGAAAGGCGCTGGGACTGTGATGACCATGGAACATGCCGAAGCCATCGACACGGGCGCTGCCGAGCGGTACGCCCTGGGCGAGATGAACGAGAACGAGAGGGACCATTACGAGGAGCACTTCTTCGACTGCGCGGACTGCGCAGACGAGGTGAAGGCCGCCACCCTCTTCCTCGAGAACGCGGAAGCGGTCGTGCGGGAGGACGACGTGCCCGCCAAGACGGACCGCTCGGAGCGCACGCTGGCCGAGCTGGCGCCCCGTTGGGGGGATTGGAAGGCGCTGTTCTGGCCGATGCCCTTGGGCGCGGCAGCCTCCCTCGTGGCGCTCCTGGGCGGCCCCGCGGTCTATCTGGCCTTCCTCAAGGTACCCGAGCTGGAGAGAACGATCGCAGCGGACCGGGCTCTACAGCCCGCGCCTTCGTATTTTCTCTCTGTCTCTCGCAGCGACCGGCCGGTGGTCACCGTCCAGGAGCATGAGCGAACCGTTGTACTGACGTTGAGTAAGAGCTCGGATCAGTCCTTCCCGTTCTACCGCTGCCAGGTCAAAGACGCGAGCGGCCGAGCCGTGGTGTCGAACGTGGTTCCGGCACCGCCCCAACAAGACGAGCTGCAGATCCTGGTCCATATCGAGACGCTCCCGGCTGGCGACTACGTCCTCGCCGTCACAGGGCTCGAGTCCGCTTCCGCTCAAACGGCGACCCCATCCGCTGAGTACTCCTTCACACTGCGGCGTGGGGCGAGAGGAGAGGAGAGGTGACCGCCGGACGCTGGAGGTTCAACGCTCGGCTCGACGGCCCGCCGATGAGGGGTCGGCTCTCCGCGCCGCGTAGGTCATGAAGGGCGCCCAGTAGAAGGGCTTGCGGTAGGCCGTTTCCGACCGGAGGAGCCGCAGCTTGGCGGCGCGCAGGGCCTCGGCGGGCGGCCGTCCCTGCTTGAGGCCGCGGTAGAGCTCTTCCATGACCTCGGCCGTGGAAGCGTCCTCGACGTTCCAGAGCCCTGCGACCACGTTTCCCGCTCCCGCGCTCAGGAACGACCAGGCGAGGCCAACCAGCCCCTCGCCCGCGTAGCTGCGCGAGCCGGCGCTGCGGCAGGCCGAGAGCGTGACGAGCTCGGCCTTGAGCGGGACGCCTACGATCTCCCGAGCGTAGAGCTTGTAGGAGTCGTTGCGGGCCGAGAGGATCACCGCCGAGTCGAGGGGGACCTCTCGGTTCGCCTTGGCATGCGCGGCGAAGTGGATGTAGGTGAAGCGCCCGGGGTCGGCGGCCTTGTAGACGGTCGGGTCCGCTTGCGCGCCGGAGTAGACCGTCCGGTCCGGGGCAGGAAACAGCTCGCCGATCCGCTGCACCTCCTTCGCGGCCTGGGGCAGAGGAGGGAACTCTTCACTCGGCGAGACCGCATCCCCGATGATCAGGATGCTCGGAGTCGACCCAGGGAGACGCTCAGCCTGGGTCGCCAACAGGACCAGGGAGGGAGTCGCGGCCAGGGTCACGTCTTCGACCCAGTAGTGCGGCGTCGGGGAGGGCACCACGAGCGTCTCGGGGTTGATCTGGTGGAGCGGGCCGTCCGGGACGAACACCACGCGTGATCCCTTCGGGATCGAGGCCGCGGCCGGTCCCACCAGGTTCCGATAGAGCCACTCCGCTTCCGGGGCCCCTTCCCGCAGGGGGTCGCGCGACTGGAGTATCCGCGCCTGGTGCGCCTCGGCCTGCTTGCGTATGGCCTCCTCCTCCGGGAGCACGTGGAGGCTCACCTTCGCGGGTGTCACCACCCAGAGGAAGGAGCGGCGCGGGGCCAGCCAGTAGGACAGGATCACGGCATCGAGAGCGCGCGCGGATTCCTGAAGGCGCTCCGCTGTCACCACGGGGAGGCGGTTGGCGGTCCCGAGCTTCTCGCGCAGGAGGCGCGCCCGGCTCCGATCGGCGACCGTCAGGGCCTCCTGGACTCGCTCCCCCTCGACGAGAAAGTCCACGTAGCTGTCGTAGAACCGGCGCAGGCTGGAGAAGAAGGAGATCTTGTGGTCGGCCACGCGGATTTCGGCGCGGGACTGTTCCATAACGGCGAAGGCCTTCCCGAACTCCCGCTCGGCCTCGGCCGGTCGCTTGGTCTTGACGCAGAGCCGAGCGAGGTTGGCCCGCGTTTCCCATAGCGCAACCCGCTCCGTGTGGGGCGAGCGGATCACCTCGCGGTAGCGGCCTTCGGCCTTCGCATAGTCGCCGCGGCCCTCCCAGATCTCACCCTCGGCCTGAAGCGAGTTTTGCCTCCCGGGAAGGTCCTCGATCTCGGCCTTGATCCGCAGCGCTTCGCGGATGGCGATCTCGGCCTCGTCGTACCTCTGTTGCTCGAGAGCTACGATGCCCAGGTTGGAAAGTAGTTGCGCCATGGCCTTCGTGTCGCCAATGTCTCGGGCGATGGTGAGGGCACGGCGATAGTAATCGGCGGCGCTCGCGAGGTCTCCGAGCCGAAAATGAGCGTTCCCCATGTTCTGGAGGGCGGTCTGCCGGTCGCCCGTGTGGCCTCGGGCGTCAGCGAGCGCCTCCGCCCGCGAGAGGAATGTCAGGGCCCGGTCGTAGTCTCCGAGCTCGTAGTAGCACCAGCCTAGGTTCAAGAGTGTTCGGACCAGGACGAGGTGCGCCTCCGACGCGGAGGCGAGGTCGAGGGCCTTGTTGAGCCAGTCCGCCCCGTCGTCATAGCGGCCCGTTCTCACTCTGAGCAAGCCGAGGCTCGCCGCGGCCAGAGCCTCGAGGAAGGGTTGTCTCTCCCGGTGCGCCGCGGCCAAGGTCTCGCGGAAGTGCGTCTCGGCGGCCGCGGCGTCGCCCTGATTGCTCGCGCAGGTACCACGGCGGAGGGTGACCTCGGCGGCCAGCTCTGCAGACCGCAGGCTGGCCGCCAAGCGAGCGGCCTCTTCGAGGTCGGCCTCCGCCCGACGAAAGCTCTCGGCGCCCTGGGACGAGACGCACACGACATAGGCGCGGGTCACGAGGGCCCTGACGTCCACCGGATCGGGTGGCCCACCGGGCCGAGACGCGGAATTGAGGAGGACCAGGGCCTCGGCTCTGCGCCCCTGCCCGGCGAGAACCTCGGCGTAGAGGACCTTGAACCGCCGCTCCCACGTGGAGTCCCGCTTCTCGCCAGCGAGTCGGCGGCCCTCTTCGGCGTGAGAATGCGCCGCCTGGAGCTCTCCGCGCTGCAGAGCCAGGTAACCCGAGCTCTGCAGGTCCTCGAAAGAGCGCCGCTCGCGGGAGCACGAGGCGAGGACGAGCACGAGAACGAACGGCAGGCTTCTCACGGGTCTCTGCCGTCGCCCTCTACGGACGCCGCCACGAGCTCTCCTCCCAGATTCGGTCCCAGCGTGACCCGCAACATCGTAAGCCGGCGAGACTGCGAAGTGATCTCAAGCTCGCCCAGGCTGACTCTCAACCCATCGGCTTCGATGCTGCATTGTCCCGGCTTCGCCCCCAGCTTCAGCTTCGCCCCGTCTTTCAGCTTCGCCTTCTCGAAGATTGACATCTGTAGCATCACGTCCGGGAAGGGGTCGCCGTCCTTGCGTGAGGCGATCAGGGCCTGCGTAGGGCCGAGTCCCAGCTTGACAGTCTTAGGATGGACGATCTCATCATAATGCTTTACGGCCGCCGTGAATCTGGAGCAGTCGTCGTTGTCCAGTTTCTGGTCGGGATCCAGCACGATCTCCTGGTCGTCGATATACAGGCCTTTGATCGTGCTCGTCGTATGGCGAAAGGGGGGTTCTTTGGTGCCCGGCGTCCGTATGGAGATGAGTTGGGCCACGATCAAGCCGGCCTTGACACGGTCGTCCGCGATGCTGAGGTCCTCTACGGTGACTGTTGTGAGCGTCTCGTATGACCCATCCTTCTGGCTACCGAAGACCTCGCTGTTGGCAGAGCCAATAGAGACGATCTGGACGTAACGGCGTTTGTCGATCTGCCCATAGCGATAGTTCGCGACGCGCGCCGAGCCATGCCCACCCGACGGCGGCAGCACCGTGGCCCCTTGGACGTCCAAGAGATCAGCGTGAGGCTCCGTCATCTGACCGCCAAAAACGACGGCGGTGGCCATGTAGGAGAAGGGTCTTTCGCCTGCCTTGAAGGAGCCCTCCCCTTCGCGGGTTGCCATTGGTTCAGCGCTGCCGGAGGACCCGAAGGCCGAGCGCCCGACTGCGCCGACGGCACCTGATCCGGCTATGTCCAAGAATTCCTTGCGCGTGAGCGGCATCGCGACCTCCTTGGCTACGGGTGTGGGTCTTGACGAAGAACTGGCGGCGGTCCTGGAATCACTGTACGAAACATCTCGCGCTTGGCCGCGCTTGCGGGTTACCTCCTAGCTGCGTCCAAGACAAGTCGGTACCTATTCGAGTTCGAGCGCAAACGGGTAGCGAAAGAATGGCTGGGCGAAGACGGGGCCCGAAAGCCACTCCGGAGCTTGAAGGAGGACCACGCGGGTTTCCCAGCCGCAGGCCGCGGCGGGTATCACCACGTTCAGCTTTTCCCAGCGAACGGGTGCCGGCAGGATGGCCGCGTTCACGACCACACCGGCTCCCTCGGCTTGCCCAGTGGGCGGCTATCTGCAGTTGGTCTGGGGGTGGCCCCTTCGGAGCCGCTCCAAGTAAGGCCGCGTCAAACCCCTGAAGTTTCAAGGCCCCTCTTGGTGCTGTGACTGCCAGTATAGTCACAAAATGTATGCTTTTCCACCGTTTTGTTCTTGATCGTGCCAGCCGTGGGCAAGCCCCCACGACACCTCCTGCCTCGGATCTCCGCCCGACGCCGTAACCAGTGTCGTCCGGGATGGCGCTCCTGAAACGCCGAGGCGGTGTCTCGCACCAAGCAGGCGTACGAACAGGAACAGGTGTCCGAACGCCTGAAGGGAGCGAGTCATGGCGACGCTGACCAGGAACCGCGCGCTGCTGAGCAGCCTGATCAGCGCGCTGGCGTCCGTTGCGGTCGCCTTCGTCGGCGTCCTTCCCGCGCTCCGAGCGCAGGACCGGGAGACGATCGCCGCTCAACGGGCCCGGCTCGACAAGCTCGCGCAAGAGCGGGAACAGGACCGAGACAGAATCGCCGCGCAACGGAAGCAACTCGACGAGCTCGCTCAGACGGTCGCGTTGTTTGCTGAAGCCTTCGAGGTCGGGCCGTCGGCGTCCGCGCCGCGGGCTCGCTGGAGCATCACCGGCAGGATCCGGGGCGCCCGCCCGGGGGACGGTCGGGGCATGTATGAGGTGTACCTCCTGCCCGGCAGCAAACAGATGTACCTGACCGGTGACGACGGTCGGTTCGTCTTCCCTGAAGTGTTCCCTGGTTCGTATGCGTTGGTTGTGCGCGACACGATCGACACTCGCTCGAAACGAACCGCGAGAGGCCTCATTACCCCGGAGGAGCCGGCCGGCACGCTCCCCCTCGAAACCCATGGCCCCTGGGCGGACTACAAGGCGGCCCCGCAGTCGGTGCCGACCGCCGCGGCGGCGGATGCCCGGCCAAGCAACAAGTCGGGGACCGCCCTCGCCGCGGCGTCCCTGCCGGCCCAGAACGGAGGCCTCCCGTGAAACACCCGCTTCTTCCCGCCGTCGTCGCCCTGTCGCTGCTGGCCTCGGGCCTTCCGGCCACGCTGTCCGCGGACGGTGAGGCAGGCACCTACACCATCCGGGGGTCCGTCATCACGCCTTCGGGACGGCCCGCGGGCTCGGTCTGGGTCGTGCTGGAGAGAGACGGCTACCAGCACGGCAGGGCCCTCACCGCAGACGATGGCCGCTACTACGTTTCGCGCCTGCAGT
>Ga0247727_10015016_pt1 | contig 12775 bp, 12 predicted proteins | sample WisWelCaveWW1625_FD_202498 | JGI IMG/M metagenome (GOLD analysis project Ga0247727, IMG submission 202498) | Biofilm microbial communities from Wishing Well Cave, Virginia, United States - WW16-25 | ecosystem: Environmental > Aquatic > Deep subsurface > Groundwater > Cave microbial mat | place...
AGTTGCCCAGATTTTTCGCGCCATCACACGGCTGGGCAGCATTCATAATCCGACTGACTCGCCCTCCGCAGTCTAATTTGGCGAAGGTATTAGGACTGTGACAGAATTAACAGAATGAAAATCCTGTTAATCCTGTCGAATCGCTCTTTCATGAACTCCTTTCCTACCATCCAACTTTCCACCAAACCCGGCGTCATTGATCTCGCGTGGGGGCAGCCCGATCCAAAACTCTTGCCCGTCGCCGCAATGCAGCGCGCCACAGAAATCGCATTGCAAAAATATGGCGCGGATACGCTCAGTTATGGCGCGGACGCGGGCGCGGGTCCGCTGCTCGAGTTTCTAAGCGCGCGCATCGAACGCAATGAAAATCGCGCGCTGAATCCCGATCAAATTATGGTCACCGGCGGCAATTCCGACGCGCTCGATCAGATCGCCACGCACTTTACCGAACCGGGCGATACCGTTCTCGTTGAAGCGCCGACCTATCATCTCGCCGTTCGCATCTTGCGTGATCATCATCTCGACATTGTGCCGATTGCGACGGATGAAGAAGGAATGCGCGTAAACGCGCTGCAACAAGCATTGGCGGAATTGAAACGCGCGGGCAAAGTTGTAAAATTTTTGTACACCATTCCCACGTTCCACAATCCCACCGGCGCGAGTTTGAGTGAAGGACGGCGCCGTGGTTTGGTCAAAATCGCGGCGCAAGAACATTTGTTGATCGTTGAGGACGATGTGTATCGCGAACTCGCGTATGACGCGCCCGCGCTGCCGTCGCTCTGGTCTCTCGCGCCCGATGGCGTCGTCCTACGCATGGGCTCGTTTGCCAAATCGCTCGCGCCCGGTGTGCGGCTCGGTTGGCTCACGGGCAAAGGCGAACAGATTCAACGCATCGCCACAGGCGGCTTGCGCGACAGCGGCGGCGGTGTGAATCACTTTACCGCGATGACGATTGCGGCGTTTTGCGAAAATGGAATGTACGACGCGCAACTGGAAAATTTGCGCGCGGCGTATCGCGCGCGCCGCGATGCGATGTGTGAAGCGATTGTGCGCGAATTACCCACCGCCTTGTTTGTGAAACCGGGCGGCGGATTTTTCATCTGGCTGAATTTTGCGGACGGCACGGACACCCAAGTCCTGCGCGGACGCGCGCCCGAGCATGGCGTAGATTTCATTCACGGCGCGCGCTTTTTTGTGGAAGGGGGCGGCACAAATTCGCTGCGCGTGGCGTTTAGTTTGTATTCGCCTGACGAATTGCAAGAGGCGATGAAACGATTGCGAAAAGCATTGGACGCATAGTGCGTGTCTTTTCACGTTTCATTTGTTACACGCTATAATCTCTAATGCACATGCACAACGCCCTCTCTGACCTCCGCGTCCTCGATCTCACACAAGCGATGGCGGGTCCCATCTGTGGCATGTTGCTCGGCGATTTTGGCGCGGATGTGATCAAGATCGAACGCCCCGACAGCGGCGACGCGTCGCGCGGCTGGGGTCCGCCGTTCGTACAATCCGAATCCGCGTACTATCTTTCCGCGAATCGCAACAAACGCTCCCTCACGCTCAACCTCGACAAACCCGAAGCGATTGACATTTTGCACGAACTCGCGCGCGGCGCAGATATTTTTTTGGTGAATCAACCCTCCCTCGCGTCGTTGCAAAAACGCGAACATGATTACGAAACGTTGCGCGCCCTCAATCCGCGTTTGATTTATGTTTCCATTACGGGCTATGGCTTTACAGGTCCGAATGTGGGTCTCGCGGGGTATGATCTCATCGCGCAGGGCGAAGCGGGTTTGATGAGTTTTACGGGCAATGAGGATTGGGAGCCGATGCGCTATCCTGTCCCTGTTGCCGACATTACCACCGGTCTGTATGCCACACTCGGCGTATTGGTGGCATTGCGCGCGCGTGAGCAATCGGGCGTTGGACAATTTATTGACATAGCTTTGTTTGATTCGCAACTCACATGGCTCAATCACATCGGCAGCAATTATTTGAACGCGCACCAAGAACCGCAAAAAATCGGCAACACGCATGCCAGCATTGTGCCGTACCAAGTGTTTCGGGCTAAAGACAAACATTTCATCATCGGCGTTGGCAGTGAAGTATTGTGGAAAAAATTTTTGCGTGTCCTCGACGCGGAAGCAACCCTTGGCACGGACGAACGCTTTGCGTCGAATCGTTCGCGCTACGCGCATCGCCACGAACTCGTCGCGAAAATTCAAACCCTTCTCGAAACGCAGCCCGCCGCGCATTGGATCGAAAAATTACGCGCCGCAGAAATTCCCAGCGGTCCGATCAATTCGGCAGCTGAAGCGTTGAACGACGCACAAACCCGCGCGCGCGGCATGATCGTCGAAATCGAACATCCGTTAATCGGCATTGCCAAAAGTGTCGGCAATCCGATTCACTTTTCAGACACTCCCGTCAGCTATCGTCTTCACCCCCCCCTCCTCGGCGAACAGACAGATGAAATTTTGCGCGAGGTGGGGAAAACAAATTCAGAGATAGAGCAATTCAGAAAGGAAAAAATCGTTTGACATTTGACGTTTGACGCATCCCGTCACCCGTCACCCGTCACCCGTCACCTCTTTATGCGAAGAATTACCGTTCTCGGCGTCGGTTATGTTGGTCTCGTCACCGGCGCGTGCTTTGCCGATTTGGGCAATCAAGTGATTTGTCTTGATGTTGTCACCGAAAAAATCGAAAAATTGAAACGCGGCGAAATGCCGATCTATGAACCGGGTTTGGAAGAAATGGTGCAGCGGAATTATGCAGCTGGGCGCTTGACCTTCACCACCGCTTACGCGGAAGCGATTCCGAATGCGGAATATATTTTTGTCGCGGTTGGCACGCCGTCGGGCGTGGATGGCGAAGCGGATTTGAAATACATTCGCAACGCCGTTGAAAATATCGCCGCGCATCTCGACAGATATGCGATCATTGTGAATCGCAGCACTGTTCCCGTCGGCACAGGCGACTCGACCGCGCAAACCTTAATCGAGCGCGGCAAGAAACAGGGCAGTGATTTCCAAGTCGTGTCGAATCCCGAATTTACGCGCGAAGGTTCTGCGATCTACGATTTTCTCAATCCCGATCGCGTCGTCTTGGGTTCGGTGGATAGTGAAGCAACAGAAGCCGTCGCGGATTTGTACCGCGTATTCACAAAAAATATAATGATCACCGATCTGCGTACCGCGGAAATGATCAAATACGCCTCGAACGCGTTTCTCGCCATGAAAATTTCGTTCATTAACGAGATCGCCTCGATCTGCGAAAAACTGGGCGCGGATGTCAAAGAGGTCGCGATGGGGATGGGGCAAGATCAACGCATCGGCGCGGCGTTCCTCAATGCGGGTTTGGGATTCGGTGGCAGTTGTTTTCCCAAAGATGTAAAAGCGTTGACGTACATGGCTGAAGTCAATGGCTTGCATCCGCAACTTTTACGCGCGGTCATGGACATTAACCGCGATCAGCGCCGCCGTGTCATTTTGCATTTACGCGAACTGCTCGGCAATTTGCGCGGCAAAACGATTGGGATGCTCGGTCTCGCGTTCAAACCCAACACCGACGATATTCGCGAAGCCGCCGCCATTGATCTCGCGCACATGTTTTCAAACGAAGGCGCGGATCTGCGCGCGTATGATCCTGTGGCGATGGAAAACGCGCATCGCATTTTGGACGGTGTAAAATTTTGCGCGGACGCCTACGAAGTCGCGGCAGGCGCGGACGCGATCATTCTTGTCACCGAGTGGAACGAATTTAAACAACTCGATATGCCGCGCATGTACGCTGCGATGCGCCGCAAAATATTTCTCGACGGACGCAACGTGTACGATCCGAGCGAAATGCGCGTGCATGGCTTTGAGTATCGCGGGGTAGGGCGTCCCCTTGCGAATGGGAATGGGGAACACGAAATCGTGTCACCAGAATTAGTGCCAAGTCTCGCATAATCTGCAAAAAAAATAATTTTATTGCGCCGCAACAAAAATTATTTTTTTCTTTGGTTCCATGCTTCGCACGGGCATTGACCTGATCGAAATTGCGCGCATCGCAGCGTCGCTTGCACAATACGGCGAACGTTTTACGCGCCGCGTGTACACGGAACGCGAAATTATTTACTGCGCGGGACGCGTCACCTCCCTCGCCGCGCGTTTTGCCGCCAAAGAAGCGGTGAGCAAATTGCTCGGCGTGGGGATTCAACACCGCGACGGTGTGGACTGGCGCGAGATTGAAGTGGTGTCGGCGGAGAATGGCGATCCGAGTTTGAAATTGTATGGCAAAGCGGAACGACGCGCGCAAGAGTTGGGGTTAAAAGAAATCGCGCTTTCGTTTTCGCATACGCGCGAATACGCGATTGCGTTTGTGGTAGGGCAATAAGCTGCCCATCGAATTGCAAGCCCATCGAATTGAATTCGACGGCTGAACAGGGCGTGGGAAAAAACAAGGCGGGCGAAAAACATAGCTGGCTCTTTTCATCGAAGGGCGGCTTTTTTGAGGAGGTCTGAACATGGCATATTGGAGATTGTTTTATCATTTCGTCTGGACGACAAAACATCGAGAGTTTTTGCTGACCCCAGACATTGAATTGCGCGTGTATGGTTTTTTGCGAAGCGAAGCAGAAAAATTTAATGCGCCCTTGGTCTATGTGAACGGTATGCCTGACCACGTACACGTTCTCGCCAGCGTTCGTCCTGCCATTGCCCCCGCGGATTTTGCACAACAATTAAAAGGCAGCAGTTCTCATTTCATAACGCATCAATTGGAACGCGCTTTTGAGTGGCAAGATGATTATGGTGTGCTTTCCGTATCCGAAAAAGAGGTGCCGCGTGTGATCGAATACATCAAAAATCAAAAACAACATCATGCCCAAAATAAGCTGATCAAAGAATTTGAAAACGCGGGACGCGAAGAATGAGGTCACTGTCCGAAACATTTTTTTGTGGAAAATCTTTCGCGATAGAACAGGACAACGCGGCGCAATAAAATTGCGCCGCGTGGTTTTGTCTTTGCGTTGTTTTTTCAAATGCCTTGTTCAGCCGTCGAATTCCATTCGATGGTGACGCGCGAAAAACAACCCCGCGCTCCAATGAAAATCACACCGCGTGGTTTTGTCTTTGCGTTGTTTTTTCAAATGCCTTGTTCAGCCGTCGAATTTCATTCGATGGTGAACAACAATTATACGCATCTAACTCTTTCATCGAATCTGATTCGATTGCCTTCCCAAAACCGCGCGCCTAACTCTTTACCACATTCACCCGCGTCACCCCCGCCCGATCCACCACCACATTACTCACCTCTTGAATCAGCCCCGCCCAATAGTCCACACTCTGCCGCCGATTCAAACGCACAAAGCCAACAATCACAGCTGATTGTCCGGGCGCGAGATTGCCGCCCAAACTCCAGCGATAGGGATAGATGTTCGGATCCACATTTTGGCGTCCGTCGTAATCCAAGCCGACGCGCCATGTCCCACTCGCGGGCAGGAATCCTTTGGTGACAAAATTATCGCCTTCGTTATACAAAAAGCCCGCGTCGGGACCTTGCGTGATCATCGTTTGTGAGGGGTTCGTAGCCGAACCCAAATCATTTTTCACTGTCACCTTGACCTGCACAATTTGTCCCTGCTCCAAACTCGTCGGCGAAAATTGGACGGCGGTGATGATGGGTTTGCCTGTGGGCGGCGGGGGAGGTGGAGGCGGCGGTGGCGCGATGGAACTGACGGTGATGCTCGTCGTCCCTTGATTGTCTTGCTGCCACACCACTTGCTCGCGCACCAAACCTGCCCAGTACTTGATCGTGCCGATGGTGTTTAAGCGAATCGCGCCATTGATCACGCGCGTTTCACCGGGGTTCAACGGCGCGCCAAAACCCCAGCGATACGGATGATCGATCAACAATGCCGCGCGTCCTTCAAAATCCACGCCCACGCGAAACGCGTCGCGTTGTTCGGTGAACCCGTGCGACACAAACGATTCGCCTTCAAGATACGTGAAATTCGGATTCGGTCCTTGTGTTACCGCAGGAACATTCGTGTCATTGCGAACGGTGATACTCACGTTCAACATTTGTCCCGTGCCGAGAGTCTGTGGTGTGAATGATGTAGACAAAATTGTGACGTTGCCTGTGGGTGGTGGAGGCGTGGACGCGCGCACAGTAATGCGCGTTGTCCCCTGTTTGTCAACGAGCCATTTGATTTGTTCTTGCACCAACCCCGCCCAATAATTTTGCGTTGCCGCATTGTTCAAACGAATCTGCCCCGTAATCGTCCGCGTTTCATTCGGCGCGAGCGCGCTGCCGAGACCCCAGCGGTACGGATGATCAATGCCGAGGCGCGCGTCGAAATCAATCCCCACGCGATACGCGCCATTCACTTCCGCAAAACCGCGCGAGACAAAGGTGTCACCTTCGTTGTACACAAAATTCGGCGCAGGCGCTTGAGTTGACAATGTTGCGTTTGTGCCATTGCGAATCATGATGCTCACATTGAGAACTTGTCCCGTGTCGAGTGTCGTCGGCGTGAGTGTGACGTTTGTGATTTCAATGTTGCCCGTCGGCGGTTGTGGCGCGTTGCGCGCGAGTTCCTGAAATGCAAACCACGCAGGTCGTTTGCTTCCCGCGTCATCCACCATGCCCCACGATTCGCCCGCGATACGCCAGGTGAACCAGAACACGTGCGCGACTTGTAGGCGTCCCACATCGTTCATGATCGAAAACGCGCGCTTCATGTAATCCGCTGCCGCTTGCGGCGGCGACAGCGAACCCCAGTTGTAATCAAGCAGCGCGCCGATTTCCGTAATCCACAAGGGCTTGCCCGCAATCGCGCGCGCTTGATTGATCGAATTGCGAATTTCGCCAAAGCCCCAACTGGCGAATGGAAAACCATCAGCTCGTTCCGCGTAAATGTGCCAGCCGCAAAAATCATACGCATTGGGCGCGGCAGCAACGACGCGGCGGAGATATTCAAATCCCTCCCCGCAGCAAATCCCCGCCGAGATGACAGGCAGATCAGGATTCACCGCTTTGATTTTTGGATACGACGCGTTCAACAAGGCCGCGTAATTTTCGGGCTGAATCTGCTGCACATCGGGTTCGTTCCACACTTCGAGCGCGGAAATTTTGCCGCGATAAAATTGCGCGACTTGGCGCGTGAGGTTCGACGCTTTGGTGATGTACGCGCCCCAATTCGCGCTGCCGGTCGGCGGCGGAATTTCATTCAGCGTTTCGGGATTGATCAGCGCGAGAATTTTGATATTGGGATTTGCTTGCTGCACGCGCTCAATCAACCAGTCGAGTTCGGTGTTTTGTCCGGTGGTGTGATTTTGAAATTGATTAAACAACAGCACGCGCACCCATTGCGGCGCGAGATCACGTAATTCATTTGCGCTCGGTGTGACGGAATCGCGGAAACCGGGGTTGAGACAAAGGGAGGGAAAGAGCGCTGGTGTTGGCTGCGTTGAAGCTGCATCAAAAAAGTACGGCTGTTTGTTATTGAAGCTGAACGGCGTGATATACCAACGCTTGCCGCCAAAATCGAGATAGCCGTAAATTTCCGTATCGCTATCGCGCAAATGCGTGATGAGCGTATTCGCTGGCAAACTCAACAGCGCGGTCGTTCCATAAATGTGTTTCGTCCCTTGCTGCGGCACAACCATTTTCAAAATGCGCGTCGTATTCGCATCCGCCGCCATCGTCACCAGATTCACCGTCGGTCCCGGACAATTCGGACGATCTACATTATCAATCGCGTAATGTCCAATCAGATTCCGAAATGGCACCCACCACAGATCAAACTGTTCCGCAATCCACACGAGCAAATCATTATTCGCCGCGTACATGGCGGGCGTCCACGTTTCTTTATAAAATCCTTCATGCTCGATGCTGATGGTATAAAAATTTGGATTTTGTCCGAGGACAATATCTTTCCATGAAGGATTTACGCGCACACCGCGCGTATTCGTCCAATAGCCGCCGTTCGGCTGCGTCGCGTCCACGTTCCACCGAATGCCATTCGCCCACGCGCCATTGTTCACGGAAACGAGCTGCGCCACGCGTCCATCTTTGGCAATCACATAATGCGCGGACGAATTGGGATTCAACTGCGCGTCTTGCAGCCACTTCACCGCCGCCACATAACTGCCTTCCGCAATGTGAATCACAACCGCGCGGCGGCCTTGATTGCCCACGTACAATTTCGTCGTCTCAAATTTTTCCGCGCTGGGGAACCAATCGAGAGCCATAAAAAAGGGATGAGGGATGAAGGATGAAGGATGAAAAAAGGACGAATCCTCGCGGCTTCATCCTTCATCCCTCATCCTTCATCCTTTGTATTTACAGCGTGTCTTCTCCACCATCCACGCGCACCGTCGTGCCGCTGATCCAATGCACGCGCGGATCCATTAACGCGACGAAAGTAGCTGCAATGTCTTCCGTTGTTGTGAGACGTTCGCCCGGATTGCGGCGCAAAGCTTCGCTTTTGATCACATCCGCCCCGGGAATCAAACGCATCGCGGGCGTATCCGTCACGCCCGCTTCAAAACAATTTACCAAAATGCCGCGCGGTCCGAGTTCGCGCGCGAGTTGGCGCGTGTGCGCTTCCAACGCCGCTTTTGCCGCCGAAACGGGACCGTAACCATACCACGCGCGCCGCGAACCCGCGCTGGTCATGGAAAAAACTTTGGAGCCGCGATCCAACAACCGCACGCGGCACAAATCTTGCACCCAATACACCATCGAGTGCGCCATCACGTCGAGCGTCATATCCATTTGCTTGCGCGACGTTTGTTGTTTCAAATCGTCCGAGACAAAGGGCTGCAACGAACCGAACGCGATGGAATGGAGCATCCCTCTGATTGCGCCGTGATGATCCTTAAACGCGTCGGCTAAAATCGTCAATGCCGCATCGCGATTGTTTTCGTCCGCCAAACTCAAGCCGCCAAAATCCACCGCGCGGCCATTCAACGTTTCCGCGATGCCCGCCAACACTTCGAGCCGATTTTCATCGCGCGCGACATTTTTATTCCAGAATTTTACTTGCGCGCCTGTCGCCGCGATTTCTTGGACCAACTCGTTCACGCGTGGCATCGCGCCCATGCGATCCAAATGCACACCGAAAATATTGTAACCCGCTTCGGCTAACGCTTTCGAACACGCCGCGCCGAATCCCGATGACGAACCGAGAATGAGAACCCAACCTTTGTCGTGATGAGACATGATGACTCCTTGCAGGGATATCGGAATACAGGGAGACAGGGAAACAGGTAAGTAGGTTACTTGTCTCCTTGTCTCCCTGTCTACTTTATTTCCTTTTCTAATTTCTCCACAATCGTTTCCAACGTGAACACGCGTCCAAAATTTTTATCGTTCGCGGGGACGACGCTCCACGGCGCATTGGGCGGCGATGTTTTCAAAAGCATATCATTTACCGCGTCGTGATACGCCTGCCATTTTTCGCGATTGCGCCAATCTTCGTCGGTCAATTTCCACTGTTTATACAACACCGCCGAGCGCGCTTGGAAACGCTTTAGCTGTTCTTCGGGCGAAATGTGCAGCCAAAATTTGAAAACGATTGTGCCAAATTCCGTAAGTTCGCGTTCAAAATCATTGATCTCGCGATACGCGCGCTGCCATTCATGCGGTAGAGCGAATTGTTCAATTCGCTCTACAAGCACGCGCCCGTACCACGAGCGATCAAAAATCGCAAAATGCCCTGTGGGTGGAAGGCGTCGCCAAAAGCGATAGAGATAGTGATGCGTTTTGTCTTCGCCTTCGGGCGCGGCGATGGGATAGACAATGTAATCGCGCGGATCGAGCGCTTCGGCAATGCGGCGAATCGTGCCGCCTTTGCCAGCTGCATCCCATCCTTCAAAGACCATCACCACCGGACGCTCCGCGCGGTATGTCTCATAGCACAACGTGTGCAATTTTTCTTGCAGCGCGTTCATGCGTACTTTGTAAGCTGCATTGTCAAGCGTCTGCGTGAGATCGGTATTCTCCAGCATCTTCAATTTCGCTTTCGATTACGCGCGCATCGTATTCGCTCGATGGCTCCATTTCGATCATGTGCGCGCCGACAAAAGGTTTCAAGCGCGCGATCAGCGTCTCGAAAATTTGCGCGTACATCAAACGCCGATCCATCGCGCTCACCAGTGTCCACGGCGCAAATTCCGTTTGTGTGAATCCAAACATTTCTTCCGCCGCAAACGTGTAGGCATCGTACTCTTTACTTTCAATCTTTGCGTCCGCGCTCACACGCCACGCGGTTGTTTTACTTTCGAGCAATTTTTTGATGCGCCGCTTTTGTTCGCGTTTATCAACGTGCAGCCAAAATTTTTGAATCACGATCCCATCGTCCGCCAGCGTGCGCTCAAAATCTTGAATGTCGCGGTACGCCTCGCGCCATTCCTGCTTCGAGATATTTTTCGCCACACGATCAATCAAGACGCGCCGATACCAACTGCCATGAAAAATTGCAATCTCGCCGCGCGCGGGAATTTTTGACCAAAAGCGATGCAGCCAGGGATAGCGTATTTCGCGCGGGCTGGGCGGGTTGATCGGGTACACACGAAAACCGCGCGGATCAAGACGCGCGGTCAATTCCGTAATCGCGCGCCCTTTCCCCGCCGTGCCCCATCCTTCAAAGACGACGATCACGGGCGTCTTGGTATCATGCACCGCGCGCCCCATTTCGTACATTTCAAATTTGAGTGGTTGCATGACGGCGCGATATTCGTCTTTGGATAGTTGTCGCGTGAGATCGAGTTGTTCGAGCATGGTGGCAAATCGCGTATCGCGTATCGCAAATCGCGCTCTCGTCCGCGCGCGTGGATTTGTAATCCACGCTGGATTGCAAATCCACGCGCACGGGGGGTTGTTTCTTTACAATCGTATAGCATCCATATACACCAAGACATCCAAATTCCCCGGCGAATGTCCTGTTTGCGTGAGCAAATGCGCGATTTCGCTGCGATGCTGGGTGGCGTGATTGACTTGATGCACTATCGTTTGCCAACGCGGATAGGCGAACGGCTGTCCGCGCGTGTTGGTATAGTGCATCGTGTCCAACAGCACATCGTCCTTCGTCGCATCCAAAAAGCCGCGCGTATGTTGTTCCACTTGATCCCAATACTCGCGAATGAGCGCGAGTGCGCCAAAGTCTTTTGGATCCAATAAACGCGTTGGCGACACCCCCCCCCACCGCGCGAGCCAAATTTCTTGCGCGCCCATCGTATGCACGAGTGTGTCACGGATGGAAGGATTTGCAGTGGAACTCCCTTCGCCGCGCAAAAATTCTTCTTGCGATAGTTGCGCGCACGTGTCAAGAACGCGCGTGTTTGCCCAGCTGTTGTAGTTGTACAAAAAGCGCAAATAGTCCTTCATCGTTTTACTTTTCCTTTTCCGCGTTCACCCGCGTTGATCCGCGTCCAATTTCATTTTCCGTTCATAAAAAATCGCGCCGAGAAAATCCAAAATAATGCGCGCCGCGAGTTGCGCGGTGATTTCACTTGGATCGTATTGCGGCGCGACTTCGACAAAATCGAAACCGACCACGTTTCCTTTTTTCGCCAGCCCGCGCAAAAAATCCGTGACCTCGATATAATTGAATCCACCAAACGAGGGCGAGCCGCTGCCCGGCGCAAGCGACGCGTCAATCGAATCCACGTCAATCGTCACATAATAGCGCGGCGCGTCAGGAATTTTCGCCAACGCATTTTCGACACCGATACGCTTGATCTCGCGCGCGCCAACAATGATGCTGCCGTTCCGTTTGGCATCTTGAAAATCTTCGGGTCCCGATGAACCGGGTCCGCGAATCCCAATTTGCGCGATGCCTGTGACGTGCGCCATCTCGTGAATACGGCGCATCACGTTGCCGTGTCCTTCGCGGATGCCGTGCCGTTCATTCACGTAATCCATGTGCGCGTCGAGTTGAACGACGAATACGGGCGGCTGCGAATCAAACGCGCGCAAAATCGGAATGGGCGTCGCATGATCGCCCCCGAGCGTGACGGGCAGCGCGCCGCGTTCCAAAATTTTCCGGAGCGCCGCTTCGATATTTTGCAAACAAACATCCGCGCGCATGTGCAGCATGTCCACATCGCCGCAATCCACCATTCGCACGCCGTCAAGAAATATCGTGTCGAAATCCAAATCGTAATACCCCACCTCGCGCAGCGCGTAAATTGCCGACGCGTTGCGAATGGCGCGCGGACCAAAGCGCGTCCCCGAACGATACTGCGTGCCCAAATCAAACGGCGCGCCGATGATCGCCACATCCGCATTGAGCGTTTCCAAATCGGTGCAGATGGGCAATTTGCAAAAGGACGTGATGCCTGTAAAGGGAAGATTGAGCCGAGGTTCGGTGGAGCTCATGGTGTGGTGGGAGTGTACATGGGTCCTAAATAATCTTCAATAGAAATTTCGTCGTTGATGCCTGTTGTGTCTGGATCCCAAATCAGCATGGTTCGGCGTGGATTGATTTCAAACGCGTTGTGGGCTTTCGCTGTGGCGTCATATAGACTCGGAATCCAAACCAACGGAATCGAAAGCAAACGTTTATCGGTCAATTCGATATGAAGGTATTCATCATCCACGCGCGCAGAGTGAATCCGCGCCTCTTCAGGAAATGTGTACGCCACAAGCGGATAGGTCTCAATAATCACGACATCGTGCAGTGATTTGTACTCGCGACATCGTGCAGACTCTAGCATCCAATTGTACTCACGACATCGTGCCGTTTTCATCCATACTTTCTCTCAAAAGGAGAAAGCAT
>Ga0247727_10015017_pt1 | contig 12775 bp, 16 predicted proteins | sample WisWelCaveWW1625_FD_202498 | JGI IMG/M metagenome (GOLD analysis project Ga0247727, IMG submission 202498) | Biofilm microbial communities from Wishing Well Cave, Virginia, United States - WW16-25 | ecosystem: Environmental > Aquatic > Deep subsurface > Groundwater > Cave microbial mat | place...
GCAGCACCAGGGTGCTTCGACCTCGGGTCTACCGATACGTCACGAGCAGGATACGCCCGCGCCTCCTTATTTTCATCCGCGGAGGTGCCGCTCGCGGCATCGGTAACTGCTAAGGACTAGGGACAAAGGAGAGCTTACCGGCGGGGAACAGGCGGGATGTTTGATTGGCTGAGGCGGTTCTTCTACAGCGCCGACCCAGACGTGAAGATCGCGGCCGGACTGGGCGAGCCGGAGGCAGAGATGTGGCTGGGCTTGCTCAAGAACAGCGGCATTGCAGGCGCCGCGAAGAACATGAGCTGGATGTCAGTGACGTACGGCTGGCGCCGCCCGCACGACTTTGACCTCTGGGTGAAGCAGAGCGACCTGGACCGGGCGCTGGAGGTGCTGGCGCCGCTGCTGGAGGCGAAGAGCGATCCGGCAGGCGGGCGGGCGCGAAGGTTCCGCAGGCGAGAATAGGCGGGACAGGTGGCCGTTGCTGTGACAGCGCGGCGCTAGCCCCCGAGCTGCGCTCGGAGGGCAGAGCTGCAGCTCCGTCCGTACCGCTGCCGTTCCTTGTTCCCGGCCTGCCCTTGAGCGGAGCGAAGGGTTCCTTGTTCCTTGTTGCTGCTTTCTGTACGCTGTGGTCGCGTTCACAAGTGTCGAGCGAGGGAGGAGCCGGAGCGTGGCTGTCGACATCAAGAAGACCGAGGCGCCCAAGGGCAAGGAATCGCCGGCGTACACGTTCGTGCCGGTCTGCCGCTCCGACGATCTGCCTGAGGGCGAGGTGCGGCAGCTCAAGGCGCGCGGCAAGGAGATCGCCGTGGGGCGGCTGGAGGGCGGGCAGCTCTTCGCGGTGGGCGGGCGCTGCTCGCACATGTTCGCCCGGCTGGGCAAGGGAACGCTGGACGGCACGATCCTGGAGTGTCCGTGGCACGGCGCCCGGTTCGACGTGACGGACGGCTGTCTGGCGCAGTGGGTACAGCGTCCCATGGCGCTCAAGCTGATCTACGACGCGACGCTCCCCGCTTTCATGAAGCGCAACATCCCCACCTACGAGATCAAAGAAGAGCACGGCGAAGTCTTCGTCGCCGTGGACTGAGGGCGCGGCCGTGGCCCCCGGCATCCTCACGGATGACATGAAGCGCGTCGTCCGCGAGCAGCGGCTCGGCTTCGTGGCGACGGTGTGCCCGGACGGCACGCCCAACCTCTCGCCGAAAGGCACGACGGCGGTCTGGGACGATGATCACCTCTTCTTCGCCGACATCCGTTCGCCGGGCACAATCGAAAACCTGCGCCACAGCCCGGCCATCGAGATCAACCTCGTCGACCAGGTGGCGCGCAGGGGCTATCGCTTCAAGGGCACGGCCTCGGTGCACACCGAAGGCGAGGTGTTCGAGCAGGCGATGGCGCGCCTGCGCGACGCAGTGGAGCGCGCGGACGAGCGGGTGCGGGCGGTGGTGCTGGTGCGGGTCGAGCGGGCGCTGCCGTTGACGTCGCCGGCGTACGACTTGGGAATGACGGAGGCGGAGCTGAGCGAGCAATGGCGTCGCTACTGGACGGAGCTGTGGGCGGCGCGCGGCGCTCCGGCTTCGGCCGGGTAGCGATGCTCGGTTCGCTCTCCGACTTGCCTCGCCTGCGGGACGCACGACGGCGACGCGCCAGCTCCTACGACCCGTCCGGCGGCAACGCGGACTTCTGGCTGCTCCAGCCCGGCGAGACGCGCACGCTGGCGCAGATCGAGGGAGCGGGCTGCGTTCGTCACGTCTGGATGACGCTGGCGTCGCGGGAGGTGGCGTATCCGCGCCGGAGCGTGCTGCGCATGTTCTGGGACGGCTCGTCGACGCCGTGCGTGGAGGTCCCGACGGGCGACTTCTTCGGCATCGGCCATGGCATCACGAAGGACTTTGGGTCGCTGCCGCTGACCATGAGCCCGCAGGACGGGCGCGGCTTCAACTGCTACTTTCCGATGCCCTTCTCGACCGGGGCGCGTATCGACTTGACGAACGAGGGCGCGCGGCGCCTCGTCGCGTACTTCTACGTCGATTACGAGCTGTACGACCAGCCGATGGAGGACGCCGGGTGCTTCCACGCGCAGTGGCGCTGCGAACACCGGACCGAGGGCTGGGGCGACGACGCGCGTCGCTTCGCCGATGACCCGGCGTACCTGCGGGAGGTGTTCGCCACGCCGAACCTGAGTGGCGAGGGCAACTACGTGATCCTGGAGGCGCGCGGGCGCGGCCACTACGTGGGCTGCAATCTGAACGTCGATTGCCTCCGGCGCGGCAGCAACGATTGGTACGGCGAGGGCGACGATATGATCTACATCGACGGCGACGCATCGCCGACGCTGCACGGGACGGGGACGGAGGACTACTTCGGGACAGCGTGGGGGCCGCGACAGGAGTTCTGCGCGCCGTACCACGGCCTGCCGCTGACGTCGGGCACGGACGCCTGGCCGTACGCGGGCAAGCATTCGATGTACCGCTTCCACATCGAGGACCCGGTGCACTTCCGGGAGTCGATCCGGGTGACGGTCGAGCACGGCCACGCGAACCACCAGACGAACGACTACTCGTCGACGGCGTACTGGTACCAGACGGAGCCGCACGCCCCGTTCCCGTCGCTGCCGCCGGTGGCCGCTCGGCTGCCGCGGGCGGACGCGGAACCTCGGAACCATTGAACATCGGAACGGGGCTGGCGGGCCAGGCGTTTGATTGTTTCACGTTTCACCTCGCTGTTCGGCCGGTTCGTAGCCGTAACGGACGAGGCCCTGTTCGATTGTTTGGTGCGCGAGGTGTCTCGCGAGTCGGCGGGCGGCCCGATAGGTGAAGGGCGGGGCGGGCAGGGGGCCGCGCCGGGGCTCGCCGCGTTCCAGGGCACGGGTGTAGCGGAGCCAGGCGGCGACGGCGACGGCAGCGGCCGCCTCCTTCTGCAGAGCGGAGCGCTGGCGGGCCTGGAGGCGGGCGAAGCGCTGAAGGACGGCTCGCATGGCCGGGGAGCGGGCGAACTCCTGGGCGAGCTGCTGGAGCTGTGGGAGCGGAGGCCGTGCTTGAGGGCGTTGAGGTTGCCCTTGGGAGCGCCGGCGCCGGGCCGGGGACCGCCGCGTGGCATGGGGACGCCTCCTTTTCTGGATGCCGGAAGGTGGACGCGGAACCGGCGGAGCTCCTGAACCGGGCGGGCGGTTACACGCCCCGCGAATCGAGGATACGGGACGCGGGCGAGAGCGCGAGGGGACGGGTGGCACCGAGTGGAGGCGGGACGCGGGAGAGGGGAGGCGCCCGGCGATACTCACAAGCTCAGGAGGGCGAGCAAAGCTAGCGATAGCGCAAGAATAGGAGACGCCCAGAATGCCACCTTCAGCCGTGCGTACTTCATAGCTGCGATGGCGGCGGCTCTGGTCGCTCAGGCGACGGATGAAGCCGCGCCGGAGCCAGTCAGCCGCCACGCTGTAGCAGGTCGTTGGGGTCAAGGGCGGCAAGGCGCGGGCTTGAAAGCTCAGCCAGAAGCGCCGAAGTGAGATCGCGAGGAGAGCGGCGGCCGCGCGCTGGGGCCCTAAATCCCAATCATGCCCTTTTGATAGAGATATACTCCATTACCGCTGATGAGATATGTCAGTTCTGCGATTCTTGATATGGCGGCGTACAAGCGGGGCACATCTACCTCTTTCCCCTCGAAGGCAGTGGCTAGCTCATTGCTCACCTCATCGATCGCTGGCAAGAATCCATCTGGGAAGCCGCCCAGTGGGAAGCTAGCGCCGCTGGTTAGTTGGGCGCGCCCGCCAATTTGCTGACATGCTGCCTGAACTACCAAGTGCAGAAGTGACAGGTCGGCGTCCCAGTGCATGTTGAGTTGTCTTCCAGTTTCTCCGAAGAAGACGCTGAAGTAGTAATTCTTCTCGCTAATGTCGCTAGATTTAGCGACCATCGACGCCGCCAACTTGAATTCGTCCGCTAGGCGCTTTTGAACCTGATCAGGCAGCGAGGACATGGGTTGGGTCCGCCCTCGGCTGGACAGATACGCCTTCACTGAGCAGGGCACTCTTGAGAGTCTTTACCGATGCTGTGTTCAGTCCCTGAGCATATGCTTCAAGCAAGTCCGAAACGCTAAGGAGCGTATCCGGGAACGGTGCCGCTTTTGTCCGTGGTTCAATCAAGAAGGATGTTGCCGTGACGAAGATCGGCTCGTAAGCAACCCTACAGACTTTGGGTTGCACACGCTGTTCCTCAGTGAAACTTGGCGGGGCAAGGCGTTCTGGAGTCAGGTCGGCGCTCCACTCGACCAACTCGCTGAACGGCGCGAACTTCACCATCAACGCCACGTCAAAGGCAGCCGCAAGGCTCTTCAGACTATTGAGGGTGTAACTCCCGTAGTTGGGGTTTTCCCATTGGGAGATCGTTTCCTGCTGTCCGCCGGCGCGCTCGGCCAGTTGCTGTTGCGTCCACCCGTTCTTCTCTCGGAGCAGTTTGATCTGGAAGGCGAGGCCGGTGCCGACGTCAGCAGAATACTCGCGCCTGTACTCCTCGTCTTGCAAGCTCCCCCACACTTGTTGAAACCTATCCATAGTCGTGCTCCACTCGGTGCTTGTTGGGATCACCCTCTACCTGGGCCTTCCTTAGCAGTGCTTGATCGCAGTCCTCTTCGGAGACCCTATCGTCTGGCTTGATAAAGCAGTGCATCAGCGTCGGCGTTCGATCTACCCCCATATGGGACCCCAGTATTCGATATTGTCGATGTGAGTGTGACACGCGTACTTCAAAAAGCCCGGCGCAGTGGCCGTCCAATGTATCAACGAGAGGACGCTTCCACTCCCCTGGCGGCGTACCTTCCAAGTGCTGAAGCCAGTTGGTGAACTTCACCTTGACGCCCATTGGTAGGTCGCTTCCGTGCAACCAATCATGGACGACGTTCCTCCCTCCGTCGTCTACATAATCATAGAACGTGAACTCCGAGCCCATCGTATCACAATTATCCTATAATGCCAAGGGGTATGATATAATATTTTTCCTATAGGTGCTTGACCGGGTAGCTGGCCACCTGCTGCGGGATGAATTGGCGGCGTTCGGACATATTGGGGACCGACCTCCGGACGTTTGTTCTCCTGAGTATAGTCCAGACCCTGGAACCCGGAACCTCGGACCCGGGGTCCGCGGAGGGCCCGAGCTGCGCTCGGAGGACAGAGCCCCCCTGAGACGGGCAGGTTCGCTCTGTCCCTACGGGTACCGGATACGGGCCCGTGCGTGCGGGTGGGCGGCTCCCGGTTGGCCGCTACTGCTGCACCAGCCCGATGACGTTGCCCTCCGGGTCCTGGAGCCGGGCGATGGTGGGGCCGCCGGGGACGTCGGTGGGCGGGAGGAGGGCTTTGCCGCCGAGCGCTTCGCCCTGGGCGAGCGACTCGGTTAGGTCGGCGACCTGGACGTAGATCGAGACGCCGGGTTCGCCGGCCTGGGCGATGCCGCCGCTGACGCCCAACTCCGGGCCGCCTTCGCCCGGCCCGACGAAGGCGTAGGCGGGGTTGCTGGTGTCGATCTGCCAGTCGAAGAGGGCGGCGTAGAACTCACGGAGGCGCTTGGCGTCGCGCCCGCGAATCTCGAAGAAGACGACGGGTCGGATCTTGGTCATGGTTCCTCCTTAGACCGAGGCCGGGTTGCTGAGCGAGAACACCCGTAGCCCGGGCGCGCGCTCCGGCGGCGGCTAGCCGGCCCGGCCGTCGATGCGGGCGCGGCCGAGGTTGAGGATCGCTTCGATCGACTTGTCCGGCAGTGGCGAGTGCATCTGACCGGGAAACGGTTCGTCGTCACCGTAGAGGCCGTGGTAGTCGCTGCCGCCGAGAGGGATCAGGTCGTGGCGGACGGCGATCTGGCGGAGCTGTTCCACCGCCTCCGGTTCGTAGGCCTTGTAATAGACCTCCATGGCGACGAGGCCGGCGTCCTTCAGCTCGCCGACGATGCGGTCGAGCTCGGCCGCGTTCTTGGTGACGTCGCGGGGGTGGGCGAGGCAGGGCACGCCGCTGAAGCGAATGATCGTCTGGACGGCTTCGGCCGGGGTCATCTTCTCGCGCTCGACGTAGGCGGGCCCGTTGCGGGCGATGTACTTATCGAACGCCTCCTTGACCGTCGCGACGTGGCCCTTCTCGTGGAGCGCCTGCGCGACGTGAGGGCGCCCGACGGAGGCGCCACCGGCGATGCGCTGCACCTGCTCCCAGGTGACGTCGAGACCCATCTCCTGGAGGCGCTCGACCATGCGCTGGCCGCGCAGCAGGCGCGACTCGCGCAGCTCGCGGAGCATCTCGCTCAGCTCGGCGTTCTCGGGGCTGAGGAAGTAGCCGAGGACGTGCACCTCGGCGCCGGGGATGTCGGTGCCCATCTCGACGCCGGGGATGAGGGTGAAGTCGCCGAACGGCGCGGCGGCGGCGCGCGCTTCGGCGACGCCTTCGGTCGAATCGTGGTCGGTAAGCGCCATGATGCGAACGCCCTGCTCGTGGGCGAGCCGGACGAGCGCGGTAGGCGAAAGGACGCCGTCGGAGGCGGTGCTGTGGCAGTGGAAGTCCGCCCTACTCGCCATCAATGCGGTACTCCCGGTCGACGCGTCGGATGCTGCGGGCGTGTCCTGTCACCTCATCGATCTCGACCAGGACGGCGTTGAACTGAACCGTCGGGCTGCGATCGGCGACGGGCATGCGGTGGGGGATGCCGGTGAGGAAGCGCTGGAGGACGGGTTCGATCTCGTTGCCGATGATCGATTCCTTCGGGCCGACCATGCCGAGATCGGTGACGAAGGCGGTGCCGCCGGGCAACACCCAGGTGTCGGCGGTGGGGACGTGGGTGTGGGTGCCGACGACGGCGGCGACGCGCCCGTCCAGGTAGCGGCCCATCGCCTGCTTCTCGCTGGTCGTCTCGCCGTGCATGTCGACCACGATGGTGGCACGCTGGGGCAGTTCGCTCAAGGCGGCGTCGGCGGCGCGGAAGGGGCAATCGATGTCGTGGGGCATGAAGGTGCGCCCCTGGAGGTTGAGCACCGTTACGCCCTTCTGGGTGAGGATGCCCCGGCCGGGGGCGGCGGGCGGGTAGTTGTAGGGACGGAGGATGGCCGTCTCCTGATCGAGGAGGGGCATGACCTCCTTCTGGTCCCAGATGTGGTTGCCGGAGGTGATCACGTCGACCCCGGCGTCGAAGAGCTGGCGCGCGGTCGATTCGGTGAGGCCGCGGCCGGCGGCCGAGTTCTCGCCGTTGGCGACGACGAGGTCGAGCGCGAGCTCGCGGCGCAGCTCGGGCACGAGCGCGGCGACCGCCTTGCGCCCCGGCTTGCCGATCACGTCACCGATCATGAGGAGGTTCATGGTGGCGACACCGCCTCAGACCCGTCGGCCGAGCTAACGCTCGGCCGAGGACAGAGCTGAAGCTCTGTCCCTACGGGAGCCGAAACCCAGGCGCCGCTCATCGCCCCCTATCGCGCGTAGTCCACGGCGCGGGTCTCGCGGACGACGGTGACCTTGATCTGGCCCGGGTACTGCAGCGACTCCTCGATCTTCTTGCTCATGTCGCGGGCGAGGCGCATGGCGTCCACATCGTCGATCTGGTCGGGCTTGACGATGACGCGGATCTCGCGGCCGGCCTGGATGGCGAAGGCCTTCTCGACCCCCTGGAAGCTGGTCGCGACGTTCTCCAGCGCTTCCAGGCGCTGGATGTAGTGCTCCAGCGTCTCCATGCGGGCGCCGGGCCGGCTGCCGCTGATGGAGTCGGCGAGCTGGACGATGATCGCCTCGACGGTCGTCGGCTCCACCTCGTCGTGGTGCGCCTCAATGCAGTGGACGATGGCAGGGGGGACGTTGTAGCGCTTGGCCAGCTCGGCGCCGAGGAGGGCGTGGGTGCCCTCGACATCGTGGTCGATCGCCTTGCCCAGGTCGTGGAGGAGGGCGCCGCGACGACAAACGTTGATGTCGGCTCCCACCTCGGCGGCGATGAGGCCGGCGATGTGGGCGCTTTCGACGGCGTGCATGAGCTGGTTCTGACCGTAAGACGTGCGGTACTTGAGCCGGCCGAAAGTCTTGAGGACATCCGGGTGAAAGCCGGGGCACTTGGCCTCCAGGGCAGCCTCTTCGCCGGCCTCCTGGATGGTGTTCTCCACTTCCAAGCGCGCCTTCTCGACCATCTCCTCGATGCGGGTGGGGTGGATGCGCCCGTCGGAGACGAGCTTGGTGAGGGCGACGCGGGCGATCTCGCGCCGGACGGGGTCGAAGCTGGCGAGGGCGACGGCGTCAGGCGTGTCATCGATGATGAGATCGACGCCGGTGGCGGCTTCGAGCGCGCGGATGTTGCGCCCCTCGCGGCCAATGATGCGGCCCTTCATGTCGTCGCTGGGGATGGGGACGACGGAGACGGTGCTCTCGCTCACCGCGTCGGTGGCGAGGCGCTGCATAGCGGCGGTGAGGATCTCGCGCGAGCGCTCATCCGCCTTCTCCTTCGTCTCCGCCTCGATGAGGCGGATGCGGCGGGCGGCGTCCTCGCGGGCCTCTTTGTCGATCTCCTGGAGGAGCAACTCGCGCGCCTCCGCGGCGGTGAGGCCGGAGACGCGTTCGATCTCCTGGAGTTGCTTCTGATGCAGCTCGTCGACTTGCGCCGAGCGTTCGGCTAGCTGCTGTCGTTTTTCGGCGAGCTCTTGCTCGCGACGCTCCTGCGCTTCGGTCTTGCGGTCTAGGTTCTCCTCTTTGCTGGCGATGCGCTGCTCGAGCCGCAGGATCTCGTCCCTGCGACTCTTGAGTTCAGCTTCAGCTTGGCTCCTGAGCCGTAGTGCCTCCTCTTTGGCCTCAAGAAGCGTTTCGCGCTGTTTCGCCTCAGCGTCTGCCAGGATCTTCGTGGCGCTCTGTTCCGCCGCCTCGACCTGGCCTCTGGTTACCCTCCGCTTGAGGGTGTATCCGAGAAGAACCCCTGCCGCCAGCGCCAGCACGCCAACAACGACGGCTACGGCGATGGCTAGCATCGTTCACCTCTCTTTCTGGCTACTCGATACAGAACATCCTTTCCCTGGCGGAAATCTCGTGATCCATGATAGGCGCGAGCCTGAGAGGGTGTCAAGGAGACGACGGGCTCGCGGGTGGAGGGTCGGGGGTGTAGGGTCGCGGGTCGCGGGCTAATTGGCGGCGTAGGTGGGTTCTGTCGCTTCGGAAGAGGTGTGCTCCTCCGCCCAGCAGCGTTCGATGACGCGGCGGGAGACGTCGTACGCGAAGCCACGGCTGGTGAGGAAGCGGCCGAGGCGCTCGCGGAAGACGCGGTGCTCGAGGTTTCGGAGGTGGCGCAGGCGCCGGGACGCCGCCTCGTAGGCGGCGTCGAGGTCGGAGACGCCAGCAGAGGCCTCCTGCGCGGTCTCGCCGGCGACTCCGCGCCGCCGCAGCTCGCCGACGAGGACGCGGCGCGAGCGCGGGCGAAGGGCCTGGCGCGTCTCCGTCCAGAAGCGGGCGAACGCGGCGTCGTCCAGGTAGCCGAGGACGCGCAGGCGGGCGATCGCCTGGTCGATCGCTTCGCCGGCGAAGCCCTTGCGGGCGAGGCGGTCGCGCAACTCGCGCTCGCTGCGCGGGCGGTACGAGAGGAGGAGGAGGCCGGACTGGAGGGCGGCGCGCTGGGCTTCGGCCAAGGCGAGCGTGGAGAGCTCGTCCGGGGTGACGGCGCGGCCGGGACGCACGCCGCGCTCGGCGGCGAGCTCCGCGCTGAGGGCGAGGGCGAAGTGGCCATCGACGAAGACGTTGACGCGCCGGCGGCGGGGCTGGCGCTCGACGGCGGTGACGATCACGTCGCCTCCGGCTGGGGGCGGCCGTCGATGGGCTGTTGCGAGAGGTAGAAGATATCGTTCGGGGTCAGGCGGACCAACCACATGGCGGCCAGGCCAGTGACGGTGATCCAGATGATGAACGAGAGGTGGATGCCGATGGCGAAGCCGGTGGCAAGGGCGTCGTTCGTGCCGAGGGCGGCCACCAGCTCGGCGGTTGCCACTTCGTACGGGCCGATGCCGGATGGAGTGAGCGGGATGGAGACGGCGAAGTTGGCTGTCATCATGATCAGCAGGTAGGCGGCGTAGTGGAGGTCGAGCCCGAAAGCCTCGCCGAAGAAGTAGTAGGACGTCGCTTCGCACATCCAGCCGATGATGGAGAAGGCGATCGCCGGCGCGGCCAAGGAGGGTTCGCGCAGGGCGCGCATGCCTTCCAGAAACTGGCCGAGCAGGCTCTTGATGCGGCCGCGAACGTCGGCGGTCAGCCAGGCGAGCAGGCGGAGGCGCTCGAGCAGGTCTGGATCGAAGTAGCGGGCGGTGGCGACGCCCAGGGCCAGGCCGAGCAGCGCCAAGCCGGCCAGTCCCCAGAAGGTGCCGGCGAGGATGACGGGCACGACGCCTAGCGAGAAGGCCGCCGCGACGAGCAGGACGAAGGTCAAGCCGTCCAGCAGCGTTTCGACGACGATGACGGTGGCGACGAGCTCCGAACGCGGGATGCCGTAGCGCTGGGAGGTGATCTGGATACGGATGACGTCGCCGGCGCGCAGGAGGAGGACGCCGTTCGCCATATTGTGGACGAGGAAGATGCCGAGCAGGCCGCGGAAGGGGATCTTGCGGTGCTTGCCCAGGAAGACCCGCCAGCGAGCCGTGTGGAAGGTCTTGGCGAGGGTAAAGAGGGCGAGGCCGGGAGGCACCCAGAGCCAGTTCGCGTCCGGCAGCGTGGCGAGCGCCTCGCTGATGTTGACGCGCCAGGCCAGCAGGACGAGGAAACCGCCCGTGAGGAGGACCTGGAACCCGAAGCGCGCGACGTTCAGAGAGCCTTTCGACACTCGCTGGCTACCCTCTCCCCGCTTACTTCTAACGGGGCTAGCATAGAGAAACCCGCGCAGGGAGGGCAAGCGTCCGCGAACTGCGCGTTCGACTACCCATGTTCCGTGTCGGAGCGGGACGCGGCGCCCCCAGGCGCAGCCGGCGTCCTCGTCGCTGACAACGCGCAGTCCCCGCCGGGCGTTCCAGCGTTACGCTTCGGGCTCGTCCTCTCGCGGAGGGGCCGCCACAGGCTCGAGGCTGGCCGCTTCCCGGATCTCGGCATCGAGCTGGTCAGCGAGCTGAGGGTTCTGGCGAAGGTGGAGCTTGGCGTGCTCGCGGCCTTGGCCCAGGCGCAGCTCGCCATAGCTGAAGAAGGCGCCCATCTTCTTAATGATGCCCAGGTCGACGCCGAGGTCGATCAGGTCACCTTCGCGGCTGATGCCCACTTGCGGGCCGTTGAACATGATGTCGAACTCAGCCTGGCGGAAGGGCGCGGCGACCTTGTTCTTGACCACCTTCGCTCGCACCCGGCTGCCGATCACCACGGTGCCCTGCTTCAACGTTTCGATACGGCGGATGTCGATGCGGACGGAGCTGTAGAACTTGAGGGCGCGACCGCCCGGGGTGGTCTCCGGGTTGCCGAAGACGATGCCGATCTTCTCGCGGAGCTGGTTGATGAAGACGACGGCGGCCCGGGAGCGGGCGATAGCGCCGGTGAGCTTCCGCAGCGCCTGCGACATGAGGCGAGCCTGGAGGCCGGGGAGCGAATCGCCCATGTCGCCCTCGATCTCGGCGCGGGGGACGAGGGCGGCGACGCTATCGATAACGATGATGTCGACGGCGTTGCTGCGCACAAGCGCCTCGGTGATCTCGAGCGCCTGCTCGCCAGTGTCGGGCTGGGAGACGAGGAGATCGTCGACGCGCACGCCGATAGCGGCGGCGTAGGTGGGCTCCAGGGCGTGCTCGACGTCGATGTAGGCGGCCATGCCGCCCAGCTTCTGGGCCTGGGCGATGACGTGCTGGGCGAGGGTGGACTTGCCGGCGGACTCCGGGCCAAAGATCTCGGTGATGCGGCTTCGGGGGAGGCCGCCGATGCCAAGCGCGAGGTCGAGGGCGAGAGAGCCGGTGGGGATCGCCTCGATGTGGAGCTGGGCGCGGGCCTCGCCCAGGCGCATAATGGCGCCGCGGCCGAACTGCTTCTCGATCTGGGCTAAGGCCAGATCCAGCGCGGTGGCCTTATTGTCCTGTTCCTTGGTCATGGCGGGGACTCCTTCGCTCGCGCCCTTGCGGCCCGTTTTGAACAACGCCACAATAGCATATGTGTTCGCATGACACAAGAGGGCCGACGAAGATTGTTCGCTCACGACCGGCGGGCGCGTAGGGAACGGCACCGCCGGCTGAAGTCGGCGGCATAGTCGCGAATCGGAGAAGCCGCCGGGCTTCCAATCAGCAGCCGTGCTTCTACACCAACGTCACCAACTCCGAACCAGTCACCTCCCGCACGGAGCTATCGTTTTGTCACCCGCCAGCCGCGCGTATACTACCGGCGAGCGGGACGTGGCTGTCAAGACGAGGAGACCAATCGAAGCGCGCATTAGGGTGCGGGTGACGGCGCGGGCGGCTCGAAGCGAGATCGCCGGCTGGGACGGCGAGACGCTGCGCGTGCGGGTGATGGCGCCGCCGGCCTATGGCCGCGCGAACGCCGCCGTCGAGCGACTGCTGGCGAGCGCGCTCGGCCTGCCCGCGAAGGCGGTGCGGTTGGTGTCAGGCGCTCGCTCGCGAGATAAGGTGCTGGCCATCGACGGCATGGGAGACGACGAAGTGCGGCTTAGGTTGGACACCGCGCCCGCGCCGAAGCGGCGATGACCTCGCTGCGGCGCGGGCTGGCGGGCATCGAAGCGAGCGGGCCGGCTCGGTGGGTGGCGGCGCACCCGTTCCTCGCGGGCGCGGCGGCGCTGGTGGCGCTCTCGGCGTTCGCGTACGCGCCGCTGCTGGCGGGCGGGGGCAT
>Ga0247727_10015018_pt1 | contig 12774 bp, 10 predicted proteins | sample WisWelCaveWW1625_FD_202498 | JGI IMG/M metagenome (GOLD analysis project Ga0247727, IMG submission 202498) | Biofilm microbial communities from Wishing Well Cave, Virginia, United States - WW16-25 | ecosystem: Environmental > Aquatic > Deep subsurface > Groundwater > Cave microbial mat | place...
AGGCCTCATCAAGTTGTGATTTTATCATGCTTCGTACTTTTTGGGCCTTCAAATAGTATTTTCCGTAATAACCAGATGAAAGTACAAATGCACCAAGTAGCATTCGTCTTGTTACTTCAGGACCAAAGCTGCCTCTTGCTTTTGATATGTACGCATTAAATTCGTAACCTTCTAGATCAAAATTATATCCATATCGTACATTGTCATATCGTGCAAGATTACTACTTGCTTCTGCAGATGCAATAGTATAATATGCTGCAACAGAATGCACAGCTGAATCAATTGAAATTGGAATGCATTCGGCTCCAAGTCTTTGAAGTTTTGACACAGCTCTGTTTGTAGCTGCTGCAACATCTTTGTCAATTCCATTACCAACCATTTCTGAAATAATTCCAATTTTTTTACCAGAAATTCCTGCACCGAGGTCTTTTGTGTAATCTGGTTTTCCATTATCTAATGTAGTGTTATCATGTTGATCATGACCTGAAATAATATTCAAAATAAAAGCAACATCTTCAACAGTTCTTGCAAGTGGACCTATCTGCTCTATGCTGTTTGCAAAGGAAACAAGACCATATCTGCTTACCAAGCCGTATGTAGGCTTAAGGCCAACAACTGAACAAAAGCTTGCAGGACTCCTTACAGAACCTCCAGTATCTGACCCAAGTGAGGCAAGACACTCAAGTGCACTCACTGAGGCGCCACTTCCTCCCGATGAGCCACCCGGCACATAGTCAGTATTCCATGGATTCCTGGTTGACCCAAAATAGCTAAATTCAGTAGTAGAACCCATTGCAAATTCGTCTAGATTTGCCTTTCCAATAATTATGGCGTCTTGCGATTTTAACCTAGATACAACAGTTGCATCGTATGGTGCAACAAAATCTTCTAACATTTTTGATGCGCACGTTGTTTTCATTCCTTTAGTGCAGATGTTATCTTTTATTGAAACAGGCATGCCAAGGCATGAACCAACTTTTTCTTTGGCCTTTAGTTTTTTGTCTATTTGTTTTGCTTGTGTCAACGCATTTTCATTTACTGAAATAAATGCGTGTACCTTCTTCTCTACTTTTTGTATTCTTTCTAATGTCTTTGCAACATATTCTTCTACAGATGTAGAACCATCCCTTACCTGTTGAAGATATTGAATTGCTGAAATTCCAAGACTCATACTAAATCATCTTTGGTGCCTTGACAAAGTTTTCTTTTGTATGTTTTAATTTTTCAACAAGCTTTTCGTCATATGGAATATACTTGTCTTCTCTGAGCTTGTCAAGCGTTAATTCTTGTGTCAGTATTGTGTCAGAACTGATCTCTAGTTTGTCCAAGCTTTCAAAATAATTTATGATCTGTTCTACCTGTTTTACGTATTTTTCTGGATTCTTTAGCTCGATTTTTATTAAATCTCCAAGACGCTCTATTTCTTGCCTTTTTACCATTTTTTTTCCCTACGGTGTGAGTCTATCTACGTCTCTTGGATAAAATGTTACATCTCTAATATTTTCAGTTCCAGTCAGTGCCATCATTAGCCTTTCAACACCTATTCCACAGCCAGCATGTGGTGGAACGCCGTAATCAAAGACTCTAAGATGGTAGTCAAAAGCGTCAAGTTTGAACCCTTTATTCTTCATTCTTTCTTCAAGCTCTGATCTTTTTTCAATTCTTGTACTTCCAGATGAAAGCTCTAAATCATCAAACATCAAGTCAAACGACTCGGACATTTTTGGATCATCTTTTTTGGCCTTGACGTAAAATGGCTTTGGACCTAAAGGCCAATCTTTTATGAAATAAAACCCTGACAGGTTTATCTTTTTTAGGTTTGCTGGGTACAAGTCATCACCCCACTCAGTCTCTGCCCCGGCTTTTTGCATTTTTTCTACAAGATCAGAATATGAATACTGCGGAATTGAACTTGGAACATCAGGAATTTTTAGTTCCAAACCAGAGTTTGATTTTGAGTGAAATTCTTTTACTGCCTGAACAGATCTTTTCACAATGTTTTCTATGTGTTTCATTACATCATTATAATCTGAAAATGCCTCTTCCAAGTCTATTGATATTGCTTCAGAAAGATGTCTGTTGGTTCTTGAAGGTTCTGCTCTAAAAATTGGTGCAATTTCAAACACTTTTTCAAAACTCATTGTAAGCTGTTCTTTGTAAAGCTGCGGACTCTGCGCAAGAAAAGCTTCTTTATTATAATAAAATATAGGAAACAGTGCAGCGCCTCCTTCTGTTGCAGTTGCAATCATCTTTGGTGTGTTTACTTCAATAAACTCTTTTTCGTATAGATATTCTCGTATTGATTTTAAAACTAAACTTCGCATCTTGAAGGTATGTTGTAAAATGTTTCTGCGCAAGTCCACTGCACGTATCTCAAGTCTAGTGTCAATGTTTGCTACTGTCTTTGTCTGTGATGTAAAGGGAGCAACTTTCTCAACACTAGAAAAAATTTTCATCTCAGAAGGTACAATCTCTGCACCATGCGGTGCTTTGTTTGAAGGTTGAACCTTGCCCTTCACCGCAACACTAGACTGCTCTTTTAATTTTACAATACTTTGCCGGATTTCTTCTGGACACAAACCTGCCTTTGCAGTAATCTGAATCTCGCCTTCTTTGTCATTTAGCATCATAAATACAAGGTTTCCATGGTCACGCACGCTTGCAACCCACCCCATTACGATTACTTCTTTTCCGTCCATGGACGGGCTGAGTTGGTTTGAGTAAATCGTTCTGCGCCAAGTACCAAGCTCTGTATCTGTCATAATCTGACCTTTTCATCAAATCTGTTCTAGTTAGTGTTAATTTGTGTTTGTGTTTGTCTGTTCCTTGCTGGCACTTCCGCCTTCTTATACTAAAAAATAATGCCATCCATGCTAATTTGAGTAACACTATCTTACAGCATCGTTACGCCAGTCTATTTTCCGGCGTTGTATTGTGTATTACAGGACTAGCAATTCTTGCATATCTTTCTCCAAATGATCTCTTAACACCTGGTTTTGTGCGGGATGGAATGTTAATACAGTCCCAACAAATTTTGCCCAACGAACCTATTAGTGAAATAATTTCCGTAACTGAACTAAATCATGACATATCTATTTTTGTAAATAGACCCACGTCAGAGATTCAATTAAAAGCTGAGATCAAAGATCCAAATGGAATGACAGTGCGTGATGTTGATATTTCTAAATCATCACAAGCTACATTTAGACCAGAAATACTTGGCAAATATACAGTTACAATTACAAATGTTGGCTCAAAAGCAACCATAATCAGTGCATATCATGGACATCACTTACCAGAAACGACTAGCACAAACACAGAAACCGCACTTGGTTATTTGTGGATTCCATTGATAATAGGCGGAAGCTATTTGATAGTTCATACGAATTTCAAAGTTTTATTAAGGTCAGGAAAAAATTTGAATTAGATATATGAAATAATGTAGGCAGTAAATTTCATGCAACTTTCATAAAGAGCCGGTTCTAAGTAAAATTGGGCAGACAATGACATCAATAGCTACTCTAGGTTCTCACTGTGCATTACAGGTGCTAAAGGGCGCAAAAGACGAAGGTTTTAAGACAATTTTAGTGTGTGAAAAAAAGCGCGAAAAACTTTACCGCAGATATCGATTCATAGACGAGTTTGTTCTGGTTGACTCTTTTCTTGAAGTTGTAGACCAGAAATGTGCATCCAAGCTAAAAGAGGAAGATTCGATAATAATTCCACATGGAACTTTGATTTCTCAGATGGACTCTACACAGATAGAATCCATAAAGACTCCAATTTTTGGCAATAAATGGATTCTACGCTGGGAATCAGACAGAAAAATGAAGGAAAAACTAATGCTTGAATCAAAGCTTAACATTCCAAAATCCATAGCAAGCCCAAAAGAGATCAAAAATCTTGTGATAGCAAAACGACACGGTGCTGCAGGAGGAAAAGGATACTTTTTGACTACAAGTGAAAAAGACTACAAGAAAAAACGTGACAGATTGATTTCACAAGGATTAATCAAAGGAGATAACGATTTGTACTTACAAGAATACTCTTTTGGAGTACCAACATATTTGCAGTATTTTTATTCTCCACTAAAAGGAGAACTAGAATTCTTTGGGGCTGACAGAAGATATGAATCAGACATTGATGGCCTTGGAAGGATTCCCGCTCCTCAACAGATTGAGGTTGATTTGATTCCATCGTTTAATGTGATGGGAAATATTCCGATTGTTTTAAGAGAATCGCTTCTTGATGAGGTCTATTCTATGGGAGAAAGATTTGTTGAAGCTTCAAAAAGACTTGTCTCTCCAGGAATGAATGGGCCTTTTTGTCTTGAGGGAGTATATGATGAGAATGGCAAGTTTACTGCGTTTGAGTTCTCTGCAAGAATTGTGGCCGGCACTAATCTGTACATAGATGGTTCACCATACTCGACATTTCTCTACAATGAATCCATGAGTATGGGTAGAAGAATAGCAAGAGAGATCAAGGAAGCAAAGAATGCAAACGAACTGGCTAAAGTCGTTACATGAGATTATAGTTTTAGTGCTAGGTTCAGCTTTTGAGTTTTCATTCCAAATACCATGATAGCAATTATTCCAGCTACAAGAACAATAATCGCCATATGACCAAACTCCGGGACAATTACTGCAACCTCATCCATTTTTAGAAGTATTTTATCAATGTGGGTGCTCACTTCAGATGCAGAAGCTCCATTCTTTATCATATCACGAAGCTCTTCTCGCATCATGTGCTCTACTTCTTCATTTAATTCTGAATTCTGTGCGCCTACTGAAGATTCTAAAAATTCATAGTTATCAAGATACGCTTTAGTGGCAAGACTTAGTGCTTCAGTCGTTTCTCCCTTGGCATATTCTTCTTTTGCTTCAGTCAGAAGATTTCGTATGTTTGTAACATAATCTGTTAGTTCGGTTACTTCCATTTCCATACCTGCAACCTCTTCTAGTTCATGAATTATTCCGCCAGCTAATGCCTCGATTTCTGAAGGATCAGCATTTATAAAATATGCGTTCCACAGATCCTCATAAAACTCAGCAATCTCTTTTGCTTCATGTTCTGGTACTTCAGACACTATGGTATCATAGATCTCTTGTGATCTCCAAACAAAAGCAGACCCATCCTGAAATTCTGCCATTTCTTTTATCTGACCATCAGATACGGCCTCTTCATATTCTACAATCGAGGTTTCAAGTAGACCTTTGATCAATTTGATCTTAAAGTCCATCTTGTTGCCCTCCTCACCAACAACAGCAGAACGTACAAGCTCAATAGCTATTTTTGCCTCATCAATAGCCTGCTGAGCTTGTTCACGAGTTACGCTCGAAGTGGTTTTATCTTTAAGCTCAAACAAAATCTGTCTTAATTGTAAGTCAAGTGCAACATCGTGTTCTTGAAGCTCTGGAGATATCAAATCATACAGCTCTGCAATTGGGTGGGTTGCATGAACCATAGCTAGCTGAGAATTATTTTTATCTAGATTTTGTTCAATTGCCCAAAAATGTCCTAGAGTCTCTTCTAAATAACCAGCAAAGGCCAGTTTTTCATCTTCTTCTGCAAATGATGGGATGTTGGATATAGAAGACATTAAAATTAATACGAAGATAATAACGCTGAATGTTTTATTCATGTAAAGTTAGGGCAAGATAATAGATTATTTAAATCACGTGGAAATTTCAAGAGTTTGGAATCATGGTTTGGAATTTTTATTTTAGCTCTACTATAATTGCACCTTTTGTAGAGCCTCCCAATTCTAGTTTAATGGCATTTGCAATATTGGATGTGGATGTGAGTCCTGAAAAATCAATTAGTTTCAAATCATTTAAAAGATGTACTTGCGGAGCCAGATCTCCACGTACTGATTCCAAAAATTCATCAAATTCGTCAAGAAGAGTTATGGTACCACCTTGGAAGAGTCTGCCATTTTTAACTGATAGTTTCATTCTTCCAAATCTGTCCAAAATCACAATGTGGTGTCGCTTCTTTTTGCCAAACATAGTTTTTTGTTTAACGTGTCCTGTAAATACAAAATAACTATCAGTTTCAAAGCTTAGTTCAACATGTTCTTTTGGAATTTGCATTATTTCGCTTGCTCTCAAGACGGCATCTTCAAGTGTAAAGATGTTTTTTGTTGTCTCTCTGTTATACTCAACATTTCCTATTGCAGTCACGCGTAAAACTGATTTTTCAGGAATGTATTCACTATTGATTACAACAGATTCAGGAACAGCGCCTTTTTCTACAATAATTGCGTGAATTTTTTTGTGAATGTTAGAAATTTGTTCCACAGTTGGATTGTTTATAGTCTGTTCCAATTCTTCTTGAATCATAGACGATGCTACTCCGATTGATGAAATTACTTCTGCGTGTTCTGCCTTTTTGTATGGAATGCCAAGCTGTTTTGCAGTAAAAGGTACAAGAACAGACGCGCCTCCTCCACCACCTATGATGGTCGTATTTACTTTATCCATCTTGAATTCTTTTAGAACATGACTTATGATTTTTGTAATCTCAAATGAGGAGGTCTGAACTATTGAAAGCGCTACCTCGCTTACAGAGACCCCTATTTTTTCTGCTAGGATTTCAAGTGCGATCTTTGCTGCAGTTTTGTTTGCAAAGGCGTAATCTCCCTCTTCAATCATGCCAAGTGCATTTGCTGCACAGGTATTAGTAATGGCGTACGTTCCCCTCTTGCATTTTATTGCCACATAATCTTCTTGATCATTTGGTCTTGGCCTTATGAGAACAAGCTCTCCAGTCTTCAAATCCTCTGGTTCTGCAAAGCATGAATATTTTAGACCAGCAATATGTGCACTGCGTGGTCCTATCTTCCACACTCTGCCGTCTTTTAATCTCATCATACTGCCTCCAGCAACTCCTGCAACCCGAACATCCATTGAGCGTATGCATGTAGGATGATCCTTTATGGTAACATATCGGATCTCAGGTTTGCCATTTCGTATTATACAGATGTTAGTGCTTGTCCCACCAACTTCAACAAATATTCCGTTTGTCACTTTTAAGTATAATAATGCACCAGCTACACTTGCAGCTGGACCTGACAGTATAGTAAGGATTGGTTTAGTTCTGAAAGTATTCATGTCAGTCACACCACCATCTCCTTTCATTATCATAAGCGGAGCAGTCACACCAGTTCCATGCATTGCTTTTTCAACAAAGTTTGCAACTTCAAATGTTTTTGGAAGAACACTCGCATTTATTGCAGCGGTAAGAGTTCTGATTTCAAGGCCATAGATGCCAGAGATTTCATGTGAAGATGTTGCAGGCATATTTTGTGCCATTGCGGTTTTCATTACAAACATCTCATTTGATGGATCGTCAACAGAAAATGCCTCGGAAGCTACAATTACCTCCGCGCCCTCTTTTCGTAATTCTTCCACAGCAGTTCTCACCTCAGGTTCTGTGATCAAATGCGAGGTGTCCAAAAATCGATATGATGTTTTTAGATCCTCTTTGGGGTTAATACTAGAATCCTGAAGGTTTGTTCTCTTGATGATGTTTTGTTTTTCAAGTGCAACTCCCATACCTATTATACCAACTTTTGCAGTATCAGATTCTAACAATGCATTTATTGCCTGAGTTGTACTGTGTGCGATTAATTCTATTTCATCTAAATTGATGTCTGAGCTTGATAACAACTTTGCAAGTGCTTCTATAATTCCTTCTGAAACACCAGTTTGGTAGTCATGTGTTGTTAGCACAGTTGATTTTGCCAGCATATTTCCTGTAGTGATATCTATACCAACTGCTTTTGTAAAAGTGCCGCCTACATCTATTCCTATTCTGACTCTTCTAGATCTCTTCAAGCTGAGCCCTCGATTTTCTCATTTTTGCGATATTTTCTTCCCTTCTAGGTCTCATTACTAGAACATAAGAGGCGGCGACAAGATACACTCCAAGCAACACGATCTGTGCAATTGCAGTTTCCAAGGTAGGATGTATTCCAGTCATTGTGGACAGGTTGATGTCAAGACGTGGAATAACTCCAATCATGTTAGTCACTGGAATTATATCTAAAGTTTGTAACTCTCTTACCGCGTTTCCAATAAATGCAATCGAAAGATATGCTCCAACTCCCATAGTTAGCCCAAATAATGCCTTTAGCGGGAGTCTTCTTCCCAGTCTTCGCATTCCATAGTATACCGCAAAAAGGATAGAGATTCCCACTACAAATCCTAGTGCTACATAAGCCTCCATGTACTTTGCAAAGCCAAACATTGCCTGATAGAATAAGACCGTCTCAAATCCTTCTCGATATACTGTGAAAAATGCAAGCAGAACGAAAACCATAAAGCCGCCTGTAACTGATGCTTGCCAAACTTTGGCTTTAACAAACTCCATCCACTTTTTGGTTTCAATCTTGTTTAGAATCCAAAAGCTGACATAGAACAGCACTGCAGTAGCAGAAAGTGCTGCTATTGCTTCAATTAGTTCACGGTTTGCGCCAGAAATTTCAATCACATATGATGCAATAAACCATGTTATTGCAGTAGCAGCGATTGCTGCAATTGTACCGTAGTAAACGTATGGTTTAAACTTTGTATTTCTTGATGCTTCAAGGTAGGTAAGAATTGCACCGAGAATTAATACAGATTCTAGTCCTTCTCTAAAAATTAATGCAAATGATGATGAAAATGCAATTGCTGGTGCAAGTGCACCTGTACCAGTGACTAACCTTTCTGATTCATCAAGACTTCGTTTTATCTTAATTGTAGCTTCTTGCACTTTTTCAAAGCCAGCCCTGTTATTGATCAAATTGCGAAGCTCTGCAAACTGAATTTCAGCTTCTAATGTAAAGTTTGGATCAATTACACGAAGCGGTATCTCTACATGCTCATAGCTATCAAGGTATGCAGTTCTTGCAGTAGCATATGCTGACTGATACTCACCTGCTTTGTATTGTACAAGTAAGGCCTGCAGACTCTCTCGGATAAAGTCAATATGACCCTTAACACCAGATTTTTGCTCAGCTGTTGCAGAACCCATCGGGACAAGCTCTCTGTCAATCACATCCGCAGTCACAAGCTCTGTTGGTGCAAGATTTGCTTTTGGAAGCTGTGATACTAGGGTTTCTGCTTTGTCAAGATCTAGTAAAATCGCATCGATTTTTTGTTTTATCACATCTGGCAATGCCTGCTGTTTTATGGTATCTCTAAGGTCTTCTCTCATGCCAATCTCAAGTTTGTGCAAAAGTGATGCGTCAACTACTTCAATATCAGGCTCTAAATACTCGAAATTCTCTAAGTATGCTTCAATTGCTATTTGCTCTGCCTTTGCATAGTTTCCTTGGTCTATCTCATTTAGTAGCTGCTTGTACAACTCTCGAATTATATTGTATAGATTATTTTGGTTTACAGTTGTTTGGGTACCAAGCATGTCACGTTGTATTGCAGTAATCAATGTTCCAACTTTGACAAAACTTTCTCTGCTAGACACCATCAAATCAAGCTCAGAAAAAAATGATTGCAATTCAGTATATTGTCGTTCATCAAATACAGTTGTAGATGCAAAAATTTGTTTTGCTTTTTTTATTATGGAATATGAAATCTGATATGAGATTTCATCATTATTTGAAATTGCGTCTTGATATATTTCATCAGCAACAGCAAGCATTTGTGCCAAGACATTAGGTGTCAGAGAAGATTCTAATTTTATTTTATCAAGAAGAGATTTTGCGATAGAAATTTTTTGTAAGATCAGATCACTTGATGCGCGTGAACTTGTATCAGCTTGAATTTCTACCAAAGTTATGTGAATCTCGTCTGCAAGTTCGCTGTCATTAGACCTTAGTGTTTCTAACGATCTTGCAAAAATGTCTGATGTAAATTTGGAGTATGTATTTGCAGCTTCGTAATTTCCTTTTATGATACTTTGTTCCGTCAGATCAAGACTTACTATTGTTATTTCCTTGTTACTGTAAAGAACGATTTGTTCCTCGGATTGCGCAAAAATAGTAGGCAATTGGAATGCTAACAAGATAATTATTGTAAATACGCTGAGGTGTGCACTAAATCCCGCCATGAAATATCGAGTAATTAGGGTAAGCTAACTTTATTTAAATCAGAAAGTCATTCTAAGATTTTAGAATGAGAGCCGCATGTTTTAAATAGTTAGGCTGACCTAAGTCAAAAAACGTATGACAAAAAGACTTTCACTTTCTCAACTGAAAAAGTATGATGTCAATCAGAAGGTGCTTGAGGCTTTGGCGGATGCCCAATCAAGGGCCATTGTATTTTCTATAATAAAGGAAGGAAAGACAGCTGCTGAACTTGCTGAACAACACAAGATTCCATTAAGCTCAGTTTACAAAAAGATCTCAGAGCTTGAGGAACTTTCCTTAATCAAAGTAGAGAAGTGGGTTCTATCAGATAATGGCAAGAAATTCAAACTATATAGAAGTAGAATAAGTAAAGCAGATGTCAGTATAAGAAAACCTGAACCAGTAATTAATTTATCTCCAAATTAAATCATATAGACAAATCCTGTTATGCTAAATCAGCTAATCTCTTGGTGTCTTTCAAGATGTGGTTGGAACTTTTGCCACAACAAACCAAGTATTATTGCATTTACAATCCAGTACATCGTAACTGTACTTGCAGACACAATTCTAAATCCATTTAACAGATCAACAGGAGCTATAACTTCGTCTGGACTTTCTGGCATCAGCATGAAAACTGCAGTTATGTAAATGGCATATACAATTGGCATGATGAATCGCTGACTTTTTTGGATCCTTTTTGAAATTTTGTAAAAGCCAATAGCGCCGATACCAGACAATGCTACAAATCCAACATACAATAAAGTTCTAAGTATGATTGTTTCTGGATCTCCTACTGTTGGTGGGTTTGCTGGATATTTGAGAAATGGTATAAAATATAATGTAAACCACATTATTCCTGCAAGGACAAGTGCCTTTTTGATGTGATTCTGACCTGGAAGGATGTGTCTCGAATACGCAAAAACCAACCCAAACAGTGCACCGATTGAAAGCCCCAATATGCCGCCTGCAAGGATCTGGCCACCTTTTTGCCACATTCTGTATGTATTAAATTCCTGCCAAAACTGTGGCGTATCCTGCGCCTCACCAGAGGCAAATAGGTTTTGGTTTTCTATTCCAATAGCTTGGTCAAGAAATGGTTCCACTACAGCCAAATTCACAAGACCGTGAATTATTCCTGCAGAAAAACCGGAAACAAGTACAATAACAAGAAAAAGAGCTGTCTTCATATCAGACCACTAGTGGCATGGATATCCTGCAGCATGTCGCATATCATGGTATAACTCATGTAAATATAGATCTTCAAATGCTTGCTCTCCTATAGCAATACTGAACATGTGCCCCTGATCGAATCCAACAATAAAAATTCCAAAAGCAAATATGGCAAAAAGCAAGCCAGCCGCAATCTTTGGAATTTTCTGTGACGTAATTGTGATCTGTTTTCCTATTGACAACTTCTGCAGTTATTTTTTACATGTATTTAAACAGTTGGATGGTTTATCCAACTCACTAAATTAATATAATCAGCTGAATCACTTTTATGCCGACAAACAGATTGCATCAAATAATCAGAACCCTTGCACTAGTAACAGACAGGTATGCACCTAGCAGAATACTTTCTTTTGGTTTGGCTCATGTTTTCAAAACAATGCAGTTGATGGAGAACAATGGCCGAATAAGCAGAGCATTACTTATGGAGGGGCTAGGTCTTAGAGAAGGTTCTATCAAAACGCTTGTAAAACATATGAAAATGAATGGTTTGATTGATAATTCCAATGCCGGAATGTGGCTTACAAATAAAGGAAAAGCTATGTTTGCAAAATTGCAATCTGCAATTCCGGCTGAAATGGACGTTCCAAAGTGTTCCATAGCCATCGGCAGATTCAACCACGCAATACTAGTTAAAGGACTTGCTGACAATATAAGATCTGGAATTGAACAAAGAGATGTGGCAATAAAAATTGGTGCAGTAGGAGCAACTACACTGATATTCAGAGATGGCAGGTTCATGATGCCTGAGAGGAATCAAAATCCTCTCAAGAAGGATCCGCAAGTACGTGTTTCTATGATAAAGAATCTAAAACCAGATGACAGTGATGTTGTAATTATAGGAAGTGCTACAGATAGAAGGACTGCTGAAATGGCTGCAAAGAGTGCAGCGCTACAGACTATAGCAAGCCACGAGAGACATATTTAGTACTATCTGGTTTTAGTTCCGGTATACATGAAAAAATATTATTTTTTAGCAATACCTGCTATTGCGGTAATCATTGCTACATATTATTTACTTGCTCCAAATGAAACTCCACAAGAAGAGAAGATAACCACGCAATCTCTTATCCAAAATGGTTCACCTATTATGGGTAACCCAAATGCACCAATCACGATAGTAGAATGGGGAGATTATCAATGCACATTTTGCTACAAGTTTCACCAGTCTAGCAAAGATATCCTCGTAGAAGAATATGTCAATGCAGGAAGGATCAACTTTGTATTCAGAGATTTTCCTTTAAATGGACCCGATTCTGTACTTGCAGCTCAAGCATCATACTGTGCAGATGATCAAGGAAAGTATTGGGAGTATCATGATGAAATATACAAAAACTGGGATGGCGAAAGGACTGGATGGGTAACAAGACAGTCTTTGGATCAGTTTGCCAATACAGTAGGACTTGATTTAGTGCAATTTAACAAGTGTCTTGACGACAAAAAATATGAACGGAAAGTTTTAGAAAATGAAA
>Ga0247727_10015019_pt1 | contig 12773 bp, 13 predicted proteins | sample WisWelCaveWW1625_FD_202498 | JGI IMG/M metagenome (GOLD analysis project Ga0247727, IMG submission 202498) | Biofilm microbial communities from Wishing Well Cave, Virginia, United States - WW16-25 | ecosystem: Environmental > Aquatic > Deep subsurface > Groundwater > Cave microbial mat | place...
TGCCACAAGAAGCACCAGGAAGATCATTGTAGGTTCTTGAAAGCGTGCAACAGAGTAATGCGGAAGCAACCAATCCTTCCGTAAGAAAGGCATCCCGAAATCTCGTCAAGTGTTTGGTAAGGGCAAAACAAAAAAACCAGCCGTTACGGCTGGGCATCCAGTGTAGGAAATTCACCGAAGAATATCAACGAAGAATTCAGACGTCAGTACTCTCCTTCGTCTTCGAAGAAGAAGTCCTCATCTGTCGGGTAATCAGGCCAGATTTCATCCAGGCTCTCGTAGGGCTCTTCGCCATCTTCGAGCTCCTGAAGGTTTTCCACCACCTGTGAAGGCACACCCGTTCTGATCGCGTAATCGATCAGTTCCTCCTTGGTGGCTGGCCATGGAGCATCTTCGAGGTATGATGCAAGTTCCATTGTCCAGATCAAGGTTCAATTCCTCCTCTTCTACACTTTGCACTGATCACGGCCCTTTCCTTCGATCTTCCCAAACGGCATGGCACTTAGAGAGAATGATCGGACAAGAGTTCCGACCTAAATGTCGCAGCTTCGATGTCATCGAAAAAGAAATCGACAGGGTTGACCTTTCTACCCTTGTATTTCACTTCATAATGAAGATGAGGACCGCTGACGAGACCTGAGCGGCCGCTTCTCGCAATGAGCTCTCCCCTTGTGATTAACTGACCGGGGCGAACGTAGACGGTGGAGAGATGCGCGTACAGGGTTGTGTAGCCGTACCCATGGGATATTTCTATTACCGAACCATAACCGCCGTGTGTTCGACCTGCGTACCGGACGATGCCATCTCCCGTGGCAAACACCTTCGTGCCGACATCAGTCACGATGTCGATCCCCTCATGCATGCGGTGGATCCCCAGTACAGGATGCACTCTCATGCCGAATCCTACTATAGAGTAGTTACCTGCGACAGGTTTGATGGCGGGAAGATGCGAAAAGAAAATTTTGTTTTGCTCGTACTTCCTGTACACCTCTTCGTAGCTTGCTCTCTGCAGCTCGACTTCCCTGTTGAGCTTGTCGACAAGATCTTGGGAGCGCACGAGAATATCATTTGCTTCTCCACTGACGAACAAGAGAGGACTACCATCATCCGAACCTCCTGCTCCGGCATTTTTTGTGTCCTCGTCAATCGTCGACAGGTCAACAAGAAGTCGCAGCTCATTCCCGTGCTTTGAAATCTCGTCGATCGTTTGCTGCAGCACCCCCATTCGGTCTGAGAGATGAGATAACTGATCTTTGAGAATTCTGTTCTCAATGGTCAGAACCGACATCCGGCCGTAGCCAAGGCCCAGAACATCCTTAGAGTAATGATTGGCAAGGAAGAAAACTCCGAGGGCGAGAAGACCTGAGAGAAGTCCGGACAAGACGACCTTCGTCTTAAAAAACCTCAGCTCGCGGTACTGGAGAGAAGTATCCGAGAGAACATAGAATCTGAGATTCCGTCTCGATTTCTGGTTCTTCATGATATCTTGTTCGATAACCTATATCCTCACGGTAAACACTTACAAAACTGGGGCCATTGTCCAAAAACAGCTATTTTAGGCAAACGCCCCGGAATGATAAATAATCTCAAGTCATTTGTCAAGACAAAATGACCTGATCTGACAAAAAAATATCGTTTTTCCTCTTAACCAGGGGGATATGGACGAAGGGAAGCCACCATGCCGAGACAAGATCGCCCTATTCAAAATCATGCTCAAAGTAGTTGATTACTCTGCTCCCTTGCTTTTTTTCCCCTATGACTCCTTCAAGGCGCTGCGAGAATTCTTTGGCAGCGTCGTAGCCATAGTGCTTCAGCAGATAGTTGAGAGCTATGACTTCGGTAATCACCGTAACATTCTTTCCCGGAAAGATGGGGAGCTTTACCAATGGGATATCCGTATCAAGGATCGAAATTGTCTTGTCGTCCAATCCCGTTCTCGTGTAGTCAGCGCTGGGTTTCCACTCTTCCAGTTCAATGACAATCTCTACCCTCTTTTGAAACCTGATCGCGCGTATACCGAACATGCTTCTGACATCGATCAGGCCGAGTCCGCGGATTTCCATGAAATGTTTCACCAGTTCAGTCCCCGAACCCATGAGGATTCCCTCTCCTTTCCGCGTTACCATGACGACATCATCAGCGACAAGTCGGTGGCCACGTTCAACGAGGTCGAGCGCAATCTCGCTCTTGCCAATCCCCGAGCGGCCGGACAGCAGCACACCGACGCCGTAGACATCGACAAAGGAACCATGCAGGACAATCTGAGCAGCAAATTGGTCATCGAGAAAATCTGCAAGGAAGTATGCAATCTTGGTTGTTTCGAAGGGTGTTCCAAACACCGGGACTCCTTTTGCCGCTGCGGCCTGGAGGAGCGACTCATCCAGAATATTGCTGTTTGTAAGAATGATGCATGGGATCTTGAATTCGAGGAGTGTAAGAAACGAGCGCCGACGATGCTCCTCCGGAAGCGAAGTCAGATATTTGATCTCGGTGTTTCCGATCATCTGGACACGATCGTAGGTGAACAATTCTACATAGCCTGCAAGAGCAAGTCCGGGCCGGTGGAGATTCTTATCGGTAATGAGGTTGTCGAACCCGTTTTCACCGTTGAGTTTTCTGAGGTGAAAGCGGTCCTTGGCGGCTTCATAGAGGAAGCCCACGGTTATGTTCTGCTTCCTCGTTTCCCGTTCTCTGTTATATTTCATATGGCCTATCTATGAGATACACGTTTGCAGGAATCAGACGCCGAGTCCTGTGCACGTCCCGGTTAGACCTTCTCCTTCATGACGCGCACCTTCATTTTGTCCTTCATCCTCAGTTTGGTTTTGTATTTGGTCAACTGCTTGGAAAGTTTCTCAATCACAAGATCGGTTGATTTCCTGAAATCTTCCGACTTCTCCTTGGCAAAGAGAAGCACTCCATGAACGTGGAGGTTGATCTCGACGACCTTAATATTCTTGGCAGCTCCCTCGAAGCTAAGAACGATATTCGCTTTCACGATACTATCATAGAACTTGTCGAGCTTTTGAACCGCTTCAAGGGCATGAGCCTTGATTTCTGGTCGCGCTCGAAACCGTCGCGCAGTGAACGTTGTTTGCATTACATTGCTCCTTGTTCTTCCTCAACGAATCGGATGCTTCACGATGCTTTAGGATGGGCTTGCGCATACACCTTTTTCAGCCGGTCGACACTGACATGCGTATAGATTTGTGTTGTCGACAGGCTTTCATGCCCTAACATTTCTTTGACAGCGCGGAGGTCGGCACCTCGATTGAGCATATGTGTGGCAAAGGAATGCCGCAGCACGTGGGGGCTCTTTTGCTCGATCTCGGAAACCTGTCCGATATAGCGATTCAGAAGGGTGTTGACCCCCTTCGGGTTCATTCGGTATCCCCGCTTTGTGAGAAAGAGTACCCGGAGCGTGTCGGCTAGAGTTCCTTTCGCGAGAAACCACGATCGGACGGCAAGAAATCGATCGAGTGCCGCAAGGGCCTTCCGGCCAATAGGCACAATCCTTTCCTTATTCCCTTTCCCGGTTACTTTGAGAGTTCCGTTTCGCATGTCAAAATCGTCAAGCGACAAGAGGATCAATTCGCTCAGGCGGATTCCTGTCCCATAGAACATCTCCAGGATTGCACGATCACGAAGTCCCTCTGGTGTGGAGCAATCCGGCTGGTCCATCAGCCGATCGACAGCCTGTTCATCCAGGTACTCAGGCAATCGTTTTTCGAGCCGGGGTGACGCGACGTTCACCGACGGATTTCTCGCAATCGCTCCTCGCTTATGGAGAAACCTGAAGAGGGACCGAATGCACGCAAGTTTTCTTGCTGCGCTCCGCTTTGAGAAACCGCGTTCGAGGAGGTCTCCTAAGAACAAACGAATGGTGATATGGTCGACGTCTGAAACGTCCACGGTCCTGGACGAAAAATGACGCTGCAGAAAATCCAGAAACTGACCAAGATCATCCTCGTATGCCTGAATGGTATGGGAAGAAGCATTGCGCTCCTGCCGGAGGTAATGAAGAAATTGCTGGACGTAGTGCTTCATCGAAAGATTATCGCATCAAGTCTCTTTCTCAACGGCTTCTTCCTTCTCAACTTCTGCTTTGCACGATGGGCAAACGAGGTACTCGCCTCGATTCTGCGTGTACTTAGACACCATGTAGGAATTCCCACAGGTTTCGCAAGGCTGGGAAGTCGGTTTATCCCACGAGGCAAAATCGCACGACGGGTACGCGGAGCATCCATAGAAGACCCGTTTTCGTTTGTTGGTTTTTCGTTCGATGACGTACCCTTGTTTGCACTTGGGACAGGAAACACCAATCGACAGAGGTTTGGTATTCTTGCACTCGGGATAATTTGAACATCCGAGGAATGCTCCGAACCGTCCTCCCTTTACCATCATGTCGCCTCCACACAGATCGCACTTCAGCCCAGCTACATGCTTTGTCTGCTCTACCTCTCCCGGAAGCGGTTTCGTATTCTTGCATGCAGGATATCCTGTACACGCCATGAACCTTCCGTTCCGTCCCCATTTTATGATGATCCGCTTACCGCATAATTCGCACACCTCATTGGTTTCTTCTTGCAGCGATCTCTTGATTGCAGCGCTCTTCTTATCGACTCCGTCTACGTCCCGGATAAACGGGTGGTAGAAATCCTCCATGACCTTGTGATACGGTTGCTTTCCTTCCGCTATGGTATCAAGCTCCTCTTCCATTCGAGCTGTGAATTTCACATTAAAGAGATGCGGAAAATGTTGAACAAGAATTCGGTTGACCGCAATCCCCAATTCAGTAGGATAAAGCTTCCTCTCTTTATGTTCCACATATTTTCGCGTTTGAATCGTATCGACAATCAGTGCATAGGTGCTGGGCCGACCGATGCCGAGTGCTTCGAGTTCCTTCACCAGGGAACTCTCCGTGTACCGTGGGGGAGGCTTGGTGAAGTGCTGATTGGGCATAACATTGGTCAGCGAAGCCCCCTCGCCAACCCGAAGATTCGTTGGAAGTTTCGACGCGGGATCCTCATCCTCCTGCTGCTTTTCGTTCTCGTCGGCAATTTCTTCATACACCTGGAGAAAGCCCCTGAATTTCGAAATAGTATCCGTCGCCCTGAAGAGATATTCCCCACCCTGGATATCTACCGTTGTTTGTTCGAACAGGGCTGGACTCATCTGGCATGCAACAAATCGATTCCAGATCAGCTCGTACAGCTCATACAGATCCTTCTCCAGATATTTCTTCACAAGCCGGGGAGTATATTTCATTGAAGTGGGGCGGATGGCTTCGTGCGCATCTTGTGACCCCTTTCCTTTCTTGAACAGGCGGGGCTCGTGAGGCAGGTACTCCTTCCCGTAATTGGTATAAATGAACTCTCGTACCTCGTTGACCGCATCGGGACTGAGCCGCGTCGAATCCGTCCGCATGTACGTGATCAACCCTATTCGTCCTTCATCTCCCAATTCGATGCCCTCATACAGCTTTTGCGCGAGCATCATGGTCCGCTTGGCATGCAACCGGAGCCTACGGGCTGCCTCTTGTTGCAGGGTACTTGTAATAAAGGGGGGCGGCGGATTGCGTTTCACCGGCTTGCGTTGCAGATCAGTCAGGGTAAACGTTTGCCGACGGATGTCGTTAACATACCCTTCTGCTGTGGTCGCGTTTTCGATGCGGGGATCTTCGCCTGCAACCTTGAAGAGCTTGGCAAGGAACGGATCAGCTCCGCTTGTCTGGAACTCAGCGATTATGGACCAGTATTCCCTTGGGATGAATGAGTTGATCGCCTCCTCCCGCTCGCAGACGAGTCTGACGGTAACCGATTGTACACGTCCCGCAGAGAGACCGTAGAACACGGTCTTCCAGACGAATGGTGAAATCTTGTAGCCAACAAATCGGTCCATCAAACGGCGGGCCTGTTGTGAATTCACGAGGTTCTCGTCAATCGTCGTGGGGCGTTTCATCGCCTCCGAGATTCCTCGCTCCGTAATCTCTGTAAAGAGCACCCGGTAAATGCTCGCGTTGACGTCTTCAACCTCCTTGGCAATGTGCCAGGCAATGGCTTCGCCTTCCCGGTCGGGATCAGTCGCGATGTAGACATGATCGGACTTCTGTGCCTGTGCCCGCAAGCGGTCGATCACTTCCTGTTTTCCGTTGATGGTTTCATATTCAGCAGTGAATCCCGCTTCGACATCAATGCCGAGTTTGTTCTTGGGAAGGTTCTTGATATGTCCGACAGAAGCTTCGACAATGAAGTCTTTGCCAAGGTACTTGTTGATGGTTTTTGCTTTTGCCGGAGATTCGACAATAATAAGAGACTTGCCGTCCGTTGTGGCGCCGTGGACAGCCTTTCTCTTAGCCCTCAATCCTCGGCGCGCTTTCTTCATGTTCTCTGGCTGCGTACTGGACATTTAATGAATCGTTTCCTTGTTATTCAGTTGGGAGCGGCGTGCATCCCCACCTTTTCCAAATAGCACGGAAGCGACAATTTCACGAAGCTCATCGACGGATAAGCTCTCATAACCGCTCATGACGGCCCGCTCGATCACGGTTTCCATATCGCGGTCGTCAAGCAGTCCGAGCTCGCGCAATTGAATCAGATATCCCTGGCTTTCAACGGTAAGGGCTGCTTTTTCGACCTCGTGCAGAACTCGTCTCGATCCGCCGGACGAGCCGGCGGGGATGGTGACAACACCATTCTCTCCCCTCATATTCTCGTAGAGCCAGCTCAATGCTTCGCTGATCTCAGACTGAGTGTAGCCCCTCTTCTTGAGATCCCCGAGATCAATATCATTGAGCGTGCTTCGCGCCCGGATTTCGGACATGAAATACACCAGCAATTCGACAATCTTTTCCTTCATTCCTCACCCTCTCCTGTTGAGAACCAAACCTTTAGGTAGCGATCTTCCGCTTTTCTCATGTTTCTCGACTGTGACAGCGTGCGATCATCATACCCGACCAGATGCAATGTTCCATGGATAATCAGTCTGGCGACCTCGTTGCCAAAACTTACCTTGTAGACCCGTGCTTGCGCCCGGGCCTTATCAAGATTCACGAAGAGTTCACCTTCCAGCTTTTTCCCAGTCTCAAGCGGAAAACAGAGAACGTCGGTCCCATAGTGGTGGCCCAGGTACTTTGCGTTCATTTTCCGCATCCTTCGAGATCCGACAAACACCACCGAAATCGCTCCATCGTGCTTTGCCTCGTTTCTCACGACTAACCGAACGTATGCCGCAGCCGTCTTTCTGGCGATCCTGTACCGACGGTGCGCGTTAACGACCGTTACCCGGAGACTCATCCGGTGTTTTGTGCTCTTCTCCTCATTCGCTTTGGAGCCTTCCCCTGTTTTTCGAGAATGGCGTCAGTCAGGGAGAGAGCCACTCCGGACATCATGACCTCCGGGCCGAGCTTCGTAAAGTCGCCGGAGAGAAGCGATCTATCGACGTTAGCATACAAGGAGCAGCCACCATCCTTCTCGATGATTAGTCCGGAAAGCTTTCCACTGTTCTCTCCGATAAACGTTACCTCGCCAAGCATTTTGCTGATCACATACCCCGAACAAAAATGTAGCTGCAGGTGAGCATCTCGGGTGTACACGGAGATGAGGTTCCCATGTCTCCTCCCAATCCTAATGTGGGGATAAATCTCAACGGCAAGTCTTCTCTCCGCTTTACCGACATCAAATCGGACATAGGTATCTCCCCCTTTCGGCTTACAACCGAAGATGCTTGCCAATTTGCGAATATCCGACGATCGAAAGACGAATGAATTAGTCATGAGTTACGATAATGATCATGGATCAGTCTGGCGAAAAAATAGACAACCCCGGTAGGATCGACCACATTACGGTATCCTTGGGCCGGGGTTTTTGACAATCCATGCAGCCGACACGGCAACCTGACGTGACTTTGTCCTTACGCTGTTGAGCGCTGCAAACGAGATTGATCACCACGGCGCAATATAGCCACAGGTCATATTATTGTCAAGCTCACACGTTGTTTCGTCGGTTTTACCAATCGATCACCATCCCTTCCGCCGCAGCAACACATTCGAACTTGTGTCCTCTCGTTTTGATCTCCCATCTGCATCGATCAAGAATTTCATCAATCTTGTCGTCATCGTGGGTATGGTCATGATGGAAGAGGACAAGTTTTCGCACACCGGCCTCCCGAGCCACCTTGAGCGAAAACAGATAATGCGAGTGTCCCCAACCGACGTGGTTCACGTATTCTTCTGGGGTATAGGTTGAATCATGGATCAGGACGTCGGCGTCACGAGCAAAGTCAAAGACCCGTTGGTTTGGATCACCCTTTCCCTTGCTATACTTGTCGATGACGATTCTCTCCACATTCTTGACGGATTTTGCAACCTCCCTGTCAAATGGCTCGTTGTCGCTGATGTAGACCAGGCTTTTCCCCTGTGCATCCAGTCGGTAACCAAACGCCACCGAGGGATGGTTCACATATTGCGCAGTAAGTGTTGCACCAAACACCTGAATCGATTCTTCTTTCATCGGCCGGAAATTCACTTTTGCCTTCACTTCGTTCAGCTGAACTGGGAAGTACACTTTGTTCATCATGTCGGAGATCATTTTTCGGAGGGTAAATGACTTCGACTGCGGCCCGATGATTGTGAACTCATTCCCTGAAATAAACGCGGGCTTGAAAAACGGAAACCCCTGAATGTGGTCCCAATGCGGATGCGTGACAGCAAGGTAGGCCTTCACCGATTCTCCAGTAGCAAGAAGCTCATCACCGAGACCTCTGATCCCTGTGCCCGAATCAAAGATGATGAGGTCATTGCTCTGGAGCCGGACTTCGACGCATGGGGTATTGCCTCCATAGCGAACAGTTTTTTCCCCGGGGGTAGGAAGCGAGCCTCTTGTTCCCCAAAACCGAGCCTTCATCCGGCACCCCTTGGAAACATAACGGGCGGAAAAACACATTCACGAAGAACAAACGAACCGCCCTCCCTCTGCATCTCCGCGACTCGGCGGTTTTCTTTTTCCAATAACCTTCTAGTGCCGGAAGTTCTTTGCATACTCAACATAATGGCGTGCCGACTCGGAGATGCGGTTTTTTTCTTCGTCTGTTAATTTGCGGACGACCTTAGCGGGAACACCAGCAGCAAGCGATCCCTCAGGAACGATGAAACGTTCCCGTACCACCGCCCCGGCGGCAACCAGTGCATTCGGACCGATGTGAGCATGATCGAGGATGACTGAGCCCATACCAATCAGCGACGAGTCATCGATCGTGCAGCCGTGTACGATGGCCCGGTGACCAACGGTCACATCGCTTCCGATCTTCACCTGACACTCCTGTGTGACATGCAGAATGCATCCATCCTGAATATTTGTTCGCTCGCCGATGGAGATTCTGTTGATATCTCCTCGAAGCACAGCGTTATACCAAATGCTCGCATCTTTCCCAATCAGAACATCACCGATGACGAACGCTCCATCGGCCACAAAGACTGTTGGATGGACGGAAGGGACAAGCCCCATACATGAGAGGACCGGCAAATCGGTTACTCCTTTACAGCCCGAGGAGGCTGCCAGCCAGGTCTCTTCCAGCTGACAAGCTCGAGCGTCACGCTTCCGATAATGACCTTCATCTTTGCAACGATCGGGATCCTCGCTTCATCATTACTGAACCAGCCCTCAAAATCTCCGGTGAGGCCGAACACACCAACGAAGCCGGCAGTTCCCTCGAAGCCGACAACATCGACAGGATAATCGATGAATTCGTTCTCCGCACTTCCATGCTGTCCGTTGAAGTTGATATACGTATTTGCCTTTTCCTCTTTGACCAGGGTGGGAATATCCATTTTCTTTGCTGAGAATAATTGCTGCCGGGCATAAAAGAACAGCGACAGACCGTCATGATACGTGCTTTCCAACGGGAGTGTATCTCTCCGCTGGACGAGCGTATCGCGGAATCCGCGTTCCATGACCACTCTCATATGATCATACTGGAAAAGGTAGCGCGAAAAGCCCCATTCTCCATTTTCCATAGTCCGCCCCACGAAGTGGCGTGAGAATCCACACGTATCCACAACACTCTCATACAACGCGTGAAGATCTACAAAGGGGACACCACTGTACGACCGGATCACCGCTTCAGTGGTATACGCAGTGTAGCCCTTCCCCTGAACCCTTTCATGTGTGACGATCTTCACCTGTCCGAGATCAATGAATCCATATCGCACATTGTACACGAGCTCCTCACCTTCGACAAGGACTCTGGTTGCCAGCGAGGGATCGTTACGCGACAGAGCCGGACGGAATCCTACCGTGACTGAAAGCGCTGACAGGAGCAAGAACAATCCACACAGCTGAAGCAACAACCGAGACTGGATGGTGTTCTTTCCTCCTTCCACAAGTAAGTGAGCGAGGTGGGCTTATTCGAGGCTCGAGAGGTTACGCGAGATTTTTTCCGCCTCGGGGACCAACTTTAGGGCTGCTTTGAATTGCGTATCGACAGTCAGCAACACTCGTGCGAACCCTTCATTCCCCCAGATCCTCCGCGCAAGGTAGGCCTTGACATACATTGTGATAAAAGGAAGATCCTTTTCGTAGAGATCCTTTTTGAACTCGACCGCCCTGGCCTTTGCCAGCGCGAGAAGTTGATCCAACATATCGGGTGTGACTTCAAAGCTCTCCGCAAACCGTTTCACGTCTTGTTCGTACATCTCTCGTATCCCCGATTCGTGACGCTCTGCATACTTGTCCGAAAACTCGAGAAACAGATTTCGGCTTCTCAGCTGCACCGTGTATTCCGTCAATCGGCTTTCTTTCACGATGTAATCGGGGGTGATTCCTCCTCCGCCATAAACGGTGCGTCCGAGGGACATCGTTTTGAACTTGGGCCGCGTAGAATCCTTTTCAGCCTCGTGTGAAACGTTCTCCCCTTCTGTTTCCTCGCGCTCGAAGGCTTCACGCGCGTACGTCACACGATCGGCTCCGAATGCCCGCTGGATAAGGCGACCGCTCGGTGTGTAATACCGGGCAGTGGTCAACCGAAAAGCAGACCCGTCCTTAAGATTAAACTCTCGTTGCACGAGGCCCTTGCCGAACGTGGTTTCTCCTACGATCAAGCCGCGATCCCAGTCCTGAACCGCGCCGGCGACGATTTCACTTGCCGAGGCAGAGCCATTATCCGCAAGGATAATCAGGGGGGCATCCAAACATCGCCCGCTTCCGGTGGAAATGTACTCATCATCAAATTCTGAGCGACGCCCTTTGGTGTACACGACTTTCCTCCCCTGAGGCAGAAACTCATCAGTCATTTTGAACGCCTGCTCAAGATACCCACCCGTGTTGTTTCTCAGATCCAGGACAAGGTGGGTCATCCCCTCGCTCTTCAGTTTCCCCAGCGCCTGAACAAACTCTTCATGAGTGGTTGCGGCGAATCGGGTAACCTGAATGTACCCCGTATGGTCGTCAACCATGAATGCCGCGCTGACGGTGTACAGCGGAATCTTATCGCGTGCGATCTCAAAATCAAGAAGTCCGGTGATTCCCGTCCTGAGAATCGAAACGCGAACCTTTGTTCCTTTCGGGCCACGCAGTTTCTTTTGCACACCGAGCTGGGTGATCCCCACGGCCGACGTATCATTGATCTTCATGATCTTATCCCCGGCCTGAATACCCAGCGCCTCGCTCGGTCCGCCTACAATCGGTGCCACAACCAACAACGTATCGTTCAGGACCTGGTACTCTATTCCGATCCCCTCAAAACTCCCCTGAAATTCCTCGTGAACTCTCTTTAGCTGAGAAGCAGGGATATATGATGAATGAGGGTCAAGTTGTTCCAGCATACCAACAACAGCTGCTTCCGTCAGCTTCTGGGTATCAACATCTTCAACGTAATACTTCTCTGTAATGCTCAGAACGTCCTTAAACTTTGTGATCTGCTCATAAATATTATCCGTTGAGAAGACATTGTTCAGCATTGCTCCGGTTCCCAGACTGAGCAGAACCAGAACCAGCACTGTGAAAAACGAAAATCGCTTTCTCATCTCCACTCTCTCTCCCTATTTATTCTCAATGTTGACAACCAAACAACCGACCATATCACCGTTATGTGAAATCATTGCGAGTATATTCAAAACATGGGTGAAAGTCAAATAATGCCTTCGAGGGGTATTGTCCTAATTTGGGGGACAGTACCCTTCGAGGACGGTACTATCCTAATTTGATTGTAGAAGGCCAGAGCCTTTCACGTGCTACCACCCCTCGATCCCCTCCTTGGCATTGATGAGACTCTGTAAGGAGGGGATGTATTGAGCTGTTCTTGTTTTCTCAGTTGCGCCTTCCCCTCATCGTTGAGGAGGGGACAAGGGGGTGGCGGAAATTGGGACACTACCGTTTGAGGCGACGCATTCATCAACGAACGGGTTTCCACTGACTCAAGAGTGACCGTCCCAGAAAAAAGACGGAGAGGAAATTGAGAAACCAGGAAAGAGTCACCCGTGTATAGCCATATTTCCGATACCTGCGCGGTGATTCATAGACCATCAAGTCCCTCAAGAATCTGATCTTCCCTACTTTTGCGAGCCTGCGAAACATATCGTAATCTTCTCCCGCTGCAATTCTTCCGCTGTATCCGCCGACCCTATCAAATGCTCCGCTTCTGATGATATGACACTCGCCACGTCCCATTGCCATGCCCAGGCGATTCATTGTGTAGAACACCCAGTTGTAGAAGCCGTGGAACAGTGCATCAGCCCGATTCCTCTCACCGGGGTAGACCTCCACATTGCACGTCAACGC
>Ga0247727_10015020_pt1 | contig 12772 bp, 8 predicted proteins | sample WisWelCaveWW1625_FD_202498 | JGI IMG/M metagenome (GOLD analysis project Ga0247727, IMG submission 202498) | Biofilm microbial communities from Wishing Well Cave, Virginia, United States - WW16-25 | ecosystem: Environmental > Aquatic > Deep subsurface > Groundwater > Cave microbial mat | place...
TTCATGCTTGGGATACTTGATCTTCTGGACCATCGCATCCCATTCGCGCAGGTTCGGCGGACCAGTCTCGAGTTGGAGCAGGCGCACGATCAGCTCGTCCAGCCCTTCCTTCCGGAACACGATCGGTACTTCATAAATCGTATCGACGTCCTTGGCCGTGATCACCGCGTCTTTCTCGACGTTGCAGAACATCGCGATCTTGCCCTTGAGTTCCGGCGGCAGATACCGATCGGTCCGGCAGAGGAGGATATGCGGCTGAATTCCGATTTCCCGAAGCTTATTGACAGAGTGCTGCGTCGGTTTGGTCTTCAGCTCACCGGCTGTGCCGATGTACGGCACCAGCGTCAGGTGGACATAGAGCACATTCTCGCGGCCCACGTCGTACGGCATCTGGCGAATCGCTTCGAGAAAGGGCAAGCTCTCGATGTCGCCCACCGTGCCGCCGATCTCCACGATCGTCACGTCTATCCCCTGGGAAATGCGCACGATGCACTGTTTAATCTCGTCGGTGACGTGGGGCACCACCTGCACCGTCCCGCCGAGGTAGTCGCCGCGACGCTCTTTCGTGATGACCGAATGGTAGATCCTGCCGGTCGTGTAGTTGTTTTCTTTGGTCAGGGTGAGGGACGTGTACCGTTCATAGTGGCCGAGGTCCAGGTCTGTTTCCGCGCCATCGTCCGTCACGTAGACTTCCCCGTGTTGATAGGGATTCATCGTGCCGGGATCGACGTTGATGTAGGGATCGAGCTTGAGGAACGTGATCTTCAACCCTCGACTCTCGAGCAGGTTGCCGATCGAGGCCGAGGCGAGCCCTTTCCCCAAGGAAGAGACGACTCCACCTGTGACAAAAATGAACTTGCTCATCGTGGCCCCCATCTTGTCGGATCGTATAACTCTGACACGCATGCCACCCTTACCTGGAAGGGGCTGCCTTCAACGCTCCCAACTCCTGCTTGATGACGTCACACTGTTCGAGCTTCTCCACCACCAACTCGACATCTTTCGGCGTATCCACCCGCAAGGAAGCATGGGTGGTTTCCCAGACTTTGATCGGAATGCCATGCTCTAACGCACGCAACTGCTCGAGCTTTTCCGCATCCTCCAGACGTCCGGTGGGAAGGGACGCCAGCTTCAATAAGGTGTCGCGCCGGTACATGTACAGACCGAGGTGGACGTAATGCAACCCTCCGACAGCGCGGCGGCCAGGGTCGTCCCGCACCAATGGAATCGGTGCGCGTGAGAAATACAGTGCGTCGCCGAGATGATCCGTGACCACCTTCACGACCGAGGGATTGTGGACATCCTCCGTCGAATCGATCGTGCGCTTCAGCGTGCCCATTTCTACGCCGCTCTTGATGAACGGCTCGATGAGATCCGCCAACAAATCAGGCTGGAACGGAATCTCATCTCCTTGCAGATTTACAAAGTAGTCCCGATCGAACATGCGAGCCACTCCGGCGACTCGATCGGTGCCTGTCCGATAGTCTCCGGCTACTATCACGGCACGCCCGCCAAATCCTTCCACGGCTTGTTTGATCCGCTCGTCGTCGGTGGCGACCAGGACCTCCGTCACCGCTCGACAGGCCGCAGCTTGTTCATACACATACTGGATCATGGGCTTCCGACCGAGCATGGCAAGAGGCTTTCCTGGAAAGCGCGACGACCCGTACCGGGCCGGAATTACCACCATGACGGATGGTGTGGCCTTAGTCATTGCCGAGAGCCTCCGAGAGTTGCTGTGCCGATAGGGTCGCGGTGCCGACCATGCCGACGACGATACCAGCGGCATGGTTGGCCAGCGTCGCCGCGTCTCTCGCCGAGGCACCGGTCGACAGCGCGAGGGCCAGCGTCCCAATCACCGTATCGCCCGCACCGGTGACATCGTATACTTGGCGGGCCTGTGTGGGAATGTGCCAGGAGACGCCCTCTCCCTCGTACAAACTCATCCCTTTTTCGCCGCGTGTAATGAGTACCGCTTGGCATCCCAAACGCTGTCGTATGATCGCGCCGGCCTCGTTGCTGGCCTGATCGTCATCGCCGTGCACCCCGGCGGCTTGTATCGCTTCAAGATGGTTCGGCGTGATGACCGTCGCCCCCTTGTAATAGCTGAAGTGTTCGACTTTCGGATCGACGACCAGGGGTATTCCGCGAAGTGCTGCGAGCCGCGTGAGTTCCGACATCAGCGTGGCACTCACCACCCCCTTGGCATAGTCCGACACCACGAGACAGGACAGCTCCCGTAACCGCGATTCTACGTAACGGAGAATCCGCCGTTGCATCGCCGGCTTGAGTTCTGCGCGGCGCTCCACGTCGTACCGCACAATCTGCTGATTATGTGCGATGACGCGGGACTTTCTGGTGGTCGGGCGGTCCTGGTCGATCACGACTCCTCCACGCCCAGAACGTGTCGATCCCAACTCTTTGAGGAGCATCCGGCCGCTTTCATCCGAACCGATGACGCCGCAGAGGTCCGCTTTCCCTCCCAGGGCCAGGATGTTATTGAAGACGTTCGCGGCGCCACCGAGCTTCAGGGACTCGGAATCAACATGGACCACCGGCACCGGGGCTTCCGGCGAGATGCGGCTCACACGGCCCCAAATATAATGGTCGAGAATGAGGTCGCCGATGACGAGCACGGAGGCTTGCGGGAACCGCGAGATGTACTGCCGAAGCACTTTAGGGGACGCCGCACCTCCGTGGCCCTGAGCCTCGCCTGCCGCCGCCTGGCGCGTGGCTTTACCTATTGGATGGCTTTGCCGAATCGATCCCATCTGACCCACTCCGTCAATTGGCCTTGCCCGCTCCACGACCAGTAAATACGGAACGCCTTCCCGCGGATTTTTTCCTCGCGCACGAACCCCCAAAACCGGCTGTCCAGACTTTGGTCGCGATTGTCGCCCATCACGAAATAGGCGCCGTCAGGCACTGTCACAGGCCCGAAATTGTCGCGCGGATTGATCGTGCCGTCGATAATCCCCGGATCGATCCGTTGGGTGAATGGTTTATCATCGAGCACGATCCCGTTCACCAGCACGGCTTTTTTGCGAAGCTGGACGGTATCGCCTGGAGTCCCCACAATCCGTTTGATGAAATCCTTTTCCTCGTCTTCGGGAAACCGGAACACGATGATGTCTCCCCGCTGGGGCTTGCCGAATTCGATGAGTGTCTGCGAGGCGTAGCAATTGACAGGAGGAAAGGTCGCTTGAAACTTGCACTGACTGGGCCATTGAATGCCATAGGATAGCTTGCTGACCAGGATATGATCCCCGATCAACAACGTGGGAATCATCGAGCCGGAGGGAATCTTGAAGGCCTGGACGACAAACACCCGGATCGCAAAGGCCAGGAGCATCGCCACGACAATGGCTTCTGCATACTCGCGAACGAGCGACTTCCTGCCCGGCCGTGACCGCGCCGACGGTTCGCCGAACACCACCGGCGCTCCTGCGGCATCCGTCCGCCCCTGTTGGGTCGCGGGCCTGAGGTCGTCCGATGGGGGGCGCTTCGCCTCCCCGCTCATTCCTCACCGACTTTCAAGATGGCGAGGAAGGCCTCTTGGGGCACTTCCACGCTCCCCACTGATTTCATGCGCTTCTTTCCTTCCTTCTGTTTCTCGAGGAGCTTTCGTTTCCGCGTAATATCCCCACCGTAGCATTTCGCAATGACGTTCTTCCTCATGGCTCCGATCGTCTCGCGCGCGATGATCTTGCTCCCGATCGCCGCCTGAATGGCAATCTCGTACATCTGCCGGGGAATGAGTTCCTTCATTTTCTCGGCGAGCTGACGCCCCCGCTGAATGGAACGATCTTTATGGGTGATAAATGACAAGGCATCGACCGCCTCGCCGTTCAATAAAATATCGAGCCTCACGAGATCGGACTCGCGATAGCCGAGCAGCTCATAATCGAGCGAGGCATAGCCCTGCGTACGCGACTTGAGCTTATCGTAAAAATCGAGAATGACTTCGTTGAGCGGCAATTCATAATTGATCATCACCCGCGTCGGATCGAGAAAATGCATGCCCCGCTGAATACCGCGGCGCTCCTGACAGAGCTTGAGGATGGCCCCCATGTACCGTTCGGGAGTAATGACCGACGCCAGAATAAACGGCTCCTCAAATGAGTCGATACTGCTGGGAGGCGGGAGCTGTGACGGGTTATTGACCTCCAGCACCTCTCCCTTGGTCGTCAGCAGGCGATAGACGACGGTCGGCGCGGTGGTGAGGAGCGTCAGGTCATATTCACGCTCGAGCCGCTCCTGGATGATTTCCATGTGCAGCAGGCCTAAGAAGCCGCATCGAAACCCGAACCCCAACGCGAGTGACGTCTCCGGTTCGTAGACGAACGAGGAGTCGTTCAACCGCAGTTTGACCAGCGCATCGCGCAAATCTTCGTACCGGGCCGTGTCGGTGGGATAGAGCCCACAGAACACCAGCGGCTTCACTTCTTTATACCCAGGTAATGGCGCGCGCGTCGGCGACACTGCGTCCGTGAGCGTATCGCCGATTTTGACGTCCGCGACTTCTCTCATGTTCGCGCAGAGGTACCCGACCTCGCCGGTCAACAGCTCGGTCTTTTTGGTCCGTTTCGGGGTGAATTGGCCGACTTCCATCACTTCGAACGTCCGGTCGTTCGACATGACTTTGATCTTCATCCCAGGCCGCAGGGCTCCATCCACGACTCTCGTCAGCACGATCACCCCCTGATAATTATCAAACCAGGAATCGAAGATGAGCGCCTTGAGCGGTGCCTGAGGATCGCCAGTCGGTGAAGGAATCCGCGCAATGACTGCCTCCAGCACCTCCGGCACACCGCGCCCCTCTTTCGCGCTGATCGGCAGGGCATCGGTCGCATCCAACATCAGCACGTCGGCAATCGATTGCTTGGTGCCTTCCAGATCGGCGCTCGCGAGATCGATCTTATTGATGACCGGAATGATCGTAAGGTTATTGGCCATCGCCAGATTCACATTGGCAATCGTCTGAGCCTGCACCCCCTGCGTGGCATCCACGAGCAAGAGCGCGCCTTCGCAGGCCGCCAAACTGCGCGAGACTTCATAGGTAAAGTCGACGTGACCCGGCGTATCGATCAAATGCAAGGCATAGGTCTTCCCATCCTTGGCCTGATACCGAACCGCAACCGCGTGGGCCTTGATCGTAATCCCCCGTTCACGCTCCAGGTCCATCGCGTCGAGAATCTGGTCTTTCGATTCTCTGGCCGTGACAGCGCCCGTGGCTTCCAGGAACCGGTCAGCGAGGGTTGATTTGCCGTGATCGATATGGGCAATAATCGAGAAATTGCGTATAAGTCTTTGCAAATCCTAACTCATTTCCCAATAAATCGACTCATTATAGTTATTGCCCCCGAGGTTGTCAAAACAATCGCCCCCTCGTATAATCCGCTCTGCTCCTCATTCCTGCGAACACTTTCAAAGGTCATTTGTCATAGGTCAATCGGTTAAAACACTCCTTCCGGCCCTGACGGTTGACGAGTGACCAATGACGCCCTGCCCAACTGCTATGGCTCGACAACCTTCTACTAAACAATTGAGCAGCTGGGATCGAAAGTACCTCTGGCATCCCTTCACACAAATGCAGGAATGGGAACAGGAGGAGCCGCTCATTATCGAGCAGGGGAAAGGGTCCTACCTGATCGACACGGAGGGAAAGAGGTATCTGGATGGAACTTCCTCCATCTGGGTCAATCTCCATGGTCATCGGCACCCAGCGCTCGACCGTGCGATCAAGCAACAGCTGGATAAGGTCGCGCATTCATCGCTGTTCGGACTCTCCAATCCACCGGCGATTCAACTCGCGCGGGCATTGATCAGGATCGTACCCAAAGACCTGACTCGTGTGTTCTATTCCGACGATGGATCAACGGCGGTGGAAATCGCGCTCAAAATGGCGGTCCAGTACTGGCAGCTACAACGGCCCGAGGCCGGTTCCAAAAATACCTTCCTGCATCTGAAGCTGGCCTACCACGGCGATACCATCGGCGCCGTCAGCGTGGGCAACATCGAACTATTCCATTCGCGATTCAAGTCGCTGCTGTTCCCCACCGTCGATGCCGACCCGCCCTATTGTTATCGTTGCCCGCTCAGTCTGACCTACCCTTCGTGCCAGATGGCCTGCCTCGATCCGATTGAACAAATCCTCAAAGCGCGTCACCGGGAACTGGCCGGCTTCATCATCGAGCCTCTCGTTCAAGCCGCAGCAGGAATGCTGACCTCTCCTCCGGGCTATCTGAAGCGAATTCGTGAGCTGTGCACCAAGTACAATGTCCTCTTGATTGCCGATGAAGTCGCCACCGGATTCGGCCGTACCGGCAAGATGTTCGCCTGCCAGCATGAGGGGGTCACGCCGGACTTGATGGCAATCAGCAAAGGCTTGACCGGCGGATACATGCCCCTCGCAGCAACACTCACTACCGACAAAATCTACCAGGCCTTTCTCGGCAAGTACGAAGTCTTCAAAACATTCTTCCACGGACACAGCTATACCGGTAATCCACTCGGCTGCGCCGTCGCGCTGGCCAACCTCGAGGTGTTCCAAAAAGAGAAGACGCTCGAGCTGCTGCAACCCAAGATCAAGACGATGGCGCGACTCCTACAGCCACTCCGGCAACTGCCCCATGTGGGTGACATTCGGCAGCGGGGATTCATGGCGGCCATCGAATTGGTGGAGGACAAGAAGACGCAGAAACCCTATCCCCTCGAAGCTCGAATCGGCCATCGAATCACACAGGAGGCAAGACGTCACGGTTTACTCTTAAGACCGCTGGGACACATCATGGTGCTGTTGCCGCCCCTCTCGACCGATGCCTCAACACTCGCGCGCATGGTAGCGATTCTGCATCGTGCCATTGAGACAGTCACGGGAGCACCCTCGCTCACATCAGCCTGACGGCTTCTCTTGTGCCAAGCTGAAGCAACGATGCGGCGCTGGCCTCTTTGAGAAAGATCTCCAGCTGGCCGTTACTATTGATCAAGGCACGAGGCACTCGCTCATCCCCTTCATGATAGCTCCCGACGAGTCCGTCGATCGTGTGGTCGGCAATGCTGATCAGCGGGTTGGGTCGCTTCGTGACGTTTCGAATTTCCTCCACGTGGTGGGGTGTGAGGTTGGAAATCAGATTGCCGAATCGATCAACGTGGACGATCTCCCCCACCAAGGCCATGGCTTCCCATTTCGGCTTCGAGATCGTGAAGGTCTTGCAGTCGTCGATGAGTTGCCCAAAGGCCGCAAGCGGCTCCCCCTTCGTCAGCCACGCCGCAGCCGGGGCGAAGAGATCGCGGCCGTCGAAGGTGTGGCCTGGTGATGTCAGCCGATAGTCCGCATTCTCGATCTCACGCACTTCCATCTCGCTGTCTTCGGCAAGGATCAGCGTCAAGAGACCGTTGTCGGGAGCCAGAAAGAAATAGTGCTCGTTCTTCGCGATGAGGGGGCGCCGCGCGCTGCCGACGCCGGGATCGACGACGGCCACATGAACCGTGCCCTCCGGGAAATATCGATAGCAGGATTTCAGGAGATAGGAGGCGTCTTCGACTGAATGGGGCGGCACGTGATGGGAGAGATCGACGATGGTGGCATGGGGATTGATGGTGAGGATCACCCCCTTCATACTCGCCACAAAAGAGTCCCGATCGCCGAAATCGGTCAACAGCGTGATGAGCCCAGGAGGGTGCGGCACGTTAGCCCACATTATTCATGACGGTTCGTCGCGAAATCACGCAGTCGCCTAGCGAGACAGGCGCGCGGAGCTGCGAGGGAGAGAAGCATACTTGAAATAGTATGTTGACCGACCGAGCGGCGAGCCCGCCTGCCTGGGCGCGTGCCAACCGCGTCCAGGTGCGTCGCCACCGCGCTTGCGAGGTCGAGCGCCTATTCCATGATCCTGGCGCGAAGAAAGAGTTCAACATTGGACCCTGACTTCCTCTCGCGATTGCAGCAAAAGTGTTCATGAATAATGCGGGCTAGAGCTCCTCGAAGCGAATCTCCACCACCTCGTATTCGACCATTTTTGTCGGTGTCCTGACCTCGACGAAATCGCCGACTCGCTTTCCGATTAACGCTTTGCCGACCGGAGACTGAATCGAGATGCGGTTCACTTTCATGTCGGCTTCATCCTGTCCCACCAGTGTGTACTGCCGCTTCGACTGCGACTCCTGTTCAATCACGAGCACCGTGGCGCCGAACACGATCGTGTCGGAGGCTCGTCCGGCCGTTTCGATGATACGGGCGTCGGCCAGCTTCGCCTGCAGTTCCACGATGCGCGATTCGATGAATCCCTGGCGTTCTTTGGCGGCATCGAACTCTGCGTTCTCGCTCAAATCGCCATGGCCACGCGCTTCAGCAATGGCTTCGATACTTTTGGCACGCTCGACTTTGCGCAGACGATCGAGCTCTGCTTTGAGGGCCTCGTGCCCCTTCCTCGTGATCGGTGTCGGCATTCTTCCTCCAAGCTACAATGCTGAACTGTGAACGCGGAACGATGAACAATAGAGGAGAATCATGGCCTCTTGTTCAGCGATCAGCGATCATCGCTCTGCGCTTCCTGTGCCGTGATATTCCTGCAGCGACCGAATGGTAAGCTCTTTCTTGAGGATCGCTTCAATGCCCATGACCGCCGCTCGTGCCCCCCGGATGGTCGTATAGTAGGCCAGCCCTTTGTTCAGGGCCTCCCGGCGGATCGACAATGAATCGGCATGTGACGCCGCGGTGCTCACGGTGTTCACGACCAAGGCCACCTGCCCGTTCTTGATATGGTCCACGACATGGGGCCGACCTTCCATGACCTTGTTCACAGTTTCCGCATTGACCCCATGGCTCCGCAAATATGCCGCCGTTCCACTCGTAGCTTGCACAGTAAATCCCAGCTTACGGAGCTGTTGCACAACTTCCAGAGACGCCGGACGATCACTCTCCTTCACGCTGATGAATGCCGTGCCTCCCTTCGGCAGCGGCGCACCAGCTCCTGCTTGGGATTTCGCGAAGGCCCATCCAAAATCCTGGTCGATACCCATCACCTCCCCGGTGGACATCATCTCTGGACCTAAAAGGACATCCACCCCCGGGAACTTATTAAAGGGAAAGACAGATTCTTTCACAGACAAATGAGCGGGGTTAGGGGCTTCGATCAACCCCAGCTCAGGAAGGCTCTTGCCCATCATGGTCTTCATAGCCAGCTTGGCAAACGGCACACCGATGGCTTTACTCACGAACGGCACGGTGCGCGAGCCTCGAGGATTGACCTCCAGTACATAGATCGTCTCTTCCTTTACCGCAAATTGTGCATTCATCAGACCGATCACGCCGAGCTCCAGAGCCAACGCCTTCATTTGTCGACGAATCTCTTCGACCACACTCTGACCAAGCGAATAGGGCGGCAACGAACAAGCCGAGTCCCCCGAATGCACTCCGGCTTCTTCGATATGTTCCATGATCCCGGCCACCACAACATTCGTCCCATCTGAAATGGCGTCGGCATCGACTTCAATCGCATCCGAAAGATACTTGTCGATCAGTACGGGATGTTTCGGCGAGGCTTTGACCGCCGATCCCATATATTCAAGCAAGCCGGATTCGTCGTAGACGATCTGCATAGATCGCCCACCCAACACGTATGAAGGCCGCACCATGACCGGATAGCTGATCTGCGAGGCGATCCGAAGAGCCTCTTCTACGGATCGAGCCATACCACTCTCTGCTTGGCGGAGCCCGAGCTTAGTCAAGAGGTCGCGGAATCGTTCTCGATCTTCCGCGCGATCGATCGCCTCAGGACTCGTGCCCAAAATTCTCACCCCGGCCTTGGACAAAGGCAGCGCGAGCTTGAGAGGCGTCTGCCCGCCGAACTGCAACACGACTCCCAACGGCTGTTCGCGCTCCACGATGTTGAGGACGTCTTCCTCGGTCAATGGCTCGAAATAGAGTCGATCCGAGGTGTCGTAGTCTGTGCTCACCGTTTCGGGGTTACAATTCACCATGATCGATTCAAGACCTTCTTCGCGAAGCGCCATGGCCGCATGGACACAACAGTAGTCGAATTCGATCCCCTGCCCGATACGATTCGGCCCCCCACCGAGAATGATCACTTTTTTCCGGTCTGTCGGGCGAGCCTCACATTCGCTTCCGTACGTCGAATAGAGATACGGGGTATGGGCTTCGAACTCTGCGGCACAGGTGTCGACGCGTTTATAGGTCACCCCTTTTCTGCCCTGGCCGGCCTTGGTGCGCTGTTTCCGGACCGAGGCTGAGGTCACGCCGATGAGCTGTGCGATACGATCGTCTGAAAAACCAAGTTCCTTAGCCTCCCACAGAAGCGACTCCTCAAGCGTCGCTGGTTTCTTTCCCGCCTGACCGACCAGCAGGGCTTCAAACTGCATCAACTCTCGGATCTGTTCAAAAAACCAGGGATCGATCTTCGTGAGGGCAAACAGGTCGTCATTGGACAGGCCGAGACGCATGCCATCCGCCACGTGCCACAGTCGCTCCGCCATCGGGGTCCGCAGATGTTGGCGTACCCGCTCCAGCGCTGGTTGCCGATCGAACCCTTCAGGCATGCCACGATCCAACCCCTCCCGCGAGGAGAGCCCGTTCATGTTCAACTCCAGCGAACGAATCGCCTTCTGCAAGGACTCTTTAAAGGTCCGCCCAATCGCCATCACTTCGCCCACCGATTTCATCTGTGTCGTGAGGGTGGGATCGGCCCCCCGGAACTTCTGGAAGGCAAAGCGAGGGACCTTCACCACCACATAGTCTATCGTGGGTTCGAATGAAGCTTTTGTCACACCGGTGATGTCATTGGTGATTTCATCCAAGGTGTAGCCCACGGCAAGCTTCGCGGCAATCTTGGCGATGGGAAACCCCGTCGCCTTCGAGGCGAGCGCGGAACTCCTCGACACGCGTGGATTCATTTCGATGACCACCATGTCACCGTTCTTAGGGTCCAGACCGAATTGGATGTTCGATCCGCCGGTATCGACGCCGATCTCACGGATGATCCGAACCGCGGCATCCCGCATGCGCTGGTATTCTTTGTCCGAAAGCGTCATGGCCGGCGCGACGGTGATGCTGTCACCCGTGTGTACCCCCATCGGGTCAAGATTTTCGATCGGACAGACAATGACGACATTGTCTTTGAGATCCCGCATCACCTCCAGTTCGTATTCTTTCCACCCGATCACGGATTCTTCGATCAGAAGTTGGCCGATGGGACTCATGGCGAAACCCCACTCGACAATCTTCTCGAACTCTTCCCGGTTGTACGCAATATTTCCACCGGTCCCGCCCATGGTGAACGACGGTCGAATGATCGCCGGAAATCCGATCCGTTCGAGAATCTTGATGGATTCTTCACGGTTATGCGCCGTGCCGCTGGCCGGCACTCGCAACCCAATTCGCTGCATCGCATGCTTGAAGGCTTCGCGATCCTCGGCCTTATGAATCGCCTCGGCAGACGCCCCGATCAATTTGACCCCGTATTTTTCGAGCGTCCCCCGCTTGACCAATTCCATCGTCGTATTCAACGCGGTCTGTCCCCCCATGGTCGGGAGCAGGGCGTCTGGACGTTCGCGCTCGATCACTTTCTCGACAACCTCGACCGTGATCGGCTCCACATAGGTCCGATCGGCCAACTCTGGATCGGTCATGATCGTCGCAGGATTGCTGTTGATGAGAATCACCCGGTAGCCTTCTTCTTTGAGCGCTTTGCAGGCCTGCGTGCCGGAATAGTCGAACTCGCAAGCCTGGCCGATCACGATCGGGCCAGACCCGATCAGTAAAATGGACTTGATATCTGCTCGTCTTGGCACGGAAACCTCGTTTCAGTGTCAACTGGTTTGTGGCATCGGCCCGATCGCCGGCCGGTATGGCACGGGTGCCGGTGGAGCCGCCCCTCCCCCCGGGCCATGATAGTACTTGAGCATCTCGGGCAGCCAGGCTTCGATCTGATTGATACGTGTCAAATCGGACGGATGGGTGGAAAGAAATTCAGGTACCGCCTGCTGCGACCGGAAACAGAGCTTGCCAATCATTTGCCTTGGACAGCCGCTCATGCGCTCCCAAAACGGCACGGCTTCACGCGGGTCGTACCCGGCCTGCGCCATCAATCGAAGTCCGATGTAGTCGGCTTCTGATTCTTGCTTCCGATTGAAGGGCAACGACACATTGACCCCATATGCCCCCAACAAGCCCTGGATCGCACCGGCATTGGCATTTCCGGATGCCGCCGCACCCAATGCGCCCAATTGCGCAATTTGGTCCAGGATACTCCGGCTCATCCGCTCCACCCCGTGACGCTGCAACGCATGCGCGACTTCATGACCCATCACCGTCGCCAATCCAGCATCGTCTTTCGTATGTTTGAGAATCCCGGTGAAGATGGCGACCTTCCCGCCTGGGAGCGCAAAGGCATTAACCATCTTGTCGTCTTGAATGACCGCGAACTCCCACTGATACTCCGGCTTGTTGGCGGCTTCAGCGATTTTTTGTCCCACGCGGTGCACCAACTCATTCACTTCCGCGTTGTCGCTGAGCGGAGCAGCCCGTAAGACCTCGCGGTATGCGCTCAATCCGTATTGCAGTTCCTTCTCTTCGGAGAAAAAGATCACCTGATCGCGGGCTGTTCCCGGCGCGCGATAACAACCCGTCAGGCTGCCGAACAGACTCAGGGCCGCCCCAACCCCAAGGGCCGTACAGAGGCTCATCGCCCCCTGGGCGCCCAGAGCCAGCATCGCCCGGCGTCCGACCGGCGTCGCGAAGAATTTGTCGATT
>Ga0247727_10015021_pt1 | contig 12772 bp, 12 predicted proteins | sample WisWelCaveWW1625_FD_202498 | JGI IMG/M metagenome (GOLD analysis project Ga0247727, IMG submission 202498) | Biofilm microbial communities from Wishing Well Cave, Virginia, United States - WW16-25 | ecosystem: Environmental > Aquatic > Deep subsurface > Groundwater > Cave microbial mat | place...
ATGAGAATCGGCTCACCTCGTGACGGAAACGGCACGGTGCGTGACACACAAGAGCGCTATTTGGCGATAGCCTGGAAGGTGGGTGGAGGGTGGCCTACTCCCCACCCAGGGTGGGGCAGTACGGGCGCCCGCGGCTACCCCGTCGGGCCTCACGTCGCGTCCCGGGTGACCTCGAGGTAGACGTCCTCGAGGGTGCGGCGGCGCACCTCGATGCCCTCGAGCTCGACGCCGTCGGCGAGCGCCTGCGCGGTGAGCTCGTGGAGGGCGCGCGTCGGCTCGTCCGTGTCGATCACGACCTCCTCGCCGTCGCGGAGAAAACGAATCTCGACCGTGCCGGCGCCCGCGAGGAGCTCACGCGGCGAGCCGATGGCGACGATACGCCCTTCGCGCAGGAACGCGATCCGGTCGGCGAGCTCCTGCGCCTCATCCATGTAGTGCGTCGTCAGGAGCACCGTCTTCCCGAGCGCCCGCAGGCCGCGGATCGTCTCCCACGCGCGCCGGCGCGCCGCCGGGTCGAACCCGGTCGTCGGCTCGTCGAGAAAGAGCAGCTCCGGGTCGCCGACGAGCGCGAGGCCGAGGTCGAGGCGGCGGAGCTGCCCACCCGAGAGCGAGCGCACGCGGGCGTCCCGCTTCTCCGCGAGCTCGACCAGGACGACCACCTCGTCCACGTCCCGCGGCGCGGGAAAGTAGCCGGCGAAGAGCTGGAGCGTCTCGCGCACGGTCAGGTTCGGGTAGACCGCCGAGGACTGGAGGACGATTCCGATACGAGCGCGGAAGCGTGGCCCGACCCGCCCGGGATCCTCGCCGAGCACGCGTACGTGCCCGCCGTCCCGGCGGCGGTACGCCTCGAGAATCTCGACCGTCGTCGTCTTGCCGGCGCCGTTCGGCCCGAGGAGAGCGAACACCTCGCCGGTCTCGACGTCGAAGTCGATGCTGTGGAGCACCTCCCGCGAGTCGTACGACTTGCGGAGGCCGCGGACCTCGATCGCGCTCACGACGGCGAGCCGATTGTGATCGCAACGGCCGCCGCCAGCGGGAAAGAGGGTTCGGGGTGGCCCGTGAGCGCCGCCGCGATCTGTGAGCAGTCGGGCTGATGCCCGACGGCGACGACCGTCCCGCCGCGGCCGGCGATCGCCTCTGACAGAGTCGCGGCCGTCGCGCCGGGCGCGAGCCGCTCGTCCACGTCGGGGACGACGCCGAGCTCGCGACCCAGGAGCTCACCCGTCTCGCGGGCCCGCCGGAGCGGGCTCGTCAGGATCGCGTCCGGGGAGACTCCCTGGTCGCGGAGCCGCGCTCCGAGCGCCCGCGCCTGCTCCCGGCCGGAGGCCGTGAGCGGGCGGTGGTCGTCGGGGCCCTCGCTCGCTGCCTCCGCGTGGCGCACCAAGTAGAGTCGCATCCAGGGGCGCAGGATAGCTGCGAGGAGCCGGCGCCTCCTCCTTCTCGCGCGATGGAAAGACCGCTCAACGGCTACCTGCTCGTCCTTGCCTCGGCCGTTCTCCTCGGCACGCTCGGCATGTTCAGCCGGCTCTTCTACGACGGGGGCGGCGAGCCGTTCACGCTCCTCGTCTTGCGCTTCGCCGGAGCCGGGCCCGCGCTGCTCGCACTCGCCGCCCTCCGCGGCGACCGGTTCCCGCCCGCGCGCGTCGTCTGGGCGGGGATCGGGCTCGGCGCCTTCCAGCTCGGCGTTGCGTACGCGCTCTTTGAGGGCTTCGCGCGCGCCCCCGTGGGGCTCGTCGTGCTCGTCTTCTTCGTCTATCCGCTCCTCGTCACGCTTGGGGCTGCTCTTCTCTTCGGGGAGGAGTTCGGCGCCAGGCGGCTCTTCGTCCTCGCCGTCGGGACGGCTGGGGTCGCGCTGACCGTCGGCGTGCCCGAGAAGGCGAGCGGCGTCGGGATCGCGCTCGGTCTCGCGGCCGGGCTCTGCGTCGCGTGCGTCATCCTCGCCGCGAGGCATCTGATGGTCTCGCGCTCGCTGCCCCCGGTGCTCCTCTCCGGGCTCATGTTCACGAGCCCGCTGCTCGTGCTCGTGCCGGTCGCCGCTGCGCGCGGGATCGACCTCGGGCTCTCCGGCGCCGCCTGGGCCGCCGCCGCGGGCGCGATCGTCGTGAGCGCCGTCGTACCGATCGCCCTCTTCTACACCGGCGTCAAGCGCGTCGGCGCCGGAACGGCCTCCCTCCTCGGCATCGGTGAGCCGTTCGCGGGCGTGCTCCTCGGCTACGCCGTGCTGGGCGAGTCCCTCTCGGCGCTCCAGCTTCTCGGCGGCGCGCTCATCGTCGGCGCCGTGGCGCTCCTCCTCCTTCCAGGCGATGCGAGCCGTCCACACCCGATGAAACGCCTCGTCCTGCTCGGACTCGCCGTGCTCGCCGGCTGCGGTGGCCCGGACTCGCTCTCGCCCGGCGCGCCTCCCGCGACGACCCTTCCAGGAAGCGGCCTGCGCGCTCTCGAGGTGGCGCACGGGCTCGACCGCCCGGTCTACGTGGCGACCGCGCCGGGCGAGCCCGACCGTCTCTACGTCGTCGGGCAGGCGGGGATGGTCGTCGTCGTCGAGGGCGGCAGCGTCCTTCCCGAGCCGTTCCTCGACATCTCGAGCCTCGTGCTGACCGCCCCGAAGGGAGAGTTCGCCTCCGAGCGCGGGCTTCTGTCCATCGCCTTCGCCTCCGACTATCCGGCGAGCGGGCTTTTCTACGTCGACTACACCGACCGAAGCGGCGACGTGAACGTCGTCGAGTACCGGGCTCGAGACAGCCGCGCAGATCCGGCCTCGGCCCGGCCGCTCCTCTTCGTCGAGAAGGAGAGCGAGCGCCACCATGGTGGCCAGCTCCAGCTCGGGCGTGACGGGCGCCTCCACGTGGCCGTCGGCGACGACGCGGCGTCGCAGCTGCACCCGCAGAGCCTCGAGCCGGGCGATCTCCTAGGGAAGATCCTTGCCGTTGAGCCGGACGGGAGCTGGGAGGTCGTCGCCTACGGCCTCCGCAACCCGTGGCGCTTCTCCTTCGACCGGGAGACCGGCGACCTCTGGGTGGGAGACGTCGGCGAGAACCACTGGGAGGAGGTGAGCCGCGTTCCCGCGGGCGCCGGGCCGGCGAATCTCGGCTGGGACGGCTACGAGGGCTACGAGCAGGTGATCTGGGACGAGGGCGGCTACAACGAGCCGCGCGGCCCAGGCGAGCTCGTCTGGCCGATGGCCGTGTACTCGCACGCCGACGGATGCGCGGTCGTCGGCGGCTACGTGTACCGCGGACGTGACGTGCCGGCGCTGCGCGGCCGCTACCTCTACGGCGACTACTGCACCGGGAAGGTCTGGAGCCTCGACCCGGAGCGGCCCGGCGAGATCCGCTTCGAGCTCCGCCTGCCGCGCACGATCGCGTCCTTCGGCGAGGACGAGGCGGGCGAGCTCTACGTCGTCTCCCGCACCGGCACCGTCTATCGTCTCGGCGACTGATGCCGGCCTTCCGCTACGTCGTCTGCGACGTCTTCACCGACACGCCGCTCGAGGGCAACCAGCTCGCCGTCTTCACGGACGCACGCGAGATTCCGGAGGAGCGCCTCCAGGCGCTCGCCCGCGAGGTCAACTTCTCCGAGACGGTATTCGTCCTCCCGCCGCAGGAGGAGGGGCATGCGCGCATCCGCATCTTCACGCCGGTCAGCGAGATTCCGTTCGCGGGGCACCCGGTGCTTGGGACGGCGTTCGTGCTCGCGGCGCCCATGCAGCTACCGGAGATCCGGCTCGAGACCGGCGCGGGCGTCGTCCCGGTGGTGCTCGAGCGCGAGGGAGACCGCCTCGGCTTCGGTCGCATGAGCCAGCCCGTGCCCACGGTGTCGCCGTTCCCGCAGGCGGAGAAGCTCCTCGCCGCTGTCGGGGTCGAGCGGTCGCTCCTTCCCGTCGAGCTCTACGACAACGGCGCGCCGCACGTCTACGTCGCGCTCGAGAGCGAGGACGCGGTAGCGCGGCTCGAGCCCGATTTCGGCGCGCTCGTCCGGCTCGCGCGCGACGGCGAGGTGCCGATCCTCGGGACGAACTGCTTCGCCGGCTCGGGCGGGCGCTGGAAGACGCGCATGTTCGCGCCGGCGGACGGAGTTCCGGAGGACCCGGCGACGGGCTCGGCCGCCGGGCCCCTCGCCTGTCACCTGGCGCGGCACGGGCTGATCGCGTTCGGCGAGGAGATCGAGATCTCCCAGGGCGCAGAGCTCAACCGGCCGAGCACGCTCTATGCGCGCGTCGAAGGATCGGCCGAGCGGATCGCACGCGTCGAGGTCGGCGGCTCCGCTGTGATCGTCGCCCGGGGCGAGTTCCGCCTCTAGACCCCCGGGGTGCCCCACGCGACATCGTGGATCTCGGGCAGCTCGACGGCGACCGCGCGCCAGAAGCGGCCGCCGTCGCCAGAGACGTAGAGGCGGTTGCGAGCGGCGTACAGGACGTGATCCGGGTTCTCGCCGAGCGCGACGGCGCCCCCGGCGGGGAGGCCGTGACCGCGTTCCGTCCAGGTGACTCCGCTGTCGTGGGAAGCGAGGAGCGGCGGCCGGCGATCCACGACCACCACGATCGTCGAGCCGGCTGCGTCCACGTCGAGCACGCGGCCCCCGGCCCAGGAGGGCGCGAGGTCGAGCGGGTGGTCGCGCTCGAGCACGCCGCCCGGCTGGCGTCCGGCGAGCTGGTCGTCGTCGGCCGTCCGTCCCACCTCGACGAGGTAGAGCGCGTCCTCGCACCCTGCGATAGCGATCAGCGGCCGCGCCATCCTGAGAGGAGCCCTCGGGTGACGACGTTGGCGCTCCCGGCCGCCTCGAACGGGTCCTGGCCGGTGCTGCGCGCGATCAGGTAGGCGGCGGCGAACGCGTCGCCGGCACCGGTTGGGTCGGGAAGATCGAGCGGCCGAGTCCTGACGTGCTCCTCTCGTCCCTCCGCGTAGACGCGGGCGCCCCTGCACCCGAGCGTGACCACGATCTCGGGGACGGCCAGGCTCTCGACGTCGAGGACGCCCGTCTCGTCCTCGGAGAGCTTCAGGATCGCGACGTGTCGGAGTACCGCCGGGTCGAACTCGCCGTCGACCTCGAGCGGCCCCACCCGCGGGCGCCGTACGAGACCCTGGCCGTCGAGCGACACCGTGCGGCCGCGTGCAAGCTCCTCGAGCGTCTCGGGCGGGAAGTCGGCTCGGCTGAGGGCGCCGGCATGCACCCACCGGACTCCGCGGAGCGCCTCGCCCGCCCATCCACGCATCTCCTCGAGCGTCCACGGCTCACCGGCAGCCTCTAGGGCCATCAGGCGCCCGGCCGCCCGGTTGACGATGCGGTAGCCGACCGTGGACGAAGCCGGCCGCCATTCGACTCGGACGCCGAGGCCGTGCAGCGGAGTGGCAAGGCGGTGGTCCTCGGCCGCGTACTTCGTCACTACGACGGCCGGCTGGCCGAGCACGGCCAGTGCGCGGCCGCAGTAGTACGCTGCTCCGCCGACGCGGGGTGCGCCGCCGTCGACGACGTCGCGCGCGAGGGATCCGACGACGCCGATCACGGCGTCGAGCCTACAGCGGCGGGCCCAACTAAGAGCTAGCGGAGCCGCAGCGGCTCGTACGGCGCGTCGAGAACCGAGTCGAGGTTCGCGAGCACCTTGTCGAAGGCTTCGATGTAGCGCTCCATCAGCGAGGGCTCCTGGACGAAGAGCGGCCTGCCCTCCGAGCCGAGGATGAGGCTCTCGTCGAGGAGGCGTGAGGCCTCGGGGTACTCGGCCGGATCCCACTCGCGCAGGGGCTTGTCCCCGCGCCGCCTGTGCCACGGGGCCAGCTCGCCTCGGAAGGCGGGGTAGGCGGGTAACGGGTGGACCTGCCAGACGACCGCCTCGACTCCCTCGGCCTGCAGAGCCCGGAGGACGCGATCGCGAAGCTCCGTCGACGGTCCGTCGAACCCGAGCTCGATGGGCTCGAGCCGGACTCGGTACTTGTGGTAGACGTGCGTCCGGTCCTCCGGTGCGTGGGGCGGCGTGACTCCGCGGAGCTTCGAGAGTCCCGCGGTGAGGATCCCCGCGTTTCGCCGCGCGGTCGCGTTGTAGCCGTCCAGCCGGCGGAGCTGCGAGCGTGCGAAGGCCGACGAGAGCTCCTGGCTTCGGTAGTTCCAGCCGACGGCGTACGACCAGTAGGAGCGAAACTCGCCCGGCTCGAGCGGGGGGCACGTCCTCGCCGAAGACCGAGAGCCGGCGGGCGGCGACGAACGCCTCCTCGTCGTCCGTGACGAAGAGCCCACCCTCGCCGCCGGACAGGTTCTTGGTCGCGTTGAGGCTGAACCCGGCGCAGAGGGCGAGCGTCCCGGTCTTCTTGCCCTTGTAGAGAGCGCCGTGCGACTGGGCCGCGTCCTCGATCACGGCGAGGCCGTGACGCTCGGCGATCGCCTGGATCTCGTCCATGTCGGCTGGGAGGCCGTGCAGGTGCACCGGCAGGATCGCGCGCGTCCGCTCGGTGATGCGCTCCTCGATTCGCGCCGGGTCGAGGTTGTACGTGCGCGGATCGACGTCGCAGAAGACGGGAACGCAGCCCTGGTGCGCCATCGCCATCGCGCTCGCGACGAACGTGAACGCCGGGACGATCACCTCGTCGCCCGGCCGGAGGCCCGCGGCGGCGGCCGCGCAGTGCAGGGCCGCCGTCCCCGTGTTGAGCGCGAGGCAGAAGCGCACGCCGAGGTAGCCCGCCCACTCCTCCTGGAGCGCCGTGATCTCGGGCGCGTTCGGACCGCATAGGACGCCGCGGTCGAGGACGGCGAGGATCGCCTCGCGGTCCTCCTGCCGGATGTCGGGCCAGCGCGAGTGCGCTTCGTACGGCACTGCCGACCGCCCGCCGGAAATTGCGAGCGCGCCGATCATGGCCGCCTCGTTGAGCTGCGAACGACGAGCACCGGCTCGAGCCGCACCTGCTTGAGGGGCAAGCTGTCGCCGCCCTCGATCCGCCTCATGAGGAGTTCCATTCCGAGCCGCGCGAGCTCGTCACGGGGCTGGACGACGGTTGTGAGCGAGACGCGAGCGAGGCCGGCGATGGCGATGTCGTCGAAGCCGACGACCGAGACGTCGGCGGGAACCTGGACGCCTCCCTCCTCGAGAGTCTCGATCAAGTCGACGGCGACGAGATCGTTCGAGACGAAGAACGCGGTCGGCGGGTCGTGGCCGCCGAGGACGCGCTCGACATCCGCCTGCAGGTCGCGGTCGCTACGGAGATAGGGCGGCTCCTCGGAGCGCAGGACGAGCTCCTCGCCCATCTCGAGCCCTCCATGATCGAGCGCCCGCCGGTAGCCCTCGAAGCGGAAGCCGTCCGTCTTCGCTTCGACCAGGCCGCTCGAGAGATAGGCGATGCGCCGGTGCCCGAGCTCGATGAGATGGTCGACGGCGAGCTCGGCCCCCACAGTGTCGTCGATCGAGACGCAGTCCGTGTGCTCGACCCAGCAGCTCACCACGGTCAGAGGGACGCCTTGCTCGCGGAGCTCGCCGACGATCGCACCCTCGCCCGAGAACTGGAGCATGACGATGCCGGCGACGCGATGCTCCAGCAGCGACTCGATGCGCGCCGCCTCGCTCGGCGTGTGGCCGTCCGTGTTGCAGATCATCGCACTGAAGCCCATGTCCGAGGCCCGCTGCTCGACGAGCTTCGCGAGCTCCGAGTAGACCGGGTTCGAGAGGTCGCCGACGACGATGCCGATCGTGCTCGTGCGCTGCTGGACGAGGTTGCGGGCGAGCGCGTTGGGCCGGTAGCCGAGGTCGGCGACCACCTCGAGCACCCGGCGTCGCGTCTCGGCCGAGACGCTGCCGGCGCCCCTGATCACGTTCGAAACGGTGGACTTCGACAACCCGCTCGCCTCGGCCACGTCGAGGATCGTCGGCGCGCCGCGCCTCTTCACCCCGGCGCCTCGGGCAGTCACTTCACCGCTCCGAAGGTGAGGCCGCGCACGAGGTGCCGCTGGACGAGGAGCGCGAAGAGGACGATGGGAAGCGCCGCGATGACGCCGGCCGCGCTCATCGCGCCCCAGTCCACGTCGATCCGGCCGATGAGCGTTGCCGCGCCCCTCGGGACTGTCATCGCCGCCGGCGTGGACGTCAGCACGAGGGCGAAGAGGAACTCATTGAACGTCACGATGACCGCGAAAACCGCCGTCGCCGCGAGCCCAGGCGCGGCGAGCGGGAGCACGATCCGGCGGAAAGCGGTCAGGCGCGAGTCGCCGTCCACCATCGCCGCCTCCTCGAGATCGACCGGGATCTCCCGGAAGAAGCTCTCCATCATCCAGACGACGAAGGAGATGTTGAAGGCCGTGTAGACGATGATCAGCCCGAGCCAGGTGTTGAGAAGGCCGAGCTGCAAGACGAGGAGATAGACCGGGACGACGATGACGACTGCGGGGACGATGCGCGCCGTCAGGAGCGCGAGCCCGATCCGTCGCTCCATCCGCCGCCAGAGCCGGAAGCGCGCGATGGCGTAGGCGGCGAGGGAGCCGAGCACGAGCGAGATGGCGACGCTCGCGGCGGTGACGACGATCGAGTTGCGAAGGTAGGAGCCGAAGCTCCGCTGCGCGAACAGCCGGTCGTAGTTGTCCACCGTGAAGGTGTGCGGGTAGAGCGTCCCCTGCTGCGTGATCTCGGGGTTCGGCTTGAAGGAGACCTGCACCATCCAGTAGAGCGGCACGAGCGCGACGAGGAGGACGAGCACGAACGCGGCGAGCGTCAGCGCACGCCTCATGCTGTAGCACTCCTGCGGATCAACCGCACCGCGAGAAAGGCGAAGGCGAGCGTGACGAGTGCGACCATGAGGAGCATCGCCGCTGCGAAGCCGACCTGCTGGAACTTGAAGGCCGTGTTGTAGCCGTAGATCGAGATGAGTTGCGTAGCCGTTCCCGGGCCTCCTCGGGTGAGAACGAAGATCTGGTCGAAGGTCGCGACCGCGTCGATCGTCCGCAGGACGATCGCGACCGCGAGCACGGGGCGGAGCATCGGCAGCGTGTGGTCGAGAAACGTTCGCCACGCGCCGGCTCCGTCCACGCGGGCGGCCTCGAACGGCTCGACCGGGAGCGACTGGACGCCCGCGAGGAGGATGAGGAACATGAGCGGCGTCCACTCCCAGACGTCGAGGGCAACAAGGCCGAGGAACGCGGTTCCCTCCTTCGAGAGGATCTGCACCTCGTTGCCTCCCAGATGCTGGCTGACGGCTGTGAAGAGGCCGACGTCGGACGCATAGATGAGCCGGAAGACGATTCCGACGACGACCGGCGTCACGACCATCGGGACGATCAGCACGGTGCGTATGAAGCGGATGAACGGAAGCTGACGCGCGCAGAGGAGCGCCAGCCCGAGCCCGAGCACCGTCTCGATGGAGACGGCGAGGGCGACGAACTTGAGCGTGACCACCATCGACTGCTGGAAGCGCTCGTCCGTGAGGACGTCCCGGTAGTTGTCGAGGCCGACGTTCTGGAGCGCCCGGCCGAAGCGGTAGAAGTGGAGGCTCGCGCGAACGCCGTCGTAGAGCGGGTAGAGGAAGACAAGGAGGACGATGAGGACAGCCGGCGCGAGCAGGAGGAAGGGCAGGGCTCGGTCGAGCCCTGCCCCCTGAACCCGGGCGCGCTTCCGGATCGCTGCCGCGCCGGCGGTCACCTACCCGTAGTAGCCCTGCTGGGTTAGGTACTCGGTTGCCTGCTGCGCCGCCACGTCGAGCGCGTCGTCCGTCGACCCGCGCTGGAGCGCCTTGTTCAGCTCGATGCCGAGGATCTCCTCGACCTTCGCCCAGTCCGGCGTCCGCGGTCTGGGCTCGGCACCCGCGTCGAGCTGCGCGAGCGCGATCGGGGTAAGCCGGTTCTTCTCGGCCGCCGCGGCGTCCTCGAAGGCCGACCGCTTGACCGGGAGCGACCCCGCGCGGGCGAGCTCGATCTGGATCCGGTCCTGCGCGAACCAGTTGATGAACTTGAACGCGTTCTCCTTGTTCGGCGCGGAGGTGGACACCGCCGAGATGAAGATGCCGATCTGGGCGACCGCTTTCTCCTGCGCCGGCACGACGCCGAAGTCGAGCTGCCCGACGACCTGCGACAGCTCCGGGTTGTCCGACTTGATGGCGTTCCCCGAGTACTGGATGATCGCCGCCGCCTCGCCGCCGAGGATGGCCGCGCCCTCCTGGTCGGAGTCGAACTCGACCACGCCCGGGGGCGCGATCGACTTGAGCGCGCCGACGAAGAAGTCGGTGGCCGCCTTCGCCTTCTCGTCGTTGAACGTGACGTTCCACTGGTCGTCGAAGAACGTGCCGCCGAACGACAGGAAGATCGGGTACCAGGAGGTGACGATCGGGTTCCCGGCGACGCCGCGGAAGACGAAGCCGTACTTGACCGTGCCGGCGTCCACGCCGGCCTTCCCGCCGGCGACGAGATCGTCCCATGTGGCGGGCGCTCCACCGGTGAAGACATCGTTTCGGTAGGTCATCGTCTGCAGGTCGCCGACGAAGGGCGAGGCCACGAGCAGCGGCTCGGCGTCCTCGAAGCCCTTGACGCGCGGCCCCGACCTGGGCGGGAAGTAGCCCATGTCGATGAACTGGGGGATGAAGTTCTCGTCGGCCACGAGCCCGCCGGCCGCGAGATCCTCGAGGGTGCCGGCCGCGGCGAACTGCGGCACCCAGGGGTCGTCGAGGATGTAGACGTCGTACTGGCCCGCCTGGGTCGAGGCGTCGTTGAACGACTTCTCGAAGAACGTGCCGTAGTCGTCCTCGAGCCACTCGAGCGTGATCCCCGTCTCCTCCTCGAAGAGCGGGATGATCACGTCCTTGAACGGCGTCAGGCCGCCGTCGGCGAAGGCGCCGATGACGACTTTGCCGGTGCCTGTGAAGTCGCCGGCGGCCGGCGCGGCACCTTCCTCCTCGTCGTCATCGCCGCCGCAGGCGGCGATGAGGGGCGCCGCCACGAGCGCGCCGCCGACGCCGACGGCAGTGCGGACGAACTGGCGCCGGGTGAACCTCGAGCCAGGCCGATCGTCTTCTGGGTTCACTGCAGACTCCTTTCTCGTGCGTGGCTCGGCCCGTGAGCCACAGGTTCGAGGGGCCGGTTGGCGGGAGACCGGTCCGTCCTGTGGACGGCGGTGACTCCGTTGGGGGCGAAGAAGCAGGCTGTGGAGGGATCGACCTGGACCCCGACCGAGGCGCCGATCGGCTCGTCCCAGCCGCGCCGGGCGCGGACGGTGACGACCCTCTCGCCCACCCGCACGCCGACGAGCGTCTCGTTGCCCATCGGCTCGACGACGTAGACGTTGCCCGAGAGCGAGCCCTCGCTTCCGGGCGGGACGAGCGCCAGGTCCTCCGGGCGGACGCCCATGTCGGCGACGCTTTGCTCGGCGCAGGGGTCGAAGACCGTGTCCGGGAGGGGGAACGCTGTGTCCGCGACCACGAATGCGTGTATCGCGCGGTCGAGCGTGCCGGGGAGGACATTGAGCGGCGGGTTGCCGACGAAGGTGGCGACGAAGCGGTTGGCGGGGCGGTCGTAGATCTCCTGCGGCGGCGCGAGCTGCTGTAGGACGCCGTCGCGGAGGACGGCGACGAGGTCGGCCATCGTCGTCGCCTCGGCCTGGTCGTGCGTGACGTAGATGGTCGTGGCGCCGAGCCGCTTCTGCAGCCGCTTGATTTCGCCACGCATCGACGTTCGGAGCTTCGCGTCAAGGTTCGAGAGCGGCTCGTCCATGAGGAAGCACGCCGGGTCGCGGACGATGGCGCGCGCGAGCGCGACGCGCTGGCGCTGGCCGCCCGAGAGCTCGCGCGGCCTGCGGGCGAGGAGGTGGCCGATCTCGAGCATCTCCGCTGCCTCGCGCACCGCCCGCGCCCGCTCGGCCTTGCCCGCCTTCCTGATCCGGAGCGGGTAGCCGATGTTCTCCTCGACGTTCATGTGCGGGTAGAGCGCATAGCTCTGGAAGACCATGGCGACGTCGCGGTCTCGCGGCTGAAGGCGGGTCACGTCGCGCTCGCCGAGCACGACCGTACCCGCCGTCGGTGTCTCGAGTCCGGCGAGGATGCGGAGCGCCGTCGTCTTGCCGCAGCCCGACGGGCCGAGCATGACGAGGAAGGAGCCGTCCGGGACCTCGAGGTCGAAGTCGCGGAGCGCGACAACCTCGTCGAAGCGCTTCTCGACGCCCTTGAACTCGACACGGCTCACGCGTGAACTCTCCCGATCGTCTGCGCGAGCACTCGGGCTGCCTCGACGACGCTGTCCTGCGCTGGGACGAGCGGGTCCTCGTACTCGATCGAGAGGACGCCGTCGTAGCCGGACCGCGCGAGTGCGTCGACAAAGGCCTGCCACCAGGCGACGTCGTGGCCATGGCCGACCGTCGCGTAACGCCAGGAGCCGCGATCGACGAGCCCGTCGATGGCCACGCGTCCGCAGTGGAGGACGGTGTCCTTTCCGTGAGCGAAGCCGACCCGGCTCCCGAGGCTCTCGACGGCAGCCATGGGGTCGATCTCCTGCCAGAAGAAGTGGCTCGGGTCGAGGTTGACCGCGAGGTTCTCGCCGCATCCGGACACCCGTTCGAACGTCCTGACGTTGAAGACGGCCGCGCCCGGCTCGAGCTCGAGACAGAGCCGAAGCGCCGGGAGCTCGGCGCGAGCGAGGGCGGCGACCTCGCTCCAGTACGGCAGCACGCGCTCCTGCCAGTAGCGCTCGGTGGCCTCCTCGATCCCGGGGAACCAGCCGGCGCCCGCCAGCTCGGCGCGGCCACCCGACATGCAGACGACGCGGTCGACGCCGAGGTCCGCCGCCAGCCGGATCGTCTCGCGCAGCGCCCGGTCATGCTCGG
>Ga0247727_10015022_pt1 | contig 12771 bp, 11 predicted proteins | sample WisWelCaveWW1625_FD_202498 | JGI IMG/M metagenome (GOLD analysis project Ga0247727, IMG submission 202498) | Biofilm microbial communities from Wishing Well Cave, Virginia, United States - WW16-25 | ecosystem: Environmental > Aquatic > Deep subsurface > Groundwater > Cave microbial mat | place...
AGTGCATCCGACCCTGGGTGTTGTCATGGTCACCGGCGAAGAAGATGACGAAAAGGTCCATAAAGCGATGGAGATCGGAGCTTACGGATACGTGTTAAAACCTTTCGATTTTCTCTACTTGGAGCTGGTGGTGGCCTCAAAACTAGCGATAGCCGAGAACCCAGACGCGGCCTGATTTTTGTTTGGTCGACGGGGATTTGTTTGTTAGACTAATCCCTTTCCGTCCGGCTATGGTAAAATTTCCTTTTCCGGGCGGGTGGCGAAACTGGCAGACGCGTCAGCCTTAGGAGCTGATGGGGCAACCCTTGGGGGTTCAAATCCCTCTCCGCCCATAAAAATTAAGCGGGAGTAACTCAGTGGTAGAGTGCAACCTTGCCAAGGTTGAGGTCGCGAGTTCGAATCTCGTCTCCCGCTCCAGTTTTTTACCGGTTCACATAGGAGAAAAGCAGTGGTATGAAAATCGTGGAATTCCTGAACGAAAAAGCGGTGACCGCCAATCTCAAAGCCACGACCAAAGAGGCCGCGTTGCGCGAGCTTGTCGACATCCTGGCCAAGGCGGAGGGGATCAAGAACAAGGAAGACCTGGTCAAGGTGCTGCTGGGCCGTGAAAGCCTGGGATCGACGGGGATCGGCCAAGGGGTGGGCATCCCTCACGCGAAAACGAATTCTGTCAAGAAGCTGGTCGCGGCTTTGGGTATTTCGTCCCAGGGGGTCCATTTCGACGCGCTGGACGGAGAACCGGTCCATATATTTTTCCTCTTGGTGGCGCCTGAAGATTCCGCGGGGCCGCATTTAAAGGGTTTGGCGCGTATTTCCAGGCTTTTGAAGGATAAATTTTTCAGAGAATCTCTCAAGCAGCTCGGAGATGAGAAAACTATTCTCAAACTGATCCGGGAAGAAGACGCCAAGAAGCCCTGAGCCCCATTTCCGTTGTTTTACTGTAATACCCGCCATGCATTATGTACGGGTGTGCCTGCGATATTAAAAGGGTTTACTGATACGTTGGTCAGGTGCTAAAGGTCCGTTATGGGTTTATTCAAATGGCTTTACCCGGGAATGCGCGTCAAGCGCTGGATCCTGCTCTGCTGTTTCGGCGTTATCCTTTGTTCAGTGGGTTTTGTGCTCACGATCATAGAGACCCAGGCGACCAGCGGCAGTCTCATCGTGCTCCTGGGGGTCGGCATCGTGGCGGTGTCGATACGCAAGATCATCAAATCTGTGGTGACCGTGCTTTTACCGCAACGGGAGAACGAACTGGTCAACATCATGTACCAGAAGCGTTATCTCGAACGCGGGCCGAGGATCGTCGTGATCGGGGGAGGGTCGGGGCTTTCGGTCCTGCTCCACGGATTGAAAGAGTTCACCTCGAACATTACGGCCATCGTCACCGTGAGCGATGACGGCGGCTCTTCCGGCAGGCTGCGCAGCCAGTACAACATACCGCCGCCGGGCGACATCCGAAGCTGTCTTGTGGCGCTGGCCGATTCCGAAGCGCTGATGAGCGACCTCTTCCAGTTCCGGTTCAAAGAGGCCGGGGAACTCGAAGGCCATAGTTTCGGCAACCTTTTCATCCTGGCGATGTTGAGAGTGACGGGAGATTTCGAGAAAGCCATCCGCGAGGCGTCAAAGATCCTCGCCATCCGTGGACGGGTCGTCCCCTCGACGGTGAAGATGGTGACGCTCGTCGCGCAGCACAAGGACGGTTCCATGACGATGGGTGAGAGCAATATCACCAAGACCAAGAGTCCGATAGAAAGACTATATCTGAAGCCCGAGGGATGCGCCGCCGCCCAAGACGCGCTGGAGGCTATCCAAAACGCCGAGGCGATCGTCATGGGCCCCGGGAGTCTTTACACCAGTATTCTGCCGAATCTCTTGATCGAGGATATCTCGAACGCGCTGGCGCTGATGTCGGTGCCCAAGGTGTATGTGAGCAACGTGATGACACAGCCGCATGAGACCGACCATTTCACCACGTTCGACCATGTGAACACGCTCATCGAGCACACGCGTCCGGAAATATTGAGCCATGTGATCGTGAACACCGGCCTGATCCCCGCGAACATGCTCGCGAAATACGCCAAGGAAGAGGCGTACCCGGTGGCCGCGGAACCCTCGAGGGTCCGGAGCCTCGGTTATGAGGTCTTGGAGGATAACATCATTACCACTCATGACATGGTGCGCCATAATTCAAGGCGTGTTTCGAAGATGATCCTGGAGCTGGTGAACATCTCGAAAAAAAAGCCCCAAGAGATCAGGAAAAATAGTCATGCCCAACAAACCTAAGAGTTTTATCTTCTGTGTGCATGCGCATCAGCCGGTCGGCAATTTTGGCTCCGTGTTCGAGGAGGCCTATGAAAAATGTTACCGTCCTTTTTTTGAAGTGCTCCAGAGCCATCCGCGTTTTCCGATCGCGTTTCATGTGTCCGGTAGTCTTTTGGACTGGCTGGAAAGCGAAAGGCCCGAGTTCCTGAGGATGCTCGCGCGTCTTGCCGGGACGCATGAGATCGAATTCCTGGGCGGCGCTTACTATGAGCCTATTTATGGGCTCATCCCAAAACGCGATCTTATCGGACAGCTTGGACTGATGCGCGGGAAACTGGAGGGTCTGTTTGGAAAAACCCCCGAAGGCGCTTGGCTCACGGAGCGGGTCTGGGAACCGGATCTCGTGGAGCCGCTTTTGTCCTCGGGCGTACGTTACACGGTCCTGGATGACGCGCATTTTGAGAAGGCGAGCCTTTGCGCACCGGTGACGGGGTATTATTCGACCGGCAAAGAGCGCCATAAACTGGACCTCTTCGCCTCGATGAAAACGCTGCGCTATCTCATCCCTTTCCGCGATGTTTTTGACACGGCCGCGTACCTGCATTCACTGAAGGCGGGGCCTGAGCGCGTGATCGTTTTCGCCGATGATTGCGAGAAGTTCGGGTTGTGGCCGGGGACGCATGACACAGTGTACGGCCAGAAATGGCTCGACCGGTTCTTCACGGCGATGGAGAACGACGACCGCGTCCGTCTTTACACGTTCGAGCGCTATCGGAGGGAGTTCAAGCCGCTCCGCTCGGTGAAGATCCCGCACGCCAGTTATAGCGAGATGATGGAGTGGTCGGGCGGGCGCTTCGATAATTTCTTTGAGAAATACCCCGAGAGCCGCTACATGAAAGAACGGATGTGGCAGGTGAGCGAGCTTGTGGAAAGGAGCGATGTTTCGGAGGGACGTTCCCTGGATTTTGAAAGGTCTAAAACCGCGCTTTACAGGGCGCAATGCAATTGTTCCTACTGGCACGGGGTTTTCGGCGGGCTTTATTTGCACCACCTCCGGTCCTCGGTCTTTGAGAATTTGATCAAGGCGGACACCTGGCTTTCGGAAGGCGCGGGTTTCGAGCTTGTGCCGCTCGGGTCGGGAGAACGCTGGCGGCTTCGTCAAAAAGAACTGGTGTCATTTTTTAACGCGCGGTACGGAGCGGCGATGGAGGAATTGGATCATTTACCGTCAGCCGCGAACCTTCTTTGCACCCTGCAGCGCCGGCCGGAATCCTATCACCGCTTTGTAACGCCGAATGGGAACTTTGCGGGAAATGTAAGGGCACGGCGCGCCGTGCCCTTACATCAACCATTATCGATCCATCAGATCCTGGGGACCAAGGACAAAGGTCTGGAAAAAAAGCTTTGCTACGACGGATATCGTAAGTTGTCGTTTTTGGACCATTTTTTTGCTGAGGCGATCAACCGCGAAGATTTTCAACGGTCGTCCTATAAAGAGGCCGGGGATTTTATGGACGGAACCTACCGGGCCGAGCTCGAAGGCCCGGCCGGGGCCGAAGAGCTTCACTTTAAGAGGAAAGGTTTTGTGAGGCTGGGACGGAAAAAGCATCCCCTGCATGTGAAAAAAAACGTGGATGCGCCGGGGCCGGGTGTTGTCCGGGTCGCGTACGAGATCCGGAACGAGAGCCGGGGGCCTCTCTCTTTTTGTTTCGGGGTCGAGTTTAATTTTTCCATTGGGGAGCTTTCTCTCAGGGCCGGTGCAACAGAATCGGATGTGCTTTGCCGGACCTTTAAGGACGCTTGGCGCGGACTCCGGATCCGCCTGACCTCGGATTCGGAGGTTCTAATGCATGCTGTTCCCACGGAAACCGTATCGGAGTCGGAAGGCGGCCTGGAGGGTACCTATCAGCAATTGGCGGTCCTTCTTCAGAAAAAAATGACGCTCGCTCCCAAGACGTCAGGAAAACAAACGTTCACACTTGAGGTCCTGAAGCAGACATGATCTTAAAGCGCCGGATCAAAATAAAGAATCCCCAGGGCCTTCATGCCCGCCCCGCGTCCATGTTCGTGAAGATCGCGAACAAATACGAGTCGGAGGTCACGGTGCGTAAAGGCGCCGACGTCGTGAACGGAAAATCGATCATGGGCCTCATGACGCTCGCGGCCAACGAAGGCAGTGTGATCGAGATCGAGGTGAGTGGAAGCGACGCAGAGAGCGCGATGGCGGCGTTGGAGGAATTTTTAAGCACCGACCACGAGGAAGACAAAGCGAAGGACTCCGCCAAATGAAAACGCTCAAAGGTATCGCGGCCTCACCAGACATCGTGATCGGGAAAGCCTATGTCCTCGACAGCGAGGAGATGGTGATCCCGCAGCGTGTCATCAAAGAATCGATGATCCCCAAAGAGATCACGCGGTTCCAGGACGCGCTCACCGAAACGCGGGCCGAGATCCAAAAGATACGGGACAAGATATCGAAGGAGATCTCGAAAGAGCACGGAGACATCTTCAACGCGCATCTCATGGTGCTGGAGGACCGGGCGATCATCGAAGAGGTGATGGAGCGCGTCAAAAAGGAGAAACAGAACGCCGAGTACATCTTTTCCCAGGTCCTGAGGAAATATGTCCAGTCCTTTCTCAAGATCGATGACGAATACCTGCGCGAGCGCGTCAGCGACATCAATGACGTCGGCCGGCGCGTCATCCGGCATCTGGTGGGGGACAGGCGCGCCTCCTTGAGCGAGATCAAGGAGAAGGTGATCCTTGTGGCGTATGACTTGGCGCCTAGCGACACGGCCGTGATGCACCGGAAGAACGTCATCGGGTTCGCCACCGACATCGGCGGACGCACCTCCCACACCGCGATCATGGCGAAATCGCTGGAGATCCCGGCCGTGGTGGGTCTCGAGAACGCGACCCGGCAGATCCGTACCGGGGATACGATCGTCGTGGATGGGATCCAGGGAAACGTGGCGATCAACCCTACCGCCGGAGAGCTCCAAAAATTCCGCCAGGACCACGCGCGCCACATCGAGTTCAACCGGAGCCTGAAACGTTTCAGGGACCTGCCTTGTGTCACGACGGACGGCCACCGCGTGGAGCTGGCCGCCAACATCGAGTTTCCCGAGGAGACGCCTTCTGTTTTGTCCCATGGTGCGGACGGCATCGGGCTTTACAGATCGGAATTTTTGTACATGAACCGCGTGGACTTGCCTTCCGAGGAAGAACAGTATCAGGCCTACAAAAAGGTCGTGACCGCGATGGCGCCAAAATCCGTGATCATCCGTACTTTCGACCTGGGAGGCGACAAATTCTTGTCGCATCTTGAGATGCCGCATGAGATGAACCCGTTCTTGGGCTGGCGCGCGATCCGTTTTTGTTTGGCTTCACCAGAAATTTTCAAAACACAGCTTCGAGCAATCCTTCGCGCCAGCGCCCACGGGAAGCTCCGCATGATGTATCCGATGATCTCCGGGGTCGCGGAGGTCAAAGAAGCCAACAAATTGTTGGAAGAAGCCAAATCAGAGCTTCGGGCGAAAAAAACCGCGTTCGACGAAAAGATCGAAGTGGGGGCGATGATCGAGATCCCGTCGGCGGCGCTGACATGCGACATTCTGGCGGAGGAAGTGGACTTTTTCAGCGTGGGAACCAACGACTTGATCCAGTATGCGCTGGCGGTCGACCGCATCAACGAGCGCATCGCCTACCTGTACGAACCGGCGCATCCCGCCGTGCTGCGCCTCTTACAGACGATCATCGAGGCCGGCCATTCGAAGAAGATCTGGGTGGGGATATGCGGCGAGATGTCCGGGGACCCCATTTTTACCCCTGTGCTCCTGGGGCTTGGCATGGATGAGATCTCGACGTCGCCCGTCATGGTGCCGGAGATCAAGAAGATCGTGCGCTCGCTCAGCTACGAAGAGGCCCGCCAGATCGCCAAATATGTGATGACGCTGAGGGCCGGCACGGAAGTCGTGAATTTTTTGAAGCTCAAATACCAGCAAATTTTAAGAAGTTCTAAATAACGTTCCCGTGGTATCATGGGCGCTTTATTGAAGCTCAGTAGGAGGGTAAGTATGTCGACCAAGTCAGGAAGTCATTTGTTTACTTCCGAGAGCGTCACTGAAGGTCATCCGGACAAGGTGGCGGACCAAATATCCGATGCCATTTTGGACGCGATCCTCGGCAAGGATCCCAACGGCCGGGTCGCTTGTGAAACGCTCGTGACGACAGGTCTGGCGTTCGTCGCGGGCGAGATCACGACCTCTTGCTACGTGGATATCCCGAGGATCGTCCGTGAGACGATACGTCTCATCGGTTATGACAGCCCCTCTTACGGGTTCGACCATAAAACATGCTCGGTGATCACTTCCATCCAGGAGCAATCACCGGATATCGCGATGGGCGTGGATACCGGAGGAGCGGGTGATCAGGGGATGATGTTCGGCTATGCCACGGACGAAACGCCTGAGTACATGCCGCTGACGCTTTCCTTGGCGCATCAGCTGACACGGCGCCTCTCGGAGCTTCGCAAAACCAAAAAACTTCCTTACCTTCGTCCTGACGGCAAATCCCAGGTCACGGTGGAATACCGCGACGGAAAGCCGGTCCATGTCCACACCGTGGTCGTCAGCGCCCATCACGACAAGGCGGCAAAAATGAACCAGATCCAGCAGGACATCAAAAAACTTGTCATTGAGAAGGTGATCCCGGCGCGCTACCTCACCGGAAAAACGCGGATCCTGATCAATCCCACGGGCCGCTTTGAGGTCGGAGGTCCGCAGGCGGATACCGGGCTCACCGGCCGCAAGATCATCACGGACACCTACGGCGGTGTCGGCTCGCATGGTGGGGGCGCTTTCTCCGGAAAAGACCCGACGAAGGTGGACCGTTCCGCTTCCTATATGGCCCGGTATATCGCGAAAAATCTCGTGGCGGCCAAAGTCTGCTCGCGTTGCGAGATCCAGATCGCCTACGCGATCGGGATCGCCCAGCCGGTGTCGCTCATGGTGGACACGTTCGGGACGGGGAAACTTTCCGATGAGAGACTCACGAAAATAGTCTTGGAGAATTTCGATCTGACGCCCGCGGGCATCATCCGCGACCTCAAGTTGCGACGGCCCATCTATAAGCAGACCGCGGCTTACGGTCATTTCGGCCGGAGTGAGGAAGGCTTCAGTTGGGAAGAGATCGACAAGACGGCCCAGTTAAAAAGGAGCCTGAAATGAGCCCCGCGCTTTTGGAGAAAAAAGGTTCCGTCCGGTCCGATATCGCGGATGCCCGGCTGGCTCCCAAAGGCAAGCTTCGCATGGAGTGGGCTTCTCACCATATGCCTGTGCTGGAAAGGATCGGAAAGCGGTTTCTGAAGGAGAAACCGCTCAAAGGGATCAGGCTTTCCGCCTGTCTGCACGTGACAAGCGAGACGGCGAATCTCGCCCGTGTCCTTAAACTGGGCGGCGCGGAGGTGGTCCTCATCGCCTCGAATCCTCTCAGCACCCAGGATGACGTCGCCGCGACGCTGGTGAGGGATCACGGCATCTCTGTGCTTGCGATCAAGGGGGAGGACACCAAGACCTATTATTCGCATGTGTTCGCGGCGTTGGACCACGCGCCCCACATCACCATGGATGACGGCGCGGATCTGGTCTCGGCGATCCACAAAAATCCCGCGAAGTACCGCCGGAACGTTTTGGCAGGGACCGAGGAAACGACCACCGGTGTCATCCGCCTACGCAGTCTGGAGGCGCAGCGCAAGCTTTTGTTCCCGATCGTGGCCGTCAACGACGCGGATACCAAACATTTTTTCGACAACCGTTACGGGACCGGCCAGTCGACCCTGGACGGCATTATCCGCGCGACGAATTTCCTTATCGCGGGCTCCACGGTCGTCGTGGCCGGCTACGGGTGGTGCGGCCGGGGAGTGGCAGCTCGGGCCAATGGATTGGGGGCCCGTGTCATCGTGACCGAAGTGGATCCTTTGAAAGCTCTGGAGGCCGTGATGGATGGCCATCAGGTGATGCCTATGGAGGACGCCGTCAAGTCAGGGGATATTTTTATCACCGTCACTGGCAACAAGGGTGTCATCCGGAAAGAACATTTCCTGGGGATGAAGGACCGCGCGATCGTGGCGAACTCCGGGCACTTTGACGTGGAGATCGACATCAAAGGCCTCCGTCAGATCACGGAGAAAGAACGGACGGCCCGTGAGAACGTCCAAGAATTCCTCCTGCCGAACGGCCGGAGGGTCTTTCTCATCGCCGAAGGGCGCCTTGTCAACCTAGGCGCCGCTGAGGGACATCCCGCGATGGTGATGGACATGAGTTTCGCGAACCAGGCGTTATCCGCCGAGTGGGTCGCGAAAAATCACAAATCTCTCGAGAAGAAGGTGTATCGCGTCCCGCAAGACATCGATCGGGAGATCTCGCGCTTGAAGCTTGAGAGCATGGGAGTATCCGTGGACGTCCTGTCCAAGGAGCAGGAGAAGTATCTGTCCGGCTGGGAAGCCGGCACCTGATTCATTTTGAATTATTGATCAAATACAGCCCGATGATCGCGAAGAAGAGATTCGAGAACCACGCTGAGAAGATCGGCGGCAAATACCCGCCTTTTCCGAACGCCAAACATAGAGAATTGATCCCGTAATACAGCATCACGATCCCGACGCTCGTGCCTATCCCGCGCAGAGCTCCGCCGCGTTCGGTCCTCATGGCCAAAGGCGCGCCGATCAAGATCACGACAAAGCTTACGAATGGGAACGCGATCTTGTAGTGGAAATCCACCAGTAGTTTTTCCGCCAACTTTTTGCTTACTCTTTTCAGATGACGCATGTACTCGTCGAGCTGTTTCGTGCTCATCGTCTCGATCTGGGAGGATTCCCTCAAAAAATCCGAAGGCTGGGCTTCCAGGTTGACGACCAAGCTGTTGAAGAATTGCGGATCACCGGAAAGTTCTCCGCGCCGGTTCATTTGGAATCGGATCGCCTCGACCAGATGCCAACGGTTTTCCTTGTAGAAGGCCTTTTTTGCCGTGATCTTCGTTTGCACCAGATGGTGGGAATCGTCATCAAGCAGAACGACGTCATAGAGCGTGTCTGTCGATAGCTCGAACTCGCGCGCGTACACCATGCGGCTGCCCTTCGAGAAAAGTGTCACGTTCTTGATAGAGCGCTCGCTGAGATTCTTTTTTCCCTTCTCGATCAGGCCTTCCATGATCGACGTGGACATGATGGATGTTTTTGGGACCACCTTCTCGCTGACCAGGAAGATCCCAAAACTGATCACAGCCCCCATGAAAAGATACGGGGCGAGGATATGAAAGGCGCTGACGCCGCTGGCTTTCATCGCGGTGATCTCATTGTGCCGGTTGAGCGTTCCAAGCACGTACAAGATGGACACCAGCACGGCCACAGGCACCACTTGGATGAAGATGGAAGGGATCGAATAGAGATAGTAGGTGATGACGATCCTGAGATTGACGCCGCTTTTCAAGAACTCGTCAAGGTTGTTGAAAATATCAATGACGATGAAGAGCACAAAGAAGAGGCTAAGGCAATAGAGGAGCGCGTACATGAATCGGTTGAGAAGGTAACGGTCCAGGATTCGCATTAGGGAGTCAACTCTTGGCGAGTCTCCCGTACATCCACCACCCGATCAGTCCCACGAGCGCGTTCGCGAACTGCAGGCAGACCAGGGGAGGCGCCAGCCCTTTTTGGGCCAGCGCTTTTCCTCCGATCAAAAGCGCCCAATAAAACGTGATAATGATCAGGCTCAGAGCGAAGCTCATGGATTTGTCGCTTCGGCGGCTTGTGATCCCGAGCGGGATCCCGATCAGGAGAAAGATGACGCTGGAGAAGGCCATCGCGATCTTGTTGTGGATCTCGGCCGAGAGGGAGTAGGTGGCCTTGATGCCGTCCTCGCCTAAACGCGCGATCTCGCTCGACAGCTCATGGATCGTCATGTCCTTCGGTTTTTTTCCTGGCTTGTTCGATTCCCGGATGTCCGATAAGTTGAGTGGCAGGTCGTAGGTCTTGAAATTGAGCTTGTAAAGTTTGGTGGCGTCCTTAGGATCGGGTTCGTCGCTTGTGCCGTGGATCAGTTTAAGCTTGATGATCCCCCGTTCCGGGATGGAGATGAGCTCGCCTTTTTGCGCGATGATGGTGCGGACCGGCCGTCCTTCCTGCGGCTGGTAGATGCGGATGCCTTTCAGTTTGTTCTTGTCGATCTCATAGATGAAGATCACGAAATTCTTGAATTTTTTGATGAACGTGCCTTCTTCCAGCGCGGCGGCAGGATTTTCGAGCCCTATCCTGGCCAGAAGAAGCCGGTAGCTGTAATGAGCGGAAGAGGCCACGCGGTCGCCGATCAAGAGTGACACGAGACATAGGACGAACACGAGCACGAAAAGAGGCGCTGTGATCTTGGAAAGTGACACGCCGCTGGCGCGAAGCGCGGTGAGCTCGTTGTCCGCGGATAATCTGCGGAACGCGACAAGGGTCGCTATCATGACGGACATCGGGATTACGAAGATCATGATGAAGGGCAATGAGTAGAGGAGAAGTTGAAGCACCAGAAAAAAATCCACCGATTTGTTGAACACAAAATCCGCCATCTGGATGAGACCCCGGCCCAGAATAAAAAGACTGATGAGCCCAAAGATGCTCGCCAGGAACGGGCTGAGGAATTCGGAAAGGATGTGGTCGCGGACTATTTTCATTAGTGGCCCCTCGCGACGACCAGGACGTCGACCGAGATGGCCCCGGCATCCTTCATCACTTTCGCGCATTGGGAGGCCGTTTCGCCCGTGGTCAGGATATCATCCACGAGAAGAAGTTTTTTCCCGGAGACATCCGTTCCGGGGCCGGTCCGGAAGAGGTCTTTCACATTCTCTTTTCTCTGGGTCTTCCCAAGCTTCGACTGCGTTCGGCCTGCCCGCTTCGAGACTAGCGCTCCCGGCAAGAATGGCCTCCCGAATATCTTAGAAACGCCCCGGGCGAGGAGTTCGGCTTGATTGAAACCTCTTTCAAAACGCTGCACGTGATGCATTGGGACCGCGAGGACCCCGTCCCAGGCACTAGCCAAGTTATTCTCACGGGCGAATCTTTCAAGGACCCCCAAAAGCGGTTTTACCAAGAGCGTCCTTCTTCCGAATTTAAGGGCGCGTAAAAGTTCCTTCGCGCGGCCGTCGTAGTAGACGGCCGCGTGCACGCGGTCAAAATGAAAGCTGTCCGCGCGGCAGACCGCGCAATCTTTCATGAATTCTGATGAAAAACGGCCGCATTTGAGGCAATGCGGCGCGGGGATCAGCGAGATGGCTTTTTGACATGTCCCGCAGACACCTTCCGAGTTTCGGACAGGCAAAAGCTCCCCGCAGAGCTCACAAGACACCGGGAAAACGAACGAAAGCAGGCTTTCGGAAAGCGCCTTAAACATAGTGAGGTCGAATATAACATAAACGCTTCATTTTAGGTATAATACGCCCATGACCGCCCTTCGGCGCCTACCCAAAATGCTTTCGACCCTACGCAGGGAAGTAAAACAATGGAAACAGCCTATCGTCGGGACCTTCGCTCAGGGCGAGAACGCGCTTTTTAAGGTCTTGGTCTCTACGGTGCTCAGTCTTCGTACCAAGGACCAGACGACCCAGGAGGCCAGCCATCGGTTGTTTCGCCAGGCCCAGACACCGGAAGCGCTTTTGAAGCTGGACGAGAAGAGTATCCAGAAGCTCATCTTTCCCGTGGGTTTTTATCACACCAAGGCCAAAAGCCTGCGCCGCATCAGCGAGCTTCTCTTGGAGCGGCATCAAGGCAAGGTTCCGGACACTTTGGAAGAGCTTCTGGCTTTGCCCGGAGTGGGGCGAAAGACCGCGAATCTTGTGGTGACGGTGGGGTACGGTAAGCCCGGGATATGTGTGGATACCCACGTGCACCGCATCTCCAACCGCTGGGGACTAGTCAGGACCAGAACTCCGGAGGAGACGGAGATGGCCCTCCGGAAGATCCTTCCAAAGCGCTACTGGATAGAATTCAACGATCTCTTGGTGTGCTTCGGCCAAAACCTCTGCCAACCCGTCTCTCCGCACTGCAGCCGCTGCAAGATCCAGAAATACTGCCCGAGGATTGGCGTCAGCCGAAGCAGATGAGCCTGCGCCGGGGCCCGGCAAGGCATCGACGCCTTGCCAGGCCCCGGCGCGAGCCTAATTGACCTAACTCATTGTCTGATATAAACTAGCCGAAATAGGGGAAGGGTTTCATGGCTAAAAAAGCGCTGATCACAGGGATTACCGGACAAGACGGTTCTTACCTCGCCGAGTTGCTGCTTGAGAAGGGGTACCAAGTCTACGGCATGGTGCGCCGCTCAAGTTCAGTCAACACTCAGCGCATCGAGACGATCTGTCCGCTGACTTATACTTCTACCCACGACCGTCTTCAGCTCCTGTACGGAGATCTTGGGGACGCCAGTTCTGTGAACCATCTCGTCAAAACACTGCGTCCTGATGAGATCTACAATC
>Ga0247727_10015023_pt1 | contig 12769 bp, 13 predicted proteins | sample WisWelCaveWW1625_FD_202498 | JGI IMG/M metagenome (GOLD analysis project Ga0247727, IMG submission 202498) | Biofilm microbial communities from Wishing Well Cave, Virginia, United States - WW16-25 | ecosystem: Environmental > Aquatic > Deep subsurface > Groundwater > Cave microbial mat | place...
GACGCCCAGCAGTGGATCACGAGCTACGCCAGTATCATCCACAAGCCCGGGGCCCCGCTGTTCGACCTGACGAAGCGCGCCAGGACGGCCGCGGACCCCCGGATGCTGACGTCCTGGTACGCGGCGGACTGGTGTACCGATCCGGAGTTCAAGGACAGGTCGCCCGAGGAGCGCGCGAACCCGTCCATGGCCACGTGGGCGAACCAAGGCTACCTCGAGTCGCAGCGGCGGCGGCTGCCGGCGCACAAGTACCGGCGTCTCCACCTGAACCTGCCGGGGCTCCCCGAGGGCAGCGCGTTCCAGCCGGAGCCCGTGATGGACGCCGTGGCCCGCGGCGTCGTGTCACGTCCTCCCGAGGACGGAGTCACCTACAGCGCGTTCGTTGACATGTCAGGTGGGTCGTCGGACGACGCCGTCGTCTCCGTCGCGCACCGCGACGCGGACGGGCGCGCGGTGGTCGACCTTGTGATGAACCAGGGGCCGCCGCCGCCGTTCGACCCAAACAAGGCGGTGGATCGTTTCGTCGCCGCGCTGCGGCCCTATCGGATTCGGCGCGTGGTAGGGGACCGATACGCGGGCGAGACGTTCCGGTCGGCGTTCCGCGGCTGGCAGTGGGAGTACGTCGTCTCGCCGCTGTCGACGAGCCAGCTCTACGAGGCGCTTGAGCCGAGGCTCAACTCTCACCGCGTCGTCCTGCCCGACGTGGCCGAGCTCGAGCAGCAGCTGCTGGGTCTCGTGTGGCGCGGCGGGAAGATCGACCACCCCGCCGGCGAGCACGACGACCACGCGAACGCCGTCGCGGGCGTCGTCGAGGCCGCGCTCGGCGAGAAGCCGTACACGCGACGCAGCTCAATGCAGGACTACTACGGCGACGACGTCGTCGTCTGACTCCCTGAAAGGAGAACACCCTGATGACCGAAGAGATGAAGATCCAGACCCCGCACCCCGACGCCGAGGCGGCAGCGTCCTCGTGGGCGCTGATGCGCGACACCTACGCGGGCAGTGACGCCGTGAAGGCGGGCGGGACCCGCTACCTGCCGCGGCCGAACGGCATGGGCCTCGCGGCGTACGGCGCGTACCTCATGCGGGGTGACTTCTTCCCCGCCGTCTCCCGCAGCGTCGCCGGCCTCGTCGGCAGCGTGGTCGGGAAGCCGCCGGTGGTCGAGGTGCCGCCCGCGGCGCGGCCGTGGCTCGAGGACGTCGACCTGGCGGACACGCCGTTCCAACAGTTCGCCGCCGACACGCTGCGCGAGGCGCTCCTGGTGGGACGCTCGGCGCTGGTCGTCGACGTGGCGGGCGACCGGCCGCGGCTCGTGCGCTACAAGGCCGAGGACGTCATCTCGTGGTCCACGGACCGGGTGGAAGGCGTCGAGGTTTTGACGCGCGTCGTCTTCCGGGAGGAGTACCTCGACCCGCAGTTCAAGAAGTCCTGCCGCTACCGGGAGCTGTTCTTGGATGAGAAGGGCTGGGCCACGTCTCGCGAGTGGACGCGCGCGTCCGCGCGGGAGCTCAGCGACCCGACGCAGGAGAAGTACGTTCCGGGTGAGTCGGTCGTTCTGACTCGTCGCGGAGAGCCCCTGACGTTCCTGCCCGTGACGATCTTCGGGTCGCAGTCCATCGGCCCGAACGTCGAGGCGCCGCCGCTCGAGGAGCTAGCCCACGCGGCAGTCGCCTACTACCAGGTGGCGACCGACCTTCGGCACACGCTCCACTGGGTCGGCTGCCCGACCGTCGTCGTCGCCGGCTCGCCGTGGTCGGGCGCGGACGCGAAGGATGACAAGCTCGTGCTTGGACCGACGGTCATCTGGCGGCTGTCTCAGGGCTCGACATGGGGCGTCGTCGGGCTGAACGCGACCGCGGTCGAGCCGCTGAGGAATTACCTGCTCGACAAGAAGCGAGAGATGGCGGCGCTCGGCGCCCGGTTCCTCGACGAGCAGCCGGCCGTCGCGGAGACGGCCACGGCCGCCCTGATGAGGCACTCGGGCGAGCACGCGACGCTGCGGTCCGTCGCCACCGTGGTAGAGGCCGCGCTCGAGTCGTCGCTGGCGACCGCGCTCTGGTGGGGCGGGCTCGACGGCGCCGTCAACGTCGAGTTCAACAAGGACTTCGCCGCGATGCGTCTCACGCCGGCGGAGGCTCTGGCGCTGCTGACGTCATGGCAGGCCGGCGCGATTTCTTACACGACGTACTACCACAACCTGTCGCGCGGCGGGGTCATGCGCGAGGGAATCACGGCCGACGAGGAGCAGCGGGCGATCGAGTCCGAGAGCGACTCTAACCCGCCCGAACCCGCCGGGGACGTCATCCCCGGCATCACAGAGGAGTAATAAAGATGTCTCACAAGTTCCAGCCCGCCACCGAGGTCGGCCGCGTCGCCGACGGCGCCGGGATCTTAGTCGAACTCATCAGCGCGCGGGACCCCGACCGGGGCGCCGCGCTCCGGCCGCTCGCCGAGATCAGCGCCACTGCCAGCGCCGCTGCGCGGGCCGCCGCGAAGGACGAGATGCTAAGTCCCGTCGGGAAGCGCGAGGCGACGCGCCGCGCGCTCCAGGCCGCGCGCTCCGCGCTCCGGCCGCACGAGGCCGAGGTCGAGGCCCGTCGCTCGAGGGCTGATGTGACGCGTGGCCTCGCTCTCGACGGGTGGGGCGGTAAACCGGCACCTGAGGCCGTGCGGGAGGTGCGCGACGAGATCCGTCGCCGGAAGATCGACCCGATACAGGTTGGAGCGGACCTGCTCGCCGCGGTCGAGTCCGGCGACGCGACGTACTTCCGGGCCGTCGTCGACGCGCCTCGGGCGTTCCCGTTGACGACCGACGACCGGATCGAACAGGCCCGGGACCTTGCCGTGACGCGGTCTTCTCTCGGCCGCCGCTACGAGGGCGAGTGCGCCGACGCGGGTGAGCTGGCGACCGTGGCGTCGGCCGTCCGCGGCGAGCTCGGGAAGCTGGCGGCCGCGAACCAGCTCGCGCTCGAGGCGCTCGGGGAATGACCCTGCGTGAGTCCGTGCTCGCCGCTGCGTTGAGGTCCGCGGCCCGCGGGTCGGCGGCCGACGACCTCGTCGCCCGTGCCGAGGCCCGGTTCCCCGGCGGTGCCGACGACGCGGCCGTCTCGGCGTTCATCGAGTCGCTGCGGCCCGAGGCGCCGCACCTCTTCATCCCGAGCGTCGGGTCGGGGGCCGTCGGGTCTCGCCGCGGCCGGGCAGGGACGTTCGACCGAACACGGTACCTGTCGCCTGAGGAGTTCGGCGCCAACGCCGAGAAGATCGCACGCGGGAAGGGCGTTCGCTGATGTCGCCGTCGCCTGCGCCCGACGTTGGCTTCCGGTTCGACGGCAAGAATCCGCTCGCCCAGGAGGCCGCCGCGCGTCTGGCGGCCCGTTACGTCACCCGGGTGTCTGAGGAGACGAGAGAAGCCATCCGCGCTCTCATCGTTCGATCCATCCGGGAAGGCGTCACGGTCACCGAGACGGCCAAGCTCATCCGCTCGATCGTCGGGCTCACGTCGCGCGGCGCCGGTGCGGTCCTGGCCTACTACCAGCGGCTCGTCGCCGCGGGCACGGTGCCGGCGAGGGCCCAGGCGCTGGCGGACAAGTACGGGGCCAAGTTGCTACGCGCTCGGGCGAAGACGATCGCGCGGACGGAGGTGATGTCGGCGCTCAACGCGGGCGCCATCGAGCAGGCGCGGCAGCGGACGGCGGCGGGGCTCTTCCGGAACCCGCACAAGCGTTGGCTCCAGACGCCCGACGACTACGACGACGTGTGCGACCGGCTCGCCGCGCTGGGGCCGATCCCGCTCGAGCAGCCGTTCCCGGGCGGCGTGATGGCTCCGCCCCGGCACCCAAATTGCCGATGCAGTTTGGCGATCGTCGAGGGCGTTCGCCAGCCGTCCGAGCTGGCGAACACGCAGGCGCCCGTCGGTCCGGCCCCGGGAAACTGGAACCTCCAGGGCGAGGCCCGCATCGAGTACGCGCGGCGGATCCAGGCCGAGCGCGCGGTCCGCAGACCAAGGTGAGTGACCCGGGCCGCGGCGTGAACGTGACGAGGACCCCGTGCGCGACGAACGGTTGCGACCGGGTCGTGGTGCTCGACGACCGCGACCGCGAATACTGGCGGTCGCGAGGGCTCAACCTACCGCGGAGGTGCCGCCCCTGCCGCCTCGCGAACCGCGCCAAACAGGCGCGACCGCTGCCGGATGATCCGCTGTCGTGGACGGCGGAGGACTGGCTGAATTTTAGGAACGGTGCGCGGTGAGCGGCATCGGCCAGAACGTCACGCGCGCGCCGTGCTCGACCCCGGGCTGCGCGCGCGTCGTGGTGCTCGACGACCGCGATCGTAAATTCTGGGCTGAAAAGAATCAGCCGCTCCCGACAACGTGTCGCCCCTGCCGTGACGCGCGATTCGAGCAGCCGCAGATCCCGCCGCGCGCCCGCGGCGAGCGGCGTCAGGACGTCACGTTCGTCTGCGTCGACCGCCACGCCTCGACGCTGTTCTCCGCCCGCGACCAGATCAAGTTCGAGGGAAAGTTCGGCGCCGAAAGACTCAGGGTGCCGAAGCGCTGCGGACCGTGCCGGCAGCGCGTCCGCGAGCAGCCGGGCGTCAACGCCACACCCGAACAGGCCCGCTGGTGGGCTGACGAGTTCCGCAAGATGCGCGGGCTGGTCCTCCGCCCGAACGGGGACACGGAAATTGAGTAGTCACATGCCTCGCACGTCCCGTTTCGGGTCTCGGACGTCGCCTCGCTATCCCTGTTCGCCAGCCGTAGGAGCTGGCGAACACACCAAACCCAAGACCCTTTTAGCGAGGACACATGACCAACTTCGTAGAAGCAGACCTTGATGATGTGGTGATTGAGCTCGGCCCCGAGCAGACGCAGAAGCCCGAACCCCCCAAGTAGGGCACCCACCTCCGAGCCGCGGGCGCGCGGCTCCAGACCTCCCCGCCGGGGTGCCCGGCGCCGGTTCCCGGCGCCTACCTCAACGGCCGGGAGGACGCGCCCACTAGTGCCGGGCCCGCCGCTTCCAGGCTGCGCACGCCCGCCTCGATGGGCTCTTACCCCCAGGCGACCTTCGGCGCGCGCCCCTTCGGAGAACGTTTGACGGGTTCGTCGAGCGCCCTGTACATGGCGTCGGTCACCCGGCGCAGCTTCAGGAACGCGGGATCTTGGCGCCAGTCGAAAGCGTCTTTCTGCACGAGTTCGTCGAGGTCATCGAGGCTCGGGAACTGGCCTCGGCTGATCAGCGCTGAAGCGATCGTCGCCTTAGCGAGAGTCTCGTTTGACATGATTGCCCCCCGCGTCGAGGCTACCATCTCATCGTGACCCCGGAAACTTTAGCCCACGCTCCCCTTCAGGTGTGTACAAGGGGGTTGAACCCTCAAGGGTCGCCACGATCCAGATACGCTGAGCACGCCCCCCCGGCTTGGCGTGCTGGGGTCCGGAAGGGCAGCGGCAGCCTGGCGCGCGCGGACTCCGGTTGACTCCTAGAGGTGGACGATGGAGATCACGTCTCATGTCCCGGGGACGTTCTGTTTCCCGGAGCTCAACACGAGCGACATGGACGGCGCGAAACGCTTCTATTCCGAGCTGCTCGGGTGGACGGTCTTCGAGATTCCGAGCTCCGAGGGCAGCTACGCCCTGGCGCGTGTCGACGGACGCGACGTGGCGGGGATCCATCGATCCAGTCGAGGCGAGCCGAGCTGGCTCTGCTATGTCGCCGTGGACAGCAGCGACCGAGTGTCGGCGCGAGCGACTGAGCTGGGTGGCACGCATCTCGTGGCGCCCTTTGACGTGCCCGGCGTCGGACGGATGGCCATGATCCAGGATCCGGCCGAGGCCGTGTTCGGCTTATGGGAAGCGCGGGGCATGATCGGTGCACGGCTCGCAGACCAGCCGGGCGCCCCGTGCTGGTACGAGCTCGTCACTCACGATCTGCCGCTGGCGAGCCGCTTCTACACGGGCCTCTTCGCGTGGAAAATGGCGGAAAAGACGATCCCCACCGTCGGTCCATACACGGTCGCCCGCATCGGCGAGCCCCCCGTGGCGGGGCTGATGAGCATCCGGAAGGAATGGGGCGAGTGGGCGGCCCGCTGGCAGGTCTACTTCAGCGTTGGCGACTGCGCTTGCAGCGTGAAAGACGCCGTCTCACTCGGGGGTCGCGTGATCACGGGACCCAACCTCGTGCCCGAGACGGGAACCTTCGCCGTCCTCGCGGATCCCCTGGAGGCCGTGTTCGTCGCCTTCGAGCTCCCCTGAAGCGCGCGCGCGACACCTCGCTGCCGATCGTTTATCGTAAAACGTGATAATCTTCTAGGGTGCTGTTTCCGTACCTCGTGACAAGCCGAGATCGACGCGCCCTGCTCCGGGCTCTCTGGGTAGACCACGCCGAGGGCAGCGTGAGCGACCTGGCGCGCCAGGCCGGTTCCAGCTTCGCAGCCGCGCACCGTGAGCTGGAGGCGATGCGCGCCGCCCGTCTGGCCGTCTCCGAACGCCTCGGCAACCGCGTCTCGTATCGAGCCAACCATGACCATTCCGAAGCTGGCGCGCTCCGTGAACTGCTTGCACCGCTCACGCGCGAGCCACCAAAGTCCGATGAGCGTCGCGACGACACCGTACGGAGCTGGCTCCGCGACATCGGGGCCCCCTTCGGCGCCGCACGCCTCAGAGGCAAGCGGCCGCCGCTCGAGGAGGTGTTGGTCTCGGCACTCGAACTGGCCCATCGCGATGCCACCGTGGCGCGCGTCCTGCCGCTCGTGCTCTGGCTGCAGCGTCGCCAAGTGGATCACGAGAAGCTGGCGCGCGCCGCCACCCACCGCAACGAACGGCATGCGCTCGGGTGCTTCCTCGAGCTCGCCGGCCGGCTGGGTGGCGACGTGTCACTGACGCGTCGAGCCCGGTTGCTCCGGGATCGCCGACGAAAGCGTCCTCAGCTCTTCTTCACGAAGGCGGCGGGACGGATGGCTACGGCCTCGGCGCAACGACATACTCCCGCGGTCGCCCGGAACTGGGGCTTTCTCATGAACCTTGGCCTCGACAGCTTCGCGTCTGCCTTCACCCGGCACCAGGGCAGCGCTGCGGCGTGAGGCTCTTCCTCCGCGCCGAGATCGAACGATTCCTGGTCGCGGTGGACCGCGCACTGCGGCGTCGTGTCGAGGTCGTCATCATTGGCGGCGCGGCGGCAGCCGTGCAGTACGGTTTCGACAAGGGGACTCGGGACATCGACACATGGACGACGGTCCCGCGTGATCTGGCGGCCGCCGTCAGGCAGGCCCATCAATCGACGGGGCTGGCTGTTCCCTTTCAGAAGAGCGGTGTCGCAGACGGCCCGTTCGATCTCGAAGCGCGGTTGAGGCGCGCGTTGCCGCGCCTACGCCGTCTCCGCGTCATGGTCCCCGAGCGTCACGACCTCGTTCTCATGAAAACGGTGAGGGGATACGAGCATGACCTGGAGGCGATTGAGGCGATTCATCGGCGCTCGCCCCTCAAGCTGGAGGTGTTGCTGACACGTTACGAGGAAGAGATGGGCGCCGTCGTCACCTCGCCGGTTCGGTTGCGGGGTAACCTCCTGACGCTGGTCGAGCGTTTGTTCCCTGACGAGCTTGACGACGTCGCTGAACGGCTCTCGTCCCGGGTTCGGCCAGCGGGCCGCCAGGGCTGACCGATCGGATGGCCCGCGCCCTCGTCGCGAGTCGGCCCGTCTTCGGCTTCCTCGTCTTCCTGATCGCCGCATCCTCGGCCGCGGCCGGTGAGACGCCGGACCCCGCCGCCGGGCCGAGGGCCGATCGGCCACGCGGTCCCGCCGAGATCCGGGACGGGCAGCTTCTCGCGCAGTCACGGCTGACGCTGCCCGCGCTCACTCCCCAGCCCATCGCCAGCGGCCGCTGGGAGCTCCGCGCGAGCATCCTCTGGTCGAACTCGTTCGCCTGGTCGCAGGACGTCGCGGGAGAAACGCCGGAAGACCGCCGGTTTCTCATCGACGGTGAGGCAGCCAGCCTCGACCTGACGCTGCGACGCGGGCTCGCCCGGAACCTCGACGGCGCCGTGCGCGTGGCCGTGCACGGCCGTGGCGGTGGCGTGCTCGACGGCTTCATCGATGCCTGGCATCGCCTCGTCAACGTCCCGGATGGCAAGCGACCGGCCTTCCGGCGCGATGCGTTTCGCGTCGAGGGCCGGACGACCGCCGGCCGCCCGTTCTCCTGGAGCGCCGACGACGGATGGGGCCTGGGTGCCCTCGAGCTCGAGGCGCGCTGGCGCGTGGCGGAAGGCGGGACGAGCGGTCCTTCGGCGGCGGTCGTGGCGCGCGTCCTGGTCCCGAGCGGCACGGGTCCTTATTCCGGGGGCGGCCTCGGGGCCGGAGCGCAAGTCGTCGTCGACGCGCCTCTCGGCAGGCGCGTCGATCTCTTCACCGGCCTGGGCGTCACGGCCCAGGACCCGGCACCCGTTCGCGGAGTCGAGTACGAGACGGCCCGCCTGCACGGGTACCTGGCACTCGAGTGGCGGGCCGCGCGCACGCTGAGCTTCGTCGTCGAAACGAACGCCGCGAGCCGGCTGGTCCGGAACATCGACGGCTACCCCGGCACGCATTGGCTAGTCAACATCGGGGGCCGGCTCGATCTCGGCGCGCGCACGCGCCTCGACGCCTTCGTGACCGAGAACATCCTGAGCCAGCTCAGCACCACCGACTTCGCGCTCCACGTCGCCGTCTCGGTCCGGCCCTGAGCGCGCGGCCGCGCTACAATCCCCGCCCATGAGCCGACCCGACGCCGCGATCCTCGCCCTCGACCAGGGCACCACGGGCTCGACCGCGCTCGTCTTCGGACCCGAAGGCGAAGTGCTCGGCCGCGCCTACGCCGAAATCCAGCAGCACTACCCGCAGCCCGGCTGGGTGGAGCACGACGCGGAGGAGATCTGGCAAAAGAGCCGGCGCGTGATGGCAGAGGCCGTCGTGGCCGCGGGCATCCCCGCGCGCGCGATCCGCGCGATCGGGATCACGAACCAGCGCGAGACGACCGTGCTCTGGGACCGCCGCACGGGCAATCCCGTCTACCGCGCGATCGTGTGGCAGAGCCGCCAAACGACCGCCGTCTGCGAGCGCCTGCGCGCCGCGGGCCACGAGCCGCTGTTCCACGAGCGCACTGGCCTCGTGCTCGACCCCTACTTCTCCGGCAGCAAGATCGCCTGGCTGCTCGAGGGCGACACGGCGCTGCGGGCGCGGGCCGAGGCGGGCGAGATCGCCTTCGGCACGATCGACTCCTGGCTGATCCACCGCCTGACGGGCGGCCGCGTCCACGCCACCGATCCCACGAATGCCTCGCGCACGCTTCTCTACGACATCCACGAGCGCCGCTTCGACCCCGAGCTGCTGAAGATCCTCGGCGTGCCGGCCTCCATGCTGCCGGAGGTGCGCCCGAGCGCGGGCGTCTTCGGTGAGACGGCGGCGGACGACGGCCTCGTCGCCGGCATCCCGATCGCCGGGGTCGCGGGCGATCAGCAGGCCGCGCTCTTCGGCCAGGGCTGCTTCGAGGCCGGGATGGCGAAGAACACCTACGGCACCGGCGCGTTCCTGGTGCTGAACACCGGCACGCGGCGCGTGATCAGCCGGCGCGGGCTGCTGACGACGCTGTGCTGTGATGCCAAGGGCGGCGCCGCTTACGCCCTCGAGGGCTCCGTCTTCGTGGCGGGCGCGGCGGTTCAGTGGCTCCGCGACGAGCTCGGTCTCGTGCGCTCCGCGTCTGAGACGGGGCCCATCGCCGAGAGCGTGCCCGACACCGCGGGCGTGTACGTCGTGCCCGCCTTCACCGGCCTCGGCGCCCCCTACTGGGACGCCGGCGCGCGCGGCGCCGTGCTTGGCCTCACGCGCGGGGCCGGCCGCGCCCAGCTCGTGCGCGCCACACTCGAGAGCCTCGCCTACCAGAGCCGCGACGTGATCGACGTGATGAACGCCGAGTCCGGCGTGACGCTGCGCGAGCTGCGCGTCGACGGCGGCGCCTGCGCCAACGACTTCCTGATGCAATTCCAGGCCGACATCCTGGGCGTCCCCGTCGACCGGCCGTCGCTCGTCGAGACCACGGCCGCCGGCGCGGCATTCCTCGCCGGGCTGGGCAGCGGCTTCTGGAAGGACGCCGCCGCTCTCGCGGCGCGCCGCCGCCGCGACCGGCTCTTCACGCCGACGATGACGCCCGAGCGGCGCGAGGGGCTCTACGCGGGCTGGAAGAACGCCGTCGAGCGGGTGAAGAGCCGCCCGGCCTAGCCGATCCCCACCACTTCGCGCAGCACGTCGTAGCGGTTGACGATGCCGACGAGACGGCCCGCGTCGCGCACCAGCGCGGCTGGCGTCTCCTTCGAGAGCAACGTCACCAGCCGGTCGATGGGAACGTCCGCGTCGACGACAGGGAACGGCGCCCCCATCACCTCCGAGACCGGCTTGTCGAGCAGGCGCGCGTCCTCGAGCACGCGTGCCATCAGGCCGTCCGTGACCGAGCCCACGCAGTCGTCGCCGTCGACGACGGGAACCTGCGAGATCCCCCAGGTGCTGAGGAGGTTGAGCGCCTGGCGCAGGTTGGCGGCGGCCCCCACCGAGACGAGCGGTGGCAGGGCTTCGGGGTGGCGACGCAACAGCTGCCCGGCCGTCACGCGCTCGGCCTCGAGCATCTGGTTCTCGCGCATCCAGGCGTCGTCGTAAAGCTTGGACAGGTAGCGTTCGCCCGTGTCGCACAGGATCGTGACCACATACGCGCTCGGATCGTCGAGGCGCCGCGCCACCTCGAGCGCCGTGACGACGTTCAGTCCGCCCGAGCCGCCGACGAAGATCCCCTCTTCGCGCGTCAGGCGGCGCGCGGCGCGGAACGCCTCGGCGTCCGACACGGTCATCCACTCGTCGACCACGGAGAAGTCGAGCGACGTCGGGATCTTGTCGCCCCCGATCCCCTCGACCTTGTAGGGACCGCCCTGGCCCTTCTCGTGCGTGCGCGCGTACTCGGTGTAGATCGAGCCGACCGGGTCGCCCGCGACCACGCGGACCTCTGGGTTCTTCTCCTTGAGGTAGCGCCCGACCCCCGTCACCGTGCCGCCGGTGCCCGGCGAGCAGACGAAATGCGTGATCTTCCCCTTGGTCTGCTCCCAGATCTCCGGCCCTGTCGTGCCGTAGTGCGCCTGTGGGTTGTCGTCGTTGTAGTGCTGGTTCGCGAAGATCGCACCGGGGGTCTGCGCCACGATCGTCTTCGCCTTCTGGATGTAGTACTCGGGGTGATCCGGAGGAACGGCGGTCGGCACCACGATCACCTCGGCGCCGAAGGCGCGCAGCAGGCGGATCTTCTCGCTCGACATCTTGTCCGGGATCGTGAAGATGCAGCGGTAGCCCTTGATCGCGGCCGCGATCGCGAGGCCGATGCCAGTGTTGCCGCTGGTCGCTTCGACCACGACGCCGCCCGGCTTGAGCTCGCCACGCCGCTCGGCACCCTCGATGATCGCGAGGCCGATGCGGTCCTTGACCGAGCCGCCCGGGTTCAGATTCTCGGCCTTGCCGTAGACCGGCGTCCGCAGCCCGCGCGCGATGCGCCGCAGCCGCACCAGCGGAGTCCAGCCGACCACCTCGACGATGTTGTCGTAGGGCTCCAGGTTGCGCTTCCTCTCCACCCCAACCTCCTCGCCTGCTGGACGGTGCTCAGGATCTCACGGCCGGACCGTCTCCGTCTCCCGCGTCACCGGCGCGGCCTCGATCACCCGCAGCTCCTTCCAGTGTCCCGCCCGGAATCGGCGCCGCATCAACACGCCCAGCAGGAACACGTAGAGGCTCGCCATGCTCCAGGCGAAGTACACCCCCGCCCCCAGCATCAGGCAGCCGACCCATGCGGGCACGAGCATCGCGACCCAGGCGAGGACGAAGGTGAGCAGCATCGGGTAGAGCGTGTCGCCGGCCCCGCGCAGCCCCGCCGCGTGGATCAGGTTCAGCATGTCGAAGATGGAGTAGAGCGCCACGAAGCGCAGCAGCACAGTCGCGATCGCGGCGATCGTCGGGAACGTGGCGGGATCCGCCCCCGCCGCGTACGGCGCGAGCAGCAGCGGCGCGCCGAACACGTAGACGAGGCCGCACAGGCTCATGTACACGAGGCTCATGCCGAACGCCGACCCCACGGCCCGCTCGGCCACTTCCGGCTGCTCGGCTCCGAGGTAGCGTCCGACGAGAGACGAGACGGCGATCGCCAGGCCGACCATCGGCATGAAGACGATCAGGTTCAGGTTGAAAGCGATGCCGCTCGCCGCCAGCTCGAGCGTGCCGATCCGGCCGACGATGATCATGAAGACGGCGAACGCGGCGACCTCGAGCGAGTACTGCAGCCCGGTCGGCATCCCGAAACGCACGAGCCGGACGATCGTCCCCGCCTCCGGCCGCCAGCCGGCGAGGGTCCGGTGCGCCACCCGGTGCCTGCGGCGCAGCATCAGCGTGAGGTACACAAAGGCGCCCGCGACCTGCGACAACACCGTGCCGAGCGCGGCGCCCGTCACGCCCAGCTCGGGAAAGCCGCCGTTGCCGAAGATCAGCAGGTAGTCGAAGACGATGTTGACGAGCGTCGCGAGCAGGTTCACGTAGAGGATCACGCGCGTCTCGCCCCGCCCGGCGAAGAACGTCGAAAGCGTCGCCATCAGGATCCGGGGAAGCTGCCCAGCATCAGCACGCGGGCGTAATCGACCTCGTAGCGGCGCAGCACGGGGTTGTGGCCCGCCAGATCGAAGCCCGGGCCCGCGAGCGGGCTCAGGAGCGCGATGAGCACCCCTGC
>Ga0247727_10015024_pt1 | contig 12769 bp, 9 predicted proteins | sample WisWelCaveWW1625_FD_202498 | JGI IMG/M metagenome (GOLD analysis project Ga0247727, IMG submission 202498) | Biofilm microbial communities from Wishing Well Cave, Virginia, United States - WW16-25 | ecosystem: Environmental > Aquatic > Deep subsurface > Groundwater > Cave microbial mat | place...
ACGGTGTGGAACATCATGGCGGTCAACGCCAGCACCGACGACCAGCTGGCCTACGATCTGACCCGCCTCATGCTGGAGAAGCGCGAGGACCTGGCGCTGGTGCACAAGGAAGCGCTCAACATCAAGGCCGAGTGGCAGACGTCGAGCCGAGCGGGCATCCCCTGGCACCCGGGTGCGCTGAAGTACTTCAAGGAGAAGGGCATCAAGGTCGAGTGACGGCCACATCGACCCGTCATCCCGGAAGCCGAGGGCGAAGCCCGAGGCTATCCGGGACCTCCCGCAACGAATCGAACCTGCCCGAGGTCCCGGCTCGGAGCGCTGCTCGCCGATGGCTCGCATCGCACCGGCCGGGATGACGGGTCGTTACCCCTTGATCCGCTTCGTCTCGGGGTCATAGAGCGGCCGGAGTGAAACCTCCGCCGGGTGGAGCCTGCCGGCGATGTCGACCTCCCAGTGGCTGTCGTTCAGCCATCGGGCATCGATCGGCTCGCCGGCTTCGATCATCGCAAGCCCGACCGCGCCGCCCAGCGTGTGGCCGTAGGAACCGGCGCGCACGTAGCCCACCGGCTTGCCGTTGCGGCGCACGATCTCGGCGTGGAAAAGCATCGCCTCCGGATCCTTCACCAGGACCTGCACCAGCCGCCGCTTCAGCGGGCCAGAGGCCTTCTGCCTCAGCGCGGCCTCGCGGCCGATGAAGTATGATTTCTTCAGATCGACGAACAAGCCAAGGCCGGTCTCGAAGGCGTTGTCGGTGTTGTCGATGTCGTGGCCGTAGTCGCGGTAGCCCTTCTCCATTCGGAGGCTGGCTAGCGCCTTGAGACCGGCGTGGCGGAGTCCGAAGCCCTTTCCGGCTTCGATGAGGCGGTCGTAGACATGCGCGGCGTGCTCGCTCGCGATGTAGAGCTCGTATCCCAACTCGCCGACGTAGGTGATGCGGATGCACAGCACGCGGGCATAGCCGACGTCGATCTCGCGCGCCGTCCTGAACGGGAAGGCCTCGTTTGAGAGATCGGCTGTGGTCAGCGTCGCCAGCAGCTCGCGCGACTTCGGGCCCTGCACGTTGAGCTGGCAATAGCCCGAGGTCACGTCGGTGACGAAGGCGTGCGCATCGGCGGGGGTTTGGCGCTTGATCCAGGTCTCGGCGTGGCGATGCATGGTGTCGGTGACGACGACCAGAAACCGCTCCTCGTCGAGCTTGGTGACGGTGAGATCGGCTTCGAGCAGGCCACGCTCGTTGAGCCATTGGGTGTAGGTGATGGTGCCCGAGGGCCCATCGACGTCGTTGGCGCAGATGTGGTTGAGCACGCGGCCGGCATCCCGCCCCTGCACCAAGAACTTGCTCATGAACGACATGTCCATGAGGATGACGCCCTCGCGCGCGGCCCGGTGCTCGGCCGCCCACCAAGCGAACCAGTTCTGCCGGCCCCACGAGAGCTTCTCGACCTTCGGCTCGCTGCCGGGCGGGGCGTACCAGTCGGCGCCCTCCCAGCCGCTGACATCGCGGAAATAAGCGCCGGCCGCGGACAGCCGGTCGTGGATTGCCGATTTCTTCACGCCGCGGGCGGTTTGCGGCGTCATGGTCGGGTAGTGGCACTTGTAGACGAGGCCCAGCGACTCGATGGTGCGCTCGCGCCTGTACTCGGGATTGGCCTGGTAGCGGTGCAGCCGGTCGATATTGAAGGCCGTGACGTCCATGTCCGGTGTGCCGTTGACAATCCAGTGCGCGATGAGGCGGCCGATGCCGCCGCCGGTGAGAATGCCGATGGAATTGAGGCCGGCGGCGACGAAGTAATTCCTGAGCTCGGGCGCCTCGCCGACGATGGGACGCAGATCGGGCGTGAAACTCTCAGGGGCGCAGAAGAATTTCTTGATGCCGGCCTGCAAGGTGACGGGGACGCGGCTCATCGCCTTCTCCAGGTAGGGGCCCATGCGGTCCCAGTCGGGATCGATCTCGCCGAAGGAGAAGCCGGCCGGAATGCCCGCGACGTTCCACGGCGCGCACACCGGCTCGAACAGGCCGACCAGCAGGCCGCCAGACTCCTCGCGGAAGTAGGCGTAGGACGCGGGGTCTTCGAGCACGGGCAGCGCCGGCGGCAAGTCCGCGATCCTCTCGGTGATGAGGTAGTAATGCTCGGCGGCCTGGTTGGGGATGGTGACGCCGATCTCCTCGCCGAGCTGGCGCGCCCACATGCCCGTGCAGTTGACGACGTACTCCGCCTCGATGTCGCCCTGCGCCGTGCGAACTCCGGTGACACGGCCCTTATGTTTCAGGATGCCGGTCACCGGGACGCCTTCGACGATGCGGGCACCAGCGAGCCCCGCACCTTTCGCCAGCGCCATCGTCGCGTCCACCGGGTTCACCCGGCCGTCGTCCTTGACGTAGAAGCCGGCCAGGATGCCGTCGACATTGGCCGGCGGGAACAGGCGCTTCACCTCCGAGGGCGAGATCTCCTGCACGTCGACGCCGCACCAGCGATTGAAGGCCGCCACCCTGCGGTACTCTTCGAGCCGATCAGCGTCGGCGGCAACCTCGATGAACCCTACGGGCATGAAGCCGGTCGCCTGCCCGGTCTCGGCCTCGAGCCGGGCGTAGAGGGAGCGCGTGTACTTGCGCAGCTCCGTGGAGGTCTCGGACGTGGAGCCGAAGGTGACCATCAGGCCGGCGGCGTGCCAGGTGGAGCCGGAGGTGAGCCGGTCGCGTTCCAGGAGCACCACATCCTTCCAGCCCATGTGCGCCAGGTGGTAGGCCACCGAGGTGCCGATGACGCCGCCGCCGATCACCACGACGCGGGCGCGGTCTGGCAATGCTGGAGTGGACATTTGCAGCCTCCTTGCAACGTCTTTGCCATGCGACCCTTGATGGAGTGACCGTGCCGCAGCCGCTCGTGTAGCATGCTGCCCAAGCAACAACGACCGTCAGCAGCAAGCGTCAATAGCGTCCAGTTCGGGAGGGAGAACGCGTGGAAGCCAGCCGGCACAAGGCCGATCCGGGAAGTCCTGCCGCAGAGCTGACGGCCGAGGCGCGCGAGCGGCTCGAAAAGTACGTCGAGGCGGAGGAAGGCGCCTTCAATCGCCTCGCGGGCTGGATCGGCTTCGGCATCGCCGCGTTTGCGGTCGCCGTCTCCGTGTTTCACCTCTACGCCGCCTTCGAGATCGTACCGGCGCACGTGCTGCGGCCGGCCCACGTCGGCATGGTGCTGGCGCTCTGCTTCCTGCTGTTCCCGATGGCCAGGCGGTTCCGCGACCGCATCCGCTGGTGGGATTTCCTGCTCGCAGCGGCCGCGGCCGGCACCATGCTCTACGTGCTCTGGCAAGGTGGCGACTTCGGCGACCGGGCGACCGCCCCGACGCAGACGGATTGGCTTGTCGGCCTCCTGTTCGTCGGCCTGCTGCTCGAGGCCACGCGGCGCGCCACCGGCTGGATCATGCCGGGCGTGGCCATCGCCTTCATTCTGTATGCTTTGTTCGGCAGCCACCTGCCGCCTCCGTGGGCGCACAAGAGCGTCGCGCCCGAGGACCTCGTCGCCTTCCTCTACATGACGCTGGAGGGCATCTTCGGCATCACGGTGGACGTGTCGTCCACCCTCATCATCCTGTTCACCATCTTCGGGGCCGTGCTGGCGCAATCGGGCGCCGGCAGGTTCTTCATCGACTTCTCGTTCGCGGCCATGGGCGGCCGGCGCAACGCGGCGGGCCGCGCCGTGGTGCTGTCGTCCTTCCTGCTGGGTGGCCCGTCGGGTTCCGGCGTCGCCACCACCGTGACGATCGGCACCGTCGCCTATCCGCTGCTGGAGAAGGCCGGCTACAGCAAGAACGCTGCCGGTGGCCTGTTCGCCGCCGGCGGGCTCGGCGCCATCATCTCGCCGCCGGTGCTCGGCGCCGCCGCCTTCCTGATCGCCGAGTACCTCAGGATCTCCTATTTCGACGTGATCGTCATGGCGACGATCCCGACGCTGCTCTACTACTTCTCCATTCTCGTCATGGTGGAGATCGACGCGCGCAAGCAGGGTGGCGCGGGCGACCTGCTGGTGGCCAAGGGCGAGGTGTGGCGCCTCACCAAGAGCTACTGGTTCCACTTCGGCTCGCTGATCTCCATCATCGTCTTCATGCTGCTGGGATTCTCGTCGGGCCTTTCCGTATTCTGCGCCACCGTGCTGGCGATCGTGGTGAGCGCCTTGCGGTCCGATACGGCCATCATGCCCTGGTGGGCGGCGGTCCCGCTGCTTGCGGGGCTCGCGCTCGTGACGTCGCACCTCCTGGGCAGGCCCGTTCCGGTACTCACCGAGTACAGCTGGCTCTTGATCTTCGCGCCGATCGTGGGCGTGGCGGCGCTGGGCTTGGCTGCGCCGCGCCTCTCCCCCGTATCCGTGCGCTTCGCAACGGCGATGAAAGAAGGCACCACCGGCGTGCTCAACGTCGCCGCCACCTGCGCCGCTGCCGGCATCATTGTCGGCGTCAACAGCAGGACCGGATTGGCTTCGAACTTTGCCGACATCATCATCGGCTATGCCCAGGGTAGCCTGCTGCTGACCGCCATCTTCACCGCTGGAATCGTGTGGATTGTCGGCCTCGCGGTGCCGGTGACGGCCTCCTACATCATGTGCGCGGTGATCGCCGCGCCGGCTCTGATCAAGCTCAAGGTGCCGGATTTTGCCGCCCACATGTTCATCTTCTACTACGCGGTGCTGTCGGAGGTTTCGCCGCCGACCGCGCTGTCGCCGTTCGCCGCGTCGGCGATCACGGGCGGGAACCCCTACCTGACGACGCTGCAGTCGTGGAAGTACACCATGCCGGCGTTCCTGGTGCCGTTCGTGTTCGTGCTCGACCCGCAGGGCCTCGGCCTGCTCTTGAAACTGCCGCCGGGCGGAAGCTGGCTCGACATCGCCGCGATTTTCATCGCGACCGCGGCCGGCATCGCCATGCTGGCGTTTGCCGCCCAAGGCTGGTTCCTGAAGAAGAGCACCTGGCTCGAAACCGCCCTGTTCGCCATCGCTGGGCTGTTCGTTGTGTTCCCTACGCTCCTCGCAGCACTCCTGCGGCCGCTGCTTGGCATCGACGTCGGCGGCTTCGTGCCGGGGCTCTCCAGCCTCGGAATCCGCGTCGGCTACAACGTGTTCCTGGGTATGGCTGTCTTCGCGGCTGCCGCGGCGATGCAGCGGCTGCGTTCGTCGGGAACGAGCGCCTTGCATTGACCACACTGACCACTAGGCAGCCCAGCCTTGTGCGCCTATATTGGCGCATCGGATGAGGCGATGATCCGTGCCGGCGCCCGAGACCAACACCCGCAAGATCATCGCCCGCCTGGAGCGCGAGGGCTGGGCGAAGGTCGGCGGTGGGAAGCACGACGTATACAGGCACCCGACAAGGAGCGGTCGTGTCGTCGTCGCCCGGCATCGCCAGCAATCGCCCTATGTCGCGCCCGCCAGATTGCAAAAGATGCCGGATGGAGCTGAGGATGAAGACCTCCGTAACCCGCTACGTGGTCGTCGTCGACGGCAAACCGGGAACCTACGGCATGTACGTGCCGGACATGCCGGGCTGTACGTCGATGGGCAACACCATTGCCGAGTTGCTCGTCAACGCGCAGGAGGCCCTGCAGCTTTGGGCGGAGGATGTTCTCGCCAGCAAGGAACGCCTTCCCAAACCGCGCAGCATCGAGGCGATCCGCAAGGACGCGGAGGTGGCTCGCGACCTCGCTGAAGGCGGTGTGTTGGCGTTCGTGCCGCTCGTGATCGAGACCGGCCGCCCCGCGAAGGCCAACCTCTCGCTCGATGCCGGGCTGCTTGCCGCCATCGACGACGCCGCTGCGGCGCGGGGGCTTACCCGTTCGGCGTTCCTCGCTAGTGCCGCACGCGAAAAGATCGCCGCCGAAGGATAGTCCCAGGCCCGACAGGCGGCGGCGCCTTCCCGAGTAGCCGAACGCGCATATTGGGCCGTCGATCGCCGCAGTGATCCAGCGCGGGGCGGGCGGCGTAAGGATTGGCGCACACGTCGAGCCTCGCCCCGGAAAAGCACGCTTGAGCCAATGTGATCCTTGCGACGTGGGGCAGCCTTGCCTCACTTCAGGCGAAATGGACTGGCCAAGCTCGCCGCACGCAGAGACTTCTGCCATCTTCCCTCGCCTCGCATACTGGATAGGCGGCCTCCATGATCGCATTCGACGGCTTGGGCAAGCAGTACGGCGCGTTTGCAGCGGTGCGCGATCTCTCCTTCTCGGTCGACCGCCAGGAGGTGTTCGGGTTTCTCGGACCCAACGGCGCCGGCAAGACCACGACCATCCGCATGCTCATGGGCATTCTGGTGCCTTCGGCCGGGCGCGCGGCCATCGATGGCCTGGATTGCCAGCTGGAGCGGGTGGAAGTAAAGCGCCGCGTCGGCTATCTGCCCGACTCGCCGATCTTCTACGACTTCCTGCGCGGGCGCGAGATCCTCGAGTTCGTGGGCGAGATGCACGGCCAGACCCGCGGCGACGCCAGGCGCAACGCGGCACGGCTGCTCGACGAGCTGGCGCTCGGGGAAGCGGCGGAGGAGTACGCGGTCAACTACTCCATGGGCATGAAGAAGAAGCTGGGTCTCGCCTGCGCGCTCATCCACGATCCATTGGTGCTGATCCTGGACGAGCCCACCAACGGCCTCGACCCGCGCGCGGCGCGCGAGGTGCAGGAGCTCCTCAGGGGCAGCGCGGCGCGCGGCAAGACCATCTTCCTGTCGACCCATCTGCTCGACATGGCCGAGCGGCTCTGCTCGCGGCTCGGCATCATCCACAAGGGCGAGCTGGTGGCGGTCGGGGCCCTCGATCAGCTGCGGCGCGAGGTCGTGCCCGGAGGCACCCTGGAAGAGGTGTTCCTGAAGGCGACCCAGCCCGACGACGCCGACGGAGCGGGTGCCAACCACGCCGGGGTTGCGCCGTGAGCGCTTCCATCGGGGCGGCCAGGGCCGCGCGCCTGCTGGTCGGGCTGCGGCTGCGGCGGATCCTCAACCAGCTCGGGACGGGCTTGCAATGGCCGCGCCAGCGTCGCAAGGCCGGAAGCGAGCAGACCGGCGAAGCAAAGCGGACCGCCACGCCCGGCAAGGCGAAGCTCGGATGGCTGCTCGCAGGCTTCATTGGCATCGCGATGGTGTTCGGCGTCGCAAACCTCGCCGTCCAGGCGCTGTCGAATATGGAAACGGCACTGGGCTCGACCCAGGCCAGGCCGTCCGCGACGGCGGCACCGTCTGCAACGCAACCACAGCGCGCCCGCCGCGTGCCGCTGCCGCCCGCGGCGGGGAACACCCTTCCCGCCGGCGTGCTCCAGGCGGTTGCGCTCGAAGTCGTCGTCCTGTTCATCGCCGCGTTCCTCCTCTCGCTCGGCAGCCGTGACCTGGCGCAGCCGGACTGGGACATCGAGTGGCTCGTCACGCTGCCGATGGCGCTCTCGACGCTGCTCGCCGTTCGCATCGCCGAGCGGACCATTGTCAACGTCGGCCTCCTCCTGCTGTGGCCGTTCCTGACGGTCGTTGCGTGGTGGGCCGGCTACCGTTTCGGCGCGCTGCCGCTGGCGTTTCTCGCAACCCTGCCGTTTCTGGCGATCAGCGCCACCCTGCGCACCCTCATCGATACCGGCCTGCGCCTCAGCGTCAGCCCGGCCAAGCTGCGCAACCTGCAGGCCGTCATGAGTGTCGCGGCCGTGCTCTTCATGTATCTCGGCATGTCTGCTGCCTATCCCCCCGGCGGCTATGTCGTCGAATGGGCAGCGTCCTTGCCCGCCTGGGCGTTCTGGCTGCCCCCCGGCCTCGCAACCATCGCACTCACCAGCACGGAACCGGCCACGATCGGCTATGCCTGGCTGGGACTGGCGCTGCAGGCAGGCGTGGTCGCCGCCGTCGGGCTCGCCGTGACGATGCGGCTGTTGCGGCAGGGCGTTGTCGCCGCGGGAGCGCGCGAAAGCGGCAGGCGTCCGGCGGCCAGGCCAACGACGGCCCCTGGAAGCGCAGGCCCCGAAACGCGGAGGCTCCTTTCTCCGGTCCAGGCGCGCGAGCTGCGCCTCCTGTCGCGCGACCGCAACTTCCTCGTTCAGTCGCTAGTGCTGCCGGTGCTGATCATCGGCGCACAGTACTGGTTCAACATGGGCGGCGAGGCCTTCGCGGCGGCCTCACGCAGCCCCCAGGGCCTGGCCGCCATCGCCTTCTCCATTGCGGCCTATGCGCTGATGTTCTCCGCCTTCCAGACGCTGAACACGGAGGGTAATGCCCTGTGGATCCTCTACAGCATTCCCCAGCCGATCGAGGCGATCCTGCGCCAGAAGGCGATCCTGTGGGGCATCGTCTGCCTCGTTTACCCGTTGGCCATCTTCGCGTTTGCCCTGATGTCGGGCGGGGGCGGGGCGCCGATCGAGGTCATGGGACTGGCGATCGTCGTGCTCGCGGGGGTTCCGATCTTTGCGGTGATCGCCACGTCGCTCGGCGTGTTTGCCTGCGATCCGCTGGCGCAGGTGGTGCAGAGGCGGCTTCGCCCCAGCTACATGTATCTCTACATGCTGCTGGCCTCCCTCTACGTGTATTCGATTTTCGCCAGCACCGTGTGGCAGCGCGCCGGCCTGATGGTGCTGACGGCCCTGCTTGCGCTGGCCCTGTGGCAGAAGGCGCGCGACCACCTGCCCTATCTGCTCGACCCGTCGGCCTCGCCGCCGGCGCGGGTGTCGCTGTCCGACGGAATGATCGCCGCGCTGCTGTTCTTCGTTGTGCAAGCGCTCGTTGGGCTCATCTTTGCGCTGAATGACCAGAAGCTGACGGGACGTGAGCTGCTGATTGCTTTTGCCGCGGCCGGAGCCACGACGTTCCTCCTGATGCGGTTCGCCTACTGGCGGCTTAAACCGGAAGGCGTGCCGCGCGCCCTCGGGCCTGGGAGCGGCCGTGCGGCGGGGTGGGGCGTCGTCGGCGGTGCGGCGGCGGCGTTGGGGGCGTTTGTCTATCTCTATCTGGCGGCCAACACCCCCCTTCTGCAGCAGGCGCAAGAGACCGTTCTGGTGGGGGTTGAGGATCAGCTTTGGATCGCCGTGCTCGCCGTGGCGGCCGCTCCGTTCTTCGAGGAATTCATCTTCCGCGGCCTCATCTATGGCGGGCTGCGACGCACGCTGGGCGTCACCGCCTCGGTGCTCGCCAGTGCCGCCATTTTCGCCATCGTTCATCCCCCCGCGGGGGTGATCCCGGTGTTCGGGCTCGGCGTCGCCGCCGCCCTCGTCTACGAGCGCACCCGGCTGCTGATCGGCCCCATTGTCGTGCACGCGGTCTACAATGCTGCGGTCGTAGGGCTGCATTTTCTCTCGGGCTAGCACGGTGTCGCACGGTGTCAGACCCTCTGGGTCGGACACCGTTGTCAGGCACGGTGGGAGCCATGGTGTCAGAACCCGGAGGGTCTGACACCTGCCGCACTTTACCTCGGCACGCCGGCCGCCTAGTGTCCGCCGCATCCTGGCCCGCTCGGGCGGGCTGTTCGCAAGCATTGTTGGGGAAGGCAGAGACATGCAGCTTTCGAAAGACATCGCCGCGGTCGTTACGGGCGGGGCATCGGGCCTCGGTGCGGCCACCGCCAGGGCGCTCGCCGCCAAGGGGGTCAGGGTGGCTCTGCTCGACCTCAACGCCGAGGCTGGCGAGAAGCTCGCCAAGGAGCTCGGCGGCGTATTCGCCCGGTGCGATGTCACCGACGAGGCGAGCGTCGATGCGGCGCTGGCGGCGGCGCGCAAGGCGCACGGCCAGGAACGCATTCTCGTCAACTGCGCCGGCATCGGCATCGCCAAGCGCATCTCGCGGCGCGTCAAGGAGACGGGTGCCTTCGAGCCGCACGACCTTGCGACCTTCGCCAAGGTGATCCAGGTCAACCTGATCGGCACATTCCAGATGATGGCGAAGGCGGCGGCCGGTATGCAGGCGACGGCGCCCGTGGGCCAGGACGGCGAGCGCGGCGTGATGATCTGCACCGCCTCGGTGGCGGCCCAGGACGGCCAGATCGGCCAGGTCGCCTACGCCGCTTCCAAGGGCGGCGTGTACTCCATGACGCTGCCGGTGGCGCGCGATCTCGCCCAGAGCGGCATCCGCGTCTGCACCATCCTGCCGGGGCTGTTCCTGACGCCGATGTTCGACAGCCTCTCCGAAGAGGCGAGGAGGTCGCTGGCGGCCTCCGTGCCGTTCCCGCCGCGGCTCGGCAGCCCGGTGGAGTACGCAGCACTGGCGCTGCACATCTGCGAGAACCCGATGCTCAACGGCGAGTGCATCCGCCTCGACGGCGCGCTCAGGATGGCGCCGCGCTGAGAGGCTAGGGGGCGCCGCCGGGCGCTGAAACGGATCGAGATTTGTGCTACCCATCATGCCGGGCAAACGCCATCGACCCGGCTGCACAAGGCGCGGGCAGGGATAGTCCCCGGGAGCACCGACATGCGCTGCCCCTACTGCAACGGCGAGAACACACAGGTCAAGGACAGCCGTCCGGCCGAGGAGAACGCCGCCATCCGCCGCCGCCGCGTGTGCGAGGACTGCGGCGGCCGGTTCACCACCTTCGAGCGCGTGCAGCTGCGCGACCTCGTCGTCATCAAGCGCTCGGGCCGGCGCGTGCCGTTCGATCGCGAGAAGCTGCTGCGCTCCGTGGAAGTTGCCCTGCGCAAGCGGCCTATTCAGCCCGAGCGCATCGAGCACATGGTATCGGGTCTGGTTAGGCAGCTCGAGAGCGGGGGCGAGCAGGAGGTGCACTCCTCGGTGATCGGCGAGATGGCGATGGAAGCGCTCAAAGGTCTCGATCCCGTCGCCTACGTGCGCTTTGCCTCGGTTTACCGCCACTTCCGCGAGGCCGCCGACTTCCAGGAGGTGCTGGGCGAGATTGCCGGCAGGGGGGCGCCGCCGCACGAGGACGCCAGCCAGCCCAAGCCGGATCCGGCGCTCGGTGCGGGCAGAAAGCACTAGGCCGATGCACGCCAAGGAGGCCGCCAGAAGCGCCCAGGACCGCCGGTTCATGGCGCTCGCCCTGCGTGTGGCCCGGCGCATTCTGGGCCGAACCGCCCCCAACCCGGCGGTCGGCGCCGTCATCGCCGACGAGGCCACCGGCGAAGTCGTGGCCCGGGGGTGGACGCAAATCAGCGGCCGCCCGCATGCGGAGGCGCACGCGCTGGCCCAGGCCGGCGCCGCCGCCCGCGGCAGAACCATGTACGTTACGCTGGAGCCCTGCTCCTACCACGGCCGCACCTATCCGGCGGTCGGCAAGGCGATGCCCTGCGCCGAGGCCATTCTGGCCGCCGGCATCAGGCGCGTCGTGGTCGCCACCGAGGACCCCAATCCGGCCATCGCCGGCCGGGGCGTGGCGGTCCTGCGCAATGCCGGGGTGGCAGTCGATATCGGAGCGTGCGCGGAGGAAGCGCGCTGGGTGGCGGCGGGACATATGCTGCGCATGCTGCTGGGGCGCCCGCTCGTTCAGCTCAAGGTGGCGGTGTCCGGCGATGGCCTGATCGCGCCGGGTGATGGTGCCCCGGTGTGGGTGACGGGCCCGGACGTGCGCGCCTATGCCCACCTGCTGCGGGCTCGCGCCGATGCCGTGCTGGTCGGGCGCAAGACGGTGGACGACGACGATCCGGAGCTGACCTGCCGGCTGCCGGGGCTCGCCAACCGCTCGCCGCGGCGAGTGATCCTGGACCCGGCGTTTCGCCTCTCCCCGCAGCTGAAGATATTCCGCACCGCCCGCAGCGTCCCCATCATCATGTTCGGCGCCACCGGCCGCACGCCGCCGCAGGATTATCCCTTGGGGGTGGAAACCCGGCACGTTGCTCCGGACCCGGACGGGCGCCTTCCGCTCGGCCCGGTCCTGGAATCGCTGGCGCGGGACGGCGTGACCCGGGTGCTCGTCGAAGGCGGACCCACCATTGCCGGTGCGCTGCTGGCCGCCGATCTCGCCGACGAGGTGGTGATTGCGCGCGGCACCGAGGCTCTGGGCGCAGAGGGCCGCAGGCCCTTCGGCGATCGGGGGCTCGAGGTCCTGGAGGATGGCAGCCGCTGGCAGCTCGCTGAGACGCGCAGGCTCGGCGCGGACGAGCTCACCATCCACCGCCGGGTTTGCCGGCTCTGAATGCGAGGCGATCCGCATGACTTCGCCGTTCCGCTATTACCTGCGCGTGCGCTACCAGGACTGCGATCCGCAGCACGTGGTGTTCAACTCGCGCTACAGCGAGTATGCCGACCTCGCCTGCTTCGAGTTCCTGCGCGCGGCGCTGCCGCGGCCGACCGACGGCTTCGACGGCACCTTCGAGATCCAGAACGTGCGCCAGGTGACGGAATGGAAGTCGCCGGCCCGCTTCGACGACGTGCTGGAGATCTCGGCCTGGGTGAGCCGCATCGGCACCACGTCGTTCACGCTCTCGACCGAGATGCGTCGCGTTGACGGACCAAGCGACCCGAGCGGGAGTCGCCGGGGAGGCCCGAGAGAGGGAGGCCGGCCTCACGTGCTGGCGACGACCGAGACGACCTACGTCCACGTCGATCCCAAGACCTTCACCAAGCGCGCCATCGAGCCCCATATGCGGGCTGCGCTGGAGTCCGGCGCACGCGGCAAGATCACGGATCACGCGGGATATCTGCGCGCCTGAAACGTAGGGTGCCAATCGGGCGCCAGCCCGATTGCACCGATGCTCGCGTGCGGCCTCTGTCTCGCGCGGATCGGATAGGGGTCGGGATGGGCTTTCACCCACCCCGCCCTCCGAACCGTGCAGGCGGTTTTCCCGCACACGGCTCTCCAGTCGGTGGTTTCTTCATC
>Ga0247727_10015025_pt1 | contig 12769 bp, 9 predicted proteins | sample WisWelCaveWW1625_FD_202498 | JGI IMG/M metagenome (GOLD analysis project Ga0247727, IMG submission 202498) | Biofilm microbial communities from Wishing Well Cave, Virginia, United States - WW16-25 | ecosystem: Environmental > Aquatic > Deep subsurface > Groundwater > Cave microbial mat | place...
ACGTGATTTGGCAGATCGCGAATAGCAGATGGCAGATGGCAGATGGCAGATGGCGAATGGCAGATGGCAAAGGCAACGCAAACCGATTACTGAATACTGATTACTTGTCACTGATTACTATCCCCTTCACTGCTCTCATTCTCGGCACCCTCATTGCCTCCGCGCAACTCCTTCCCACCTTTGAGTTCACGCAACAATCCGCGCGCGCGGGCGGCGTGGATCAAGATTTTTTTACAACCTTTTCGTACAATCCGCTTTATCTCGCCCTGCTCGGCGCGCCGCTTTTGCGCGGCAATCCTTTTCCAAATACTTCGGTGGAAGTTGTCGCGTACGTTGGCACATTGCCGTTGCTGCTGACAATCGTCGCGGTGATTTTGAAACGTGAACGCGAAATTTGGTTTTGGGTTTTACTCGCGCTTGGCGCGTTGTTGCTGGCGTTTGGCGGCAACACACCGCTTTATCCTGCCCTCCGCGCGTTGCCCTTTTTCAATCTCTTTCGCGTCCCCGCGCGTTTTCTGTTTCCCTTTGCATTCGCGTTAGCATTACTCGCAGGTTTTGGGTTCGACGCGCTGAGCGCGAAAACATATCAATCCAAAATGTTTCGCAACGCGCTAGTCGCTTTTGTGATCACCTTCGTTCTCGCGCTTGTGATTCTGATTCTCGTCAATGTTCTCGGTGTAGACGCGTGGCTCGACGCGTGGCGCGGCTTGCCAATTCTGTTTAGCTCGCTCGCGTTGCTGCTCGTGCTGCGCGCAACTCAAATGGATCGCGTATTTTTTACCGTAAGCGCGTTGGGGTTGACGCTGATTGATTTGATGGCGTTCAGCGCGGTGTACGCGCAGACTTTCAATCAAATCGCGCCGCGCGTGGAAATTTTTCCGCGTCCGCGTGTGTTGGAGCATTTGAGTTTGCAAAATCATGAACGCGTGTTAACAAGCGAATGGATTTTGCCATGGACATCCGTAATGAACGAGAGTTTGTTTCCGAACCTCAACGCCGCGCACAATGTCACAGCTGCACATGGCTACACACCGCTGACGCCGCGCAATACGCGCGAATTTTTAACCGATCCCTCACCCGTCATGTTGAACAAACTCGGCGTGCGCTATTATTTGATTCCCCAACTTTTGCCTGTGGATCCAAAAACGGAAGCGGCAGATGTGTTCAATCCGTTTCGGGTTGATCCGATTTCCGCGCCGCTCGAATTTTCGATTGTGGATTCGGACAGCATCGAAATCGAATCGTCACTCGCGCAATCCGCTGAGTTGCCCAATGGCGCGGTGGTTGCGGAGGTGGTTTTGACGGATGAAAGCGGCAAAGAATATCGCGTGCAATTGCTGGCAGGACGCGATACAGCTGAGTGGGCGTACGAACGCAGCGATGTTTTGAAAACGATCAAACATGCGCGTCCCGAAATCGCCGCTACGTTTCCCGCGCGATCCGCGTTTCCGATTGAGGAGCATGTCGGGCATACCTTCCGCACGCGCCTCAATTTTGCGGACGCGCCCGCGCCGATTGTGAAATTGCGCGTGGAACCCAAAATCAACGCGGGACAGTTGCACATTCAAAATATCGCGTTGCTGAATGGTGATGCCGCGATTGAGCTCGCGCCGCTGCTCGGCAAAGGGCGACACGCGTTGGTGTATCGCAGTGAAGATGTGGCAGTATTTGAAAATCGTGACGCGGCGCGGCGCGCGTTTATTACACACAATGTGAAACGCGTGGACGATGCGGAAGCGTTTCGCCAATTGCGTTCACCCTTGCCTAACGCGGAAATTTATGTGGCGGAGGGTCCTGAATTTGAAACGGATGTGGGGCAGGGCTTTAATGAACGCGCGGACATAATTTTGTACGAACCCGAACGCGTGGTGATTGACGCGAAACTGGATTCGGAAGGATATTTGGTTTTGGCGGACGCGTGGGATGCGGGATGGACGGTTTTGGTGGACGGCGCGCCCGCGCCGATGACGCGCGCGGATGTGATTTTTCGCGCAGTATTGTTGCAGGAAGGATCGCATCGCGTCGAATTTTTGTATCGCCCGCGCGCGTTTTACATTGGACTGATTTTGTCGGGCGTGGGAATTGCGGGGTTGGGGATTGTCCTGGTAACAACAGTTTTGTTACGCGTGGGGCGGGGCGAATGAGATGCCACGCGCGGAGACCTTCCACCGAAACGTCTCTACAAGATTAGGTTATAATAGCTGTCATCCATTCCGCTTGAGGTGATTCCATGAATTTTATCAATCGCATGCTCGTCGTCATGGCCTTGCTCGCCGCGTTCGTATTCGCGTGCGGTTCATTTTTTGTGATTTTGGTTGCAGCGGACCGAATTGCCCCAACGTTCCAAACTTCGTTGACCGCGCTGGCGGATCCACAGCAACCGACACTCCGCTTGGTTTGTCTTGGCGTACTCCTGTTGGTTGTGGTCTTTAGCGTTTTGCTCTTGTACTTGGAATTGATGCCCAGTGGCAAAATGCGGATGCGTTTGAAATCAATTCAAGGCGCGGATGTGGTCGTGAGCGCGGAGGCGATTGCGGCGCAATTGGCGTACGCGCTTGATCCATTGCCTGGCATCATTGAGGTGCAGCCCAAAGTCTTCCTCGGCAAAAATAATGTGGCGGATGTGATGCTGGACTTGACGACCACACCGGATGTGGATGTCAGACAAAAACCAAATGAAGTGATGGATGTGGCGCGCACGGTGTTGGAAGGGGGACTCGGTTTGCGCGTCGGCAAAGTGCAAATCAAAATTGAACAAATGAAGCCGCCGAAAAAAGGCGCGCCGAATCTGCCGAAATTGGATTTGCCGAAATTGATTGCGGCGAAGCAAGAAGAAGCGAACGAGAACGCGGCGCAGAGTTAAAATATTTTGACAGGATTAACAGGATTAACAGGATTACTGCGATGATTACATCGCAGTAATCCTGTTAATCCTGTCCAGTGTTCTTGAATCTTGCATGAGTGATGAAACTCTCCTCGGTGTGACCACGAATGGCGCGCCTGATTTGAAAATGCTTGTTGAGGCGTTTATTCTCGTTTCCGACGGACCCGTTTCGATAGAGACATTGGTGCAGGTGTTGGAACGGGACGCGGCGACGATTGAGGCAACGGTTTCGGAAATCGAAAACGATTACGCGACGCGCGGGATTCGTTTACAAAGAATGCGCGAACGCGCGCAATTTGTGAGCGCGCCCGAAGTTTCGGAACAGGTGCAGAAATTTTTGGGTCTCGATACCGCGCCGCGGCTTTCGCCCGCCTCGATGGAAACTCTCGCCATCATCGCGTATCGCCAACCTGTGACGCGTCCGCAAATCGAAAACATTCGCGGCGTGAATTGCGATGGCGTAATCCACACATTGCTCGCGCGTAACTTGATTGAAGCGCTTGGGGAACTAGAAACGGTAGGACATCCGACGCTGTACGGCACAACGTTTGATTTTTTGCATTATTTTGGTTTGACAGGTTTGGAGCAGTTGCCGCCGCTGCCGGAGGAGATGATGCCGGTGTTGCCGGTGTTGACATCCGATTCGGCGACGGCGAACGAGACAATCGAAAGTCACCAATCTGTCTAGCTGGAGCACATTACTGTTTTGGAATGGCAAAGGTCCATTTACTTTTCGTTTTCGGAGTGATTGCTACTTTCGTAGGAATTCTATTCTATGGAATCGTGTTGAAAAATAGCTTGCTTTTCGTTGTTGCCTTAATTCCATTGGGAATTATTTTAGCTGTTGCCTTGATTTTGTTTTTCGTAATCGCTTACACAGTTTTCGAGTCGGGAATCTCTCAGCTGTTACCCACATGCGACACAACATTTTGTCGCGCTTTGGCATCGAAACAAGCGGAACCGTGACAGAAACTTTTAATTGTCCGGATGGGGACGGAAACGCTTGCTGGTGTGGCACATATACCTTTGCTGATTCCTATGGAAAAACCTATCACTCCAAATTCGAGATTTGTATTCATTGGTCCAGCAAAGAGCAGATCGCGCAGATAGCGCGCTGGTATTCCCTCGGGACGAAAGTTCAGATCGTCTATTTACGATCATTGCCCGCCTTTCACGAACGCAAGTTTCCACTTGAATAAGGATAGCTCAAAAAGCATGTTTAGGCGTATTGAATTTATTAAAGAGTTGAGCGCAGAGAATCATCGCAAATTGATCCACACTGTCGCGCAACGCGGTGCAACGTTTGATGGGGATCGTACGCGTTTTTGGAAAACGGGGATCATGGGCGCGAATATGGATCACGTTGTTGACGCGTGGATTGACATGAATGGACCGCGGCGCGCAGTCAACAAGAATTGCCGTTATTATTTCACCGAAGCTGGCTGGAAGCGTTATGGGCGTCGCACGGTTGCCGCGTGCCAACAAGTTGGTCAATCTTATCGCGTCATAGCAATCAAGGAAAAATCGGTAGATGTTTTTTATCGTGATGAAATTCAAGTAGCTGTACGTCCCCTCAAGAAAATAAAGCGAGCCAAGCAATAAATGGAACGTCTCCAAAAACTCCTCGCCCAAGCAGGCATCGCCTCGCGTCGTCATGGCGAAGAAATGATTTTGGCGGGGCGCGTGCGCGTCAACAACAAAGTCGTCACGGAACTTGGCACACAGGTTGATCCTGACACTGTCAAAATTCTGGTGGATAACCAACCCGTCGCTCTGGAATCCAAAGCGTACTTTATTTTGAATAAACCCCGCGGGTACATTTCCGATCGCGATGACACGGCGGGAATGAAAACCGCGCTCGATCTCATTCCCGATGGGCGGCGTTTGTTTGCAGCTGGACGTTTGGATTTGATGAGCGAGGGGATGTTGTTTCTCACGAATGATGGCGAACTCGCAAATCATTTGACGCATCCGCGTTACGAACACGAAAAAGAATATCTCGCGCTCGTTTTTGGCGCGCCCGATGATAAAACAATCGAACGGCTTGAACGCGGTATCTTGTATGACGGCGAATGGATGCGCGCAGATACAGCGGAACGCGCGGGACGCAATCAACAAGTGGGCGAAGCGGGGCGCGATGAAACGTGGTTACGCATCATTTTGCACGAAGGCAAGAAACGCCAAATCCGCCACATGTGCGCCGCATTAGGGCATCCCGTCAAACGCTTGATACGCGTGCGTATGGGCGCGCTGCGGCTCGGTGATTTGAAAGTAGGCGAATGGCGCAAACTAACAAAAGACGAAATCTCGCAAATAAGGCAAGGTAGGGAACGCTCGCCGCAGCGTTCCAAAGGTGCGGCGCGTTCCAAACCTGCGCCGCAGCGTTCCAAGCGCGCAGGGTGGGCAAAGCCGCGCGGGGAACGAAAGCGAAATGCGCCAAGCCGCAGTTTGGCGAGCGATTCGAGCGTTCATTCCGTACCCAAATCGCCGCGCGCAAAAAACGCGCCACAGCGCCCCGAAAAATCAGCGCCGAGAGAACGCGTTGCTGCGCGCTCCGCGCAAAAACCGCCGCGTTCGCCAAAACGAAATTCGCAATTCGCGCCAGCTAAATCGAAATCCAAAAACTTGCCTCGAACGAATGTGAGAGATCGAAAACCATAAATCTGAAATCAAAAATCAAAAATCAAAAATCAAAAATGACTCCTCTCCCCCGCACCATCGCCATAGACGGACCCGCCGCATCGGGCAAGAGCGTGCTCGCGGAAAAACTCGCGGACGCGTTGGGTTATTTTTATTTTGATACGGGCTTGATGTATCGCGCAGTGACGAATGAAGCATTGTTGCAAAAAATTCCGCTTGACGACGAACGCGCGGTAACGCAACTCGCGGAGCAAATCGAAATCAATGTGTCACCTGCAAATCACCTCCTACGGGTCACGGTCAATGGGCGGGATGTGTCCGCCCAAGTGAAACGCCCCGAAGTGGATCGAAATGTGTCAATTGTTTCTGCGTATGCGGGCGTGCGGCGCGCCATGACGGAACAACAGCGACGCATCGCGCAGCGCGGCAACATCATCATGGCGGGGCGCGATATTGGGACGGTGGTTTTGCCGAACGCGGATTGTAAAATTTTTCTCGTCGCGTCGGTAGAGGCGCGAGCGCGGCGGCGCATGGCAGAGCGTTTGGCGCGTGGGCAAAATGTGACGTTTGAACAAATGCGCGACGAAATTTTGCAGCGCGATGGGGTGGATTCTGCGCGGCGGGTTGCGCCATTGCGCGCGGCGGAGGATGCGATCCATCTCGATAATAGTGATTTGACGATAGATGAAACGGTGCAGCAAGTAATGGAAATTTTGCAAACTCACGCGCGGGTGACAGCGCCATGAATCTCCGCGACGAACGCATCATTGCGCGTTTTCATCCGTTCGCCAATTGGGTGCTGCGAACGTGGTATCGTGTCATCTTGGATTTGGAGATGCAAGGTCTCGAAAATGTGCCGCGCACGGGTTCTTTGCTCATCGTGATCAATCACATGCATTTCCTCGATCCTTTGATTCCCACCGCGTACTTGCGCCCCGACATTTTTCCGATGGCAAAACATGAAGTTTTCGAAGGCAGATGGAAATGGATGTTCGATGCCTATGGCGCGTTTCCCGTGCGACGCGGCGAAGCAGACCTACAGGCGTTCAAAAACGCGTTCAAGGTCTTGCGCGCGGGACACGCGCTTTTGATGGCGCCCGAAGGCACGCGCGCCAAGGTCGGTGGTTTGCAGCAGGCACACGAAGGCGCGGGCTTGATTGTCTCGCGCGCGGGCGTTCCGGTTTTGCCCGTCGCGTTGTGGGGCGGACGCGCCCTTGTCTCGAACGTGAAAAAATTTCAGCGCACAAGAGTTCACGTTCACATCCATCCGCCGCTCGTCGTCAAGTCGCAAGAGAAAAAATTTTCGCGCGAGGAAATTTCGCGTATCACCGACGAAATCATGTACTCGCTCGCAACGATGCTGCCCCCCGAATATCGCGGTGTCTATGCCGACATTGAAAAATTTGCGCCGCGTTTTCTTGTACAGTATCATGCGTCGGCGGAACAAAATGCAAATGTTACAAAGGGGGTGGTGGCAATGACGAATTAGTGAAAAGGGGAAAATGAGCGCATGGACTCGCCTCACCCCCCAGCCCCCTCTCCTAAAAAATTTTTCAAGGAAAAATTTTTTAGGAGAGGGGGAGTTTGAGAGACTCCCCTCTTCTGAAATTTTTGGGAAAAAACTTTCAGGAGAGGGGCTGGGGGTGAGGCGCAGTTGACGAGGTGGAGGTTCCTCGCCGCGAGGCGAGTGTTAATTGCGAATCCCCAAACGGTTCGCGAAAAAATCGAATGATCAGCGGATGCCTCCGTTTGCCCTGCGTCATATGAAAGGGCAATCTATTTCTCCCCCCTCTGGACGCACGCGACAAAAATGACAGGCGACTGTCAAAACAAAACGCACGCGTCAAATCCCAACCCACAAAAATAAATTTGCGTGTGGAATGGCAATGCGAATCGCGTTTGCATCCACGCGGGTGAGTGCAATTGGAAATAAAGGAAATACGGGAAATAGAGTTCCCTATTTTCCTGTATTTCCCGCATTTCCCTTTGCGCCTTATCTACAGGAGAAAATTACCATGTGCGGCATCGTCGGTTATGTTGGTTACAAAGAGGTCAGCCCCGTTTTGCTTGACGGCTTGAAACGGCTCGAATATCGCGGCTATGATTCCGCGGGGATTGCGGTACGGAACGCAGAGGGCAACATCATCATTCGCAAAAGCGAAGGAAAATTATCGAAACTCGCAAATCAGTTGAACGGCAACGCGCCGCGCGGCACGCTCGGCATGGGGCATACGCGGTGGGCGACGCACGGCGCGCCGAATGATGTCAACGCGCACCCGCATACGGACGAAAGCGGACGCGTCGCAGTGATTCATAACGGCATCATTGAAAATTACGCGGAACTGCGCGACGAATTAAAAACGCGCGGGCATGTGTTTCAATCGCAAACGGACACAGAGATTTTCGCGCATCTCGTCGAGGAGGAATTTGAAAAACGCGGCGCGAGTGGCGCGGTGAATTTGATTGACGCGGTGCGCGCAGCGTTGAAACTTGTGCGCGGCGCGTATTCGTTCGTCGTGATGGATGCGCGGGTGCCAGACTTGTTGATTGGTGCGCGGCATTTTTCGCCGCTCATTGTGGGCGTCGGCGAAAATGAAAATTTCTTTGCGTCAGACATTCCCGCGATTCTGGAGCATACGCGAAACGCGTTGATCATCGAAGATGGAGAAGTGGTCGCGTTGACACATGACGCGGTGCGAATTTTTACGCTGGAGGGTGAAAGTGTCGAACGCGAACCGTTCGAGGTAACGTGGGACGTGACGAGCGCGGAAAAGGGCGGTTATCCAACCTTTTTCACCAAAGAAATTTTTGAACAGCCCGCCGCGTTGGCGAACGCACTGCGCGGACGCGTAGATGCGGAACGCGTCATCCTTCCCGAACTCGACGCGCTTGATTTTGCGCGCATCGAACGCGTGCATATCGTCGCGTGCGGCACGTCGTACCACGCGGGCCTCGCGGCGAGACTCGTGTTGGAGCAATGGGCGCGCGTTCCCGTCAATGTCGAAATCGCGTCCGAGTATCGGTACGCGTCGCCCATCGTTGACGACAAGACATTGCTGATTCTCATTACGCAGTCGGGCGAAACGGCGGATACGCTCGCCTGTTTTCGTTTGGGCAAAGAACGCGGCGCGCAAACGTTGGCATTGACGAATGTTGTCGGCAGTTCGATTACGCGCGGCGCGGACGCGGTGATTTTTTTGCGCGTCGGTCCCGAAATCGGCGTCCTCTCGACAAAAACATACGCGGCGCAAGTGGCGTTGTTGGAGTTGGTGGCGTTGGGGTGGGGGATGAAGAGAGACGAGAGGCGAGAAACGAGAGACGCGACGAGAGAAACGAGAAACGAGATTTTGGCGAGTTTTATTCGTCTGCCCGATTTGGTGGAAGCGACACTTGGTTGCGGGCATCAGACGGAATTGCTCGCGCAGAAATTGACGGCGCATCAATCCGCGTTTTTCTTTGGGCGCGGGTTTGGGTACGTTGCGGCGTTGGAGGGCGCGCTGAAACTCAAAGAGGTGAGTTATCTGCACGCGGAAGCATACGCGGCAGGGGAATTGAAGCACGGACCAATTGCGATGCTCGATCCCAATTTTCCCGTGATCGCGATTGCAACGCGCAGCGCGACGCTGGATAAAGTGGTGAGCAATATCCAAGAAGTGCGCGCGCGCCGCGCGCCTGTGCTTGCGATTGCGACGGATGGCGATACCTTCATCGAGCAGCACGCGGACGATGTGATTTATATTCCGCACGCGCCCGAACATCTCGCGCCAATTCTGGCGGTCGTGCCATTGCAATTGCTTGCGTATCACGTTGCGGTAGCGCGGGGGTGTGATGTGGATCAGCCGAGGAATTTGGCAAAGAGCGTGACGGTGGAGTAGGGAGAACCTGCCAACGGATTTGCAAAACGGATAAACGGATAAACGGATAAACGGATAAACGGATAAACGGATAAACGGATAAACGGATAAACGGATAAACGGATAAACGGATAAACGGATAAACGGATAAACGGATAGCGCGCGCGGCTATCCGCTTATCCGTTTTTTTGTCCGCTTGCCGCGGTGAGGTGTGGGAGTGTGTCACGATTTTGGGTAGGTGTATCGAGCAATTGGATTTTAGACTTGGTCGGTCCGTTGGTCGAGTCAGGAACCTGCTAAAGCATAAAATCCAAATGCGTAACGCACACCCATGTCGTTTGGGTGTGCGTTACGCTTTTGGGCGAGTCCTTGCGGGCGATTGCAAATCGCGGCAACGAGAACGCGAAACCTGCCTTCGCAGGTTGGAATCGCCCGTTACCCAAAAACATGACGCACACCCATGTCGTTTGGTGGCATTGACTTGCAACTTTTGCGTGCTAAAATCTTTCAAATTCTTTTTGTTCATTGAAACGCGGTGGGGTCTCTATGGCTAACGACACAGAAAATAATTCGGTGAACATCAGCGGCGGCACGCTGCATGTGGCGGCGGATTTTGTCGCGGGCGATAAAAAAATTTCGTATGGGTTTAGCGCGGCGGAGATGGAACGGCTGATTGAAAAGGTGCTGCTGTTTTTGCGCGAGGGCGCGGCATTTTTGCCGACGGGGCGGCAAGGCGAATTGCTGCGCGCGGAATGGCAGGGCGAGACGTTGACGTTTCGCGCGGGCGCGGCGCAGGTGTTGGCGACGCGACGCGAGGAACGCGCGTATTTGCTGGCCCTGACGGTGCGGCAAGAGTATCAGGTGTGGGCGACGAAATTTATTCCCCTTGCGGCGCAGATGGATGTGCGGCGCGCGCTTGAAATTCCGATGGCGTACACTGAATTTCGCGTGCCGCGTGAAGGCGCGGGACTGGAAGAACGCGTGACGACGATCCCGCTAAAAGACATTACACAGGCGCTGCAAGAACACGCCGCATTCATTATTTTGGGGGAACCGGGCGCGGGCAAAACGACGACGCTGCAAAAAATCGCGTTTGAAGCGGCGCGGGCGCGGCTCGAAGGCAAAGGGGAACGCATCCCGTTTTTTGTGCGCTTGAGCGAACAAAAAGAACGCGCGCCGTTCGATTTTGTGCGCGCGAAATGGGCGCAGCATATTGGCACCGAGTTAGAAATGGAACTCGGCGCGGGACGCGTGCTTTTGCTTGCGGATGGCGTCAATGAATTTCCACGCGACGAGCGCGATGCGCGTTTAAAAGAGTGGCGGCTTTTTGTGGAAGATTACGCGGGCGCGAATCAAATTGTGTTCACGAGCCGCGAACGTGATTATGATCGGCAACTCGATTTGCCGCGGGTGCGCGTCGAACCACTGGACGAGGAACGCATCGCCGATTATTTGACGCGTAATCATGCGGAGGGTTTGCGCGAGGAATTGGAACAGCCGCGCGCGCGTTTATTGGAACTCGCGCGCAATCCATTCTATCTCGCGCTGTTGACGCGCGCGTATCACGATGATCGGCAGGGCTTGGCAAATCGGGGACGGTTGATTGAGTGGTTCGTGGATACGCTCTACCAACGCGAAGAAAAGTTGGCGCATCCGTATTGGCTGCATCGGCGCGCGCAAACACGCGCGCTCGCGCAACTTGCCTACACAATGCAAACGCAGGGCGAAGCGACGACGTTGTGGTATAAAACTGCGCCCGCCGCGCTGCCGCAAATGGTGGAGCATGATGGCGAAGAAACGGTGATTAAACCCGCCGACTTGTATCGCTGTGCGCGCGCCGCGACAATTTTTGATCCCGCGTCCGATGACGTGCGTTTTTATCATCAACTCTTGCAGGAATACTTTGCCGCGCTTGAATTGATTCGTCATTTTGAATCGGGTGAGGATTTACTTCAATTGTGGCGCGCGCCGCGCACACTTCAAGAAATGCCGGCTTCCCAAGTGGGCGAATGGGATCCGCTCCCGCCACCGCCAACGACAGGATGGGAAGAGACGACGATTCTCGCGAGCGGTTTATTGCGCGAGCCCGCGCGTTTGATTGAAGCCGTGCGCGCGGTGAATCCTGTTTTGGCGGGGCGCATGTTGGATGAAGCGGGGATTGAGAAACCGCGCGAGGTGACAGCGCGCGTGCGTGAAACCTTGCTGCAAGCATTCAACAATGCCACCATTCACTTGCGCGCGCGTTTGCAAGCAGGATTCACGTTGGGAAAAATTGATGATCCGCGTTTTGTGCCGCAAACGATCAACGGCGTGGAAATTATTTTGCCCGAGATGGTTCCAGTCTCTGGCGGCATTTATTTGATTGGGAGTCGCGAGGACGATGTGGTTGCTCTGAATGACGAGAGCCCACAACACAATGTTGAGCTTGCGCCTTTTTCGATTGCGCGGTATCCCGTAACGAACGCCGAGTTTGCGTGTTTTATGCAAGCAGGGGGCTATCAAGACGAACGGTACTGGACGACGGACATGGCGAAACGCTGGCTGCGTGGGGAAGATGTGTCGGGCGGACAAATTGCGTCATGGTTGGATCTGTGGCGCGCTCTGAAAGCGAATCCCGATTGGAAAGAACAGTTGGCAAGTCGCGGGACGTTCTCGCCCTCGCAAATCGAATCGTACGAATACATTGCGAGTTTGAGTGAAGAGGAATTTACAAATGTATTGAAACAACAATTACAAGAAAAATCGCGCAGCGAGCCGCACTATTGGCGCAACGGTGATTACAACAATTCTTTGCAGCCCGTTGTCGGCGTCACTTGGTTCGAAGCGCGCGCGTATTGCGAATGGCTTTCACAGCTCACAGCGCGCGTGTATCGCTTGCCCACCGAAGCGGAATGGGAAGCCGCCGCGCGAGGTCGCCCAAGTATGGATGCGAAACAAGAAAAACACGCGCGCATTTATCCGTGGGGCGACGATTGGGATGCGGCGCGCGCGAATACATTGGAAGGGCGCGTTCTCAAACCTTCGCCTGTGGGCGTCTATGTCGCAGCCAATGGCGTGAGCGAATGTGGCGCAGCGGATCAATGTGGCAATGTGTGGGAGTGGACAAGCACACTCTATCAGCCCTATCCGTATGCAAACGATGCGCGCGAAAATCTTGAAGCGGAGGGGGAACGCGTCGTGCGCGGCGGGTCGTATGTTGATGTTAGTTCGGATGCCCGTTGTGCGTATCGGTCTAGGAACTCACCCGTCCTCATGTCTTACGAAAGTGGTTTTCGAGTGTTCTCCCCTGGCTTGTATTCCTGACTGCTGATTGCTGGTTGCTGGATTCTGCGTACTGTTTTTCTGCGGGGGGTCGAGGGGGGGGTTTATCCCCCCTCGTCGCCGCGGGGGG
>Ga0247727_10015026_pt1 | contig 12769 bp, 4 predicted proteins | sample WisWelCaveWW1625_FD_202498 | JGI IMG/M metagenome (GOLD analysis project Ga0247727, IMG submission 202498) | Biofilm microbial communities from Wishing Well Cave, Virginia, United States - WW16-25 | ecosystem: Environmental > Aquatic > Deep subsurface > Groundwater > Cave microbial mat | place...
GGAAGCGCGCCGGGTTCGCCTGGGAGAAGGCGCCGAGGAGCGCGCGCACGCGGTTGGGATTCTTGAGCGTGAAGTCGGGGTGCGCGGCCAGCGCGACGACGCGCTCGAACGTGGCCGGCTGCGGCGCCAGGGCCTGCAGGCGGAACCACTTGTCGAGCACCAGCGGGTCGTGCTTCCAGCGCCGGTAGAAGGCGTCGAGCGCGAGCTCGCGCTCGCGGCAATCGACCCCCACCAGCGCGGCCAGCGCCGCCTCCGAATCGGTCATGCCGCGCGCGCGCTCGAACTGCTGCCAGGCGAGCACGATCGTCTCCGGCTCCTCGAGGCTCGCGAGGCAAGCGAGCGCGCGGTTATTGAGCCGGCGCGCGTCGATCGAGTCCTTGTCGATGGCCGTGCCCGTCCGCTCCGCGAGCGCGCGGTAGGTCGCCAGGAGCGGACCGCGGTGCGCCCGCGCCAGCTCGCGCACGGCGAAGCGCCGCGCGGCGTGGACGGCCTCCGGATCGATCACGTCGAGCTCCTGCGCGAGCGTGAGCTCGTCGGGCAGCGTCAGCGCCAGCGCGCGGAACGAGCCGTCCAGACGCTCGTCGGAGAGCACCTTCCCGAAGGCCTCGCTCAGCCCGGGATCTAGGCGCAGCTCTTGCCCGCGAGCGTGGGCGCCGACGAGCTCGAGCAGCACGCCCTTCGCCAGCTCCTGGCCCGCGTCCCAGCGGACGAAGGGATCGGTGTCGTGCGCCATCAGGAAGGCGAGCTCGCTGCGCGGGCGCTCCCAGCGCAGCCTCACCGGCGCGGAGAAGCCGCGCAGCAGGGAAACCACGGGCTGCACGGGCACATCGACGAAGCGGTAGGTGCGCTCGCGCTCGCGCAGCTCGAGCAGGCGTGTGGTGGCCGTGCAATCCTTGTACTCGCCCTGCAGTCGCAGGGGGAGCTCGCGTCCGCCCGGGCCGAGCATCCCGATCGCCACGGGGACGTGCAGCGGTTGCTGCTCGGCCGGGCCCAGCTTGGGCAGCACCTGGCGCAGGGTCAGATCGTAGAGCCGTCCGCGCGGGTCGTACTCGCCGCGCGCTTCCAGCACGGGCGTGCCCGGCTGCGAGTACCAGCGCTCGAACTGCGTCAGGTCCACGCCGTTCGCGTCGGCCATGGCGGCGCGAAAATCCTCGCAGGTCACGGCCGTGCCGTCGTGGCGCTCGAAGTAGTGCTCCATGCCGCGCCGGAAACCGTCCTGACCGAGCAGCGTGTGGTAGAGGCGCACGACCTCGGCGCCCTTCTCGTACACCGTGGCGGTGTAGAAGTTGTCCATCGACACGTAGGACTCGGGCCGGATCGGGTGCGCCATCGGCCCGGCGTCCTCGGCGAACTGCGCGATGCGCAGCTTGCGCACGTCGTCGATGCGCTTGACGGCACGCGAGCCCATGTCGGCGCTGAACTGCTGGTCGCGGAAGACGGTCAGGCCTTCCTTGAGGGTGAGCTGGAACCAGTCGCGGCAGGTCACGCGGTTGCCGGTCCAGTTGTGGAAGTACTCGTGGCCGATCACGCCCTCGATGGCCTGGTAGTCGTCGTCGGTCGCGCTCTCGACGTCGGCCAGCACGTAGCGCGAGTTGAAGACGTTGAGGCCCTTGTTCTCCATGGCCCCCATGTTGAAGTCGTTGACGGCCACGATCTGGTAGACGTCGAGGTCGTACTCGAGGCCGAACGTGTCCTCGTCCCACTTCATCGCCTTCTGGAGCGAGCGCAGGGCGTGCTCACACTTCGCGAGGTTCTGCGGCTCGACCCAGAGCTCGAGCTCGACGTCCCGTCCGGAACGCGTGCGGAAGCGTCCGCGGTGGCAGGCGAGATCGCCGGCCACGAGCGCGAACAGGTAGCTCGGCTTCTTGAAGGGGTCCTCGTAGCGCACGAAGTGCCGCCCGCCGGGGAGCGCGCCGCTCTCGACGCGGTTGCCGTTCGAGAGCAGCACCGGGCAGCGCGCACGCTCGGCCTCGATGCGCACGCTGTAACGCGCCATCACGTCGGGCCGGTCGAGGAAGTAGGTGATGCGCCGGAAGCCTTCGGCCTCGCACTGCGTGCAGAAGACGTTGTTCGAGAGGTAGAGGCCGGAGAGGCGCGTGTTGGCGCGCGGCTGGATCTCGACCTCGGTCTCGAGCTCGAAGCGCTCGGGCACCTCGGGCACGATCAGGCTGTCGTCCGTGACCTCGAACTCGCCGATCACGAGGTCGCTCTTGTTCAGGCGCAGGGCGTGGAGCTCGAGCTGTTCGCCGGCGAGGACGAGCGGCCGGCGCCCCGGATTCACGGCCTCGTTGCGCCGCCCGCTCAGGCGCGCGCGCACGCGCGTGCGCTCGCGCTCGAGCTGGAAGGTGAGCTCGACGCGCTCGATCCAGAAGTCGGGCGGACGGTAGTCGAGGCGCCGGATCTCCTTCGCCTGCGTGCTCGTTCCCGGGCTCATCGGGGGTGAAGAGAATAGGGATTCGCTCGTGCCGGATCATGTCCGCGCGGGACGAACGGCCCTGGAGGCTATCCTCCGCGCACTCCCGGCCGACCCGACCCCATGCATAGCCCCGTCCTGGCCCGCTCGTTCCTCGTCCTCTCGCTCGCCCTCGGAGCCTGCGGCGCACCGCCGACCGGTTCGACGGCTGCGGCGCCCACCGCCCAGACTCTACCCGTAAGCGCGGTGCAAGCGGTCGAGCCCGAGCTCGCCCGGAAGCTGGACGCGCTGGCGGATGCCCTCGAGAGAGAGCGTGTCGCGCTGCATCTCCCCGGTCTGGCGCTCGCGATCGTCCAGGACGATCGTCTGATCTTCGCGCGCGGTCTCGGGTTGGCAGACGTCGAGGGAGAGCGAGCGGTCACGCCCGAGACGCTCTTCGCCATCGGCTCCACCAGCAAGGCCTTCACCGCGACGCTGGTCGGAATGCTCGCGGACGAGGGCAAGCTCACGTTCGACGACCCGATCACGGAACATCTCCCGTGGTTCGTGCTCCCCATCGATGGCAAGGAGGGCGAGCAGGTGACCCTCCACGATCTGCTCGCGCACCGCACCGGCTTCGCGCGCATGGACATCCTGTGGGCCGGCGGCAAGGCGACGCGCGAGGAAGTGCTGCGCACAGCCCTGCGCGCCGAGCCCATGGCGCCCTTCGGAGAGAAGTTCCTCTACAACAACATCATGTTCCTGGCCGCGGGCGAGGCCTGCGCCGCGATCACCGGCCGCTCGTGGGAAGAGCTCGTGCGCGAGCGCCTGTTCGAGCCCCTCGGCATGCGTTCCTCCGACACCAGCGTCGCCGAGGCGCAGCAGGACCCACGGCTCGCCCTCGGCTACCGCTGGGACGAGGATCACGAGCGCTTCGAGCACCTGCCCATGCGCGACCTCGTGTCGATCGCGCCTGCCGGCGCGATCAACTCGAACGTGCTCGACATGGCGCGCTGGGTGCGTTTCCAGCTCGGCCGCAGAGAGCTCGAGGGCCGCCGGCTGATCTCCAGCGAGGCCTTCGCCGAGGCCTGGAAGACGCACAACACCATGGGGCCGGGTGCGCGCTACGGACTCGGCTGGATGCTGCGCGAGTGGCGCGGGCAACCCTACGTCGAGCACGGCGGCAACATCGACGGCTTCGCGGCCGAGGTGGCGCTCCTGCCCGAAGCGAAGCTCGGACTCGTGATGCTCGCCAACGTCAGCGCCACGCCGCTCCAGGGGACGATCGGCCCGAAGGTGTTCGAGGCTTTGCTCGGAGAGGCCGCTCCTGCGATCGAAGCCGCGCACGAGGACCTCACCCGTTTCGCGGGCACGTTCATCGCCAACTACTTCCACTTCCACGACGCGCCGTTCGAGGTGCGGGTCCAGAACGACCGTCTCGCGATCGACGTGCCCGGCCAGACGATCTTCGAGCTGCTGCCGCCCGGCCCCGACGGCAAGCGTCCCTTCGCGCTGGTCCCCGAGCAGATCCAGGCCGACTTCGAGGAGCAGGACGGCCAGGTGGTCGCGCTGCGCCTCTACCAGAACGGCCTGATGTTCGACGTACCGCGCAAGGGCTACGTGCCGCCGCCCGAGCTCGACCTCGAGCAGCTCGAGCCCTTCCTCGGTAGCTACGCGGACCCGCTGTCCAAGAAGACCTTCGCCGTGGTGATCTCGCGCGGCCGCCTGGCGCTCGACTACCCCGAGCAGATGGTGTACGAGCTCTTCCCGCCCGCGGGCGACGATCGCTGGGTCTTCCGCGCCACGCCGCAGATGGCGGTCGAGTTCAACGTGGACGCGGACGGTGTGGCCGAGGCGCTGACCTTCTACGAGCGCGGGACGACCAGGGAGTGCGAGCGCGTGGGCGGCGGCGGGCTCGCCATGCCCAGCCTCGACGAGCTCCTCTCCCTGCGCAAGGCGGCCGGGCTCGAGGCGCGCCTCGCCGAGCTCGGCCTGTGCCGGCTCACGGGCACGATCCGCTTCGTCCACTGCGGCATCGAGGGCGCGACCGAGGTGCTCTTCGACGCCCGCGGCCGCTTCGACGAGGAGACCGACCTGCGTCCCTTCGTGTGGACCCGGACGGTCTTCGACGGCGAGCGAGCGCACTTCTGGTCGACGCTCGAGAAGGAGCGCGACCTCACCGGCACGAGCCTCGACCAGGCAAGCGCGAGCAGCATGGGCGCGCTGCTCGGCGACTGGCGCCGGCGCTTCGATTCGGCCCTGGTCGAGCGCGTCGACGACGCCCTGGGCCAGCGCAGCGCGCGAGTGCGCCTGGTGAAGGGCGCGGCACCGGCCGTGATCCTGCACGTCGACCTCGCCAGCGGCGACATCCTGCGCGCAGAGGTGTCCGAGGTGGTCGATGGTGCCTCGGATGGCGGCGGCACGTTCCCGAAGACGCTCACCTTCGAGGACTGGCGCGAGCTCGAGGGCCTGCGCATGCCCATGCGCATCGTCAGCGAGGACGACGCGGCCGGCAAAGTCGTGATCCAGTACCAGGGGTTCGAAACGCGCGTGGCCGCGGAGGGCGAGCCCTTCTCGCTCCCGCCCGCAGCACCGAGGTGAACCGGCAACCCTGCTCGGCTGCTGGCCGTATTGCACGCTCGGCGTAGGATGGTCGCGGAGGTGATCTTGGACGTTCGAACCCCTCGACGATGGCTGGCGTCGTTCGCGCTGGCGTGGCTGGCGCTGCCGACCTCCGCCCAGACGCTCGCGCGTTTCGCGCCAGCGGAGCTGGAGAGCGCGGGCCCGGGCGCGCTCGAGCTGCGCTTCGTGCGCGAGAGCACGCGCAGCATCGAGCTCCAGCCCTGGCCCGAGCGCGAGGTCGGCTGGCTGTTCGTGCGCGAGGAGGGAACCCAGCACAACCACGACGCGCTCACGCCCTTCGCCCAGGAGCCAACGCGGCTCCGCCTCGAGCGCGATGGGCCTGGACCCCTGCTCGTCGGCTGGGACCTGCCTCCGCGGGTCGAACGAATGCACCCGGTCGAGCTCCGCGCCTTCCTCGCGGAGCGCACCAGCCACGAGTCCATGCCGCGCGAGCTCGAGGTGCTGGGGAACGAGACCGTTCTCGTCCAGCGCCTGGAGTCCCTCGCGCTAGCCGTGCGCTCGGGAGATGACAGCGCGACGGCAGCCGAACCGTCCGCCATCGCGACCAGCAAGAGCGGCCAGCGCATGGAACTGCGCGCGCTCTTCGATCCGAGCTTCTTGCAGGCCGGCAGCGTCTTCGCGTTCAAGCTGTATCTCCCCGAGGGTGGCACAGAGAACGTCATCTGTCGCGCCGTGCACCTTACGAGCCGGGATTCACGAGCGCTCGAGCGACTCCCGGACGGGAGCCTGCACGTGAAGCTCGAGCAGGCCGGGCCGTGGATGCTGGAGGCCAGTCGGCTGCGCGCGCTGGACGGCGCCTCGGGGGCCGCGCTCGAGCTCGCCAGCTCCACGCTCGTGTTCGTCGTGCGCCCCGCCGCGCGCGCAGGGGGAGGACGATGATCGTCGCGCTGCTCGCGGTCCTCTCGCTCGGACCGCACCTCGCTCCGCAGGCATCGCAGACCGACCCGCCCCACCAGCAGCGCTGGCAGGAGCTGGGTCCCGCGCCCATCACCAGCGGCCCCTACACCGGCCGCGTCTCGGCCATCGCTTGCAGCCCCGTCGATGCGAACCGGGTCTTCGTGGCCGGCGCCGACGGCGGCGTGTGGCGCACCGAGGACGGCGGCGCGAGCTGGCGCGCGCTGAGCGACGAGCTGCCGACGACCGCGATCGGCGCGCTGGTGATCGACCCGGCCGATCCGGAGGCGATCTTCGCGGGTACGGGCGAGGCGAACTTCGCCAACCACAGCCGCTATGGCCTGGGGATCTACCGCTCGCTCGACGGCGGCGAGAGCTGGGAGCACTTCGCAGAAGCGACCCTCGGCGGCCGTTGCGTTTCCGCGCTCGCGATCGACCCGCTCGACGGCGACGTCGTCTACGCCGCGCTCACGCGCGCCGGCGGCTTTCCCGAGCTGGCGGCGGCCAAGGGTCACCCCGGGGCGGGCGGGGATCTCGGCGTCTTCCGCTCGACCGACCGCGGCGAGACGTGGACGCGCTCGACCGGAGGCTTGCCGAACCTTTCGGCCACCAGCCTCGCGCTCGATCCCTCCAACCCGAGCCGCCTCTACTGTGGCATCGGCCACATCTTCGGCAACGCGCAGAACGGCGTGTGGCGCTCGCTCGACGGCGGTACGAGCTGGACCCAGCTCGCCGGCGGGCTGCCCGCGAGCCAGGTCGGGCGCGTGACGGTGGCGCTCGCGCCGAGCTCGCCCGCGCGCCTCTACGTGCTGATCACGCGCCCGGCCGACGTCGCCGGCGGCGGCGCGTCGACGCTCGGCGCCTGGCGCAGCAGCAACGGCGGCGACTCCTGGACGTCGATCCCCGTTCCGAGCCTGCAGGCGACCTACGGCTGGTATCTCTCGGTCGTCAGCGTGCGGCCGAGCGACCCGAACACGGTGCTGATGGGCGGGCTCACGCTCGAGCGCTCGACGAACTCCGGCACGAGCTGGAGCACCGTCACGCCCCCGCACGTCGACCTGCATGCGCTCGCCTGGGACGCCGCCGGGCGTCTGTGGGCGGGGGACGACGGCGGCGTGCACCGCAGCGCGAACCTCGGTTCGAGCTGGAGCGCGCACAACACCGGCCTCGGCCTCACGCAGTTCTACGCCGGGATCTCGACCCACCCGAGCGACGACCAGATCCTCTTCGGCGGCCTGCAGGACAACGGCAGCGTGCGGCGCTCGACCAGCTCGACCTCCTGGAGCGCGGTCTTCGGCGGAGACGGCGGCTGGACGCAGCTCTCGGAGGCTTCGCCGAGCACGGTCTTCGTCGAGTACCAGGGCACGGCGAACCTTTTCAAGTCGACCGACGGTGGCACGAGCTTCGATTACTCCGGCGCGGGCATCGACACCGGCGACCGGAACTGTTTCCTGCCGCCGTACTTGATCGATCCGACCAACGCGAGCCGCATGTATTACGCGACGCACCGCGTCTGGCGCAGCACGGACGGCGGCAACGCGTGGAACCCGTTCAGCGGCGACCTGACCGCCGGCTCGGGCGCCATCCGCTCGCTCGCGATCTCGCCCGCCGATGCGAACGTGCTGTGGGCCGCGACAAACGACGGGCGCGTGCTCGTCTCGACGAGCGGCGGCGCGAGCTTCAGCCTGCGGCTCAGCGGGAACCCCGGCTGGCCGCGCGTGACGCGCGAGATCTTCCCGCACCGCAGCGACCCCGCCACGGCCTGGCTGGCTGTGGCCCGCTTCGGGACGGCGCAGGTGCGGCGCACGACCGACTTCGGCCAGAGCTGGAGCGATCACGACCAGGGTCTGCCCGACCTGCCGGTCAACACGCTGGCCGTGCTTCCGGGTCCGAGCGAGCGGATCTTCGCCGGCACCGACCGCGGCCTGTACACCTCGCGCGACGGCGGCGCGCACTGGGTCCGCTTCGGCCGCGGGCTGCCGCATGCGCCGATCGTCGACCTCCTGCTGCAGCCCGAGCGCAACCGCATCGTCGTCGCCACCCAGGGCCGTGGCGCCTGGACCATCCGCCTCGAGACCCGCGGCAAGGCGTTCTGACGAGAACCCGGTTTCCCGAGGAAGCCCGGGGCGCCGCGGCATGGGAACAATGGAGCCCATGTCCCCGCCCGATTCCCTGGCCCGCGCCCTGCTCGAGGAGAGCGCCTGGCTGCAGCGCTTGGCCGCGCGCCTGGTGGCCGATCCCGCGCGCGCGGCCGATGCGTCGCAGGAGACGCTGACCAAGGCGCTCGAGCGCGCGCCGGCCGAGGTCGCGTCGCTGCGCCGCTGGCTCGCGACCGTGCTGCGCAACGTGGTGCGGCAGGAGCGGCGCACGACGGCTCGCCGCGAGGCGCGCGAGCTCGCGCGGCCCGCCGTGCTCGAGGCCGAGCCGGCCGACGAGCTCGCCGCGCGACTCGAGCTGCATGAGCGACTCGTCGCGGCCGTGCGCGCGCTCGAGGAGCCGTACCGCACGACGGTCGCGCTGCGCTACCTCGAGGATCTACCGCCGAAAGTGGTGGCCGAGCGTTTGGGCGTCCCCGTGAAGACGGTGCACACGCGCCTCGAGCGCGCGCTGGAGCAGCTCCGCACGCGCCTCGACCGCGAGCACGGTGGGCGCGCAGCCTGGGCCGGACTGCTCCTGCCGCTCTCCGTCCCGCGTCCGCCGCTCGAAGTCGCGGCACCACTCACACCGCTCGCACCTCTCGCCCCCCTCCTCGCCATGGCAACGCTCTGGAAATGGACGGGCGCCTGCGCGGCGCTCGTGGCCCTGGGTTTCATGACGGTCCGGACGCTCGCTCCCGACGAGCCGCGCGCGGCGAGCCAACCGGCGCCGGCCGGCGCGCCAGACGCGAGGGAGCTGACGGCTCCGCGGGCGGAGGTGGCCGTGATCCACCCGAACGCCGGACGCGAGGTGGTCGTCGTGGACTCCGGCCAGACGACATCCGTCGAGCCCTCGGAGGAGAAGGCCGCGCCCGCGATGCTAACGGGCCTCGTGCTCGACCTCGAACGGCGCCCCGTGGCGGGGCTCACCGTCATCTACGAGCGCATCTCGCCGATGCCGGGCCATCCCGGCGTCGCCGAATCGATCGAGGGCGAAGCCGAGAGCGACACGCTCGGGCGCTTCGCGCTGCCCGTGGTCGATGCCTCGTGTCGCATCGTCGCGCGCGGCCGCGGCTACGCCACGGCGATCGCCCCAGCACTGGCCGGCCCGCCCTCGCCCGAGCCGCCGATCGTGTTCGTGGGCCCCGAGCGCTCCTACGCCGGCCGCGTGATCGACGGGCAGGGCGCGCCGGTCGCCGGCGCGGAGCTCACGGTCACGCTGGCCGAGTCGTTGGCACGCGAGCTCACGCCCGGATCCTTCGCCGGTTCCTTGCCGCTGGCCCGCGCCGAGAGCGACGCCGAGGGCTGCTTCGAGCTCCCATCCGTCGGCGGCGCGCCGGGGAGCCGGCTCTTCGCCAGCGCCCAGGGCCTGAGCCACGACGAGATCGAGCTGCCGAGCGCGTCGAGCTCGGATCTCGTGCTCGTCCTCGGACCCCCGGCGCCGGTCGCGAACGCGCTCACCGGCCACGTCGTGCACGCCGACGGACGACCGGCGAGCGGCGCCTATGTGTCGACCGGCGACGAGGCCACGCGCGCCGCCGAGGACGGCTCGTTCGAGCTCGCGCTCGAGCCCGATGCCAAGGCCGAGCGCGTGCGCGCGGTTCTCGCGGGCTTTCTCCCGGTTGAGCTCGAGCTCGCCGGGCTCTCGGGCGAAGCGCGCGCCGATCTCGTGATCGTCCTGGGCGGCGCCGCGCGCACGATCGCGGGCCGCGTGCTGGACGGCCGGGGCGAGCCAATCGCCGGCGCGAGGGTGTGGACGAGCGACGGCGACCGCTTCGGCGTGATCCCGACGCGCACGGGCGACCTCACCGGCAACCTGACCTTCGATGTCGAGAGCGTCATGGCCGGAGCGCGCTTGCCCCAGGACGACGGCCGCCGCGCGCTGAGCAACGAACACGGTGGGTTCGTCCTGAGCGGCCTCGGCGAGCGCCGCTACGCGCTCTTCGCCTTTCACCCGCGCACCCAGGAGCTCGTCGGACCGGTCGAGGTCTCCTCCGGCTCTGACGGAGTCGTTCTCACGCTGGCGGGAACCGAGCCCACGCACGCTGTCGCCGGCCGGGTCACGACGCTCTCTGGCGAAGCCGTGCCCGGCGCTTGGGTGCGCGTGCAACGCACGCGGCACGCCGGTGGCCGGACGAGCACGCACCGCGTCGACTTCTCGTTCCATGCCGTGACCGACACTGAGGGTCGTTTCCGCTTCGAGGAGCTGTGCACGGCCGGCACCGTGCTGCTGGTCAGCGCCGACGACTACCCAGGCGAGACCACCTGCGCCCTCGACGCAGAGTCCGATCTCGAGAGCCTCGTCGTGCGCATGCGCGCCGCGTGCCACCTGCGCCTTTTCCTGGAGGACCCCGGAAGCGCCGACTCGCTGATGCTCGAGGACGAGCGCGGCGAGTCGCTGGACCTCACGATCCAGCTCGGGGGTTTGCTGATGACGGCGTCGGCGATCCACCTCGGCGGCGGCGTCTCGGACCTGATCACGACCGACGAGCGCGCGCGCACGCTGGTCCTGCACAAGGGCCGCGAGGAGGTTGCGCGCATCGCGCTCCAGCTCCTTCCGGGCGAGGTGAACGAGATCCGGTTCTAGAACCGTCGCCATTCGCGAAGGAAGTGCGGGGGAGCGCGCGGCGAAGAGCGTGCGCGGCTAGGATTCGCGCCCCATCGCACTGGCCCTCGCGCATGCGCCTCACTCCTCGGATCCCGATCCTCGCGTCCCTCCTCGTCCTGTCGTGCCGAGCTTCCGATCCGAGCCCGGAGGTCGCGCCCGCATCCGCCGAGAAGAAGCGGCTCACGCTCGAGCAGACCCTGGGGCAGGGCGAGCGCGTGGACTTCACGGGCGAGCTGCCGGACTACGCCTGGGCTCCGGACGGCGTGCACCTCGTGCGCACGGAGAAGGAGCGCAAGGTCTGGATCGATCCGGCGAGCGGGGCGGAGTCGGAACCGGCGGCAGAGAAGGAGAAGCCGACCGATGACGCGGCCGAGAAGCAAGCCAAGGACGAGCTCGTCCGCGCCCTGGTCGCGACCGGAGTGGAGGAAGAGAGCGCGAAGAAGGCGCACGAGCTGAAGCGCGCACCGAACGGTGCGGTGCTGGCCGAGGTCGAGGACGAGCTGTGGTGGGCCAAGGACGGCGAGGCGCGCGTCCTGGCGGGCGAGGCAGAGGGTGCGATCGAGCTCGAGCAGCGCTCGAGCGACGAGCGCTTCCTCGCCTTCGTGCAGGCGAACGACCTCGTGCTGCTCGACCTCGAGCACGGCACGCGCGCCGACGTGACCGAGGACGGCTCGAGCAGCGTCCAGAACGGCAAGCTCGACTGGGTCTACCAGGAGGAGGTCTACGGCCGCGGCGACTTTCAGGGCTTCTGGTGGAGCCCCGACTCGCGCCACGTGGCCTTCCTGCGGCTGGACGAGGCTGGAGTCTTCGACTTCACGCTCGTCGATCACATCGAGAAGGGACACTTCCGCGTGCGGCCCGAGGTCACGCGCTACCCGAAGGTCGGCGACCCGAATCCGGTCGTGGCGCTGGGCGTGGTCGCGGCCGCGGCGCCAGGAACCGTGCGCTGGATCGACCTCTCGGCGCACGCGCACGACGAGCCGCTCGTCGTGCGCGTGGATTGGGCGCCGAGCGGCGAGCTCTTCTTCATGCTGCAGGACCGCATCCAGAGCTGGCTCGAGCTGGACGCGGCCGATCCGAGCTCGGGCGCGTCGCGCACGCTCCTGCGCGAGAGCTCGCAGGGCTGGGTCAACCGCGCCGACCCGCCGCGCTGGCTCGCCGACGGGACGTTCCTGTGGCTGAGCGAGCGCACCGGGCAGCGCCACGTCTACCGCTACCGCGCGGACGGAACCCTGGTGGGCGCGCTCACCTCGGGAGACTGGAGCGTCACCGGCATCGAGGAGCTCGACGAGCGGAGCGGGCGTCTCTGGTTCACCGCCACGCGCGACGGGGCCATCGACTCGAACCTCTACCGTGTCGGGCTGGACGGCGAGGGTCTCGTGCGCCTGACGCACGGCCCCGGCCGCCATGCGGTGCGCTGGAACGAGGGCAAGACCTACTTCATCGATCGCCATTCCAGCCTCGCCGAGCCGGCGCGCCTCGGGCTGTGCGACGCGGAGGGCAAGCTCGTGCGCGAGCTCGGCACGGCGAGCGCGCCCGACCTCGAGCGCTATGCGACCAGCCGCTGGAAGCGGCTCGAGATCCCCGCGCGCGACGGCTTCGTGCTCGACGCGGCCGTGCTGCCGCCGGTCGACTTCGATCCGTCACGACGCTACCCCGCCTGGCTGCCGACCTATTCCGGCCCCGACGCGCCCTCGGTCTCGAACTCCTGGAACGGCTCGAGCTGGTACCAGTTCCTGGCAGAGAACGGCGTGATGGTCTTCCAGGTCAACGTGCGCTCGGCGAGCAGCAAGGGTCAGGCCGTGATCGAGAGCTGCTACAAGCAGCTCGGCGTGCAAGAGCTGCGCGACCTCGAGGACGCGGTCGACTGGCTGTGCCGGAACCGCTCGGCCGATCCCGCGCGCATCGGAATCTCGGGTGGCAGCTATGGCGGCTTCATGTCGGCCTACGCGCTCACCCACTCGGACAAGTTCGCCCTGGGCCTCGCCGCGAGCGGCGTCTACGACTGGCGCATGTACGACACGATCTACACCGAGCGCTACATGTCGACGCCCGCGAAGAACCCCGACGGCTACGCCAAGACCTCGGTGCTCGAGG
>Ga0247727_10015027_pt1 | contig 12768 bp, 8 predicted proteins | sample WisWelCaveWW1625_FD_202498 | JGI IMG/M metagenome (GOLD analysis project Ga0247727, IMG submission 202498) | Biofilm microbial communities from Wishing Well Cave, Virginia, United States - WW16-25 | ecosystem: Environmental > Aquatic > Deep subsurface > Groundwater > Cave microbial mat | place...
AAGTCTGCGAAGCTCATCAGCGATCTCTTGCTGGGTGAATCAGGAAATTCCGAGATCAGCGTCTTTGCCAGCGAGGCAAAATGGACTGCCCGCTTTGCCGCGTACTCTAGTCCATGATACTCGGTGACGAAGCCGAGGACCTCCTTCACATCTCTCCCCTTTATCTTCTTTCCGCCGTTCTTGATAATGGCGATCATTTCCTTCCCTTTCTTCCGCGGGGCCTGGCCTAATGAATAAATGATCGGCAGGGTAAGCTTCTTGTCGTTCAGGTCGAGGCCCACAGGCTTTCCCGTAATGCTTCTTCTGCCGATGTAGTCGAGGAGGTCGTCTCTGATCTGAAAGGCGATGCCGACGTTCTCGCCATAGTCGCGGAGGAGTTGACGCTTCTTCCGATCTTCGGTTGCGCTTGCTGCTCCGATCTCACAACACGACGACAGGAGGGAAGCAGTCTTGTCGGCAATAATCCGCAAGTAGGTCTCCTCGTCGGTATCGAGCTGGCGACTTTTCTGGACCTGATGAATCTCTCCCTCACTCATTCGCTTGACGGCAGTAGACGTAATCTTCAGGAATTCGAAGTCATCGCTTTCCAGGCAGAGGAGGAGTCCTTTTGCAAGAAGGTAATCTCCCATCAGGATTGCGATTTTGTTCTTCCAGGTTGCGTTGATCGAGGCGAAACCCCGGCGAGTGTCGGCCTCATCAATCACATCGTCATGGATGAGTGTTGCCGTGTGCAATATTTCTACCAATGCTGCGCCCCGGTAACTCCGTTCATTAACACCGCCGCAAAGCTCGGCGCTCAGAAGGACAAGAACGGGGCGGACGCGTTTCCCTTTTCGCTTGATGATGTACCGAGCAACGAGATCGACAAGTGGCGTCTTCGATTGGACTGATCGATGAAACGTCTTATCAAAATCCTGAAGATAGGGTTGGATCGGACCCCAAATTTCCTTCAATGTCACAGGTATGTCTCGCTTGGTTTAAACAACAATTCCGGGGCCAAAGCTTTAGCTGGTCTCTTCTTTCTTGCGACTTGCCAACCCCGAGATTCCGATGCTGATTTCGTAGAGCAGAACAAGGGGAATGGCAAGCATGATCTGACTCACCGGATCCGTTCCCGGGGTCAGCACCGCTGCGAGGATCAGGATACCAACGATGGCGTGACGACGATAGTGTCTCATGAAAGCAGGAGTCAGCAACCCAAGGCGGGAAAGAAACCAAGCTACCATCGGGAGTTCAAACACCATGCCGGCACCGAGCATGACGCTGACGATGAAACTCATGTACTCGTTAATCGCAATGTTGTTTTGGATCCCCTCGGTGCTCAGTCCGGCGAAAAACGTGAGAGCGGAAGGGAGCATGAGAAAATAGGCAAACGCAACTCCGGCAAGAAAACAGAATGACGTGAAGAAGACGATACTCTTGACATACCTCTGTTCCTTAGGGAGGAGGCCAGGAGCAATGAACGTCCAGAACTGGTACAGGATATTGGGTAGAGAGATGATGATTCCACCGATGAATGAAATCTCCATATAAAGGAAAAGTAGTCCGAAAGGCTTAAGGTTTTGAAGGTGGATCTGATGTTGGACATCAGGAATGGAAGCATTGACGAGTTGAACGGGACGAAGAAGAACGACCTGCACAAGCTCTTCGATGAAAATCCAGCAGGCGATCGCTCCGATGACGATCCCCACCAGCGCTCTGACGATATGCCATCGGAGCTCCTCGAGGTGATTGAGGAAGGACATTTCGTCATCTTTCGTAATCGCTGTCCTTGTTGTGGCTTCTTCCGGCATTTACTCCATCTTTCGTAGCCGACTATCGATCCATGCTTCAATTGCCTCATGCGTTGTTCTAGAGGATGCAATGTCAAGTGCTAAGTCTACGATCTCTTGTTGGTCGTAATCCCAATAGTAGCCCTGTTCGAAAAGGAATAGTTGGGTGATCGCGACACCGGTTCGCTTATTTCCGTCAACAAAGGGGTGGTATTGGATCAATGCTTGTAACATGACCGCCGCCTTACTTGCAATTGATGGGTAGAACTCAGTTCCATCTGATAGTCCAGTAAATGGCCTAGAGAGTGCTGCAGCTAGCAGTTTTTGATCTCTTGTTCCGGGAAGCCCACCATATTCAGCAACGATTGAATCATGAAGTTTGATGACATCTGAGATGTTGCGGATGTCGATCATAGCTTGGACAGTTTTTCAAATGCTTCCTTGTTTCGGCGAATTATTTCCTTATATTCTTCTGAGTTCCTGTCAAGTGCCTTTTTCGCCCCGTCATTGATTCGTTTGATTTCTTCTCCAACCCTAACTTCGAATAGTGTGGATCCCACGAAGTCAACAGTTGTCGCTACAAAGCTTTCGAACTCATTCCTTATCATAGATATGACTTCATCGCTGAATTTCTTGGCATTCTCATTATTAGCGAACCAGAAACTCACGGATGCAAGATCCTCAAGCTTGATTCGAACAGGTCCTTGACCAGTTCCGATGATGTTGCTTTGGAAGCCTACCGGGGGGATCGAGAGCATTAAGGGTCCATATCGGGAGAGAAGGAACACTTCATCATCAGCAAATTCCTCGAACAAGAACCTTACCCAAAACTTTCCATCACGAACATCTCTCACTTCGCGAATTCTCATAAGTTTGTCCTCCCTTTCTATTTAGAGTGCGATTTCTGAATAAAGCGGAAACCTCTTGCAGAGCTGCTCCACTTTCTTTGATACCTCATGGTACACCGATGTCTTTCCAATGTTCACGAGGACCTCATCGATCAGCTCTCCAATGTACTCCATCTCCGGCTCTTTCATCCCACGCGTTGTGAGTGCTGGAGTACCGATTCGAATGCCGCTGGTGATAAGCGGACTCTTGTCGTCGAAAGGGACCGCATTCTTGTTCACCGTTAGGGCTGACTCATCCAGCGCTTCCTGGGCGGTTTTCCCTGTGAGACCTTTGTTGCGAAGATCGATCAGCATCAAGTGATTATCCGTCCCCCCCGAGATGACGTTGTATCCGAGTGAAACCAGCTTCCGTGCAAGTGCCTGTGCGTTCGTGATGATCTGCCGCGCGTAGATTTCAAATTCCGGTTCAAGCGCCTCCTTGAAAGCAACCGCCTTTCCGGCAATCACATGCATCAACGGCCCCCCTTGAATCCCGGGAATCACCATGGAGTCCAACAGCTCCGACATCATCTTCCGTCGTCCCGATTTCGGAGCGACGATGCCAAACGGATTCTCGAAATCCTTTCCCATAAGAATCAACCCGCCCCTCGGCCCGCGCAATGTTTTGTGTGTTGTTGAAGTGACGATATGGCAATGTGGAAGCGGGTCGTTCAGCAATTTCTTTGCTATCAGGCCGGCCGGATGTGCTATGTCGGCAAACAGGAAAGCTCCAATTGTATCGGCGATCTGGCGGAATGCCTTGTAGTCGATGTTCCTCGAATAGGCACTGGCTCCGACTGTGATCATTTTCGGCTGTTCACGTCTGGCGATTTCCTCCACTTCATTGTAATCAATGTATCCGGAGTCCTTTCCAACGCCATAGGCAACAAAATTGTAGAGTTGACCGGAGAAGTTTACTGGAGAGCCATGCGTGAGATGACCGCCGTGGGAGAGATGCATCCCCATGACCTTGTCGCCCGGTTTGACCATTGTGAAATACACTGCCATGTTGGCCTGCGAACCGGAATGGGGCTGGACATTCGCATACTCAGCTCCGAAAAGCTGCTTCACACGGTCGCGTGCAAGGTTCTCTGCGATATCAACATACTCGCATCCCCCATAGTAGCGCTTACCTGGATACCCCTCGGCATACTTGTTCGTCAAGGGAGTCCCAACCGCTTCAAGCACGGCAAGACTTACGAAGTTCTCAGACGCAATCAACTCGAGCTTCGTGTTTTGCCGGTGGATTTCGCTGTGGATCGCAGCGAAGATTTCAGGATCGTATTGCCGAAGGTTCCGCATGGTCGGAGATGTTGGCGTTGAATCAGAATTCTACTGATAACAAGTTGCTGAGAAACCGATTCAAGAAGTGAGGACGGTTTTCTTTTAACGTGCTAATCTTCTTCGAATCGAATGAACCAGGGCTCGCTGATTGTCACAGAGGCAGAAAAACGGATGATCCCTTCTTCGATCAAGTTGTTCGTCGTTTCGCCTCTCCGGGCATATTCAATGGCCAAGTTCAGATGACTCTCCCCGCTTATGGGAATTCCAAACCCGCCGGTGATTCCCCATTCGTTGATTGGACGGCCGTTCACGTTGTAGTACGTTGGGTGATAATAGACTCCCATGCGGTATGCAGTACGATCCAGGAACGAAGCGCTGGGATCTTGGGTCGCCATCCACTCCACACCGAATGAATAACGTGAGCTATTCCGCATCTTATCGCTGAGCGGCGAGTGTCCCCAAAGCTGGGATGAAACATCTGCCGCAACGAACCATCGCGATCCCACGCGGTATGACGCCCCGATTCCATAGGAAAAGGGGATGATCAATTGCCCATCGGTCGACGCTGAACTGTCGGCCTCACTCTCAAAGTTGTACACAACCTGACTTTCCGTGTCGAGGATTCCCCTCGAGGTAAGAACGAAGCCAAGCGACAGGGGTTGAAGCTCCGGAGCGATTTCCCCAAAGCCCGAGAATGCTGCCCCGAGACTGACTGTGGCTCCTCTCGTGGTGGTGGTTGCTGTGGAAGTCCCGCCCGAGAATTCTGTCGAAGTCGGTTCAAAGGTTTGTGAGTTCTCCAGAGAGCCGAAGAGATAATTGAATGAGCTTCCGACGGAGAGAGATCGGAAAGGGGAATAGGAAAGCCCTGCCTGAGCCCTTCCGATGCTGCCTGTTCCTAAGTGACGTAATGTATATTCGATTCCCTGCTGGGAACCGGAGGTGATCACGTCATAATTTCTGTTGCTGTACGGGGCAAACGCTGCAACAAAAACGACACCTTTGTCTGTTGAGATTGGAACCGCCATAGACGCGCCGTTGAAATCGGTGGCGGCAAGGTACAGCGACTTCGATCCATCAGTGGCATCAAAGCCTTCATAGAGGAACCCAGCTTCAATTCTCGTGTTTGAAATCCGGGACCATGTTGCCGGCGAAGCAAGGTTGATGCTTCCTCCGTCGCCCGTTGCGATGCCGGCGAATCCCATTCCAGCAGTGCGTACGCTGCCCGGACTTCGAATGTCTCCAATGCCAAAGATTGTGTAATTCGACCCGCCGCCCGCGAATGCCGGCAGGCGTAGAATGAAAAATATTGCGAGAAGTGCGAATGCCCGATTCATTTTCTTACTTCTTTCTCGATGCTGTAGAAGATTTCTACTCTGGGTCGAACCGCAGGGTCAGCGGCACTCGGTCCATAAAATACATGGAGATCGAGACTACTGAATTCGTTCAGCGAGCTCGCTCGCAGGAGGATTCCATTGTTGATGCCGTTGGCCCAAAGCTGCGCGGCATGGCGAAGGTCGACGGCGATGGCAGACCCGACGTCGGGCTTGGGGAGTGACCCTGCGAGTTCAAAGAGAGTGCTGTCTGTGCTGCTTGCCAAGACGTGTACGGCGACAAGCGTGTCGGCAGAGAATTTGTTAATGATGCTTGCAGCCTCATCCAGTGTCAACACCAATTCTGCTTTCGTGACGATGGCTCCGGTGGGGATCGATGAAGCATCGAACGTAAGCTTGGATCGATACACAACTCCCGATTGGGCATAGATGCGTTCTGCATTGGATGCGAGATTATCGATGTTCCCGACAAACGTATCGCTTCCGATCGAGTACTCGTTCGTGTCTACCACCGTTCCTGCCAGGTTCTGAGCGATCACGGTGAGTGTCGGATTGAACTGAGCCGAATCGGTTCCAAATGCCGTAAAGCCCCGCACAACCCTGCCCGTTGTCCCCGGATTGAGCAGAATGCCATACTGGGTGATTGTTGAGGGCTGCAACCATTCCCTGACCATTGACGTGTCAAGATCGACGACAACGTACTCGGTATCCGCGCTGACTGTTCCAGTGTATGTGCCACGAACAACGCTCTCCTCGTAGAAACCCGCCAGCGAGTCCCATGTAAGACTCAGAGAACTCCATCCTCGAAGGATCTTGTGGACGGTGAAGCTGAGTGAGCTGCTGGAGTCGCCAAACCATGTGGCAGCTCTCAGCTTGAGTTGTGCAGAAATCACGTTTACTGTGTCTCGTTGTGGAAGCGAGGAAAATTGAACAGCAAGGAATGCCTCGTATCCTCCGGTTTTTCCAACCAGATTGAAACGGCCATTCATTGGCAGGTAGTTGCGGAACGTGGATGACGAGACCGCGTCCAATGTGTCAGCAACAATGACAACATCGATATTTGTGAACTTCGTGTCCAGCGAATTCAAAAGTGAGAGATCATCGCTGCATGCAAGAAAGAGAAGCAAGGGCGAGAGACAGAAGGAAAGATAACGGCGGAGATTGTGTTTGCATCGCTCGAAATCAAAAATCTTTTGCACCATATCCGTCAATTCTTTGAATGATATACTCTACACCTTCTTTAATGGATGGTGCGGTGTAGTCAGGGGAGATATTCTCTTTCTTACACATGACGAGGGAGGACTGACCATACCCCGTCAGTACCAGAATCGTTGTTGCGCCAACGGCCTTTCCGGCCTGAATATCAACGAGCTTGTCGCCGATGATGTACGCCCGTGACAGATCGATGTTGAGTTCCTGTTCTCCTAATTTCAGCATTCCGGGATTGGGTTTCCGGCAGTTACAATTGATCTTATATAAGGCAATACCGTCCGTTGGATGATGTGGACAGTAATAAATTTTGTCGACCCGTGCGTCCTGTCTTGCAAGCTCTTCCACAAGCTTTGTGTGAACACGAGCAAGGTCTTCCTCCGTTAGGTACCCTCGAGCAACTCCTGATTGGTTGGAGATGACACAGGTGAGGATACTGCGGCGGTTGAGTTTGCGTATGGCTTCGGCAGCTCCGGAGATCAGGTGGAGATCCTCCGGCGAGCGGATAAAGTTACGTTCTTCGTTAAGAGTACCGTCCCTGTCGATGAACACGCCAATCTGTGTACCCAAAGCCTTCTCACGCTCCTGCAACTACTTCAATATATGCAAAAGGTGGACAGGAGTATCCCTCAAGCGTACAGAAACGCTGATCCTGTGTACAACCATAATGGAGAATTGGCACCTATTCTCCGGAGAGAGGTCCCAACACGATCTTCAGGGGTGTTACAAGAAAGCAAGGTTGACGACGGGAAGTTGGCTCAGGGTTCATTGTGTTTGAAGCGAGAAGCATGCAAGCGGATTGAATGTGGAACCGATGTCTCAACAGGTGGTCAAAAACAGTTGAAATCTAACACTTTTGATTCTTACAAGCAACCGAATGATGGCTTATTCAAAAGCACAATGGGTGATGCCATCGGGAAAACTCTTGACTCTAAGACGATCAATCTCTATATTCATGTGTACAAAAAAAACTGTAAGGAATTGGAGATCAGCCTATAGAGTTTGTTTGGTAAAGGTTGGGGAGAGGCATCACAGTAACCGCCTCTCACGAGTGAGGGTCATGTGTCTTGATCTGGAACCTTAAACGAACACTATAGTCATGATCGGTGCATCCAATTCTTTTTTCACCGAATTGCGTAATGCGAGTTCGGTGTTTTCGTTTTTCCCCTTCGGCGCTATGACCCGTTTGCGTGTGCATTCACCTCGCCTGTTCCTCCTTCTGACAATATCCTTCTTGATGCCGGTGGCGACCGCATTAGGCGCGGAGCAGAATGGCGATATCCGCATCCTTCGTTCTGACGGACAATCCCTTGTATTTGAGTACACGCCACGATATACATCTGAGCAAACAATCAAGGAAGGGACGCAGGAGCTTACGGTATTTGATTTTGATGGCTCGGTTCCCCCCCACGAAATGATCGTCGGCCAGCCCGATCTCCGTTCCCGGTGGATTGCTCTTGGCTTTCCAGACGCTGCAGGTAACGGTGTACAACTTGTCGCATCGGACTATGAAGAGATCCCGAATGTCTTGCTCGCACCTGTCCCATCATTGAGACATCGGGACGGAATGATCGAGGTTCGGAGCTATGAACCAGATCAGGTTTCTTACTCGACCGGACGTTTCATTCCAGGGAACGTGGTGGACCTCACGGAGATTGGTCAGTCACGCAGTTTGTTGGTCGGCTCTGTCAAGATCTCGCCGGTACAGTACAATCCGGTCAGCCGGACCGTCCGTAGATACTCAAGAATGGTGATTGAAGTTGTTTTCGGGAAGCCGGCTCAGAAGCGAGGACAAGCCCAGGACGAACCGTTGCTCAGAGGTGTATTACTGAATTACGATGTCGCTCGAAATTGGTCCTTAGGTCGTCCCCTTGCGAAGACAGCAGTGTCCAGCGTCCTTGCACAAGGGTTTTGGTACAAAATCCCTGTCTCAGCAGAAGGAGTGTATCTACTCGACGCTGCGTATCTGCGGGCTTCGGGATTGGATCCTGCCGACATCGATCCGAGGACGATAAAGATCTACGGGAACGGCGGGGGTGAAGTGCCGGAACTGATAACTGCTACGAGACCCACTGATCTCAACGAGAATGCAATTTTTGTTCAGGGCGAAGGGGATGGCTTCTTTCACGAAGAGGATTTCATTGTGTTCTATGGTAAGCATACTCGAGGATGGACATACAATCCCTCGACGAAACTCTTCAACCACTATATCCATCATTATTCCGACGTCAATTACTATTGGCTGACATACAGTGGCGTAACGGGAAAGCGGATGCAGCAGCAGCCTTCCCTAACGGATCAGGCGACCGTTGTGCCCGACCGGTTCACTGGCCTTGTGCTTGTCGATGAGGATACGATTAGTCTTGGTAGCTCCGGGAAGGACTGGTTCGGTCCCACCGTCAATGCAAATGCCTCCATCACATACACGAACCTTTTGCCAGGCTTGATTGCAAGTAGTCCGAGGACATACCGCTACTCCCTGGTGGCACGCTCGATCGGTGCAATTCCAACATTTGTGATTGAAGAAGGAAGCACGGTCATCGATACCGAGACACTGGCAATGATTTCGACGAACGATGAGTATACGTTTGGAACCAAGAGTCCTGATGTGACGACGATTTCGAATGTTCTTATTTCCAACAATACGAGTCAGCTCACTTTCACTCTCAATACCAATGCTCTATCAGGATCAGGATGGTTGAACTGGCTGGAAATCCAGTATCCCAGATCGTTCTCTGCCACAGCGAACTACCTCAGGTTTCGATCTCCGGATACGAACGGGGTCAGTGAATACAGACTTACCGGATTCACTCAAGCCCCACTCATTCTGGATGTAACAAATTCGTTGGATCCAAAGATTATCACAGGGGCCACCGGCTCGTATACATTCCGGGCTTCCTCAACGGCCGGAACGATTTCGGAATATTGTGCCGTTGCAGCGGGAGCGTACAAGGTTCCCGGAGCGATGCAGTTCGTTACCAATCAGGATCTTCGTGGGATCACGGAAGGGTACGATTTTATCATCGCCACGAGCAAGGAGTTCAAATCGGCAGCCGACAGGCTGGCAGCGCATCGCGAGGATCCCAAGTATGGTAACCTGCGAACCATTGTTATTGATGTCGACATGATTTACAATGAATTCAGCGGCGGGCTTCCGGATGTAACGGCGATACGCGATTTTCTGAAACACGCATATGATACCTGGACTCGCCAGCCAAACTTTGTGCTGTTCTTCGGCCAGGGGACGTATGATTACAAGGCCCGACTCGGTTTTCGTTCAAACTATGTGCCCACATGGCAAAGTGCAGAATCTCTGCAGGACCTCTCCAGCTATGCCACGGACGATTTCTTCGCGAAGTTTGGAACTACGGCCTCACCCTCGCTTGTGACTGGTCGGTTGAACGCTCGGACATCCGCGGAAGCGGATCTGCTTGTGGATAAAACTATCGCCTATGACCAAAGCTCTGCGCATGATCCGTGGAAGATGCGGATACTTTTCGTTGCTGATGATTCATGGACTCCGGAGAGGGAAGATGGTTCGATCCACACTTCGCAGGCGGAATCACTTGCAGAATCGACCGTGCCGGGAGAGTTTGAAAAACGAAAGATCTACATTGCCGAGTATCCCACAGTGATCACAGCACAGGGTCGACGAAAGCCGGGAGCTTACCAGGCCATTATTGACGAGGTCAATCGGGGGTGTCTTGTAGTGAACTACACCGGTCACGGAAACCCCTCTGTATGGGCCCATGAAAGCATCTTCACCGTTCAAACATCTATCCCGGAGTTGGTCAACGCCGATCGGCTGGCGATATTCTACCTGGCTACCTGTAATTTTTCCCAATTTGATGATCCGAACAGGTACACCGGCGCAGAGCTGTTGATGAACAAAGCTGATGGTGGAGCGATTGGTGTAGTCTCTGCGACGCGAAAGGTCTTTGCGGGAGAGAATTATACACTAAACCGGGACATCTATACGAAGATGTTTCTCCGCGACCAGTTTACCCGAGTCGTCATGGAGCGGCCCGCCACCGCGCTCTTCCAGGCCAAGATCATAGGTAACTCTGTGAATGATCAGAAGTTCTTTCATATGGGGGATCCGACAGTGCGGTTACAGTACCCTTCAGGATACGCCTCGATCGACACGATCAACGGTGAGCCGGTCGATACGGTGCAAGGCGTGCCCCGTGCCAGCACAGACCCGATCCAGGTCAGGGCGCTTCAGAAGGTCACGGTGAAAGGTTCATTGAGAGATGGGAGTAACAATCCCGACTCCATAACCAGCGGTACAGCGACTCTCGTCGTCAACGATGCAACCCGGCGGGTAACGATTGCCGGATTTCCTCCAGGCTCAACGATCCCGTTTTCGTACCTGGCAACAGGAGGCACGGTCTTTCGCGGTTCAAGCTCCGTTTCTGCAGGAGAATTCGCTTCGACGTTCCTGGTCCCCAAGGATATTTCGTATGCAGACTCGACCACACGGGGACGGCTTGTTGCATACTACTCGAATGGTACTACCGATGGAGCGGCTTATACCGGCAAGATCTATGTTGGAGGAACGGATACGAGCGCCGCTCCCGATGCTTCTGGACCCACAATCAGTCTGTACCTTGACTCGAAGTCGTTCCGCTCGGGTGATCTCGTGAGCGACGACCCGATGCTGCTTGTCGACCTTGCCGACTCCAGCGGAATCAACACATCGCTTTCGGGGATTGGTCATCGCATTGAAACATGGCTGAACGAGAGTTCCCAGAGCATTGATATCACGGATTTCTATACGAGTGCCCTTGATGACTACCAGCGGGGAACGGTACAGTATCAACTTCGAGAGCTTCCGTATGGAAGAAATACAGTCCGGGTCAGAGCCTGGGATGCGTTTAACAATGCTGCAACCGCCGAAACATTTTTCGAGGTGACGTCCAGTGAGAAGCTAACCATCACCGATGTCATGAACTATCCAAATCCATTCTCGCGCGAGACTTCGTTCACGTTCAGACAAAACCAGCTTGTGCCGCTGAACATTTCGATCAAGATCTATACACTGGCAGGAAGGCTGATTCAATCGATCGAAACAAGTTCCCCCGGCGATCCCTTCATTCAGGTTCCGTGGGATGGTCGGGACCGCGATGGAGATGTTTTGGCGAACGGGGTGTACCTCTATAAGGTGATTGTGTCGACAGTGGATGGAAGATTTGCAAGCGAGGCGCTCGGGAAGCTTTCCGTCCTGAAATGAACGAGAAAAAGAAAAAGGATATATTTCAACTGAACACTATCGGGGAGATTCAACGTATGTCAATGTCAATGTTCAAGCGTGGTCTTGCGGGCTTTGTCCTGGCGGTCTTCATATTGCTTCCTTCAGTCGGTTGGGGACAAGGAGAATCGGCGGTTCCGTTTCTTCTCATTGCGCCCAATTCCCGGGCCGCGGGTATCGGCGAGAGCGGAACCGGAACAGTCGATGATGCGTCCGCAATCTTTTGGAACCCGGCTGCACTGGCATTCCTGCAGGGACAAGAGGTCAGCATCACGCATGCAAACTGGCTGCCTCAATTCCAGCAGGCTGATCTGTTCTACGATTATCTGAACTATCGTCAGCGAGTCGATGACATCGGCGGCACGGTCGGAGCCAGCATTACCTATCTCAATCTCGGTGAGTTTATCAGAACTGGCGAGAGCGACCCAACTGAGATCGGCCGATTCAAGGCATTTGAGGTTGCAGTGACCGGTGGTTATGCAACACGGGCATTTGAGGATCTGGGAATTGGGCTTAACCTCAGATTGATTCATAGCTCACTGTCTCCTATTGGGGCCGGGCAGGAAGAAGGCGAGGGCGTTGCGACAACCGTGAGCGTTGACCTCGCGGCCATGTATCGTCCGACCTCCCTGGATATCCCTCTGCTTGGCGACGTTGGGAAAAAATTCAGCGCAGGACTGAATCTTTCGAACCTGGGGCCGAAGGTTACCTACATTGATGCCGACCAGGCTGATCCCCTGCCGACAAACCTTCGGCTTGGCCTCGGTTACAGAATTCTCGAAGATGACTTCAACGAGATGACCGCATCGCTCGACTTCTCAAGGCTTCTGGTTCGTCGCCGGGATGACGGAACCTCCGATGATTTCTACAAGGCAATCTTTACCGCCTGGGGAGACGGAAGCGGTTTACGAAAAATCAATGCGGGTGGAGGAGTGGAGTATTGGTACGGTTCTCCTAAACTCCTGGCCCTTCGCGTTGGCTATTTCTATGAAGATCCATCGTTCGGAAACAGAAACTTCCTGACCTTTGGGGCA
>Ga0247727_10015028_pt1 | contig 12767 bp, 13 predicted proteins | sample WisWelCaveWW1625_FD_202498 | JGI IMG/M metagenome (GOLD analysis project Ga0247727, IMG submission 202498) | Biofilm microbial communities from Wishing Well Cave, Virginia, United States - WW16-25 | ecosystem: Environmental > Aquatic > Deep subsurface > Groundwater > Cave microbial mat | place...
GAGCTTGCCGCGGCTCTGCGCGGTCAGGTATCGGAATTCTCCTTCCAGGCCGAATCCACGGCGCGCCAGCAGCTGTGGCGTCAACGTGAGGTCGTAGTTCGGCGCGAGGTTGAAGTAATACGGCGCGCCGAATTCGAGGCCGCTCTTGCTCGAAGTGCCGAATGACGGGAACAGGAACCCGGACTTGCGCGCATCGCCAACCGGAAACGAGATCACGGGCGCATAAAGAATGGGCACGCCCTTCAGCTCGACGCGCACATTGCGCCCGGTGCCTTGCTGGCTGCGCTGGTCGATGTCGATGGAGGCCGCGCGCAGGAACCAGTCGTCATTGCCGGCCGGGCAGGTGGTGAAGCTCACCTCGCGCAATTTCAGCTCGCCGGCCGGCGTCATGCCGAATTCCGCGGCGCTGCCTCGCGCCGGTCGCGCCGGCAACTCGAACTCCGTGCCGGTGAACTGGCCGCCGCCATTCACGCCCCAGGAACCACTCGCGCCCTTGAGGCGCAGGTCCGGGGCCCAGTATTCGACGTCGCCTTCGACCTCGAATCGCTGACTCGCCGCATCATAGGAGGCCGACCGGGCGCTCAGCCGGCGATCGCCCTGGCGTACGACGACGCCGTCGCGGAGCGTGGCATCGCCCTGGCGGTTGACTTCGGCACCGCCGCTCGTCACTTCGATGGGAAGCCCCTCCTGGGCGACAAGCTTGATCCCGTCGCGATTCGCAGGCAGTGCCGGTGCAGGGTCGCCGGACGCGGGCCATTCGCAGTCCTCGGCCGCAGCCAGCGGCAGGACGGCGGCGGCTGCGAGCAATGCGATGAGGATGCGAAGATGCACGCGGGTCGGGGACAGCCGTGAATGCGGTGTGGCCGCCAAGTCTATAATGCGGCCCCCCCGGCCGTCGCCTGTGCATGACAACTATCCCGATTGGCGATTCAAGACTGCAGAGCCTCGAGCGCTGGCTGGCCGGCCTGCCGGGTCCGCCCGTGCTGCGCGTGACGCCTGCGTCGGTCGATGCCAGTTTTCGCCGCTATTTCCGGGTCCACCGCGACGGCGGCACCCAGATCGCGATGGACGCGCCGCCGGAACGGGAAAGTCTCAATGCCTGGCTGCGAATCGCGCGGCTGCTGGCGACGACGGGTGTCAATGTTCCGCAGCTGCTGGCGGTCGACGAGACTCAGGGCTTCGTCCTGATCGGCGATCTCGGCAATCAGCAATACCTCGAGGCGCTCACGAAGGGTGCGGATCCCGATCCACTCTATGCCGATGCGATCGACGCGCTGCTGCAACTGCAGGCGCAGGGCACGCATGAGGCCCGCGATCTCCCGCGCTTTGATTACGGACGGCTGCGACAGGAGATGGAACTGTTTCCGGAGTGGTTCATCGACCGCCATCTCGGCTTCAAGCCGGACGCCGATAACCGGCGCGCAATCGACGCCGCATTCGAATGGCTCTGCGAGGAGGCGCTTTCGCAACCGGTCGTGTTGGTGCATCGCGACTACCATTCGCGCAATCTGATGGTCTGTCCGGGCCGCAATCCGGGCATTCTCGATTTCCAGGACGCGGTGCGTGGGCCGATCAGTTATGACCTCGTGTCGCTCCTGAAAGATTGCTACATCGTCTGGCCGCGCGCGCGTCTGTTGGGCTGGCTCGACCGCTACCGCGCGGGAGCGGCGCGGTTGGGCCTCGATGCCGGCAGGAACCGCGATGAATTCCTGCGCTGGTTCGACCGCATGGGACTGCAGCGACATATCAAGGTGCTCGGTATCTTCGCGCGGCTCTGGTATCGCGATGGCAAGCCAGGTTTCCTCGCCGACCTGCCGCGCGTGCTCGACTACACGCTCGAGGTAACCAGCGCGGAGCCCGCGCTGGCTGCATTCGATGATTTCCTGCGCCGGCGCGTCGTGCCCGCGTTCGCGACTGCCGCGCGGCGCTCGGGCGTGCTGCCATGAAAGCCATGATCCTGGCCGCGGGCCGCGGCGAGCGCATGCGGCCGCTCAGCGATCGCATGCCGAAGCCCCTGCTCGAGGTGGGGGGCCACCGACTCGTCGAGTACCACCTGGCGGCACTGCTTAAAGCCGGTGTCCGGGAAGTCGTCATCAACCTGTCCTGGCTCGGCGATAGCATCCGCGAGGCGCTGGGCGACGGCGTCCGGCACGGCCTTTCGATTGACTATAGCGACGAAGGTCCGATTCCGTTCGGTACCGGTGGCGGAATCCACCAGGCGTTGCCATTGCTGGGCGCCGATCCGTTCCTGCTGGTGAATGGCGACATCTGGATCGACCTGCCCTTCGATGACCTGCGACGTCCGGCGGGTTCGCTCGCCCACCTGGTGCTGGCCGCGAACCCGCAGCATCATCCGGGTGGCGATTTCGGGCTCGACACCAGCAGGCGCGTCCTGCCCGCACCGACGTCGCTGACCTATACGGGTCTCGCGGTCCTCGATCCGCGATTGTTCGACGGTTGCGAGGAAGGCACGTTCACGCTCAAGCCGCTGCTCGATCGTGCGCTTGCCGCCGGTCGCCTGAGCGGCCAGCGGCATATGGGGGCCTGGTGCGATGTCGGCACCCCAGAGCGGCTGGCAGCACTCGACGCAGCGCTGCGCCTGGGCCAGGTCCGCCATCCGGTGCTCGAGTCCCCCGTCGGATAGAATGGCGGGCAGGCCGTCGCTGGACCCTATCAAGTGACTGATTTTAAAGGAATTCCCGTTCAGCTGGAGCGCAAGCCCGTCCGTAGCGGCGAGAAGTACCGCACGGCGCAAGGGTTTACGGCGATCCGCGACGGCATCAAGCAGGCGGCAAGCTCTGAACCCCTGATGCCGGGCGCCAAGCCACGCTGGCTGCGCGCCCCGATGCCGGCCGGAGCCAAGTTCGAGGCCGTACGCAGCATGGTGCGCGAACATCGACTGAGCACGGTCTGCGAAGAAGCGCATTGCCCGAATATCGGCGAGTGCTGGAATGCCGGCACCGCCACATTGATGCTGATGGGCTCGGTCTGCACGCGCGCCTGCCGCTTCTGCGCCGTGGACACGGGTAATCCGCAGGGCTGGCTGGATCCGGAAGAGCCCGCCAATGCCGCCCGCACGGTGGCGCTGATGGGATTGGGCTATGTCGTGCTGACTTCGGTCGATCGCGACGACCTGCCCGACGGCGGGGCGGGCCATTTCGCCGCCTGCGTGCGCGCGATCAAGATGGAAAGCCCAGGCACCGCTGTTGAGGCACTCACGCCCGACTTCCAGGGTGTGGCGGCCGACGTCGAGACGGTGGTCGATTCCGGCGTCGAGGTCTTCGCGCAGAATGTCGAAACCGTCCTGCGCCTCACGCATCCGGTGCGCGATCCGCGTGCCGGCTACCGGCAAACGCTCGGGGTGCTCGAGCATGCGAAGAAATACCGGCCTTCGGTTCTGACCAAGACGAGTCTGATGCTGGGTCTCGGCGAGACCGCGGACGAATTGTTCACGACGATGGACGATCTGCGCGCGATCGGTTGCGACCTGCTGACGCTCGGTCAGTACCTGCGTCCGACCGTGAATCACCTGCCGGTCGCGCGATTCGTCGCGCCGGAGGAGTTCGAACGCTTCCGCGAGGCCGCATTGACGCGCGGCTTCCGCGAGTGCGTATCCGGTCCACTGGTGCGCTCGAGCTATCGCGCCGAACGCGCGCTCGAGGGCAACAACTGCGGGCTCGCGGCAGGCAGCGCACGCTGACCGCGCCGGCGCATTCCGTGCATCCGTTTCCGCATCGTTATCAGGTCCGCTCGAGCGCCACGCCCGAAGGCGAGGTGCGGCTCGCGGGCGACGGCCTTCCGGACTTGCCTTCCATGCCGCCGCCGGAGTTCGACGGACCGGGCGGCCACTGGTCGCCCGAGACGCTGCTCGTCGCGGCGGTCGCCGACTGTTTCACGCTGAGCTTCCGGTCGATCGCGAAGGGCTCGCGCTTCGAATGGCGCGAACTCGCGGCCGAGGTCCATGGCCTGCTCGAGCGTAATGACGGCGTCGCCCGATTTACGCGCTTCGATACGCGCGCGCGGCTCGTGGTGCCGGCCGGGGCCGACCCGGCGCGTGCCCGGATGTTGATGGAGAAGGCCGAGAAGATCTGCCTGATCTCGAACTCGCTGTCCGCCGCGCGTCACCTGGAATGTGAAATCGTCGAGGGGCCATGACGGCTGTCTTCCGCTGGCTGGGCCGTGTCGAATACGCACCCACCTGGCGCGCGATGCAGTCGTTCACTGATGAGCGCGATGCGACTACGCCGGACGAGGTCTGGTTTCTCGAGCACGCGCCGGTATTCACGCAGGGTCTCAATGGCAGGCGCGAGCACCTGCTCGCGCCCGGCGACATCCCGGTGGTCGGCATCGATCGCGGCGGCCAGGTGACGTATCACGGCCCGGGGCAGCTCGTGGTCTATCCGCTGATCGATCTGCGCCGCCTTGGCATCGGCGTGCGGGAGCTCGTCGTCGCGCTCGAGACTGCCGTGATCGCACTCACGGCCGCGCACGGCATCGCAGCCAGCGCGCGGCGCGACGCGCCCGGCGTCTATGTGGATGGGCGGAAGCTCGCGAGTCTGGGCCTTCGGATCCGGCGCGGCTGCAGTTATCACGGCCTGGCGCTCAATGTCGACATGGATCTCGAACCCTTTGGCCGCATCAATCCCTGCGGGATGGCGGGTCTTCAGATGACCCAGCTTGCGGCGCTGGGTGTCGAGGGCGACGTGCGCGGAATTTCGCAGGAACTCGCGCCACGGCTGCGCGATGCGCTTGGCGTAGCCTGGAATGAACGGTGGTCAGTTCAGAGCGAGACCAGCACGACTCCGCTGTCGGTCAGTTCCTGGTAGATCCGGTCGAGCTGCGCGCGGCTCTCGGCGCGGATCGTGTAGGTCAGCGCCAGAAAGCGCCCTTTGCGGCTCAGGCGTTCGGTAATGCTTTCCGCCGCGAGCGGACCCGCATGACGCTCGACGATCGCGAGCGTCAGCGAACGGAATGACTCCGAGTCGCGGCCCATCACCTTGATCGGGAATTCGCAGGGGAACTGGAACAGTTCGTCCGCGTCCGTCATGCCGGCAGCTCGGTCGAAAATTCAGTCATGGTCGAGAGAAAACCGGCGTAGAGCCGGCGGAACAGGGGTCCGGGGCTGCCGCCGCCGATCGCCGCGCCGTCCAATGTCGTCACGGCCCTGATGCCGCCGCCCGCGGAAGCCAGGATGATCTCGTCTGCGCCGCGCAATTCAGCCTCCGCGACCGGGCGGCGCTCGGAGACGATGCCGTCGCGGGCCGCCAGATCGAACAACACGCCGCGCGTCGTGCCGGGCAGGATCGCGTGGGTCTGCGGCGGTGTCAGCAGCCGGCCCGACCGCACGACATGCACACTGCTGGTGCTTCCTTCGGTGAGCCAGCCATCGCGCAGCAGGATCGCCTCGGTCGTCCCCGCGTCGGCTGCCTGCCAGCGCAGCAGCACATTGGCAAGCAACGACGTCGTCTTGATGTCGCAGCGCGCCCAGCGCGAGTCGGGAGCGGTCATCGCGGCAGCGCCGCGCTCGATCAAGCCGGCGGGAATGGCGGGCAGCGGCGAGACGAATGCGAGCAACGTCGGGCGCGCGCCGGGCCGCGGCACGTGATTGCGCTCCGGCTCGACGCCGCGCGTCACCTGTATGTAAAGCAGCAGATCGCCGCCGCCATTGCCGTGTACCAGCGCGCCGAGTGCGGCGAGCCATCCGGCACGATCCAGAACCTGCGGCATGCAGATCTCGTTCAGGCTGCGGTTCAGCCGTTCGAGATGCGCGTCAAGGCGATAGGCGCGTCCGCCGTAGATCGGCAGCACTTCGTAGACGCCATCGCCGAACAGGAATCCGCGATCGAGCGGCGAGATGCGCGCCTCGGCGAGTGGCAGCAGGCGGCCATCGAGCCAGATGAGTGGCAGCGGCATGGTCAGTTGAACCAGGAGACGATCGTGTCCCAGAGCCGGCGGAAGAATCCGCCCAGCGGCACGTCGGCGATCGGGTGCAGAGCGGTCTCGGCGACGACCTTGCCATCCAGCATGGCGCGCACGACGCCCACGCGATCCGCGGCGGAGAGCGGCGCGAACACCTTGGGTGCGAGTTCGAGCTTGAGCTCGATTCGATCGGCGCGCCCGCGCGGCAGCGTGACGACGAAATCTTCGGCGACGCCGACTGCGGTGGTTCCGCCGCGGGCTTTGTAAACGCGCAGGCTGGCCATTTCCTGACCCGCGGCCTGAAGCTTGCTGGTTTCGAAGAAATTGAATCCGTAGTTCAGCAACGCCAGGCTTGCATCCTCGCGGGCCTTCATGCTGTCAGTGCCCATGACGACCGCGATGAGGCGCATGCCGTCGCGCCGGGCCGACGAGACGAGGCAGTAACCTGCCGTGTCGGTCATGCCGGTCTTGACACCATCGACACTGGGATCGCGCGCCAACAGGCCATTGCGGTTTGCCTGAGTGATGCCGTTCCAGGTGAATTCGCGCTGCGAGTACCAGCGGTAGTAGTCCGGGAATTCGCGTATGACCGCTCGCGCGAGCGTCGCCATGTCGGCGACAGTGACGCGATGACTCGCGCCGGGCAACCCGGTCGCATTCTCGAAGTGCGATCCCGTCATGCCGAGCCGCTCGGCGTACTGGTTCATCAGCGCGGCGAAGGTCTGCTCCGTGCCGGCGACGGCCTCGGCCAGCGCGATGCTGGCATCGTTACCGCTCTGCACGATCATGCCCTGCAGCAGCACTTCGGTCGGCACCTGTGCGCCGAGGTCGACGAATGTGCGCGAGCCTTCTGCGCGCCAGGCGCGTTCGCTGATCGGCACCGGCGTGTCGAGCTTCAACTTGCCGTCGCGTAGCGCGTGAAATACGGCATAGGCTGTCATCAGTTTTGTCAGGCTGGCCGGCTCCACCGCCTGGTCGGTGCCGTGACCGGTGAGGACCTGGCCACTCGCCTGATCCATCAGGATCCAGGCCCTGGCTTCGATCGAAGGTGGTGGCGGAACCGTTGGCGCATCGGCGCGGGCGAAGGCGGGCAGCAACAACAGCAAGGCAACGTAGGGAAGTTTCAAGATCGACCTCGATGGACGGGTAACCGTTGTCGCAGGACGCTGCAGCGGGCTGCCAATTCTAGCGATGGTGGGCTCCCGCGTCAGTTCAATCGAGTGCCAGGCGCGCGGACTCGACACCGGCCTGCCGAAGCCGCTCGATCATTGCGTCGAACTCGCCGACGCCCGCCACCGGCCCCACGCGCACGCGAAAAAGGCGCCGGCCATCGACGCGGATCTCGCTGATCGCCACCTCACCGACGCCGGCTTCGCGCAGACGCCCGGCCAGGCGCCGCGCATTTCCTTCATCCGCGAAGGCACCGGCCTGCGCGAAGAATCGTGGCACGGCGTCTGCCGGCGCGACCGGCGTTGCTGGCGCCTCTGGGCTCGGGCCTGCGAGACTTCGCACCTCGACCATCGCCGTGCCGGCGCGAATCATCTCGAGCTGCTCGGCCGCCGCGCGCGACAGGTCGATGATTCGGTTGCTGCTGAACGGTCCCCGGTCATTCAGGCGGATCACGACACTCCGGCCATTCTGCAGATTGGTCACGCGCACCCAGGTCGGCAGCGGCAGCGTCGGGTGCGCTCCGGTCATTGCATTCATGTCGTAAGTTTCGCCGGTCGCGGTGCGCCCGCCATGAAAGGTCGGCCCATACCAGGACGCCACGCCGCGCTCGACATGGCCGGCGGCGCTCGCAAGCACGACGTAACGCTTGCCGGCCACTTCGTAGAACGGCGGATTGCCGTGCCGCGCGCGCGGCTCCTCGCGCGGTACGCTCTCGCCGGCGGTGTCGGGCGCGGACGCCGGTGACGCCGGCCGTTGCGGTTGCGGTGCGCAGGCCGCCGCGAGCAGGGCGAGCGCCGGCAATGCGAGGCGATGCTTCAAAGCGCGGGGGGCAGCAGCGCTTCGATGCGGCTGCCGAGGTCATGCACGGCGAGCGCATACAGCACGCTTCGGTTGTAGCGCGTGATGACGCCGCAATTGTGAAAGCCGGCGCGCAATTCGGGTCCCTGGTCGCCGGCGACGTTGATGAAAAATGCGGGCGCCTTGCCTTCGAGGCTGGTCTCGAAACTGAGACCCCGATCGCGCAGGGCCTTGACGGTCGTGTCGGGCTCCAGCTTGCCGGCGTCGAGGCTGTCCGCGCGCGGAAACCATCGGCTGGCCGGCGCCGTCAGCGGTTCGCCGGCCCGCCAGCCGTGCTCGGTGAGGTAATTCGCGATGCTCGCAATGACGTCATCCCAGCTTCCCCAGAGATCGCGGCGCGAATCGCCGTCGCCGTCCACTGCGAAGGCGCGATAACTGCGGGGCATGAATTGCGGCGATCCCATCGCACCCGCATACGAGCCAAGCGCGGTGCCGACATCGACCTGCTCCTCGCGCGCCAGCAGCAGGAACTGCTCGAGTTCCGCGCGGAAATAGGCGCTGCGCGGCGGATAGTCGAATGCCAGCGTCGCCAGCGCATCGACGACGCGGAAGCGGCCGGTGATGCGTCCGAAGTAGGATTCGATACCGATGATACCGACGATGACATGCTGCGCGACACCGGTGCTGCGCTCGATTTCGGCCAGGCCTGTGCGATGCGCGGTCCAGAATTCGACACCGGCGGCGATGCGCTCAGCGGTGAGAAAATGATCGCGGTACGAATGCCAGGGCATGACCTGCTCGGCGGGCCGGCTCATCAGCTCGATGATTTTCGGCTGGCTCTCGGCCTCGCCGATGACACCGGCCAGCCAGGCTTCCTCGAAGCCGTGCTTGCGCTGCATTTCCTGCATGAACTGCCGCACGTCCTCGCGATTGCCGTCGAGCGCCGCGGCCGGGCAGGCGGTCGCGAGCAGCGCGAATGCAGAGGTCAGCGAGCCCAGCAATCTTGTCGCTGTCTTCATGAACCCAGGAGTTTGCGGCCGGAATGCAGTGACATCAGGATACCGAAGGCCGCCATCAGGGTCACGAGTGATGTGCCGCCGTAACTGACGAGCGGCAGCGGCACGCCGACGACAGGCAAGAGCCCGGTCACCATGCCGGCATTGACGAACACGTAGACGAAGAATGTCAGCGCGATGCTGCCGGACAAAAGGCGCGCATATGCGTCACGGCACTGCGCGGCCATGTAAAGGCCGCGGCCGACGATGAACAGGTAGCCAGCCAGCAATGCAATCAATCCCAGCAGACCAAATTCCTCGCCGATGACGGCGTAAATGAAATCCGTCGAGCGCTCCGGCAGGAATTCGAGCTGCGCCTGGCTGCCATTGGTCCAGCCCTTTCCGAATACGCCGCCGGACCCGATCGCGATCTGCGACTGGATGATGTGATAACCGGCACCCAGCGGGTCGCTCTGCGGGTCGAGCAGCGTCAGAATGCGCTGTCGCTGGTATTCGTGCAGCAGGCTCCAGACCAATGGAACGGCGGCTCCAGCGACCACGACGCCACCCAGCAGGTAGGTCCAGGGCAGGCCGCCCAGCACGACCACGAACAGGCCGGCCGCGACGACCAGAAGCGCGGTGCCGAGGTCGGGCTGCTCGGCGATCAGCAGCACCGGAATGAGGATCATCATCAGCACCGCGGCCACATTCCAGAGCGACGGTGGCAGCGGCCGCTGGTGCAGGTACCACGCGCACATCATCGGCACGGCGAGCTTCATGATCTCGGAGGGCTGGAAGCGGACGATGCCGACATCCAGCCAGCGCTGCGCGCCCTTGCCGACATCGCCGGCAAGCATGACCAGCACGAGCAGAACCAGGCCGATCACATAGGCGATCGGCGCCACCATGCGAATGAAATGATCCGGCACCTGCGCAATCGCAATCATGACCGCGACACCGATGCCGAAGCGCGCGACCTGGCTAAACCACAGCACGGTATTGTCCCCGGCCGCGCTGTAGAGCACGAACAGCCCGAAGAAACCGACTGCGGCGACGCCCGACAGCAGCATGCCGTCCAGGTGCAGCGCCCGCATCAGGCGGGCGGTCGCGGTTACCGTGCGTCGGGTCCGCGATGCCGCGAGTTCTTCGTACATCAGCTAGCGCCCCGCACCAAGTAGGCGTCGAAGACCGCCCGCGCAATCGGCGCCGCCGCGGAACTGCCGTGGCCGCCATTCTCGACCAGCACGGCGATCACGAGTTTCGGAGCCTCGGCCGGTGCAAAGGCGACGAACAGCGCGTGATCCCGCAGCCGCTCGGCGATCTTCTTCTCGTCGTAGTTCTCGGTCTGGCCGACCGTATACACCTGCGCCGTGCCGGTCTTGCCGGCAATGGAGTACAGGGCTCCGCGCGAGGCTCGCACCGCAGTACCACGCGGTCCGCTGGTCACTGCGACCATCGCGTCGACGATGACTTCCCAGTTCGCCTGGTCCTTGAGCTCGATGGGAGGCAGCAGCTGCGGTGTACGCTCCTCGACCGCTCCGGTGACCGGATCCACGAGTGCACGCACCAAACGTGGACGGTAGTGTCTGCCGCGCGTGGCGAGCAACGCGGTCGCCGTCGCAAGCTGCAGGGGTGTTGCGGCCCAGTAGCCCTGGCCGATTCCGAGAATCACAGTCTCGCCGGGAAACCAGACCTGCTGTTCACGCCCGCTGAACGCGGTCTTCTTCCATTGCGGGGAGGGCATGATGCCGCCGCGTTCGCCGCCGATATCGATACCGGTCGGTGCGCCGAATCCGATCCGGCTCATGATGTCGTGGATGCGTTCGATGCCCAACGTGTTCGCGAGTCGGTAGAAATAGACGTCGCAGGACTGCATGACGGCGTTGCGCATATTCATGGACCCGTGGCCCTCGCGCCGCCAGTCGCGAAACCGGTGCCGCGATCTCGGCAGCGAGAAATGTCCCGGGCAGAAGAACTTGTCTTGCGGGCGCACGACGTCGTACTCGAGACCGGCGAGCGCCATGATCGGCTTGATCGTCGACCCGGGCGGGTAGGTGCCGCGCAGCACCCGGTTGAACAATGGCTGGTCTGGATCTTCCGTCAACGCAAGGTAATCGCGACGCGAGATGCCACGCGCGAAGCCATTCGGATCGAAGCTGGGCAGGCTTGCGAGCACCAGCACGTCGCCATTCGACGGGTCGATCGCGACCACCGCACCACGACGACCGGCCATCGCTTCCTCTGCGACGCGCTGTAGTTCGATGTCGAGCGCCAGTCTCAGGTCACGGCCGGCATGCGGCTGGCGGCTGCGCAACTGGCCGACCTTGCCGTCCTGCACGTCGACCCGGCGGCCCTCGGCGTTGACCAGTACCTCGCGGTAGCCGCCGCTGCCCAGCAACTCGTCTTCGTAAGCGCGCTCTATGCCGGTCTTGCCGACGACACCGGTGCCGAAGTAGCGCTCCATATCGAGTCGCGCGAGGTCATCTTCGCTGATCGTGCTGACATAGCCGAGCGCATGCGCGCCGATCGCGCCGAATGGATAGTGGCGCGCCATGCGGGTCTCGAGCGACACGCCCGGCAATTCGTGCCGGTGCACGGCATAGCGCGCGACCCGTTCGTCATCGAGTTGCAGCCTTATCGGCACCGGCTCGAATGAGCGCCGCGACAGCACGAGCTGGCGCACACGCTCCAGATCGTCCTGTTCGAGCAGACCAAGGAGCGCGAGCTGCGCAAGAGTCGTGTCGAGGTCACCGGCTTGCTCGCGCACGAGTTCGAGCTGGTAGGCCGGCGTGTTCTCCGCGACCACGCGGCTGGCCCGGTCGTAGATAATGCCGCGATTGGGCGGCAGCGGCTCGGGGTGCGCGCGATTGTCCTGGGACTTTCCCGCGTAAAGCTCGTGCTGTAGCACCTGCAGCCAGACCGCCCGGCCGGCCAGCAACAGCATCAGTCCCAGCACGATGAAGGCGGCGACCGCCGAACGCTGCAGGAAGATGCGCTGCTCGAGATGCTCGTCCTTGATGCGGACCCGGCGCATTGGGGGGTTCCCCCTAGCGGCGCGCGGCGACGCGCGCGTAAAGGCCGGTGATCAGCGGCCAGCAGGCAGCGCCGGCGGGCACGGCCAGCCAGCGCCGCCAGTCGGTGATCGGGTGACCGGACACCCCGTCGATCCAGAAAAGAAGAAATTCATTGAGCCACAGCAGGGCCAGTATCACGGCGGTCTGCTGCAGCGGCGGAAAGGCACGGACCTGCAGGCGCAGCTTCGACGCGACATAGGTGATCACGACCAGCGTCAGCGCATGCTGGCCGAGCAATACGCCGCGGAATGCATCGAGCGCGAGACCCGCACCCCAGGCATGGAACAGTCCCGTCATGCGCGGCGAGAGCAGGCAGAACCACAGCACGGTCAGCGCGACGAAGTCAGGGCGCAGTATTTCCAGCCAGTCGGGCAATGGCAGGACCGTTGCGGCGAGCGCTGCGACCGTTATCGCGATGATTCGCGGCCAGCCGAGGCTCGTTCTGCGGGCCATGCTCAGTCGCCTCCGGCTGCATCGGCGGGTAGCGACGTCGGCCCCGGTTCCGCCGCAGGCGCAGGTTCCGGCTCGGGCTCGATGACCGTGTTGTCAAACCAGACCAGCAGGATCTCGGGATCGCGATCGAGTGCCGCCAGTGGCTCGGCGGCGACCGCCAGCAGCGGCTGGCTCGGATCGCGCCCGACAGCGGTGATCTTGCCGACCGGATAGCCGGGCGGATAGACACCGCCCAGTCCGGAACTGACCAGCAAGTCGCCGGCAACCACGTCGGAATTCTGCGGCAGGTAGGGCAGCGACAATTGACCCGAGCGGCCGGTGCCGAGCGCGATCGTGCGCGCCCCCGTGCGGTTGACCT